>Ga0066710_100004073_pt1 | contig 12766 bp, 10 predicted proteins | sample GraSoiAngelo_159_FD_79666 | JGI IMG/M metagenome (GOLD analysis project Ga0066710, IMG submission 79666) | Grasslands soil microbial communities from the Angelo Coastal Reserve, California, USA - 14_1009_16_40cm | ecosystem: Environmental > Terrestrial > Soil > Grasslands | place: USA...
CGCAGGGCTGACTCGATCGTCTCCAAGTCCCGCATTTCTCCGATGAGCACGACGTCGGGATCCTCCCTCAGCACGGAGCGGAGGGCGTTGGCGAACGAATGCGTGTCGGCGAAGAGCTCGCGCTGGTTGACGATGCAGCGCTTGTGCGAGTGCAGGTACTCCACCGGATCCTCGATGGTGAGGATATGCTCGGCGCGTTCGTTGTTCACCTTGTCGATCATCGCCGCGAGGGCTGTGGACTTCCCCGACCCCGTCGGCCCCGTCACGAGCACCAGGCCGCGCGGCTTCTCGCAGAGCTTTCGGAGAACGTCGGGCAGTCCCAGCTCATCAAATCCCTTGATCTCCCACGGGATGGCCCGGAAAGCGGCCGCCACGGCTCCCCTTTGGTTGAAGAAGTTGGCCCGGAACCGCGCCAGCCCTCGCACGCCAAACGAAAAGTCCAGTTCCATGTTCTCCTCGAAGCGATGTTTCTGCTGATCCGTGAGAACCGAGTAGGCCAGCTGCTTCGTCTCGGGAGCCGTGAGGGGAGGGAGCTGGAGAGGTACGAGCTTCCCGTCCACCCGGATCTGCGGCGGGGAGTTGGTGGTGATGTGGAGATCCGTGCCCCCCTGTTCGACCAGGGTTTTTAAGAGCTGGTGAAGCGTTACGGCCATCCTTCCCTCCTCCTTGGAGAGCCCCCTCAGGCGACGCGACTAGAGCACAGTCTCCCGGACGACCTCCTCGACGGTCGTCAATCCATCCTTGATTTTTCTCAATCCGCTCTTTCTCAGCGAGATCATCCCCTGTTCCAGCGCCTTGTTTTTCAATTCGAGCGAGGACGCTCCGCACAAAATCATCTCCCGCAGTTCGTCGGTGACCTCCATGACCTCATAAAGGCCGACCCGGCCTTTGTAGCCGGTGCTGTTGCAGACCGGACACCCTCTGCCTTTGTAGAGTTTCACGCGGGGCGCCTCCTCGGGCGAATACCCGATGTCGGTCACGGCCTGGATCGGCATCTGGATTTCCTCACGGCACTCGTTGCAGAGCCTTCGGACGAGCCGCTGGGCGCAGATTAGATGAACCGAGGTGGCGACGAGGTAGGGCTCGATTCCCATGTTCATCAGACGGTTGATGGTGGAAGGGGCATCGTTGGTGTGCAGCGTGGAGAGGACCAGGTGCCCGGTCAGGGCGGCCTTCACGGCGATCTCCGCCGTTTCGAAGTCGCGGATCTCCCCCACCAGGATGATGTTGGGGTCCTGGCGGAGGAAGGACCTCAGCGCCGCAGCGAAGTTCAGCCCAATCTGCTCCTTCATTTGGACCTGGTTGATTCCGTGCAGGTTGAACTCGACCGGATCTTCCGCGGTAATGATATTGGTCTCGGGTGTGTTGACCCGGCTGATGGAGGAGTAGAGGGTGTTGGTTTTCCCCGAGCCCGTGGGCCCCGTGACCAGGACCATGCCATAGGGTTTGAATATCGCCTTCTCGAACTTCGTGAGGGACTCCTGCTCGAACCCGAGCCGGGTCATGTCCAGCATCAGGTTCTCCTTGTCGAGGAGGCGAAGGACGATTTTCTCACCGAAGAGGGTCGGAAGAACCGAGACGCGGTAGTCCATCTCCTTGTTCTTCCCCTGCAGCTTGATTTTGATCTTGATCCGCCCGTCCTGGGGAAGGCGCTTTTCGCTGATGTCGAGTTTCGCCATGATTTTCAGCCGTGAAGTGATGGCGTCCTTCAGTTTCATGGGAGGATTCATGATTTCGTACAACACCCCGTCGATTCGGAAACGCACTCGAAAGTCCTTCTCATAGGGCTCCACGTGGATGTCGGAAGCTCCACGCTTGATGGAGTCGGTCAGGATGAGGTTGACCAACCGTACGACCGGGGCCTCTTCGGTGGAGGCCGCCAGCTTCGCCAGATCCACATCATCCTGCTCGTCCAGTACTTCGAGGGCAGTCTGATCGTCGGTCTCCGCCATCTCGTCCATGACCTTTTTCAATTCCAGGGCATGGATCGACCCGTAGTACTTGTCGATGGCCTCCTTGATCGCCACCTCGGAGGCCACCACGGGCTCCACGTTGTAGCCGGTCATGAACTTGATGTCGTCCATCGCGAATACGTTGGTGGGATCCACCATGGCGACGGTGAGAGTGGCGCCGTTCCGGCTGAGAGGGAGAATCAGGTACTTTTGGGCGACCTCCGAAGGGATGAGCTTCGCGACGCTCTCTTCCACCTCCATGCTGCGGAGATTGATGGCAGGCACACCGTACTGCTGGGAAAGGACGCGCGTAATGTCCTCTTCCTTGACGAGCCCCAACTTCACGAGGTTGTATCCGAGCTTTCCGCCGTTGGTTTTTTGGTACTGGAGGGCCTCTTCCAGCTTCTTGGGGGTCAGCAGGTTTGCCTTGATCAGCATTTCGCCGAGTTTGATGGCCATCCGGGATCCCTCTGACCGGTTTCTTTGCTGTGAGCGCCCTGAATGGTTCCGAGAAAACCGCTAAGGCATTTTCCCATCATCGTTTACGAACATTCTAAACAGCGAATAATATAGTGTTCGTTTACAATTTTTGTCAAGGCGTATAGTAACAAATGAATATAAAAGTTTGAATTATTGACATTATTTTGCACCATCTCTATATTCTTGATCCGCATAGGGTAGTGAGCGTTCCCCTCCGGCGGAGAGCGAATTGGGCATGGATTCGGATGCGGCGCGAAGGCTCACGGCCGCCTTTCGTCGGATGAAGCCGGAAGGATTGCCCCTGCTGTATGCGGTCCTGACGGTAGGCCTTCTCATCGCGCTTTGGGGAAAGGAAGTGCGGTCAGGGGCTTTCCTCATCGGGGACTGCCCCTACTACGCCTCCGCCACCGTATCGCTTTGGACAGACGGCGACCTCGATCTGAAAAACCAGCTGCGCGGGGGCCTGGAGATCCACGGCCGACAGGTGGCTCTTGGACGGTCGGGCCAATGGTTCCCCAAGCATCCCGTCCTCATCTCCATCCTCTCCGTGCCGTTTTACGGCACCTTCGGGGTGGCTGGCTTCCTCTTCTTCAACCTCACGACGTTCGTGGCCCTCGCCTCCGTCCTCTGGTTATTGTGCCGGCGCCACGTTTCGCAGGTTGTGGCCACCGCCACGACGCTCGTGATTTTGGAGGGCACCTTTTTGCGCGCGTACATCTACAATTATTCGGCGGATCTTCTCTCGGCCTTGCTGGTCTTGTCGGCGCTGCTTTTTGTGCTCGAGCGGAGGAATCTTTGGGCGGGACTCTTCCTCGGTCTTTCCGGACTGGCGAAGCCAACAAATCTCTTCTGCGCTTCCATTGCGCTTTTCTTCGTTGCCGCGAGACGCCCTCGACCCGCGGCGCTCTGGCTAATCCTGGGCATCCTTCCCGGACTTTTCACCGGGGCGCTCCTGAATCTGGCCCTCTTCGGAAGCCCGCTGATCTCGGGTTACGACCGGACGCTTCTGCTTGAAAACGGTGTCCCGACAACGGTTTCCCACCGCGGGTTCTTCGATCTCCCGCTGTGGGAGGGAGTGCGTGGCCAGCTCCTCTCGCCGCGGGTGGGGCTTCTCACGACCTCCCCCGTCCTCCTCCTGGCGATACCCGGGTTCGTCATTCTGCTCCGCCGCGATCCTTGGGAAGGCTTGCTCTACTTGAGCATTTCGGAGTTCTTGTTCCTCCTGTTCAGTACCTATCGCTGGTGGGCCACGAGCCACTACGGGAATCGGTTCCTCATGGTCCCCGTCTGTCTCGCCGCGGTACCCATGGCTCTGACTCTGGAGCGGATGGGACAGGCGTTTTCCCGCCCTTCCCTTACGGCTCGACTTCATCCGGCGGCGACGAGGGGAAGGTGAACCCGAACGGTTGGTCTCGGCAGGTTCTCCTCCCGTTCGCGGCTACCCGGGCGGGGCTGCTTCTGGTAGGGGTTTTGGCCCTGGGGCTGATCGGATCGGTCCGGAGCGGCTCCGGCAACCTGGTGGCCCATACTCCCGTGCCTGCGCCGCTGGAGGTTTGGGCCCGATGGGACTCCGAGTGGTACCTATTGATCGCCGCGCACGGCTATCGGGTGGATTCCTTCCTCGAAGGGTACTACCCCGACTATCGCCCCGAAGATTCCACCGGGTTTTTCCCACTCTACCCTCTCCTGCTGCGGGGAGCGTCCGCGACGGGGCTCCCTCTCGTTGCGGCCGGAGTTTTGGTCTCCAACCTGGCTCTCCTCGTCGCCCTGACCTTGTTCCGCCTCCTGGTCCGGGATGAAATGGACGAGCAGGCCGCCACCTTCTCGGTCTGGGCTCTTCTGGCCTTCCCGACCTCCTTTTTCTTCTCCGCCGTATACAGCGAGTCCCTTTCGCTGGCCTTGACGCTCGGGACTTTTCTGGCCGCCCGGCACCGTCGATGGGGTTGGTTGGCGGTGTGCGGCTTTTTCGGCGCCCTTGCGCGACCGACCGGAGTGCTCGTGGCGGCCGCCTTGCTGTGGGAGATTTGGGAGAGAAAGGGGGAATGGAAAGGATGGCTCTCGCTGGCGGCCTTTCCGGCTGGTACGGGAGTTTTCTGCCTATTCTGCCGGCGGCTCTTCGGGGATCCGCTCGCGTGGGTCCACCGGCAGTCCCGGTGGCGGGGCGCCGCATCGGGCCCATGGCGGGCCTTCGTGAGGTTTTTTGAAAACGCGCCCCGCCTTCACGGGAGCCACTCTTCCTTCGTGGAGCTGGTGATAGCAGCGCTGTTCATCGTGGCGCTCGTACCGGCGGTGCGAAAGCTGCGACCTTCCTGGGCGGCGTACACGGTTCTTTCGGTCCTCGTGCCTCTCTGCTCGACGCTATGGTCCTTCAGCCGGCTGGCGCTGACGATCTTTCCGGCCTTTGCTCTGCTCGGCCTCGCAGGCAACCGCCGGCCCGAGCTTCTGAGCCTCTATCTCGCCGTCTGCCTCCCGCTCGGGGGACTTCTGATGACCCTCTTCGCCTGCGGATGGTGGGCCGGCTGAGGCGGTGCCATCCTCCCGATGTCCGAATTTCCCCTTCAGAGGCCGAACTGTAGGCGCTTGGCCAAGACCGGGGGGAGCCCCGCGCGAATCATCCGCTCTTGCGCATGGTCGATTTCGTACGGTACCCGGTGGATGGAGAACTGGCAGGTCCGGTCGTCATAGAGCCCGAAGCTCGCTCTGGGATCCTTATCGCGGGGCTGGCCAACCGACCCCGGGTTCGCGAGGTACCTCTTGTCGGGTTCGAGCGGAAGAACCGAAACCTTCTCCCCAGCGGACCATCGCATCACCTCCCCCTCCTCGAGTCCGAAGGCGCCTGGGATGTGAGTATGCCCGAAGAAACAAAGAGAAAAATCCGTCGCCAGAAAAATCCGCGCCGCGTCGGAGGCGTCGAGAAGGTACTCGTCCTCGTTCTCCGGAGTGCCGTGCGCGATCAGAAACCGATTGTCCACTCGCAGGGGACCGGGTGTCAGTTCCACCAGATACTCCCGATGCCCCGTCAAAAGGACCCGCCGGTTCTGGAGGGCGGCCTCCAGGGCAATCTCGTTGAAGTCCCCGCCCTCCCCGATCCCCGCCACGACCTTGTCGTGGTTTCCGCGGATGGCGGCGAGGGGTTTTAGGTCTCGGACGAGCTGGACGACCTCGTTCGGGCTCGCTCCGTACCCCACCAGATCTCCCAGCACCACGGCGCGATCATATCCACACTCTCTCGCTTCCCGCACCACCGCGAGGGAGGCTTCCAGATTCGAGTGAAGGTCGCTCAGGATCAGATAGCGCAAGGAACCCCCTGCGGGAATCAGCCGTGCTCGAAACCGGAGGCGAGGAGGCTCTCCAGAAGCCTCTCCGCGACTTGTGCCGGCGGAATCGATTCGGTGTCCACCTCGGTCCGGGCACAGCGATAGAACTCCTGCCGGTAGCGGAAGAGGGCTTCGGCCTCTGCTCGAGTTCCCAGGAGAGGTCGGCCCGTACCTCCTCCACAACGGCGAAGCGCTTCCGCGAGGCTGACCCGGAGCCATACAGACCAGCCCGCCGCCTCGATCAGACTCCGATTCTCCTCCGACACGTAGGTTCCCCCGCCGGTCGCCACCACGAGGCCCGGGCTGCGCGTGAGTGAAACCAGAAGGGAGTGTTCTTCCATTCGGAAAAGCGGCTCGCCGTGGTCTTGGAAAATATCCGGGATGCTTTTCCCTAGTCTCTGGCAGATCATTTCATCCAGATCGGCGAAACCCCATGCCAGCAATGATCCGAGAGCCCGCCCAACGGTGGTTTTGCCCGCCCCCATGAAGCCGACCAGGTAAATCTGGCCGACCGCCGCCGAGTTCACCGGAATGCCTTTCAGGAGACGGCCGCCACCGACTTGCTCCGAGATAGGAATCGGTCCAAGTAGTGTGTAGAGATTCTCCCCTCGACGAAGTCGGCGTCGGCAAGGATCCGACGGAGGAGCGGAATGGTCGTCTTGATCCCTTCGACGACCATCACCTCCAGGGAGCGGCGCATCCTGGAGATGGCCTCCGCGCGGTTGTTGCCGCGCGTGATGACCTTGGCCACCAGGGAGTCGTAATAGGGGGAGATGACGCAGTCGGCGTGCGCAGCGGTGTCCACGCGGATTCCGGGGCCCCCGGAAAGATGAAAGGTGGTAACGCGGCCCGGACAGGGCGTGAAGGTCTCGGGGTCCTCTGCGTTCACGCGACACTCGATGGCGTGACCCGTGAACGCGATGTCGTCCTGGGCGCTGGTCAGGGGCTCTCCGGCGGCAATCCGGATCTGCTCTTTGATCAAATCGATCCCAGTCACCATTTCTGTGACAGGGTGCTCCACTTGAATTCGCGTGTTCATCTCAATGAAATAGAATCGGCCATCGGGAGTCAGCAAGAATTCCATGGTTCCCGCGTTCTGGTAGTTCACCGCTCGGGCTCCTCTCAGCGCCAGCTCCGCCATCCGCTTCCTGAGCTTCGGAGAGAGGGCCGTCGAGGGGGATTCCTCGATGAGCTTCTGGTGTCTTCTCTGGATCGAACACTCCCGCTCGCCGAGGTGGAGAACGTGACCGTGTTCGTCCCCCAGGATCTGGAACTCGATGTGCCTCGGATCGTCGATGTACTTCTCCAGGTAGACATCGGCTACATCGAATGCGGTCTTCGCCTCGCCCATCGCCGCCTGGTACGCTGAGCGGATCTCCTCTTCGCTCCGGGCAATACGCATGCCTCGCCCTCCCCCGCCGGCGGCGGCTTTGATCATGATGGGGTAGCCGATTTTCCGCGCCAGGCTCAGGGCCTCCTGCTCCGTCCGCAAGACTCCCCTGCTGCCGGGGATCGTGGGAACACCGGCCTGCTCCATGACCTCGCGGGCCTTGGCCTTGTCGCCCATCAGGCGGATGACGTGCGGGCTCGGACCTATGAACTTGATTTTGCAGGCCTCGCACACTTCCGCGAAATGAGCGGACTCAGCGAGAAACCCGTATCCGGGGTGGATGGCGTCCGCATCGGTGATTTCCGCCGCGGCAATGACGCTGCTGATGTTGAGGTAGCTCTCGCTGTTGCGGGCGGGACCGATGCAAACGTCCTCATCGGCGAACTTGACGTGGAGTGACTCGGCATCGGCCTCCGAGTGGACGGCCACCGTCGCGATACCGAGCTCCCGGCAGGCCCACATGATCCGCAGGGCGATCTCCCCGCGATTCGCGATCAGGATCTTCTTGAACACGGCTTTAAGGAGCCGCTTCGCCGGGGCGGATGCGGAAAAGAACCTCTCCATATTCCACGGGCTGCCCGTTGGAGACCACGATCTCCTCGACCGTGCCGTCGATGTCGGACTCGATCTCGTTCATCAGCTTCATGGCCTCCACGATGCAGAGTACCTGACCCGCCCTTACTACCCTGCCCACCTCCGTGAAGGTCGGCGAGTCCGGACTCGGGGAACGGTAGAACGTGCCGACGAGGGGGGACTTGATCTCATGAAGTCGCGGGCCCGCCTCGCTCCCGATCACCGCCGCCATGGGGAGCGGCACGGGGGATGGCGGGGCATCCAAAGCCTGGGCCACTGGGACGGAAGGCCCGCCGAGGTGGGCACGGCCGCCCGCCTTGACCAGCTTGATCTTGAAGCCTTCTCTCTCCAGCTCGAACTCCACGAAGTTGCTCTCGGAAATGAGTTCAATCAACTCCAGAATTTCCTTGTCCAATGCGGTCCCCCTCTCGACACCTCGGCCCGCCAGCCTCACAGCCTTTCTGCGGGGCGGAGCGAGGGAACTGTCAGTGATTTCCCGTCCGACCGGCGCGGGGTATCTTCCTCCCGGGCCTGGAAACTCAGGAGAGCTCCTCTTCGAGCCTCTGACAGGCCTTCCGGACTTCGTACCGGGCCCGGCCCAGGTGCGCCCCGGGGCCGAGGATCAGACAGAGGAAATAGTCGGGCGTGACGGTGCGGAGAATGGTCTGGGCGTCCTCGCAGAGGAGGACGACTTCGCGTGCGGAGCCCTGCTCCATGGCACGGCCAGTGGCCGTGGCGATCTTGATGAGCGAAGTGCACTCGGCGGCCGCTTTCTCGAGGTCGACGCTGGAGCCTTCGCATAACTCCGCGATGGGAATGCCGTCAACCCCGACCATGGCCACTCCTTTCGCTTCGTCCAGCCTCGAGACGAGGCCTTCCAGTACACTCTTAAACATATCACCCCTTTTGGATTGCAATCAACCAGGTCTGGAGCTCGCGGATGGCTTTCCGCCGCGGGTCTTGCACAGCTCGTTCCCGGGTGGCCGGCGCGGGTCGCAGCCCCGGGGCCGCCGGGGGCTTCGCGTTCCCCGGGTCCATGCCCACGATCTCGGCCATCCGATGATGCACCGCCTGGTTGTCCGGGTCGGCGCGGAGCATGTTTTCGTAGACGGCGATGGCCCGGTCCACAAGGCCCTGGCGCAAGTAAATCTCCGCAAGGGTGTTCGTGGCCAGCGCTCCCTCGGCGGGCGAGGCGAAGCTCCCCGATCCTCCTATTGCGGAAGGGTCTCCCGAAGCGGGGCCCGGGCCTCGCTCCAGCTGGTAGACCTGCGTTCTCACCTCGGAATCATCTGGGTAGAACGCCTGAAGCCCGCGAAAAGTCTCGAGGGCCTGCTCCCAGTGCCCCTGAGAGCGGTAAATTCCTGCGAGAAGTCGGCCCGCGAGAAGGTTTTGGGGCTCCACCTCCAGGACGGCGCGAAATTCCGCCGCCGACTCCTCGAGACGATCCATCTCCAAAAGCGTCCGGCCCAACAGAACGCGCGCGGAGTGATAGTGTGGGTGTCGCTGGAGACCCTCCCGGCAGGCTTTCTCCGCCTCGGCAAGCCGCCCCAGTCGTCGGTACTCCTCCGAAAGGGCCATAAACGCGCGTGAGGAGGGCTCGCGATCCCAGCGGGCTTTGAGATCATCCAGGCGCGTCAAAGTACCTCACTCTCCACCGGACGGGGCACTCGTTCGGGCTTCGAGTCGTAAGGGCGTCCGGCGTGGATTGGGCGGGAGCGGCGTCATTCTATTGGACGCCTCGACCCCTGTCAAATTTCCCTGGCCACGATGTGGATCGGTTCCCGCCCCTAAACCAGAAGGGGTTCCCGGAGCTCTGCATCCGGGAACCCCCTTCGGGCAAGCAGGCGACTCCGCCTACGGGACGCAGCTCGGGAAGCCCGGGGTCGTCGGATCACAGCAGTCGCCGACGCCGTTGCCGCCGACGGGGAAGGAGTCGATCTGGCTCGGATTGAAGATCGTCGGGCAGTTGTCGGCCGTATCCGGAATGCCATCGCCGTCCGTGTCGGGGGCGGTGGTGAAGGTCACGGTGGTATTCGCGCTGAAGGCGATTTTGTGGTTGCTGAAGTCCTTTCCATTCACGTCGATTCTCGCGGTGTCCACCGATCCTGCAAATGCGCCCATCTTGACGGAACCGGGGACCACGACCACTGTGAGCGTGGCGGTGGTACCCGACGGCACGAACCCGGTCGTGATGGCGCCGCTCTGCGGCGCTATCGCGGCAGGCCCTGAAAAGCTCACAGTGTAATCAGTGAAATTGACATCGTTGAAGAAGGTCGTCGCGTTCTCGTTCCGAGACTGTACCTTCAGGCTGATCGTCGTGCTGTCGCTCACCGCGGTGTTCGTCGGGTCGGAGGAGACCGGCGAGACGTCCAGAACCTCGATCACCGAGTCGGATCGGTCCGGGTTGTTCCCTACTTTGCTGCAGCCTATGACGGCGACGAGCGCCACCACCACGAGGACCGTGGCGAGCAAGCTGTTTCTCTTCAGGGCGATCATGGCGTTTTCTCCTCCAGGACCTAGGCCTTCTTCAGAATTCTGGGCGTGATGAAGATGAGCAACTCGGTGTTCTTGCGGTTCACGGTCTTGTTCTTGAATAGCCAGCCGAGACCCGGAATCCTCTTGAGGCCGGGAACGCCGGTTTCGGTTACAGAGTCGTTGATCCGGAATATCCCGCCGATCACCGCCGTGCCGCCGTCCTCGACGAGGATCTGCGTTTGCGCTCGCTCCGTGATGATGGGAGGCACGTCTCCCACCCGGTTCACGAAATCGGGCGAAGAGTTGTCCACCTTGACCACCATGATGACCGTGCCTTCCCGCGTGATCTGCGGCGTGACTTCGAGGCGCAGCGAAGCCGAAATGAACTCTACGTTGATCTCCGTGGCGGTCGTATTCACCACCGGGATTTGAACGCCCTGCTCGATGACCGCCGTCTGGTTGTTCTGGGTGGACACCTTGGGGGCGGAGAGGATCTTGACGTCCCCGTTCAGCTCGAAAGCGTCCAGCTTCGCGTCCAGCGTAAAGCTGTTGAGCACGTTCCCGAAGCTCAGCCCCAGGCTTCCCGCCGCCGCCTTCGCGGGCAGGTTGACGTCGTAGCTCACGTCGGCCCGGTGTGGAAACTGGAGGCCGGTCTGAGTGCCCAAGGCGGGATCCCACTTGGCGTTGACCCCCCAGGTCACTCCCAGGTCCCGCTCGAACTCCCGGTCCGTCTCCACAATGCGCGCTTCGATGGAAACCTGAGGAGTTTGCTCGTCCAGGGAGTCGATGAGTCGATTGATCGGATCCCGCTTGGCGGCGATGTCGCTGATGATCAGTGCGTTCGTGCGATCGTCCATGATGACGTCGCCCCGCTTGGACATGATCCGCTTGACAATGGGGGCCACATCCTTCGCCTTGGCGTAGCTAAGGCTTCGCGTGAAGGTCAATGGCTGTTCCTCCAGCTCCTTGGCCTCCTGAAGCTGCTTGCGCGCCGCGGCCTCCTGAGCCAGCTTCTGGGTACTCGCGATCCGAATGACGTTGTTCTCGAACAGCTTGTCCAGCCCGTTATTCTTCAGGATGATGTCCAGCGCCTGGTCCTCGGGAACATTCTCGAGGACGATGGTCACACTACCTGCAACGCTGGGATCCAACACGATGTTATATCCGCTGATCTCATGGAAGATTCGGAACACGTCTTTCAGGTCCGCATCTTTGAAATTCAGGGAGATGCGCTTTCCGGTGTACTTCTGTCCGGTGTCCGAGATGGTCCTGGAGCTGAACCGTCCCTGGGGGGCGCTGATGGTGTTCTCAAGCGATCCCTGAGCTCGAGGCCGCGCCGGCCGCATCGGAACCAGATCGCCCTCCGACTTTCTGACCTCGGGGGTCCCCGGCTGCGCCGAGGAGGCTCCTTCAGGGCTTCCGGCCGTCTCGTCGCCCGCCGTCGAGGACGGCGGAAGCAGTGTCAGGCCCGTTTCCGGCGAACCGCCCTGAGGCGTCTCCGCGGCGAGGTTCACTCCCAGCTGGGCCGGCTCCGTCTCGGCGGGGACGGGGCTGGGTGTGGCGGTCACCGTTGACGTCGGTTTCTCCTCCGGCTTCGTGGAAGACGTCGCCTCGGTGGTCGGCGCCTGAGTCTCCGGGGTCGCTGGACGATGCTCCTCCGCCCGACCCGGCGGCTGCGACGGGGTCTCCGCAGAGGCAACGAGCGGAGCGGCGCCGGCCGTGGGAGGCTGACTCCGTCTCTGCGCGACCGCCTCGCTGAAATCCACGACGAGGCCGGTGGGGGTGGAGTGGATTTCGTACGGACGCGCGGTTTTCAGGTCGAAGACGACCCGGGCCACCTTCTCAGGACTCGTGGAAAACTGGGCGACCCGTATTTTCTGCAGAAATCCTGAGTTCGGCTGCTGGCTGCGCTGAGACGGCGGCACCTGGCTCCGCACTCCCTGGACATCCACCACGAGCCGATCGGGGTTTTTCAGCTCGAAGGCCTTGTAATCAACTTTTCCGTTCGCCTTGAGCTGAACGTTCCGCTGCGAATCCGGACCCCGGGGAACGACGGAGAGCAGCAGAGTCGCCGGCCGGGCTTTGTCCAGCGCCGCCTTTTCCGCGGGGGAGAGGGCGGCCGGGGATTCCGGGAGCGGCTCGGGGCTGGGAGCCTGGGAATGAGCCGCATCGGCGATCGCTTCCCCGAAGGTCGGCCGCTGGGGATCGGGCTGGAACTGCAGAACGAGATCGTTCCCCTGCATTTTCAGGTTGTGCACCGTCGGACGCTTGAAATGGACCGTCACCTGGGAGACCATCCCGTTCTCGAGTCCCTGGCCGCGGACGGCTGTGTCGATCGATTCAATCTCCGCGCTGTTGACGGGAGTCACGCCGGAGATGGCGCTAGCGTCCACATCCAGAAGCTCCAGCACCAACGTCGCGCAGTCGGGTTCGTATGAGGTGTAGCTGAACGGAAAATTCCCATGGAGCGTGAGTTGGGTGGAGCCATCGTTGGACGCCTGTTCGACCGAGTTGATCGTCACGGCCGTAGGCATCGGCTGAACCTGCTGGGCGGGCTCGCTGACCCGGGGGTTGTTAGA
>Ga0066710_100004074_pt1 | contig 12766 bp, 7 predicted proteins | sample GraSoiAngelo_159_FD_79666 | JGI IMG/M metagenome (GOLD analysis project Ga0066710, IMG submission 79666) | Grasslands soil microbial communities from the Angelo Coastal Reserve, California, USA - 14_1009_16_40cm | ecosystem: Environmental > Terrestrial > Soil > Grasslands | place: USA...
CTCCCGCTCTTCCGGGGCGTTGTCGATCGACCCGTACTCCCGCACCGCGATCTTCGTGTTCTTCGTGTGCAGCACCTTCGTGATCGCCGCCGTCAACGTCGTCTTGCCGTGATCGATGTGCCCGATCGTCCCGATGTTCACGTGCGGCTTCGTCCGCTCGTACTTCGCCTTCGCCATGGTCTACGTTCCTCCGGTCTCGCGGGTTCTAGCGGGAGCCGACGCGCTGAGCCGGCTTACCGGCGACCTTCGCCATGATCTCCTCGGCGACGGCGGTCGGCACTTCTTCGTAGCGCGCGAACTGCATGGTCGAGGTCGCGCGCCCCTGTGACATCGATCGCAAATCCGTCACGTACCCGAACATCTGCCCGAGCGGGACGTTGGCCCGGATCACCTGCGAGGTTCCGCGCGCCTCCATGGAGGCGATGCGGCCCCGGCGGCTGTTGAGGTCGCCGACGACGGCGCCCATGTATTCCTCGGGCGTGACCACTTCGACGTCCATGATGGGCTCGAGCAGGACGGGCTTGGCTTTGCGGCAGGCCTCCTTCACGCCCATGGAGCCGGCGATCTTGAAGGCCATCTCCGAGGAGTCCACGTCGTGGTAGGAGCCGTCGGTCAGCCGCACCCGCACGTCCACCATCGGGTAGCCGGCGAGCACGCCCGTCTCCAGCGCCTCGCGCACACCCTTCTCGACCGGCGCGATGTACTCCTTGGGGATCGACCCGCCCACGATCTTGTTCTCGAAGACGATGCCCTCGCCGGATTCGCCGGGCTCGACCTCGAGGTACACGTCGCCGTACTGGCCGCGGCCGCCCGTCTGGCGCACGAACTTGCCCTGGGCTTCCGCCTTGCGCCGAATGGTCTCGCGGTAGGCGACCTGCGGCTTGCCGACGTTGGCCTCCACGCGGAACTCGCGGAGAAGGCGATCGACGATGATCTCGAGATGGAGCTCGCCCATCCCGTGGATGAGTGTCTGCGACGTTTCCTGCTCGGTGGTGACCTTGAAGGTCGGGTCCTCCAGGGCCAACCGCGACAGCGAGATGCCCAGCTTCTCTTCGTCGGCTCTGGTCTTGGGTTCGATCGCCACGGCGATGACCGGATCGGGGAAGCTCATCGACTCCAGCACGATGGGCTTGTCAGGATCGCACAGCGTGTCGCCCGTGGTCGTCTGCTTGAGCCCGATGACGGCGGCGATGTCGCCGGAGGCCACCCCGTCGATCTCCTCGCGCTTGTTGGCGTGCATCCGCAGCAGGCGGCCGACCCGCTCCTTCTTGTCCTTCGTCGAGTTGTAGACGGCGGAGCCGGACGGGAGCTGCCCCGAATACACGCGCAGGAAGACGAGCTGGCCCACGTGCTGGTCGTTCATGATCTTGAACGCCAGCGCGGCGAACGGCTCGGTGTCGGCGGCCTTGCGCAGCTCGGTCTCGCGTGTCTCCGGGTTGATTCCTTGCATGGGCGGGATCTCGAGCGGCGACGGCAGGAAGTCGATGACGGAATCGAGCAAGGCCTGCACGCCCTTGTTCTTGAACGAGGCGCCGCAGAGCACCGGGAACAGCGTCATGGCGATAGTGCCCTTGCGGACGGCCGCCTTCAGCTCGTCGGCGGTGATCGCCTCGCCGTGCACGTACTTCTCCATGAGGTGCTCGTCGACCTCGGCGAGCCCCTCGATCATCTTCTCGCGGTACTCGTGGACCTGATCACGCAGATCGGACGGGATCTCGATCTGCTTGTACTCTTTGCCCAGCGTTTCGTCGTTCTCGTCCCAGACCAGCGCCTTCTCGGCGATGAGATCGATCAGGCCCCGGTACTCGTCTTCGCGCCCGATCGGGATGTGCACGGCCACCGGATGGGCTCCCAGTCGGTCGCGCAGCATGGCGAGGCAGCGATAGTAGTCGGCCCCGATGCGGTCCATCTTGTTGACGTACACGATGCGGGGGACCCGATACTTGTCGGCCTGACGCCACACCGTCTCCGTCTGGGGCTCGACGCCGGAGACGGCATCGAGGATGGCGACAGCGCCGTCGAGCACGCGCAGCGAGCGCTCCACCTCGACGGTGAAATCCACGTGGCCGGGCGTGTCGATGATGTTGACGCGGCAGTCGCGCCAGAAGCAGGTGGTGGCGGCGGAGGTGATGGTGATGCCGCGCTCCTGCTCCTGCACCATCCAGTCCATGGTGGCGGTGCCCTCATGGACCTCACCGATTTTGTACGACCGCCCCGTGTAATAGAGGATGCGCTCGGTGGTCGTCGTCTTGCCGGCATCGATGTGCGCCATGATGCCGATGTTGCGCGTCTTCTCTAAGGAGTACTGCCGCTGCACTGTTTCGCCCTCTTTTTGTCCCGGCTACACATGCGAAGAGGGGGGTCAGCCCGCGGCCGGCCCCCCTCTTCGGTGTCTCCCGCTACCAGCGGTAATGCGCGAAGGCCTTGTTGGCCTCCGCCATCTTGTGCGTGTCCTCTCGCTTCTTCACGGCAGACCCGCGGTTGTTGGCCGCGTCCAGCAGCTCACCGGCCAGCTTCTCCGACATGCTGCGCTCCGGGCGCCGCCGGGCGGCGCTGATCACCCAACGCATGGCCAGCGACGTTCGACGCTCGGGCCGAACCTCCACCGGCACTTGATAGGTGGAGCCGCCGACGCGGCGCGACTTCACCTCGACGGCCGGCTTCACGTTGTCGATGGCGGTCTTGAACATCTTGATGCCTTCCTGCTTGGACCGGTCTTCGACCGCCGCGATGGCTTCGTACATGATGCCCTCGGCGGTCGACTTCTTGCCCCGCAGCATCATGATGTTGATGAACTTCGTCACCAGTCGGCTGCCGAACTTCGGATCCGGCAGGACCTCGCGCTTGGCCGCCCCTGTGCGACGCATGACCTAGGCCGCTCCCTTGGGCGCCTTCGCGCCATACTTCGACCGGCTCTGCTTGCGGCCGGCCACGCCGGCGGTGTCGAGCGTGCCGCGGATGATGTGGTAGCGGATGCCGGGAAGATCCTTCACGCGGCCGCCCCGGATCATCACGATCGAGTGTTCCTGGAGATTGTGGCCGACACCCGGGATGTAGGACGTGACTTCCAGACCGTTGGTGAGCCGCACGCGGGCCACCTTGCGCAGGGCCGAGTTCGGCTTCTTCGGCGTCGTCGTGTACACGCGGATGCAGACGCCGCGTTTCTGCGGACAGGCCTGCATCGCCGGCGTCTTCGACTTCTTCCGCACGGCCTCACGACCCTGGCGCACGAGCTGATTAATGGTTGGCATGCATCACCTGACGCCGAACTCTTGGCTTCGGCGACAAAACTCTAACTTTATAGCTGAAACGCCCTGTGTTGTCAAAGTTTTAGCCCTCACCAGCGCTACCCGGCCGCGGCCACGGAGCCGTCGGACTCTTCGGTGCCGTCATTGGGAGGCGGCTCGAGCGTCAGCACCTGGTCGAGCGGCTTCACGGCCTCGCCGCCCGGGGTGAGCACTTCCACCCGCGTGTAGTTGTTGAGGCCGGTGCCGGCCGGAATCAACCGCCCGACGATCACGTTCTCCTTCAGACCGCGCAGATCGTCGGTCTTGCCGGAGATGGCGGCTTCCGTCAGCACGCGCGTGGTCTCCTGGAACGACGCCGCCGAGATGAAGCTGTCGGTCGACAGCGACGCCTTGGTGATGCCGAGCAAAACGGGCTTGGCCGTGGCCGGCCGCTTGCCCTGGCCGATGACGCGCTCGTTCTCCTCCTGGAAAACGAACTTGTCGACCAACTCGCCCACCACGAAATCGGTGTCGCCGACCTCCTCGATGCGCACGCGCCGCAGCATCTGGCGCACGATGATCTCGATGTGCTTGTCGTTGATGGTGACGCCCTGGAGGCGGTACACCTCCTGGACTTCGTTCACCAGGTACTTCTGGAGCTCCCGGTCGCCGAGAACGGCCAGATAGTCGTGCGGGTTCGGCGAACCGTCCATCAGTGGCTCGCCCGCCTTCACGCGATCGCCCTCGTGGACGCTGATGTGCTTGCCTCGCGGGATCAGGTATTCTTTCGTCTCGGCGTTGTCGGCGCGAATCACGATCTTGCGCATGCCCTTGACGAAGCCGCCCATCTCGACACGGCCGTCGATCTCGGTGATGACCGCCTGCTCCTTGGGCTTGCGCGCCTCGAACAGCTCGGCCACCCGGGGCAGACCGCCCGTGATGTCCTTGGTCTTGGTCGTCTCGCGCGGGATCTTCGCGATGATGTCGGCGGCAAAGATCTCCGTTCCATCGGGAACGGTGAGATTGGAGCCCACCGGCAGCGGATAGCGATGCCGCTCGCCCGTCTCCGTGCCCGCCTGGCCGCGGATGATCACGCCGGGCTGCAGCCGACCGTCGGGGTCCTCGATGATGACCTTGCGGGCCAGACCGGTGACCTCGTCGAACTCCTCGCGCACCGTCACGTTCTCGACGATGTCCTGATATTCGACCCGCCCGGTGAATTCGGTGAGGATCGGGTTGGTGAACGGATCCCACTCGACCAGCACGGCGCGGGGCTTGACCCGCTGGTCCAGCTTGACCTTGATCTTGGCCCCGTAGACGACCGGGTAGCGTTCCCGCTCCCGGCCGCGCTCGTCCACGACCCCGATCTCGCCGTTGCGGTTGGTGGCCACCAGGTCACCGTCGCGGTTCGCCACCGTGCGCAGGTTGTGGTAGCGGACGGTGCCGGCGCCCTTGGCCTCGTGCTTGGAGGCCTCGACCACGCGGCTGGCCGTACCACCGATGTGGAACGTCCGCATCGTGAGCTGGGTGCCCGGCTCGCCGATGGACTGGGCGGCGATGATGCCGACCGCCTCGCCCAGCTCGGCCAGCCGTCCCGAGCCGAGGTTGCGGCCGTAGCACATCACGCACACGCCACGCTTGGTCTCGCAGATCAGCGTGGAGCGGATGCGAACGCGCTCGATACCGGCATCCTCGATCTTCTGGGCCAGCTCTTCGGTGATCTCGACGTTGACCTGCGCGATGATCTCGTTCGAGAGCGGATCGCGGATATCCTCGGCGGCCACGCGGCCGACGATGCGATCGCGCAGCGACTGGATGATGTCACCGCCCTCGACCAAGGGTGTCGCCTCGATGTACTTCACGGTGCCGCAGTCGTACTCACTGACGATCACGTCCTGGGAGACGTCGACCAGGCGCCGCGTGAGATAGCCGGAGTCGGCCGTCTTCAGCGCGGTGTCGGCCAGACCTTTTCGGGCTCCGTGAGTCGAGGTGAAGTACTCGAGCACGGTGAGGCCTTCGCGGAAGTTCGAGGTGATGGGCGTCTCGATGATCTCGCCCGAGGGCTTGGCCATGAGACCCCGCATGCCGGCCAGCTGGCGAATCTGCTGGCGGGAGCCGCGGGCGCCCGAGTCGGCCATCATGTAGATGGGGTTGAACTCCCCGCCCTGCTCGCCCGCCTCCAGCTCACGGAACATCTCCTCGGAGATGAGCTCGGTGGTGTGGGCCCAGATGTCGACGACCTTGTTGTAGCGCTCGCCGTTGGTGATGACGCCGTCCTGGTACTGCTGCTCGACCTCCATCACCTGGCGCCGGGCTTCGGTGATGTGGCGCTCCTTCGACGACGGGATGTGCATGTCGTCGATGCCGATGGAGAGCCCCGAGATCGTCGCGTAGCGGAAGCCCAGGTCCTTGAGCTCGTCGAGGAAGTGCACGGTGACCTCGTTGCCCAGGGTGTTCATGCAGCGCCCGACCAGCGCGGTGACCTCCTTCTTCTTCAGCTCGCGGTTCTCGAAGCGCAGCGCTTCGGGCACGATCTCGTTGAAGAGCGTGCGGCCGACCGTGGTCTCGATGATCTCGCCCCGCCAGCGCAGGCGGATGCGGGCCTGCAGATCGACGTCTTCGTTGTCGTAGGCGACACGCACTTCCTCGCTGTCGGCGAAGAGTCGCCCCTCGCCGCGGATGGGGTGCTCGGGCGTGCTGAGCTTCTCCTTCGTCAGGTAGTAGATGCCGAGGACCATGTCCTGCGTCGGCACCGCGATCGGTGCTCCGTTGGACGGCGACAGGATGTTGTTGGCCGACAGCATCAAGACCTGGGCCTCGAGCTGCGCCTCCATCGAGAGCGGGATGTGGACGGCCATCTGGTCGCCGTCGAAGTCGGCGTTGAAGGCCGTGCAGACCAGCGGATGGATCTCGATGGCCTTGCCCTCGACCAGGATGGGTTCAAACGCTTGAATCCCAAGACGATGAAGCGTCGGAGCACGATTGAGGAGAACCGGATGTTCTTTGATGACGTCATCGAGGATGTCCCAGACTTCAGGCCGCTCCTTCTCGACGTATTTCTTGGCGGCCTTGATGGACGACGCGATGCCGCGCTCCTCCAGCTTGCGCAGGATGAACGGCTTGAACAGCTCGAGCGCCATCTTCTTGGGCAGCCCGCACTGATGGAGCTTGAGGTAGGGCCCGACCACGATGACCGAGCGCCCGGAGTAGTCCACGCGCTTGCCCAGCAGGTTCTGGCGGAAGCGTCCCTGCTTGCCCTTGAGCGTGTCGGACAGCGATTTCAGAGGCCGGTTGTTGGGCCCGGTGATGATGCGGCCGCGCCGGCCGTTGTCGAACAGCGCGTCCACCGCTTCCTGCAGCATCCGCTTCTCGTTGCGGATGATGATCTCGGGCGCCTTCAGATCCATCAGCCGCTTCAACCGGTTGTTGCGGTTGATGACGCGCCGATACAGATCGTTGAGGTCGGAGGTGGCGAAGCGCCCTCCATCCAGAGGCACCAGCGGGCGCAGCTCGGGCGGGATGACCGGCACGACCTCGAGGATCATCCAGTCCGGCTGGTTGCCGGACTTGAGGAACGCCTCGATGACCTTCAGACGCTTGACGATCTTCTTGCGCTTCTGCACCGACGTCTCGCCCAGCATCTGCGCGCGGAGGTCGCGGGCCAGGGCGTCGAGATCGAGGTCGCGCAGCAGCTCGCGGATGGCCTCGGCCCCCATGCCGACCTTCAGGCTGTCGGGGCCGTGCTCGTCGATCATCTTGCGGGCCTTGTCGACCGACACCAGATCCTTCTTCTTGATGGCGGGGATCTTCGACTCCAGCGCCACGTGCTCTTCGAAATAGAGGATCTTCTCCAGCTCGCGCAGCGACATGTCGAGGAGCTGGCCGATGCGCGACGGGAGCCCCTTGAAGAACCACACGTGGCTGACCGGCGAGGCCAGCTCGATGTGGCCCATGCGCTCGCGGCGGACGCGGGCGCGCGTCACCTCGACGCCGCACTTGTCACAGACGATGCCGGCGAACTTCATGCGCTTGTACTTGCCGCACGCGCACTCGTAGTCCTTGGTCGGGCCGAAGATGCGGGCGCAGAACAGGCCGTCCCGCTCCGGCTTGAACGTCCGGTAGTTGATGGTCTCCGGCTTCTTCACCTCGCCGTGCGACCAGTCGCGGATCTTCTGCGGCGCCGCCAGCTTGATGCGGATCGCGTCAAACGTGATGGGCTTCGCATGCCGATCGAGGATGCCCCACAGGTCCTTGGTGGGCTTCTCCTCTCTGATCAGGCTGCCGAAAGGCCGATCCGTCAGCATTCAGTCTCTCCTTTGTCGAGGGGGCTCAGGACGCCTTCTTCCCGTCTTTCATCACCAGTTCGACGTCGAGGGCGAGGCTCTGTAGCTCCTTCACCAGCACGTTGAACGACTCCGGCGTGCCGGGCTCGAGGAAGTTCTCGCCCTTGACGATCGCCTCGTAGATACGGTTGCGTCCCTCCACGTCGTCGGACTTCACGGTCAGCATCTCCTGGAGTGTGTGAGCGGCCCCGTAGGCCTCCAGCGCCCACACCTCCATCTCGCCGAAGCGCTGCCCACCGAACTGCGCCTTGCCGCCCAGCGGCTGCTGGGTGACCAGCGAGTACGGCCCGATCGAGCGGGCGTGCATCTTGTCGTCGACCAGGTGGGCAAGCTTCATGATGTAGATCTGTCCGACCGTCACCTCCTGGTGAAACTTCTTTCCGGTGCGTCCGTCGTGGAGCACGGTCTTGCCCGACTGCGGCAGCTTCGCCTCCCTCAGGTGCTCCTTGATCTCGTCCTCGGTCGCCCCGTCGAACACGGGGCTGGCCACCCACAGGCCGAGGGCGCGGGCCGCCCAGCCGAGGTGGGTCTCCAGGATCTGTCCCACGTTCATCCGGGACGGCACGCCGAGCGGGTTCAGCACGATCTCGACCGGCGTCCCATCCGGCAAGTACGGCATGTCCTCCTCGGGCATGATCTTGGACACCACGCCCTTGTTGCCGTGACGGCCGGCCATCTTGTCGCCGACCGAGAGCTTGCGCTTCACGGCGACGTAGACCTTGACCATCTTGATGACGCCGGGCGGCAGATCGTCGCCGCGGCGGAGGCGGCCGATCCGGTCTTCCAGCATCGAGTCGTAGATGGCAATCTGCTCCTCGGCCAGCTCCTCGATGCGGCGGATCATCTGGGCCAGACCCTCGTCCTCCTTCACCTTCACCTTCTTCAGCTCGTTCCAGGAGAAGTTGTCGAGGTCCGGTCGCTCGATGCGGTCACCTTTCTTGGTCACGCGCCGGGTCTTGTTGGTCGGGTCGAAGAGCTCCACCACCGAGGTCTTACTGACCAGGAGGTTCTTGAGCTTTTGATCCCGCTCCATCTCGACCATGGCGATCTCGTCCTGATAATCCTTCTCCAGGCGCGCGATCTCCTCTTCCTCGATCGACTTGGCGCGCTCGTCTTTGTCCACCCCGCGCCGCGAGAACACCTTGACGTCGACCACGGTGCCCTCGATGCCAGGCGGCACCATGAGCGAGGTGTCGCGGACGTCGCCCGCCTTCTCGCCGAAGATCGCGCGGAGCAGCTTCTCCTCCGGCGTGAGCTGGGTCTCGCCCTTCGGCGTGATCTTGCCGACGAGGATGTCCTGCGCCTTGACCTTGGCGCCGATGCGGACGATGCCGGAGTCATCCAGATCCTTCAGCGCTTCTTCGGACACGTTCGGGATGTCTCGGGTGATCTCTTCCTTGCCCAGCTTGGTGTCGCGGGCCTGGATCTCGAACTCCTCGATGTGGATCGAGGTGAAGCGGTCGTCCTTCACGAGCCGCTGGGAGACCAGAATCGCGTCCTCGAAGTTGTAGCCGCCCCACGGCATGAAGGCGACGAGCACGTTGCGACCGAGGGCGAGCTCGCCCTGGTCGGTGCCGGGCCCGTCGGCGACGACGTCGCCCTGGGACACCCGCTGGCCCTTTCGCACCACCGGCTTCTGGTTGATGCAGGTGTTCTGGTTCGAGCGCCGATACTTGGTCAAGTTGAAGATGTCGAGCGGCAGGTCCTGAACGGGATCGGCCTTCTTGGACCGGCTCTCGGCCCGGATCACGATGCGATCGGCCGAGACGTACTCCACGACACCGGGGCGCTTGGCCACGATGACCGCGCCCGAGTCGCGGGCCACGACGTGCTCCATGCCCGTGCCCACCAGGGGCGCCTCGGGTTGCAGCAGCGGCACGGCCTGCCGCTGCATGTTGGAGCCCATGAGCGCGCGGTTGGCGTCGTCGTTTTCCAGGAACGGGATCAGCGAGGCCGCCACCGACACGAGCTGCTTGGGCGAGACGTCCATGTAATGCAGCTCTTCCGGCGCCACCATCCGGAACTCACCGCCCTTGCGCGCCGACACCCGTTCCTGCACGAACTTGCCGGTGCGGTCGATCTCGGCGTTGGCCTGGGCGATGACGAACTTCTCCTCCTTGAGCGCGGTCAGGAACTCGATCTCGTCCGTGACCCGGCCCTCGGTCACCCGGCGGTACGGCGTCTCGATGAAGCCGAACTCGTTGGTGCGGGCGTAGGTCGAGAGCGATGAGATCAGCCCGATGTTCGGGCCTTCCGGTGTCTCGATCGGGCAGATGCGGCCGTAGTGCGTCGGATGGACGTCGCGCACTTCGAACCCGGCTCGTTCGCGGCTCAGACCGCGGGGACCGAGGGCGGAGAGACGACGCTTATGAGTCAGCTCGGCCAGCGGGTTGGTCTGGTCCATGAACTGAGAGAGCTGGGACGAGCCGAAGAACTCCTTCACCACCGCGGAGACCGGCTTGGCGTTGATGAGGTCGTGGGGCATGAGCGCGGCGATGTCGGAGATCGACATGCGCTCCTTGACGGCCCGCTCCATGCGGGTGAGACCGACCCGGAACTGGTTCTCCAGCAGCTCGCCGACCGAGCGCACGCGCCGGTTGCCCAGGTGGTCGATGTCGTCGGTGGGCTTGCTGCCGAGCTTCACGGCCAGCAGGTGCCGGATGACGGCGACGATGTCCTCGCTGCGCAGGGTCTTGGCGTTGGTGGACGCGCTGATCCCGAGCTTCTCGTTGATCATGAAGCGACCGACACGGGCGAGGTCGTAGCGACGCGCGTCCATGAACATGCCGCGGAACAGGGCGCGCGCAGAATCGATGGTGGGCGGATCGCCCGGCCGCAGCCGGCGGTAGATCTCCACCAGCGCCTCATCGGGATTCTTGAAGTGATCCTTGGCCAGCGTCTCGTAGATCGAGGTATCGACCCGGCCGGCGCTGATCACCAGCAGCTTGAACGACGCCACTCGCCGGCTCATCACCGACGAGAGCACCGTCGAGGTGATCTCGGCGTTGGCCTCGACGACCACCTCGCCGCTCTCGGTGTCGACGATGCGGGAGGCGGTGCGGCGGCCGACCAGCGATTCGGCGCGCACGGCGATCTTCTCGACGTTGGCCTCGACGAGCTTCTCGACCAGCTTGGCGTTCAGCACCTTGCCGGCGGTCACCAGCGGCTCGCGGTGGCGAGGAGGCTTGACGTCCTCGGCCATCTTGGCCCCCACGTGGGCGTCGGCGTTGAACTTCACCCAGGCGTTGCCCTCCTCGAAGCTCATCACCTCTTCCACGTCGTAGAACTGGGTCAGGATCTCCTCGTCGGCGAGAATCTGCGGGCTGTTCGGCGTGCTCTTCTCGAGGAACCAGAACGCGCGGAGGAACGCGGTTGCCAGCATCTTCCGGCGCCGGTCCACCCGGACGTGGAGCACGTCGTTGGCGTCGAAATCGAATTCGACCCACGAGCCCCGGTAGGGGATCACCCGGGCCGAGAAGAGCGGCTTGCCCGACGCCAGCGTCTTGCCCTTGTCGTCGTCGAAGAAGACGCCGGCCGAGCGCTGGAGCTGGCTCACCACCACGCGCTCGGTGCCGTTGATGATGAAGGTGCCCTTCTCGGTCATCAGCGGCAGCTCGCCCAGGTAGACCTCCTGGCCGCGCTGCTCGCGGATGGTCTTCGTCTTCGCCTCCTTGTCGTGATCGAAGACGACGAGGCGCAGCGTGACCTTGAGCGGGATGGCAAACGTCATCCCGCGATCGTGACACTCCTCCACCGTGTACTTCGGATCCCCGAAGTGGTACGAGTCGAACTCCAGCAGGGCGTTGTCGTTGTAGTCGGCGATCGGAAACACGGACTTGAAGACCGCCTGCAGCCCGACATCCTCGCGCCGGTCCACGTCGACGTCCTTCTGGAGGAACGTCTCGTAGGACCGCTTCTGCACTTCGATGAGGTTCGGGATCTCGACGATCGACGGGATCTTGCCGAAGTCCTTGCGGCTGCGGCGCCCGCACTGAATGGTCCCTGCCATGGTCTCTCCTGAGGATTAAGGGTTGTGTGCGACTACTTGACCTGGACCGTCGCCCCCTGCTCCTCGAGCTTCTTCTTCATCTCCTCGGCCTCGGCCTTCGCGATCTTCTCCTTCACCGCCTTGGGCGCGCCGTCGACCAGATCCTTGGCCTCCTTGAGGCCGCGTCCGGTCAGCTCGCGCACCACCTTGATGACCTGGATCTTCTTCTCGCCCGCCGCCATCAACATCACGTCGAAGTCGGTCTTCTCCTCGGCAGCGGCGGCGCCGGCGGCAGCCCCTGCTGCGCCCGGCATGGCGGCGACGGCCACGGGCGCCGCCGCCGATACACCCCACTTCTCCTGGAGCAGCTTCGACAGCTTCCCCGCCTCCAGCATCGAGCATTTGTCGAGTTGTTCAGCAATCTCCTCGATCCGCGGCATCACTCTCTCCTTTGTACTGGGTGCGGGCACCCGCCTCTCGACTACGTCCCGCTACTGCCGTTCGATTCGGCGACGGCTTCGGCGCCGGCTTGCGCGCCTCGTTGATCCAGGATGTACGCGAGCTCACGCTGCGGCGCGGTCAGCAGCCCGACCAGTTGCGCCAGCGGCCCCTGGAGCGCGCCGACCAGCTGACTGCGCAACGCCTCTCGCGAGGGCAGATCGGCCAGAGCCTTCAGTCCGGACGCCTCGAGGACCTGGCCGTCGACGTAGCCGGCCTTGATCGTGAGCGCCTGGTTCGTCTTGGTGAACGTCTGCAGCGCCTTGGCGACGGCCACCGGGTCCTCTTTCGAGACGATCATCCCGGTGGGCCCGCTGAGATGCCGGGCCAGTGCGCTGAGGTCCGTGGCGTCGACCGCGATCTTGGCCAGCCGGTTCTTCACGATCTTGTACTGCGCCGACACCGCGCGGAGCTGCTTGCGCAGGTCGGACAGTTGCTGCACGGTCAATCCCCGGTACTCGGTGAGGACGACCGTCTTCACGCCGTGGAGCCGCTGCTTGAGGTCGTCGACCGCCTTGACCTTCGCTTCGGTCGGCACCCTACGCTCCCTGCTTCTTGAAGAGGTTGGCCGTGCGCACGGGATCGATCTTGATGCCGGGGCCCATCGTGGTGGAGAGCGTGAGCGTCCGGAGATACGTGCCCTTGGCCGCCGCCGGCTTGGCCCGCACGATCGCCTCGATGATGGCCAGCGCGTTGGCCGCGATGTTCTC
>Ga0066710_100004075_pt1 | contig 12764 bp, 14 predicted proteins | sample GraSoiAngelo_159_FD_79666 | JGI IMG/M metagenome (GOLD analysis project Ga0066710, IMG submission 79666) | Grasslands soil microbial communities from the Angelo Coastal Reserve, California, USA - 14_1009_16_40cm | ecosystem: Environmental > Terrestrial > Soil > Grasslands | place: USA...
CCTGGTGCTCACGGGAATGGATGGTCGCGACAACGTCGAGCTGGAGGTGCCGCCGGCGGCGCAACGGGCCGTGCACATCGACACCTCATATGTGGATCCGCTCGATTTCGGCATCGACCGGGCGACGCGCCAGCGTCTGTACGACGACGGCTTCGCTGCCGTCGAGCGGTTCCTGCAGACCTTCAGCTTTGCGTCGTACCGCCAGGTCTGGCCCTGACCGGCCCCATCGTGAGGACGGCGGCGCCGCGGACGGCACCGCTGCGCAGCCTGGCAAGCGCGGCACCGGCCTGCGCCAGCTCGTGCACCTCCACCTCGGTGTGCACCGGCACCCGTGGCGCGAGCTCGAGGAATTCGCGCCCGTCGGCGCGGGTGAGGTTGGCGATTGAGCGCACCGACCGCTCCTCCCAGAGCAGCGAGTACGGAAATCGAGGGATGTCGCTCATGTGGATGCCCGCGCAGACGACCGTGCCGCCGGGAGCGACCGCGGCCAGAGCGGCGGGGACCAGCTCGCCGGCCGCGGCGAAGATGATCGCTGCGTCGAGCGGTTCCGGCCCCGGCTGGAGGGCGTCGCCCGCCCACTCCGCGCCGAGCTGCCGAGCGAAGCGTTGCGCCGCCTCGTCCTCCCGTCGCGTGAAGGCGAACACACGGCGCCCCTGGTGGCGGGCCACCTGGGCCACGATGTGCGCCGCCGCGCCGAAGCCGTAGAGACCCACGCGCGACGCGTCACCGGTGAAGCGAAGCGCGCGATAGCCGATCAGGCCGGCGCACAGCAACGGGGCAGCCTCGAGGTCGGGGTACCCGTCGGGCAGTGGCAGGCAGGCTTCCGCGTGCGCCAGTGCACGCTCGGCGTAGCCGCCGTCCACCGTGTAGCCGGTGAACAGCGCCCGCCGGCAGAGGTTCTCGCGGCCTGTCGTGCAGTACTCGCAGCGCCCGCACGTCCACGCCAGCCAGGGCACGCCGACGCGGTCACCCGGGACGGGCAGCTCCACGCCCGGCCCGGCCTCCTCGACGGTACCCACGATCTGGTGCCCGAGGACGAGGGGGAGCTTCGGCTCCGGGAGCTCGCCGTCTGCGACATGGAGGTCGGTGCGGCACAGCCCGCAGGCGGCCACCGCGATGCGGACCTCGCCGGGGCCTGGTTGCGGGGCCTCGCGATCGACCAGACGCAGGGGGCGCTGAACCTCCTCGAGGAGCATGGCTCGCATGCCGTCATCATCGCGCCCGTAGCCGTCGAGTCACGGTGTGGTGATGTCTTCATCACGCCTCCGTGGCGCAGTTCGATACTGCTGCTCAGCACGTGTCCCTCATCACCGCGGAGGCTCCAGTACCCCTTGCCGGCGGCCATGCGCATCCTGCTCGCTGACGATGAGCCGCGCCTCCTTCACATCGTGAGCATGTACCTGGGCATGGAGGGATACGACGTTCGCGCGGTGTCGGACGGCGAAGAGGCCCTGCGCGTCGTGGAATCCGAGATGTTCGACCTCGCGGTGCTCGACGTGATGATGCCTGGCGTTGACGGCATCGAGGTCTGCCGCCGCATCCGCGCCAACGAGGCCACCAAATCGCTGCCGGTGCTGATGTTCACGTCGCTGTCAGCCGACGCCGACGTGGAGAAGGCGCGGCTCGCAGGCGCCAATCACATGATCACCAAGCCGTTCAGCCTCCCGGGGCTCGGCGCGGTGATCAAGAGCGTGTTCGAGCGAGCCAGCGCGCTTGCTCGCTGACCGCGGTCTCAGTGCGTGACTGCGTACATCACAACGAACATCGCCAGGCCGCACACCGCGACTGTGCTCGCATAGACGAGCGGGATCAGCCATTGCGGACGGCTGCTCGCCCGCTCCAGCACGGCGCGCCAGCTCTGCTCGGGGAGACGCTCGCGGATGTCGTAGAGGATCGAGAACTGCCGGTCGCCGAACATGCGCAGCGGGATGCACACGTCGCCGTTGCGTGCCGAGAACCCGCCTGGCAGCTTGATGATCGGTGTGGTCTGCTGCGCGCGCTTGATCTGCAGGCACAGGCCCGGTCCGCTGCGTGTGACAAGCCCGGTCACCTGGTCCCACGCGGCCGTGAGGTGCTGCTTGCCGCGCTCGAAGGTTATCCCGTCGTGGGTGAGGTTGAGGCTGCCCTTGAGCGCGACCGCCGGTACCAGCAGCAGCCCGGCGGTCACCACCATGAACGCGGCCACCGCGAGCGAGGCGAGATAGGCGTCGCCGATGTAGATCATCGCCAGGGCGAGGCCCGCGAACGACAGCGTGATCAGCGGCAGGACCTGCCAGATGGCGAACGGGTTCCGGGTGACCGCATAGCCACGGGTGGGGTGCGTCAGTCGAAGCTGGCCGCCGACACGCGTGACTGTGGCGGTGGCCGGGTGGGCCGTCGGGGTGATGGTGGACATCGCTGCCCTCCTTTCCGCATCCGGGCCGGCGAGGTCGTGGGGGTGCCGGCCGCTCCTTTCCGTCGTATCACAGCGGTCCGCGCTTGTGAAGCCCCCGGAGCGTTTGTTGCGTTCATCGTTAGGGGCTGTTAGGCTTGCATTGACGCGTTTGGTGCGATATAAATGGGGACCCTAGGGGGACGACGTGCGGACGGAACCAGGGGTGGAGGGATGAGGCTGATGCGCGCGACGTGGATGCGGAGGACAGCGACGTCGCCGGCCGATGAGGCGGCGATCGCCGGCGCCGCGTGCACCGCGGCTGACTGCGAACGCGCGGCGGTGGTCCGCTGCGCCTACCGCGACCGGCGCGGTCGCGAGTGCACGACGACGTGGTGCGGACAGCACCGCGTCGAGGCCTCGGGCAAGCCGTACTGCCGGCGCCACGCAGGCGTGGTCGGCGCGCTGGCCAGCTGGGAGTACGTCGACGGGCTGCCCGATGTGGACAGCAGGGCACCCGCACTCGTGAGCTGGACGAGCAACGAGCTCGATTCGCGGATCCGCGCCGTGCTGCGCAAGGTGGCGCCGTCGGGCTCCCCGAAGCTGGTCACCGACCCGGTCCACCAGGTGTTCACCCCGGGGATGGCTGCGCGCCGCTGGGTCATGTCGTGGAAGCTCGTCGACCACGTCAGCGTCCTGCACCGGGTCAGCCTCGAGGTCGATGAGGGCAACGACTGCGTGGTCAGAGCCGTCGTCAACGCGGACCTGATCGGCGAGGCAGTGCCACCGTGGATCGAGCGGCGACGGCTCGGCCTCGATGCGCCGGCCGACGTCGACGCGGCGCAGCGCAAGGCGTTTCACGACGCGCTGTTCCGGTCGATCGAGCTGATGATCACGCGCCAGGAGGTTGCACCGCGCCGGCAGACCGCGACCCGGCATCTGGTCGCCCAGGCCTGACCGGCGAGCCTTCAGTCCTCCGCGTGCGCCGCCACCTGATGGTGGCGCTCCAGGTATTCGCGGATGGCGAGGAGCGCGGCGATGCCGTCACCCACCGCAGCTCCGAGCTGCTTCGTCGAGCCCTGCCGCACGTCGCCGGCGACGAACACGCCGGGCATCGAGGTGGTGAAGCCACCGGCGTCCACCACGAAGCCCCAGCGGTCGAGCTCGACAGTGCCGCGGAGGAACGCGGTGTTGGGGTCGAGCCCGATGAAGACGAACGCCGCACGCGGGGAGATCACCTGCTCGGCGCCGGTGGTGCGGTCGCGAATGGTCGCCGACTCCAGCTTGCCGCTGCCTTTGAACGCCACCATCTCGGTGTTGAGATGGACGATGAAGCGCCCGTCGTTGTTGATCTTGTCCTGCAGCAGTCGCGAGGCCGTCAGGCGGCCGTCGCGCTGCACGATGCGCACGCGTTTGGCGAACCGGGTGAGAAACAGTCCTTCCTCGAGTGCTGAGTTCCCGCCACCAATGACCAGAAGCTCGTCAGCGCCGCGATAGAAAGGGCCGTCGCAGGTTGCGCAGAAATGCACGCCCGCGCCGATGAGCTCGTCCTCGCCGGGCACCCCGAGGCGCCGGTACGAGGTGCCTGTGGCGATCAGGGCGGCGTGCGCGGCGACCTCCTGGCCGCTGGCCAGGCGAAAGCAGACGTCGCCGGCTTCGGCTTCGTCTGCCGTCACCGATTCCACGCTCACCGCGCTCAGCAACTCCACCTCGTAGCGCCCGGCCTGCGCGATGAATCGATCCGCGAGGTCGGCGCCGCCCACCCCCTCGGGGAAGCCGAGATAGTTGTCGATGCGCTCGGTCACGCCGGCCTGCCCGCCGAGTCCACTGCGTTCGACCACCAGCGCGTCGATCCCTTCGCGGGCCGCGTAGATCGCGGCGGCGAGGCCGGCCGGACCTCCACCCGCAATGGCCACGTCATAGAAGGAGCGCCGCGCGGAGAGGTCGAGCCCGAGCTTGGTGGCCAGCTGCTCGTTGGTGGGCTCGAGCAGCAGCGAGCCATCCGCAAACACCACGGTGGGAATCGTCCTGCCGCCGTGCTGGAGTTCCTCGACGGTGTGCAGGCCGGCTGCGTCCTGATCGATGTCGACCCAGTCGTACGCCACGCGCTGCTCGGCGAGGAATCGCTTCGCGCGCTTGCAGTCGGGGCACCAGGGAGCGCCGTAGACGGTGATGCCGGCCATCAGCGCAGGCTGTCGAGCCGGGTGCGGAGGCCGGTCAGGGTGCCGAGCAAGCGGTCGACGATGCGCCCCTGCGCGTCGACGACGATGACGGTTGGCGGCGCGGCGACGTCATACGCCGCGCTGATCTGTTCGGCGGGGTCAGCGACGCTCGGGTAGGTGACCGCGTAGTCGTGAAGGTACGCCCTGGCCGCGGCGGTGTCGTCTCGCATGTCCACGCCCAGGAAGAGCACGCGGCCGGCGTAGCGGGCAGCGATGGCATTGAGATCGTGCTGCTGTGCCCGGCAGGGCCCGCACCATGACCCCCAGAAGTCGATGACCGCCGGGCGCCCGCGCGTCGATGCCCACGAGAACGTGCCGCCGTCGAGTGTGGCCGCGTTGATGGCAGGAGCGCTGACCGCGGGCTGGCCCTGAGAGCCCGAACCCTGGGCGATGCCCTGCTGCAGGCTGCAGCCGGCGAGCGCCGTCGCCAGGCACGCGGCGATCGCCCCGCTGCCGAACACCGCTCGCGCCATCAACGGGCAATCCTAGGCCGGATGCTCGGATGCCGTGACGGGCGTCGTGGTGCGCCCGTCTCGACCCATAATCGCGAGCAGCGTGACCAGGAAGGCACTCGACGCGCCGCTCCCCATCGCCGACGAGCGCGACGTCGTGACCGCCGCAGCGCGGCTCGTCGCCGCGACACTGCCCACAGCGCGCGTCCGCATCTTCGCGTGGACCGGCGGCGGCATGGAGCCGCCCATTGCCGAGCTGGGCGCCGGCGATGCGGTCCGCCATGCCGGCGCCGTGCCGTGGCCGCCGGCCTGGGTCACGCCGATCGCCCGCTGCTCGCCCACCTTCACCGACTCCGCAACCGGCGCGCTGGTGACGCCCATATCGTCCGGCGCCGGGCCGGCCGCGGTGATGGTGACCAGCGCTGCCCCGGGCACGGTGCTTGATAGTTCCGCCGGGCCACTGCTGGACCGTGTCGCCGGGCTGGCCGGTATGGCGCTGGGCAGCGCGAGGCGGCTTCACGACGAACGCGAGCGCGCCGACGCCTTTGCGGAGGCGGCGGGCGCGAAGAGCCAGTTCCTCAACCTGGTGGCGCACGACCTGCGCGGACCGATGACGGTGTTGATGGGGTACCTGTCGCTCTTCGAGGACGGCGCCTTCGGCCCGCTGCCCGAGGAGCTTGCCGCTGTGTTTCCTGTTGTCAACACGCGGATCGCGGAGATGGAGGACCTCATCAACGCCATGCTCGAGACCTCGCGGCTGGACGACGGCCGGCTCGAGCTGCTGCTCGGCGACGTCGACCTGCGCGACGTCGTGGCCGAGGCCGTGACGCGCTCCGAGGTGTTCGCCCAGCCCGGCCAGCGCGCGATTCTGGCGCAGCCGGACACCCCAGTCGATGTCCGCGTCGACCGCAGCCGCCTCGTTATGGTTGTGGGCAACCTTGTCCAGAACGCACTGAAGTTCTCGGTGCAGCGCACCGATGTAGAGGTCGTCGTCAGGCTGAACGGCGCACAGGCGTCGGTGGCGGTGGTGGACCGCGGGATCGGCATCGAGCCCGAGGACATGCCCACGCTGTTCACCCGCTTTGGCCGCATCCGTCGAGATCCGGCGACGTCAGGGATCCCCGGCGCCGGCCTCGGCCTCTACCTTGCGCGCGAGCTGACCCGGGTCCATGCGGGCGACATCACGGCCGTGTCGACACCGGGCGCCGGCAGCACCTTCACGCTCACGCTGCCGCTGCGCAGCGCCTGAGCGCGCGCGAGGGTCAGACCCGCCGGGCCACCAGGTCTGCAGACAGCTGGCTCACCCGGGCGACGCCGGCCAGCGCCATCGCCGCGGCCAGCTCATCGCGCAGCGAGCGCAACAGCCGCTCCACGCCTGCGGCGCCCTCGGCTGCGGCCGCCCAGAGCACCGGTCTGCCGAGCAGCACTGCGTCTGCGCCGAGCGAGAGCGCGATCAGCGTGTCGATGCCGCTGCGTATGCCGCCGTCCACCAGCACCGGAGCCCGTCCGCTCACCGCGGCGACGACGTCGGGCAGCGCGTCGGCGGATGCGAGCGTGCGGTCGAGCTGGCGGCCCCCATGGTTGGAAACGATGACCGCGGCGGCGCCGGCCTCGATGCAGGCGCTCGCGTCGTCGCCGCGCACCACTCCCTTGACGACGACGGGCAGCCCTGATTCCGCGTGCAGCCACGCGATGGCGTCGAGTCCGACGGTCGGATCGATCGACGTCGCGTACATGAGCTCGCTGTCCGCTCCCAGGTACTTCTGAAAGCACATCAGGAACTGCTCAGCCGTGAGTGGAGGAGTCATGCCTCGCGGCCGCTGCCCGACGAACGGGGTGTCACCCGTCAGCACCAGCGCACGCGCGCCGAGCGACTTCGCGTCGGCCACCATGCGGCGTGTGATGTCACGGTCGCGCGAGACGTACACCTGGAACCACCACGCTCCACCCAACGCGGCCGCGACGTCCTCGTGCGCAACGGAAGAGCGTGTCGGCACGGTCATCAGGCCGCCGGCGGCGCGGACGCCCCGAGCGGTCTCCACCTCGCCGTCCGGGGTCGCCAGCACGTGGTACGCGGTGGGCGCGACCACGATCGGCGCCGGCAGCTCGATCCCCAGCAGCGTGGTGGCGGTGTCGACGTCGCCGACATCACGCAGCACGTGAGGGCGGAGGCGGTAGCGGCGCCAGGAGTCGACGGCGTCGTGCTGGCTGATCTCCTCGCCGGCACCCGTGGCGATGAAGTCGTAGGCGCCGCGCGCCAGCGCGTCGCGCGCCTGCTCCTCGTACCGCGCCAGCAGGTCCGCGACGAACTGGGTCTCCCTCAACGCCGGAATGGCCACGGCCCGTAACGGTAGCGGCGCGACCGGCGCACCCGCGCGCCGCCGACAATCAGCGGTGCGATGACCTCGCGAATCCGTGCAGTGAACTCAGCAGGCTTTCCGGCACCGGCAGCGCTGACCGCCGTGCCGGTGGTGCTGGCGCCGCTCCAGGGGCGCCTGCACGTGCTCCTCGTCGAGCGCACCGATGCACCGTTTGCGGAAACGTGGGTGCTCCCCGGTGGCTTCATGAGCCCGGATGAACGGCCGGAGGCGACGGCACAACGCAAGCTCACCGAGAAGACCGGGGTCGGAGCCGTGTATCTGGAGCAGCTGCAGACGTACGCGGACCCGCAGCGCGACCCGCGGGGCTGGGTTCCGACCGTCGCCTACCTGGCGCTCATCGATGCGGCGGTGCTGCGCACCGATGAGTCGGGCGCGCGCTGGGTGGCTGTCGATGCGCTGCCGGAGTTGGGGTTCGGCCACGCCGAAATCGTGCGTGACGGTGTCGAGCGCCTTCGCGGCAAGCTGTGGTGGTCGAACATCGCCGTCGGCCTGCTCCCTGAGCGCTTCACCATGCCACAGGCCCGCCGGGTCTTCGAGGCCATCAGCGGCGTGACATACGAGCCGTCGAACTTCCGCCGCGAGCTCGAGCTGTCCGGCCTGGTGCGCGCCACGGGCGGTGTGGCCAAGGGCGGGCCCGGGCGTCCGGCTGCGCTGTATGAGTTCGTCGAGCGCCGTCCGGCCTGGAGCCTGCGACGGTCGCGCCAGCCGGCGGCGGTGCGCCGCGAATCCTGAACCGGCGCATCCATGGGATGCTGGACGAGCCATGAGCCAGACAGGTCGCACCGTGCTGATCGCCGTCGATGTGCAACGCGACTTCCTGCCCGGTGGTGCGCTGGGCGTGCCCGGCGGCGACCAGGTGATCGCGCCGCTGGTCGAGCTCGCCGCCGGCGCCGATATGGTCGTCGCGACGCGCGACTTCCACCCGTCCGATCACGTCAGCTTCAGCACGCGGGGCGGTCCCTGGCCGCCTCATTGCGTCATCGGCACGCCGGGCGCTGCGCTCGCCCCGGAGGTCGACGCCGTGGCGTCGTTCATCGTGAGCAAGGGCACCGACGCCCAGCATGAGGCGTACTCGGGGTTCGACGGCACCGGACTCGCCGACATGCTGCGCGCGCAGCGCGTCACGAGGGTCATCGTGGGTGGACTCGCGACCGACTACTGCGTGAAGGCGACGGCGATTGCCGCGTCGGAAGCGGGATTCGACACCGAGGTCGTCACCGACGCCGTGCGTGCGGTGGACGTCACTGCGGGCGACGGAGCGCGTGCGCTCGAGGCGATGGCCGCCGCCGGCGTGCGACTCGGTTCGCTTGCGGGAGCGCAGCAATCGTGACCACGCTCGCTCAGCAGCACTGTGAAGCGTGCACCCCCGGGACGCCGCCGCTGCAACCGTCAGCGGTGGAGGAGCTGCGCGGCGAGCTGTCTGCAGAATGGGACGTCGACGGCACCTCGTCGCTGCACCGCAGGATGCGCTACAAGGACTTCGCGGGCGCCTTCGCCGCAGCCACGCACGTCGCACTGATCGCCGAGGCCGAGGCGCATCATCCCGACCTCACCGTCGGCTGGGGCCGCCTCCACATCAAGCTGACCACGCACGCCGCGGGCGGCCTCACACGCAACGACTTCATCATGGCCGCGCGGATCGACGCAGCGCTGGGTTGATCGCGCGTCTCGCGCTCGAGCGGTCGCCGGAGCGCTCGCTGCGCGACGCCGGGCTCAACCCGCAGCGATGGTCCGCCGGACCGCATGCGGTCTTCGCACCTCACAGCCATGCGCATAACAAGCGGCTGTTCGTGCTGCGCGGTCGCATCCGCTTCAACGACGAGTGGCTCGAGGCGCCTGACGGCATCCGGATTCCCGCCGGCTTCGAACACAGCGCCGTCGCCGGTGACCACGGGGTCGAGTGCATCGAGGCATTTGAAGAGCGACGGTGACGCCGTCAGAGGTTGCCGGGGCGTTCCTCGAGGGTGGCGGTGAGAGTCAGCGTCTGTGAGCCGCGGTGCACCATGAACTGCACCTGCTCTCCGACCTGCTTGTTCTGGATCAGTCCGCCGAGCGTCTGGCCGTTCTCGATGTTCGCACCGTCGACGGCGACCAGGATGTCGCCGGTCTGGAACCCCGCCTGCGATGCCGGCGTGTTGGGGCTCACGGTACGGACCAGCACGCCCGGTCCGTTGAACCCCTGACCGGCCTCGATGGCATCGATGGAGTCGAGGTACGCGATGCCCAGGAAGGGATGCTGCACGCGCTTGTGCGCCATGAGCTGCGAGGCGACCTGCCGGGCAAGGTTGGCGGGGATGCTGTAGCCGATGTTCGTCGCATTGCCCGCGATGGCGACATTGACACCGACCACGCGGCCCTCCACGTCCGCGAGCGGACCGCCGCTGTTCCCCGGGTTGATCGAGGCGTCGGTCTGCAGCACGTCCTGCAGGGTCTCGCTCGATGTGCCCTGGCTGCCGCCCGCGCTGATGGTGCGGTGCAGCGCACTGAGCACGCCGGCGGTCACGGTGCTCTGGTTGCCCAGCGGGCTGCCGATGGCGATCACCGTCTGCCCCACCTGGAGCTGTGACGAGTCGCCGAATGACGCCATGGGCAGTGACGTCGTCGACACGCTGACCACGGCCAGGTCGTCGAGCGAGTCGGCGCCGACGAGGGTGGCCGTGAACGCGCTGCCGTCCGGCATGACCACATGGAGGTCGGTGGCCCCGCTGACCACGTGGTTGTTGGTGAGCAGGAAGCTGTTGCCGCCGTCGTGGCCGACGACGAAGCCGCTGCCCAGGCTGGCCGATGACGTCCCGGACGTGCGCGCGATGATCGTGCCGACCGCCGGCGTGAGCTGTTTGGCGACTGCGACCGCATTGCTCGTGCCCGCCTGGACGCGGGTGTTGTCGATCTGGATGTGCACCGCCGACGAGGCGACGTTGGAGAGGCGCAGCGCGCCGAACATCGCGCCGCCGCCGACGAGCAGTCCGAGCAGCAGCAGGCCGGCGCCGGCGCGACGGAACCGGCCGCCTGGAGTTGCGACCGACGGCCCCGGCGGTGGGTACGCGGGCGCCATGGGTGGCTGGTAGCTGTACGCCGGTTCTTCGGCGCTGTCGACGGTGGCGGGCGCCGGGGCGGGGTCGAGCCAGGGCTCGGCTACCGGGGGCGGCGCGGGGCTGTCGTGCGGCTCTTTCATCGTGCGCTCGGTGGGTGTGCGGAGTGGCTAGCGTCCGCTCTTGTGGCAACCATATACGCCGGGTTCCTGTCGGCGGCATGACAGCGCTCACCTGCGCGCTGGGCCCCGATTCGGCCGGGACGGTGCTCACCCGCCTGTTGCGAGAAGCCACGACATCGATCGACGCCGCCGTGTACGAGGTGGGGCCGGCCTACCGATGGGCATTCGCCGCGGCCTCGCGCCGCGGGGTGCGAGTCCGTCTGCTGCTGGACCATCACGCCTCTGACGGCAACGCGCTGACCGCTGCCCGTCTCATCGAATCCGGCGGCGAGTGCCGCGTCCCGGTGAGCGGGGTGCACGCGCATGCCAAGTTGCTCCTGGTCGACGGCGATCGCGTCGCCGTCGGCACCGGCAACCTCATCTGGCGTGACGCACCGCGGCACCCGCCGGGACCGGTGGCTCTGCCCGGTCGGCTGCTGGCCGGCACGCGGGAATGGTGGTCGGTGGTGAGCGGGGGAGGCGACCTCGGCGGCGCAGCTCTGCGACGGTTCGAGGCCGAATGGACGCGGGCGGGGCCGCCGCCTGCGCAATGGGCTCAAGCCCGGGCCGCGGCGGCTCCGCCTGTCGGTGTGCCGCGCCCGCAGGTGGAACCGCTGCACGTCGACCTGCTGCCGAGCAGCCTGCGGCTCCAGCTCGGCGGCGCGGCCATCGCAGACGCGCTCGAGGGCCTCATCACGGGGGCACTGCGCCAGGCGCTCGTGGTGGTTCCGTACGTCAGCGCCGACGCGGCGGCACCCCGCGCACTCGTTCAAGCGATGGCGCGGGCCCGGGCTCACGGCGTTGACGCCCGCCTGCTGCTCGGCCAGCCGCCCCGGGGTCCTCTCGGCGACATCGGCCGCCTGGGCGTCGCGATCAGGTTCATGGATCCGCTGCGCTCGACAGTTGGGCACGCCAAGGGCCTGGTCGCCGACGGCATCGTGGTGGTCTCATCGGCGAACTGGAGCCGCCAGGGACTCGGCCCAGCCTTCGAGGCGGCACTCCAGGTCGAGCACCCCGGTGCCGCCGCCTACTTCGCCGATGCCTGGTCACGCGACTGGGGAACGGGCATCGATCTGTGAAGCGTTTGGCGGCGGTGCAGCGCGGATATGCTCGGCGCATGCCGACGCCGCCCGGCCCGGAGAACAGCGATCGCTCGCTGACGCTGCCTGCCGTCCCCCTGCGCGACAACGTCGTGTTCCCGGCGCAGCTGGCGCCCCTCGCCGCGGGACGGCCGCGGTCGGTGGCCGCGCTGGACGCGGCGGTCAACGGCGACGGGCGGGTCGTGTTGGCCATCCAGCGCGACGCGGAGCTCGACGACGTCGGCGCAGACGACATCCACCCGATCGCCGTCATCGCGCACGTCGGAGCCTTCCGGCGGCTCCCCGGCGCCGGCGGTCACGCCCTGGTGGAGGGCCGCGAGCGGGTGCGCATCCTGGGCTTCGACGCGCCCGGCGATTCCTGGCAGGCCCGGGTCGAACCCGTGGCCGACCCGGCTGCGGACATCGACAGCACGGAGCTCGACGCCCTGTCGGGGAGCGTCAAGAACCTGTTCGCCGAGTATGTCGGCGCCGGCGCCGCCGTGGCTCCGGATACCGCCATGGCCATGTCGCGGGCCAACCAGCCCGCTCTGGTCGCCGACATCGCCAGCACCTGTCCGGACTTCAACTTCGACGAGCGGGTTGCGCTGCTGCAGGAGCCCGACGCGGTGCAGCGGCTGCGCACACTCATCCCCCAGCTGGCCCGCCAGATCGAGGTGGCGCAGCTGCGCAGCAAGATCCACGAGGACGTCCAGAAGACGATCAACAAGTCGCAGCGGGAGCACATCCTGCGCGAGCAGTTGCGCGCCATCCGCAAGGAGCTCTCCGAGCTCGAGGAGGGCGGCGAGGACGAGGAAGATCTGGCCACGCGTGTCGAAAACGCGGGGATGCCTGACACCGTCAAGCAGCGTGTGCTCAAGGAGGTGCGCCGGCTGGAGCAGATCCCCAGCGCTTCACCCGAGATGGGCATGGTGCGCACCTGGGTCGACTGGCTACTCGAGCTGCCCTGGGGCGCACCGGCGCCGGAGCACCTGGACATCGAGCAGGCCGCGGCCGTCCTCAACGAAGACCACTACGGCCTCACCAAGGTGAAGGACCGCATTCTCGA
>Ga0066710_100004077_pt1 | contig 12760 bp, 12 predicted proteins | sample GraSoiAngelo_159_FD_79666 | JGI IMG/M metagenome (GOLD analysis project Ga0066710, IMG submission 79666) | Grasslands soil microbial communities from the Angelo Coastal Reserve, California, USA - 14_1009_16_40cm | ecosystem: Environmental > Terrestrial > Soil > Grasslands | place: USA...
ACAAGAAGCTCTTGATGTCCAAGGAGCAGAACGGCGACTGGGGTTATGGCTGGCTGAAAACCAATTACGCCGGCTCGGGCCCGATGAAGCTGCGCGAGTGGCGCGCCAACGAGATTGTGGCGCTGGAGCGCAACGACAGCTACTACGGCCCCAAAGCCCCGCTGGCCCGCGTGATCTACCGCCATGTGAAGGAAGCGGCGACGCAGCGCCTGCTGCTGGAAAAAGGCGATATCGACATTGCCCGCAACCTGAGCCCGCAGGACATTGCCGCGCTCACGGCCAACAAGGACGTGAAGATCACCTCGGCGCCCAAGGGCACGGTCTACTACATCAGCCTGAACCAGAAGAACCCGACGCTGGCCAAACCCGAGGTGCGCGAGGCCATGAAATGGTTGGTCGACTACTCGGCCATCGGCGACACGCTGATCAAGAACATTGGCGTGATCCACCAGAACTTCCTGCCCATAGGCCTGCTGGGCGCCAGCAAGGACAACCCCTACAAGCTCGATGTCGACAAGGCCAAGGCCCTGCTGGCCAAGGCCGGCGTGCCCAACGGCTTCAAGGTGACGATAGACATGCGCACGATCCAGCCGGTGCAGGGCATCACCGAGGCGTTCCAGCAGACGGCCAAACGTGCCGGCATCGAGGTCGAAATCATTCCCGGCGACGGCAAGCAGACGCTGACCAAATACCGCGCCCGCGCCCACGACATGTACATCGGCCAGTGGGGCGCCGACTACTGGGACCCGCACTCGAACGCCGACACCTTCACGCGCAACCCCGACAACGCCGACGATGCCAAGGCCAAACCGCTGGCCTGGCGCAATGCCTGGGCCATTCCCGAGCTGACCAAGAAGTCGGATGCCGCCGTGCTCGAGCGTGATGCCGGCAAGCGCAAGGCCATGTATGAAGAGCTGCAGGCCGAGTTCCGCAAAACCAGCCCCTTTGTCATGCTGTTCCAGCAAACCGAGGTGGCCGCCTTGCGCAGCAATGTGGACGGCCTGAAGCTGGGCCCCACGTTTGACACCAACTACATGTTCAAGGTGGCCAAGCGCTAACGGGGTAACAGCGGCTTTGGCAGTTCCTGATCCCCTGGCCGCCGGCCAGGACCCTCTTGGCCTGGCGCCGCCGCCAGCCGCCGGACGCCCGGCAGGCCGGCGCCCTACCCGGCTGTTGAACGCCGCAGGGCGTTTCCTGGTGGTGATTTTGCTCACCTACCTGGGCCTGCTGGCGGTCACGTTTTTCATAGGCCGGGTGATTCCGGTCGATCCGGTGCTGGCCATCGTCGGCGACCGTGCGCCCGCGCATGTCATCGCCCGGGTGCGCGAAGAGCTGGGCCTGAACAAGCCGCTGTACCAGCAGTTCTACATTTACCTCGGCAAGGTGCTGCAGGGCGACTTTGGCACCTCGGTGCTGACCTCCAACCCGGTGATGCAGGACATACGCCGCGCTTTCCCGGCGACGCTGGAGCTGGCCAGCCTGGGCATACTGATAGGCGCCGGGCTGGGCGTGCCGCTGGGCGTCTGGGCGGCGGTGCGGCGCGGCGGGCTGGTGGACCAGGTGGTGCGCGTCACCGGCCTCGTCGGTTATTCGGTGCCCATCTTCTGGCTGGGCCTGATGGCGCTGCTGGTGTTTTATGCGCGACTGGGCTGGGTCAGCGGGCCGGGCCGCATTGATGTCAGCTACGAATTCACGCTGGTGCCGGTAAGCGGCCTGCTGCTGCTGGACACCGTCATGGCCGGCGAATGGGAAGCCTTTGCCAATGCGCTGTCGCACCTGATTCTGCCGGCCTCGCTGCTGGGTTATTTCTCGCTGGCCTACATCAGCCGCATGACGCGCTCCTTCATGCTCAATGAACTGGCCCAGGAATATGTGATCGCGGCCAGGGCCAAGGGCCTGTCGGAGGTCCGCATCATCTGGCGCCACGCCCTGCGCAACGCCATGGTGCCGCTGGTGACGGTGATCGCGCTGTCGTATGCGGGCCTGCTGGAGGGCTCGGTCCTGACCGAAACCGTCTTTGCCTGGCCCGGCCTGGGCCTCTACATCACCAACTCGCTGCAAAACGCCGACATGAATGCGGTACTGGGCGGCACCATCGTCGTCGGTTCGATTTTTATCGGCCTGAACCTGCTGTCCGACGTGCTCTACAAGCTGCTGGACCCGAGGACCCGCGTGCGATGAACGACACGACGCTGGCCAAACGAGAAACCCTGCATGATTGGCTGATGTCGGACCGGCCGCTGTCGCGCCGGCAGGCCTCGCTGGGGCGTGCCTACAACGCCTGCCGCACCTTCACGCGCAACCGCCTGGCGATCCTCGGGCTGCTGATTGTGCTGGCGCTCGTCGTGGTGGCCCTCGCGGCCGACCTGCTGGCGCCTTATTCGGCTTACATTGGCGACTTGCGCACCACGCGCCTGCTGCCGCCGTCTTCCGCGCACTGGTTTGGCACCGACGACCAGGGCCGCGACATCTTGTCGCGCATCATCCACGGCTCGCGCATCACGCTGTTCGTGGTGCTGCTGGTCGCCGTGCTGGCCGCGCCCATCGGGCTGGTGGTGGGCACGGTGGCCGGTTATGCCGGCGGCATGGTCGATGCCGTGTTGATGCGCATCACCGATATTTTTCTGGCGTTTCCGCGCCTGATTCTGGCGCTGGCTTTCGTGGCCGCGCTCGGGCCGGGCATCGAGAACGCGGTGATCGCGATTGCCATCACCTCCTGGCCGCCCTATGCACGGCTGGCCCGCGCCGAGACGCTGACGATACGGCAGACCGACTACATCGCCGCCGTCCAGCTGCTGGGCGCTTCGCCCTGGCGCATCGTGCTCAGGCACATCATGCCGCTGTGCGTGTCCTCGGTGATCGTGCGCGTCACGCTGGACATGGCCGGCATTATCCTGACGGCGGCGGGCCTGGGCTTTCTGGGTCTGGGCGCACAGCCGCCCACGCCCGAATGGGGCGCCATGATTGCCAATGGCCGCCTGTATGTGCTCGACCAGTGGTGGGTGGCGGCGGCGCCGGGCGCGGCCATTTTCGTCGTGAGCCTGGCCTTTAACCTGCTGGGCGACGGCTTGCGCGACGCGCTAGACCCCAAGGCGGCCAAATGACCCATGCAGCCCCGCCTCTTCTGCTTGTCGATGACCTGCGCGTGGCCTTTCCTGGCCGTGACGGCGGCATGACCGAGGCCGTGCGCGGCGTCTCGTTCACGCTGGGCCGCGAGCGCCTGGGTATTGTGGGCGAGTCGGGTTCGGGCAAATCCCAAACCGGCCGCGCCATTTTGGGGCTTACCGCGCCGGAAGGCCGCATCAGCGCCAAACGGATGGAGTTCAGCGGCGTGGACCTGCTCCATTGCCCGCCCCGGCAACGGCGCGCGCTGCGTGGCGGGCGCATCGCCATGGTGCTGCAAGACCCGAAGTTTTCGCTCAACCCCGTCATGACCATTGGCGCGCAGATTGTGGAGACGCTGTGCGCCCACACGCGTGTTTCAGCGCGCGAGGCCAGGGCGCGTGCACTGGCCGCCCTTGAATCGGTGCGCATCGACGACCCCGAGCGCGTCTACAAGCTGTATCCGCACGAGGTCTCGGGCGGCATGGGCCAGCGCGCCATGATTGCCATGATGCTGATTGCCGACCCGGACATCCTCATTGCCGACGAACCGACCTCTGCGCTCGATGTCACGGTGCAGCTGCAGCTGCTGTCCATCCTGGACACGCTGGTGGCCGAGCGCGGCATGGGCCTGATCCTGGTGTCGCACGATTTGCGGCTGGTGTCCTCGTTTTGCGACCGCATCCTGGTGATGTACGCCGGCCGCGTGGTCGAAGAGCTGCCCGCCGGCGGGCTGGCCCATGCCCAACACCCCTACACGCGCGGCCTGATGGCCTGCTTGCCGCAACTGGGCGCCTCCACACACCCGCTGGCCACGCTGGACCGCCGGCCGGAGTGGGCGCTATGACTTCAAACCGTGCCCTAGGGCTGGAGGTCAGCCGGCTGCGCGTCGTGTATGACGGCTTTGTCGCCGTGGCCGATACGACATTTCGCGTCAGCCCCGGCGAAAGCTTTGGCATCGTCGGCGAGTCGGGTTCCGGCAAATCGACGGTGCTGCGCGCCATCTGCGGGCTGGCACCCAGGGTATCGGGCGCGGTGCGGCTCGTCGACGACGATAGCGCAGCGGGCAGCAAGACCTTTCGCCGCCTGGTGCAAATGGTGTTCCAGGACCCCTACGGTTCGCTGCACCCGCGGCAGACGGTGGACCGCATCCTGGCCGAGCCGCTGGCCATCCACGGCATCACCGACGCTGAAGCGCGCATCGAACGGGCGCTGGACGAAGTCGGGCTCGGCAGCGGTTTTCGCTTTCGCTACCCGCACCAGCTGTCGGGCGGGCAAAGGCAGCGCATTGCGATTGCCCGCGCGCTGATTCTGGAGCCGCAAATCCTGCTGCTGGACGAGCCCACCTCGGCACTCGACGCCTCGGTGCAGGCCGAGGTGCTCAACCTGCTGGAAGAGCTGCGAAGGCGCCGCGGCCTGAGTTTTGTCATGGGCAGCCATGACCTGGCGGTGGTCACCCACTTGTGCGAGCGCCTCATGGTCATGCAGCGCGGCCAGACGGTGGAGCTGTTGTCGGCGGCCGACCTGGCCGCCAGCCGCGTCAGCAAGCCCTACACCGTGAGCCTGATGCAGGCATCGGCCGGCTTTAGACGCATGGCAGAACCCATCGGGTAACGGGCGACGTGCTGGCGCATACGCCAAGCGCATGGTTTAATTTATGACCTACTGGAAGGCAAACCCATGATGATTAACTGGGAAGCCCACGCCTGCCTGCCCCTGCACCCGCAGGCGGATTTTTCGCCGCTGGACAGCCTGCGCGCCGCCGGTGTGAACTACGTGTCCATCAATGTCGGCATGGACATGAACCCGGTGTCCCAGGTTTTGCCGGTGATCGCGGCGTTTCGCGCCAACATCGCGGAACGGCCCGAGCGTTTCAGACTCGTGTCCAGCGTCGCAGAAATTCACGAAGCGGCCGCCGCCGGCGTGCTGGCCGTGGGGTTGGGCCTGGAAGGCGCCATGCCACTGCTGGAGCAGCCCGACATGGTGGCGCTGTACCGCGACCTTGGCGTGCGCCAGATCCACTTCGCCTACAACCGCAACAACAGCGTGGCCGACGGCTGCCATGACGTGGCGCGCGGCCTGACGCCGCTGGGGCGGCGCATGGTGGAGGCCGTCAATGACGCGGGCCTGCTGATGGACTGCTCGCACACCGGCAGGCGCTGCAGCCTGGACATCATGGCGGCGTCCGCCAAACCCGTGATCTTCAGCCACGCGAATCCGCTGGCGCTGGTGGAGCATGGCCGCAACATCAGCGACGAGCAGATTCGCGCCTGCGCCGCGACCGGCGGCGTGGTCTGCGTGTCCGGCGTGTCGGCCTTTCTCGGCACCCGTACACCGAACGCCGACGATGTCGCACGGCACGCGGCCCATGTGGCGAACCTCGTCGGCGTTCAGCATGTGGGCATAGGGCTGGACATCAGCTTTCGCCAGGATGAACTCAACGACAATCCGCCGGGCGACTATGACCCGACCTACTGGTGGCCCAAGGCGGCGGGCTATGACCGCTCCGTGGAGCGCATGACTTACACACCGGTGGAAACCTGGCAGGTTTTGTCAGGCGCGCTGCAAAAGGTCGGCATGAGCGCCGCCGAGGCCGCCGCGGTCATGGGTGACAATATGCTGCGCGTGGCGGGCCTGGCCTGGCAGCGCGCCTGTCCTTGATCACAACCCTTCCCCAGCCCATGTCCTCCATCACCCTGCGTTTTCTGGCCGAACCGAGCACCGTCAACTTTGGCGGCAAAGTCCATGGCGGCACCGTCATGAAATGGATAGACGAGGCCGGCTATGCCTGCGCCACCAGCTGGGCCAAGCTGTACTGCGTCACCGTCTCGGTGGGCAGCATCCGCTTTCAGCGTCCCATCATGATCGGCGACCTGGTCGAAGTCGAGGCGCGGCTTGCCTACACCGGTAAAACCAGCATGAACATCTCAGTCGAGGTGCGCGCCGGCGACATGAAGACCGGCCAGATGGAGGTCATCACCGAGTGCCTGGTGGTCTTTGTGGCGGTAGACCCGGCCGGGCAAACCATTCCGGTGAAGGCCTGGCGGCCCGAAACACCTGCCGACATCGCCCTGGCGCAGCGCGTCAAGGCCCACCTGGATGCCGCCCGCGCTGCACTCCCCGGCGCCTGATGCGAAGTCCTGCCCTGACCGGGCGCGATCTGGCGGCCGTTTTGACCGTGGTGCTGGTCTGGGGCGTTAATTTCGTCGTGATGAAATTCGCCCTGCGCGATTTCACGCCGTTCCAGCTCGGCACCGCCCGCTACGTGTTTGCGGTGCTGCCGCTGGCGCTGTTCCTGCGGCCCCCGAATGTTCCCTGGAAGTGGGTGGTGCTGTATGGCGCTTTCCAGGGTGTCGGGCAGTTCGGCATTTTGTTCATGGCGCTGAAAGTCGGCATGACGGCCGCGCTGGCCTCGGTGATTCTGCAGACCCAGGTTTTCTTTACGGCGCTGTTCGGCTTTGTGCTGCTGCATGAGCGCGCCAGCCGGCCGCTGCAGGCCGGCCTGATGCTCGCGGCACTGGGCCTGTCGTGCTTTGCGCTCAACTATGTGAACCCCGGCCTGGGCGCCGCCAGCGCCACCACCTTGTCAGGCTTTGTGCTCACGCTGTGCGCGGCGGCCATGTGGGCCATGTCCAACATCGTGGCCAGGCGCGTGCAGCAGGTTGCCACGGACTATTCGCCGCTGGCCTTTGTGGTCTGGAGCGGCCTGGTGGCGGTGCTGCCCTTTGCCACGCTGTCTTATGGCTTCGACCCCGAGGCCATGCGCTGGCAATGGACTGCGGCGCGCTGGTCCAGCTGGCTAGCCGTGGCCTACCTGGGCTGGGTCGCCACCCTGCTGGGCTACAGCCTCTGGACCGGCCTGCTCAAACGCCACCCGGCCAACCGTGTGGCGCCCTTCAGCCTGGGCGTGCCGGTGGTGGGCCTGGCCACCGGCACGCTGGTGCTGGGCGAAGCCGTCACGCCCTGGCAATGGGCCGGCATTGCGCTGGTGGTGGCGGCGCTGGCCTGCGTGATGCTGGGCGGCCTCGTCAGGCGCCGCTGACAGAGTGGTGCTGCCTGCATCAACGCCTCGATCCGTCTTTATAGACCGGTCTCAATCCACATGCGGTCGCAGCGCGCCGGGTATGCGCGGCTGCTGCAGGCCGCCTCCCTCGAGCCAGCGCCGGGTCGTTTGCTCGGCCCGCTCAATCAGCTCACGGGCGCGCGAAAAGTCGTAGGCCGATGCCGCCAGCGGGCACAGCGGCGGCACCGTCAGCACTTCGAAGCGGTCCGCCAACAACTCCAGGTCTTGCACCAGCTGGTGCGCGATCAGCATGTTCAGCGCATGCAGCGCGCTGGCGATGGCCCCGGCCGGCGGCTCGGTCAATGCACAGGCATAACCGGTGGGTAGCACGATCAGCCGGGTCGCCCCCAGCACGACCGCCGTCGTGACCGGCGTGTTGCTGGCAATCGCGCCGTCGATCAGGTATTCCTTGCCGACCAGCACCGGTGGAAAGATCGCCGGGATCGCACAACTGGCCAGGATCGCCTCCACGGCCGGTCCGGACGACAGGCAGACCGGGTTGCCGTGCAGCTGCTCGGTGGCGACCACATGGAGCGGCAGCGTCGCCTGCTCCAGCCGGCTGTAGGGTAAATTCTGCTCAATCAGCTCGCGCAGCCCGCCTGAGTCGACCAGCGAAGGCGAGCGCGAAAACAGGCCGGCGATGCGGCTCAAGGTCATCGGGAAGATCGTGCTGCGCTTCAGTTCGCACCAGAGCTGCTCTAGCTGCCTGACACCGGCCAGCGTCGGATTGCCCGCGAAATACGCGCAATTGATCGCGCCAACCGAGGCACCCACCACGAAATCGGGCAGCACGCCGTGGGCGACCAGCGCATGCAGCATGCCGACCTGAATCGCGCCGAAACTGCCGCCGCCGGCAAATACAAAGGCGGTCTTGCCACTGGCCTTGGAGTCCATCTGCGCCTCCGTGCTGCCGACACCAGCGCTGCTGTCCCTGCGTGCGGCAGATCACTCATCTTACTGCCGCGTCTGCATGGCGCAAGCACGGGAAAGCCGCCTGAAAGCCCGACATAGGCCGCACGAGAAAAGGAAGGGTTCCTCAAGGATCAATGGCCGTGCGCGTCGCATCCGTCCCGTTCGCATGGCCGAAGTAGAGCGCCAGCAGGTCCAGCGCATGGCGCACCTTGGCGGGCTGCTCGCCGCGCCGCGGCGTCACCGCGTAGACCGGCAGGTCGGCCAGTTGCCAGCCGGGCAGCACCGGCAGCAGGCGGCCGTCGGCCAGCGCCTGGCGGTCGTCCTCGCTGACGCCCAGGCTGATGCCCCAGCCCGCCAGGGCCAGCGCGTGCAGCGCCGTCACCTGCGAGGCCTGCACCCGGCCTTCCAGCCGCAGCGTCTGGCGCTCGCCGTTCGGGCCCTGCAGCTCCAGCATCTCGACGCCGCCGTTTCGCGGTTGGCTGCCCAGCCAGTCGTGTCGCAACAGGTCTTGCGGCTGCGCCGGCCAGCCGCGCTCGGCCAGGTAGGCGGGCGCGGCGCACAACTGCCGCGTCATGCGGCCCAGCTTGCGCGCCACCAGCGCCGAGTCGGCCAGCGCCCCGACGCGCAGCGCGATATCGACCCTCGCCGCTATCAAATCAATCACCGCGTCATCCAGGAGCAGCTGCAGCCTCAACTTGGGGTAGCGGCGCAGCGGTGCCAGCGCGGTGGCCAGCAGTCCGCCAAAGCCGGCGGGCGCGGCCAGCCGCAACTCGCCCTCGGGCTCATCGCGCAGGCGCGCCAGTGCCTGCTCGGCCGAGCGCGCCGCCGCCAGCATGGCGGCGCAGCCCGCGTGGTAACGCTCGCCGGCCTCGGTCAGCGTGAGGCGCCGGGTGGAGCGGTGCAGCAGGGCCAGCCCCAGGGCCTGCTCCAGCTGGCGCAAATGCTGGCTCACGGCCGAGGGCGTCATGCCCAGCCGCCGTGCCGCAGCGCTTAAGGAGCCCGCCGCCACGACCTCGGCAAAGATGGCCATGCGCTTGAATTGATCCATGGCTTTGACTTTATTGATTAGCTCTACTTCACAGTATTAGTAAATTAAGCCATCTATTCAAGCACTTGTGAAGTAATCAAACTAGAGGCTCTTCTACTTTGTTTGTAATCTTCAGGAGTTTTCATGAACATCGCACTGATTGGCGCCACCGGTTTTATCGGCGCCCCCATTCTTTCCGAACTGCTGAGCCGCGGCCACCAGGTCACCGTGCTGGCCCGCAACCCGTCCAAACTGGCGCCGCAACCCGGCCTGACGGTGGTGGCTGCCGATGCGCTGGACGCCAAACAGGTGGCGCAGGCCGTGGCCGGCCACGAGGCCGTGATCAGCGCCTACAACCCCGGCTGGAGCGAGCCGAAAATCCATGACCTGCACCTTGAGGCCAGCCAGGCCATCGTGGATGGCGTCAAACAGGCCGGCGTCAAGCGCCTGCTGGTCGTCGGCGGTGCCGGCAGCCTGTATGTGGCGCCCGGCCTGCAGCTGGTCGACACGCCGCAGTTTCCGGCCCAGTACAAGCAGGGCGCGCTGGCGGCGCGCGAGGCACTGAACCGGATCAAGCGCGAGACCACGCTGGACTGGAGCTTTGTCTCGCCCCCGATTGGCCTGGCACCGGGCGAGCGCACCGGCAAGTACCGGCTCGGCGCCGACGAGCTGCTGGCCGGCCAGGGCGAACAGCCAGCCGGTATTTCAGTGCCCGACCTGGCCGTCGCCATCGTCGATGAAATCGAGCAGCCGCGCCATCTGCAGCGCCGCTTCACGGTGGCCAATTAAAGCCAAACAGGCCTCAAGCCCAGCAAGTACGGGCGCAAGAGGCTATCAAAACAATAGCAAACCAGGCCTTTGCGGCCCGGCCTTCAGGTCACAAGGGGCGGCGCCGCGCGAAGCGCACCACGGTGACGCCGGCGCGCGCCTGGCGCACCGAGGGCATCACCAGCACGCAATCGTCGTAGGGCGTCGTGACCGGCTCGGCCTCGTTCCAGCCGATCACGGTACCGGCCTTCTCGATCAGCTCCAGCCCCTGAAACGGCTGGCTGAAGCGGAACTGCGCGCTGCGGGCCACCACCGGGCCGGTGACTTCCAGCACCCACTGGCGCGGCGCATCGTCCTGCAGCCAGTTGGGCAAGGCCTGCTGCAAGGCTTCTGCCTCCAGCGTGCCGGCGGCCAGCAGAAACCGCGCGCACATGTCCTGGGCCACGGTGCGGCTGGACAGGTCACCATGAAAGCCGCATTCCAGCAGCAGCGAGCGGGTATCCGCATCAGCGCCCTCGGGGTTCAGCTCGCCAAAACGGCCAAAGTCGCGCATCCGCACGCCGTCCTGGTGGCCGGCATCGACCACGATATGCTCGGGCGCGCGCAGGCGCTTGGCCAGCGCGAGGTTGCGCGGCTGCATGCCGGCCAGCAGCAAGGGGGCGGCGCGTTCGTGCATCGAATGCAAATCGAGCAGCCAGTCGGCGCGCTCGACAAACGGTCGCAACTCAGCGGCGCGGCGGCGTTCCAGCGTGCTGCCGCTGGCTATGCGCTCTGCCAGCCACTGACGGTTCAAATCCTCATCGACAAAGCGCGAGGCGTCGTGATGGGCCGGGTCAAAGCGGTCAAACGCCGCCAGGTTGCAAAACGCCAGCGTCAGCTGGCCGCGCTGCGGGCGGATAGCCGCCTCCAGCAAACCCTTGAGCGCCCAGGCGCCGCACAGCTCGTTGCCGTGCACCAGCGCGCTGATCATCACAGCGGGGCCGCTGCGCCCGGAGTCAAAGTGCCAGACGCCCTCCACCCCGGTGTTGCCGGCGCGCCAGGCGGCGATGTCCGGCCGCCCCAGTTCAAACGTCAGAAGCCCGCTCATTCCGTGATCTTGGCGTAGTTGACGATCTTCTGGTACTTGGCGGTTTCCGTCTCCAGAAACTTCGCCAGGTCCACATTGGGCGCGGACAGCGTGGAGCCGCCTTCTTCCAGCTTCTTGCGCAAGTCGGGCGACTGCATCGCCTCGCCGAATGCCTTCTTGAGTCTGGCCAGCACCGGCTCGGGCAGCTTGGCCGGGCCCATCAGCGCAAACCAGACGCTGATATCGATGCCCTGGAGCTTGTGGTTGGCCGCCATGGGCGCCACTTCGGGCATCTGGGGCGAAGCCTTGGCTTCCGTGGTGCCCAGCGCGACCAGCTTGCCGCTGCGGATATGCGGCAGTCCGCTGGACAGCACGAACACGCCAAAGTCAATGTTGTTGCCCAGCAGGTCATTGGCCAGCGGCGCCACGCCGCGGTAAGGGATATGGGTCATGAACAGGCCGCCCTGCTCCTTGACCATCTCGCCGGCCAGATGCAGGGACGTGCCCACGCCGGAGCTGCCGTAGCTGAACTTGCCGGGGTTCTGCTTGACCAGGCTGAGAAACTGCCCCAGGGTCTTGACGCCGGACTTCTGCGAGGCCACCAGCACCAGGGGCTGCGAGGCAATCAGGCCGATCGGCGTGAAGTCCTTGACCTGGTATTTCACCGCGGGGGACACCAGGCGGCTGATCGCGATTTCGTTGTTGGCCCCCACCAGCAAGGTGTAGCCGTCGGGCGCGGCATTGACCACCTTTTGGGCACCAATGGCGCCGCCGGCGCCGCCCACGTTCTCGATCACCACCGGCACACCCAGTTTTTTCGACAGCTCATGGGCCAGCGTGCGGCCGGTCAGGTCGGTGCTGCCGCCGGGCGGGTAACCGATCACGATGGTGATGGGCTTGTTGGGGTAGTTGTCACCTTGGGCTGCCACCGGGGCAGACGCCAGCAGCGCCAGACTGCCCAGCACGGCAGCGCGGCGCAAAATATTCAATGGGGGCATGGAAATCCTGGATAAAAAGAGTCGGCCCATTGTCGGGACTACCAGGGCCTGGCCTGGTGCCACTAAGGCACAGTGCGCTGCTTTTTCAGCAACAACGCAAAGCCGGCTCAGCGCAGCTCAAGCGTCTGCCAAAGGCTTTCGGCGAGCGGGCTGAGCCGCCGCTTGGGGCGGTAGATGCGCACTTCAAAGCGGATTTCCAGCCTTTGATCGCCGACGGCAACGAGCTGCCCGGCCTTGACGGCACTGGCCGCCATGGACCACGGCAGCCAGGCCACGCCCAGCCCCTTCAGGGCGTATTCAATCAAGGCATCGGCCGAGTCGCATTCGACGACGCGACGCAAGGCGGGCGCATGCGGGTTGTTGGCCAGATGGTCTTCCACCAGCCGGCCCAGCGCCAGCGTCCCGGCATAGGCCAGATAGGGCGCCGGGCTGCCAGGCTGGAAGCGGTGCAGGCCCTGGCCGTGCGCGTTGGCGCGCGTCACCGGCACCAGCCGGTCCTGCCCCAGCGACAGGTGGGCGTACTGCCTGGCATTGAGCCTGAGGGCCAGCAGCGGGTGGTGGTAGGTCAGCATGAAGTCGGCGTCGCCGCGCTCCAGCAATTGCGCCGTGTCCGCCAGGGCCCGCGTCAGGATGCGCAGCTCGCCATCGGCCTCCATCAGCAAGGGCTGCAGGTTGACCAGCCAGTCGGCCACCAGCGTGTGCGCCAGCGTGCGGCCGGTTGCCAGCGTCACGGTGTTCTGCTGCCGGCCGGCCGCGCCCAGCAACTCCTCGCGCGCATGGCCCAGGCTGCGCATCATTTGCTGGCCGTTGTCCAGCAGGCTGGC
>Ga0066710_100004078_pt1 | contig 12760 bp, 13 predicted proteins | sample GraSoiAngelo_159_FD_79666 | JGI IMG/M metagenome (GOLD analysis project Ga0066710, IMG submission 79666) | Grasslands soil microbial communities from the Angelo Coastal Reserve, California, USA - 14_1009_16_40cm | ecosystem: Environmental > Terrestrial > Soil > Grasslands | place: USA...
CGCGGTCGAATCACCTACAGAGAGCGTTGATGAAATGAAAGTACGAGCCTCAGTCAAGCCCATGTGCGAGCGGTGCCGCGTGATCAAGCGGCACGGCAAGACCATGGTCATCTGCACGAACCCTCGACACAAGCAAAGGCAGGGCTAGTGGCCAGAATCGCCGGCGTCAATCTCCCGAACCAGAAACGGCTCGAAATCGGGCTGACCTACATCTACGGCATCGGCCAACCGACGGCGCGCAAGGTGTGCGCCGAGCTCGGCCTTTCGCCGGACGAGAAGATCAAGGATCTGACCGACGACGAGGTGACGAAGCTCCGCGAGTACATCGACACGCTTCAGGTCGAGGGCGATCTGCGCCGTGAGCGCCAGCAGGCGATCAAGCGGCTGCAGGAGATCGGCGCCTACCGGGGCCTGCGCCACCGGCGCGGCCTGCCGGTGCACGGCCAGCGGACAAAGACCAACGCGCGCACGCGCAAGGGTCCGAAGAAGACCGTCGGCCGCGGCAAGAAGGCGGCGACCAAGACCTGATGCCGCCGACTCCGCGTAGAGCCGCGACCCGTGGTCGCACGCGCCGCCGCGTTCGCAAGAACATCGCGATCGGCCAAGCGCATATCAAGACGTCGTTCAACAACACGATCGTCTCTTTGACTGACGGCGAGGGCAACGTGATCGCGTGGGAGTCCGCGGGCTCGGCCGGCTTCAAGGGCTCGCGCAAGTCCACGCCCTTCGCCGCCCAGGTGACGGCCGACGCGTGCGCCCGCAAGGGGATGGAGCACGGCCTCCAGAAGGTCGAGGTCTTCGTCAAGGGACCGGGCTCGGGCCGCGAGACCGCGATCCGCTCGCTCCAGGCCGCAGGTCTCGAGATCCTCGGCGTCAAGGACGTCACCCCGCAGGCCCACAACGGCGTGCGGCCCAAGAAGCGGAGGCGCGTCTAGTGGCCCGCGACACCGGCCCCAAGTGCCGCATCTGCCGGCGGGAAGGCATGAAGCTCTTCCTCAAGGGCGAGCGCTGCCTGACCGAGAAGTGCGCGATCGAGCGCCGGTCATATCCGCCGGGCGAGCACGGCCGCGGCCGGATCAAGCAGAGCGAGTATCTGCTGCAGCTGCGGGAGAAGCAGAAGGCGCGCCGCTACTACGGCTTGCTCGAGAAGCAGTTTCGTACCTACTACACGAAGGCGGCCAAGGGCTCGGGCGTCACCGGTGAGGAATTGCTGCGGATGCTCGAGACGCGGCTCGACAACGTCGTCTACCGGCTCGGCTTCGCGGCCTCTCGAGCGCAGGCGCGGCAGCTCGTCCGCCACGGCCACTTCCACGTCAACGGCCGCCGGGTCAACATCCCCAGCTACCAGGTCAAGCCGGACGACATCGTCTCGATGTCCCCAGGCAGCTCGGCCGAGCAGGTGATCCGCGACGCCACCGACCTCACCGCTTCCGTTGCGCCGTGGCTCCAGGCCGACCACGACGGCCTCACGGGCAAGATCCTGAAGCTGCCCGAGCGCGAGGAAATCGATACACCCGTCCAGGAATCGCTCATCGTCGAGCTCTATTCCAAGTAAGGCCTACGGCCCCTAGTCACCACACAGAAAGGCGTCATGGCAACAAGAACTAGTTTGATGGAGTTCCAGATCCCGAAGATCGTCCACGAAGAGATCGACGAGAACCGCGGGGTCTTCCAGATCGAGCCGCTCGATCGCGGCTTCGGTTACACGTTCGGCAACTCGCTGCGCCGCGTGCTGCTCTCCTCGCTCGAGGGCGCCGCGGTCACCTCGGTCAAGATCGAGGGCGTCGCGCACGAGTTCACGACCCTCCCGGGCGTTCGCGAGGACGTCACCGACATCCTGCTCAACTTCAAGAACCTGATCGCGCGCCTCCACGGCGACTCGCCCGAGATCGAGGTGCGTCTGTCGAAGCGGGGTGCCGGCGCCGTCACGGCCAAGGACATCGAGGCGCCCGCGGAGCTCGAGATCCTCAACCCGGACCTCGAGATCGCAAACCTGTCCGACAAGGGCAAGCTCGAGGTGACGCTGACGATCGGCCGTGGCCGGGGCTACGTTCCGGCCGAGCTGAACCGCGGCCCCGAGCACACGATCGGCGTCATCCCGGTCGACTCGATCTTCTCGCCGGTCCGGCGCGTCTCATACGACGTCGAGGCGGCCCGCGTCGGCCAGCGCACCGACTACGACAAGCTGATCCTCGACGTTACGACCGACGGCTCGCTCGATCCGCGCGACGCGATCGGCCAGGCCGCCGAGATCCTGATCCGCCAGCTCGCGATCTTCACCGATCTCGACCGGATCGAGGGCTTCGGCGAGGCTGCGGCTGCCACCGACGGTGGGGGCGGAGCGGAGCCGGCTCTCGCGCACGGGATGGAGAACTTCCCGATCGAGGAGCTCGAGCTCGGTGTGCGCTCGTACAACTGCCTCAAGCGCGTCGGGATCGAGACGATCGGCGACCTCGTCGTGAAGACTGAGAACGAGCTGGCCGCGATCCCGAACTTCGGCAAGAAGTCGATCGAGGAGGTCAAGGAGACGCTCGCCACGCACGGCCTGACCCTGCGCGGCGAGAACGGCGGCAGCGGCGGAGGTTCCTCCTAACCCCATGCGTCACCAGCGGGCCGGCAGGAAGCTCGGGCGGGACTCCGCTCATCGCAAGGCGCTCTACGCCAACCTGACCGCGTCCCTGATCGAGCACGGGCGCATCAAGACGACCGTCGCGAAGGCGAAGGAAGTCCGCCCTGTCGCCGAGGAGATGATCACGCTGGGCCGCCGCGGCGACGTGCCGGCCCGGCGGCAGGCGCTGAAGTTCCTGCGCTCGCAGGACGTCGTCCACAAGCTCTTCAGCGAGGTCGGACCGCGGTTTTCGGACCGGCCTGGCGGCTACTCCCGGATCGTCAAGCTCGGCCCCCGCCAGGGGGACGCCGCCGAGATGGCGTACCTGGAGCTCGTCGACTACGTGCCGGGCGCGTAAGCGCCCTGTCCGCGTAGCGGACCAGTGGAGGGGGTCTGGGGGAACAGGGACGTTCCCCCAGCACAGCTCGTCAGGCCGCGCTGCCGAGCCCGGCGCTGACGGCCGCGATCACCACGCCGCCCAGCGTGACGGTCGCGAGCGCCCGCGCGAAGCTGACCTCGAAGAAGCGCCAGCGCAGCCAGGCGAGCGTCAGCAGCTCGAAAGCCACGACCACGATCGCGGAGATCAGCGCGACGCGGTAGTGGGGGATCAGGAAGGGCAGCGTGTGGAGGATTCCGCCGATGAACGTGCCGGCGCCGGTGATCGAGCCGCGCACGAACGGGTTACCGCGGCCGGTGAACTCCCCGGTATCGGACAGCCCCTCCGAGAAGGCCATGCTGATCCCGGCCCCGATCGCCGTGGCGAGGCCGGCGAAGAACGCCACGTGCGGCTTGTGGGTGGCGAGGGCGACGGCGAAGATCGGCGCCAGGGTGGAGAGCGAGCCGTCGATCAGACCCGTCATCGCCGGCTGGACGCGCTGGAGCAGGAAGACCTGGCGGTCGCTCATACCACTAGAGTCTACCAGAAGGTGTGCAAGTACTCCTATCATAAGGCAGACCTGACAACTGACGTCAGGATCCCCTGACGTGCGGCTCAAGCTGACGCTCGAGTACGACGGCATGGGCTTCCGAGGCTGGGCTGCGCAGCCGGGCCTAAGGACGGTCGAAGGGGTCGTGCAAGAAGCTTTTGAGCGCGTCTTCTCGACGTGGAGCGAGCTTGCGGTGGCCGGCCGGACAGACACCGGCGTCCATGCTCTGGCGCAAGTTGCGAGCGTCGAAGCCGGGGGCGGGCCGCCGCCCGAGCGCGCCGCGGAGGCGCTGAACGCTGAGCTCCCTGACGACGTGGCGGTCAGCGGAGTCGAGGCCGCTGCTCCCGAGTTTCACGCTCGCCGCTCAGCGCAGGCACGGAGCTACCGCTACCGCATCTACCGGCGCCGCACGCCCTCGCCGTTCGAGGCGCATCGCAGCTGGTGGTATCCGCGGCCGCTCGACGAGGAAGGACTTGCCGAATCGGCGGATCACCTGCTCGGCGAGCACGATTTCCGGGCCTTCACGCCTGCCGAGACGAAGCACCGGGTCTTCACGCGCACGGTCGAAACCGCGGTCTGGCACCGGCGCGGTGACGCGCTCGAGCTCGAGCTCACCGCCGACAGCTTCCTGCGGCACATGGTCCGCACGCTGGTCGGGACGATGCTCGAGCGCTCCCCTGAGGAGCTGGCACGTCTGCTCGAAGGGCGCGAGCGTGCGGACGCCGGTACGACGGCGCCGCCGTGGGGGCTGTACCTCGTCGGTGTCCGTTACTGACACGTCCGGGGTCTCACCCCAGCCGGGGCCGTTCGGGACGTGTTTCGCGCACGCGGGCGACGGCTCTCGGCGCGGCTGACAGTGCCGGGCGTCCCGACCGGCCATTGTCCGGGGTCTGACCCCGGACAATGGCCCAAGGAGACGTGAGGCGGCGTCGCTAGCATCACCTCGATGGCTGCACCGGCACTCAAGGAGGTCCAGGCGCGGCTGGACGAGCTCCGCGCCGAGCTGAATCACCACCTCTACCGCTACCACGTTCTCGACGATCCCGAGATCTCCGACGCCGCCTACGACGAGCTTTACGACGAGCTGAAGGGGCTCGAGGACGAGCACCCCAACCTGATCGCACCCGACTCGCCGACGCAGCGGGTGGGCGCGCCGCCATCGGACAAGTTCGAGAAATCGCAGCACCTCACGCCGATGGGTTCGCTCGACAAGGTGACGACCGACGAAGCGCTCGCGAAGTGGGCCGAGGATGTGCGCAAGCGCCTCGACTCGGACGAGCCGGTCGCCTACGTGATCGAGCCGAAGATCGACGGCTCGGCGATCAACCTCGTCTACGAGGGCGGCGTGTTCGTTCGCGGGGCGACGCGGGGAGACGGCTACCAGGGCGAAGACGTGACGCCGAACCTGCGGACGATCAGCGCGATTCCCCTGCAAATGCGCAATGTCGGCGACGATCCGCCCCCCGTGCTGGAAGTCCGCGGTGAGGTGTACATGCCGCTCTCGGGCTTCCGCGAGTTCAACGAGCGTCTGGCCGCCGAGGGCAAGGCGACGGCGCCGAACCCGCGCAACGCGGCCGCAGGGTCGCTGCGCCAGAAGGACTCCTCGATCACCGCGCGACGTCCTCTTTCGATCTGGATCTACGGCGTCGGCCAACGCGACGGCCTCGGAACCGCGACGCACTCGCAGACGCTCGAGTGGCTGCGCGAGCACGGTTTTCGGACGAACCCCTACGCGGAGCGGCTCGAATCGATCGAGGAGGTAATGAAAGCCTGCCGCGAGTGGGAGCTGCGGCGCGCCGAGCTCGACTACGAGATCGACGGAATCGTGATCAAGGTCGACTCGCTCGATCAGCAGGCCCGGCTCGGCGCGTTGCACGAGCGCCCGCGCTGGGCGCGCGCGTTCAAGTGGGCGCCGATGACGGCGACGACCCGACTGAACAAGATCGCCATCCGCGTCGGGCGGACCGGCGCGCTCAATCCGTGGGCGATGCTGGAGCCGGTGGAGGTCGGCGGCGTGACCGTCTCCAGGGCGACGCTGCACAACGAGGAGGACATCAACCGCAAGCAGATCCGTGAAGGCGACATCGTCATCGTCCAACGCGCCGGCGACGTGATCCCCCAGGTCGTCGGTCCCGCGGGGGCTCACCAGCCTGGGACGAAGGAGTTTCGGATGCCAAAGAAGTGCCCCCTTTGCGGGACAAACGTCGTCAAGCCGGACGGCGAGGCGATGCACCGGTGCCCCAATCGCGACTGCCCCTCACGCGGGATCGAGACGCTCAACAACTGGGTGATGGCGGCCGCGGACATCGAGGGCGTCGGCGAGCAGCTCGTCCGGCGGCTCTGGGATCTCGGGCTCGTCCGCTCGGTGCCGGACCTTTATCGCCTGACCAAGGACCGGCTGCTCGAGCTTGACGGCTTCCAGGAAAAGAGCGCCGGCAACGTGATCGACTCGATCGAGCGCTCGAAGCAGATCCCGTTCCGGCGCGTTCTCTACGGACTCAACATCCCCGACGTCGGCGGCGTCACAGCCGGCGTTCTGGCACGAGAGCTGGGGACGATCGACCGCCTGCTCGGCGCGACGGTGGAAGAGCTGCAGGCGATCGACGGAATCGGCCCCGATCGCGCGGCCTCGATCGCCGAGTGGTTCGAGGACAAGGCGAACCGCAAGCTGGTCGAGGAGCTGCGCGAGCTCGGCCTCCGGATGGAGGCCGGCGAGGAGGATCGTCCGATCGAAGGCCCGCTCACCGGCCAGAGCTACGTGATCACGGGCACGCTCGAGAGCTTCACGCGAGAGGAGGCGAAGGCCGCGCTGGAAGCGCTGGGCGCCAAGGTCGCCGACTCGGTCTCGAAGAAGACCGCGGGCGTGATCGCCGGCGAGAGCCCCGGCTCGAAGCTCGCAAAGGCCCAGAAAGCCGGCGTCCCGATCCTCGATGAACAGGCGCTGGCGAAACTATTGAGAAGGTAATGGACGCCGGAGCCAGACTGAAGTCTGGCACCGGATTGCCTTGTCCGTCCTTGCGCCGCTACTGCGACGCGAGGACGGTCGCAAAGCGATCCTGAGCGCGACGGGCCCACCAGTACGAGACGGGCCGGCCGTTCTGCAGCACCGAGAAGACGTAGCGGCCCCGGACGAAGCCCGAGAGCGCCGACGCGATCGAGGTCGTGCCTGTCTTTGCGAGCACGACTCCGAGCGCGGGCGGCTTGCGCAGGCGGTCCTTCAGCGTCCCAGTGCGACCCGCCACCGCCAGCGCGGAGACGAACGAAGGCTTGATCGTCGGGTCTTCCCAAGCGGCCTGGAGAATCCCCACGATCGCGCGTGCCGTCAGCCGGTCGAGCGAGGACAGTCCCGAGCCGTCGATGATCCTGAGCCCGGCGAGCGGAATCCCCGCGTCCGTCAGCGCCGTTCGCACCTGAGCGGCGCCGCCCGCCGTGGTGCCGACTGCTCCGTCCGCGGCGCCGATCTGCTTCAGGAGCAGCTCGGCCGTGAAGTTGTCGCTCTCGCGGTCCATGAAGCGCACGATCTGCGCCAGCGGTGGCGACAGCACTTCGGCAAGCGTCTCTGAGTCCGGACGCGCGATCCCGCGGACTGCGCGGCCGGTGACGGGCACGCCTTGCTTGCGCAGCGCGTCCTTGAACAGCGACGCGGCCGCCGCGGCGGGAGCGCTCGAATGATGGGTGTGAAACCACGTTCGGTCAACGGTGAGCGCCGAGAGGGGCTCCGACTGGGTGATGTAGAAGGACGGCTTCCAGCCGGGTGCCGTTCGGCGAGAGTCGAAGTAGGACTCGTCGCCGAGGACAGACCCGGCGACCTTGCGGATGCCTGCGGCGCGCACCTGCTTGGCGAGCCGGCTTAGGCCGGTGTCGTTGAGGGTCGGGTCGCCGTGTCCTTGCAGGACGAGCGACCCCCGCCAAGTCGTCCCGACCAGCGCGCCCTGCCCGAGCACGTCGGTCGGTATCTGATAGTCGGGGCCGAGAGTTTTCAGGGCGGTGTAGGTGACGGGGAGCTTCTCGTTCGACGCAGGAACGAGCGAGAGAGCGGGGTTGCGGCCAAAAACCGCAGTTCCCGTGGTCAGATCCAGGGCCACGGCGGCCGAGTGTGCCGCGGGCACATGAGGCACCGCCAGCGCCTGGGCGAGCTGTTGCGAGAGCGGCTTCGAGCTCGCAGAGCCGGTGGCTCCCGAAGTGGGGAACGCGACGGCGGCCGCGCAAGCGAGCACGACGGCGAGGGCCCGGCGCATCAATCCATTGTTCGGACCGATACGCAACGGGTCAAGGGCTATGGGCCTCAAGCGGGCCCAAGATAGTCCACGCGGCCCATGAACCCGGACCGAGGGGGCGAGATAATCACTCCGATGACCCCTGAAGCGGCCATCGATTTCGGCTCGCTGTGCGAGGAGCTTGACGCGGTGAGCAAGAGCCCGCCGGCCCCCGACGAGAAGACTCGCGCCCGCTTCGAGCGCACGCTCACGGACGGCTACGCGCAGGCGCATTCGCTCGAGGCGGAACAGCTTCGGATCGAGCGCCGGATCGGCAAGCTTGCCGCAGAGATGAGCGCTCGCGACCGGGAGCTCAAGGCCGACGAGCTCGCCGAGCTTTCGCTCCGCCTCAGCCGCGCCTCGGTCGATCTGGGGCAGTTGCGCACACTGCTTGCAAGCGCTCGGCGCCGCGTTTCCGCAGCGGCTTAATCCTCAGCGGCTTAATCCTTAGACGATTCCGCTGCGGACGGCACGGAGGCGTCGCTTGCGATGCCGACTTGGAGGCCGTGGCGGCTTTGCCGCCGCGGCCGCTTAAACCCGGCTGAGTGAGACGACCGCGCTTCAGACGATTCCGCTCCGGACCGCATATACGGCGGCTTGGATGCGGTTCTCGATCTGGAGCTTCATCAGGATGTTCGAGATGTGATTCTTGACCGTCTTCGGGCTGATGTGCAGGTCGGCGGCGATCTGCGCGTTGTCCTTGCCGTTTGCGATCAACTTCAGCACTTGGATTTCCCGGTCCGAGAGCTCGGCCCTGATCGCCTCGGCCGCCTCGGGCGATGCGGTGGCGGCGCGGATCCGCTCCAGCACCTTGCCCGCGATGGTCGGAGAGATCAGGGATTCGCCGACGGCCGCGGCCTGAATCCCTCGCATCACATCCTCGACCGAGGCGTCCTTGAGCAGGTAGCCGCACGCGCCGGCGAAGATTGCCTCCATCACGTCGCCGTCCTGGTCGGAGATCGTCAGCACCACAACGCGGGTCAGGGGCGCGTAGGCGATGATCTTCTTCGTCGCCTCGACACCGGTCATTCCCGGCATGTTCAGGTCCATGACGACCACGTCCGGCTGGAGCTCCCGCACAAAGCGGAGCGCGTCGTCGCCGGCGGCCGCTTCGCCGACCACGTCGACGCCCTCCTCCTCGAGCAGGTTGCGTAGACCGGTGCGGAACAGATCGTGGTCGTCGACCAGAAGCACGCGTGGAGTCGCCTGCTCGGGCGTGGTCGTCGTCTCGATCGGTTCGGTCACTTCATTCCCCTTCCCCTCCAGGGGGGTTTGCCGCGACCGGAAGTCTAGTCAGTGCAACGTGATCGTGACCGTTCGGCGCCCCCAGCTCGCCGCCCCGGCGGCTGTCGGGAACCACAGGTCGATCACTGCGCCTTGAATCGCTCCGCCCGTATCCGCGGCGACGCCCTCGCCGTAGCCCGGAATCGTCATCCGCGTCCCCAGGGGGATCACGCTCGGGTCGACCGCGACGACGCCGTAGCCGACCGGTGCGCCCGTGGCCGTGTGGCCCTGCAGCGTGTAAGCCGTCGCGGTGACTGTCATCGTCGTGCCGCCCGTGGCGGGAGGAGCCGGTGGCGCAGAAGATGGAACAGGCGCGGTGGTTTGGGTGCTCGCCGCGTGGGCGATCGCGACGCGTCGGGCCTGCGCCTCGATTGCCTGCGCCTGTGCGGCGAGCGAGCCGATCTGCGCCTGGTTGAGCTTTCGCTGGGCCGCCAGTTGCCGCAGGTAAGAGATCCGTCCAACCTTCGCCGAAGCGAGGATGCTGGCTGTCGCCGACACACTGGCCTCGAGCCCGTGCAGCTTCTCGGCGCGGACGGCGAGCCGGTGCTGCAGGCCAACATATCGGTCACGGCTTCGACGGGCCTGCGCGACGACCGCGCGGTCGGTCTCAGCTGCGGCTTTTTCCGTCTCGAGGCCGGTAAGCGCGTCATCGAGTGTTTTGGCGCCGAGGACGATCGCGAGCGGATCGGAGTCGCCCTGCTCGTAGACCGAGCGGAGGCGATTGGCGAGGTTGCGCTCGGAGACCGAGAACATCCGCCTCGCCGCCGCAAGCTCGCGCCTCGTCTTTGCGGCCTGACGGTCGACCGCGGCGGCCTGAATCCGCAACGACGCAAGCTGTGCCTGCGCCCGCGCGAGCTGGCTGTCCAGGGCGTAGAGCGTCAGAACCGCGGCTCTCGATCGGGACGCGATCGCACTGTTCTGCTGCGTCAGCCGCTGTGCGTGCTGCCTGAGCGAGGATCCGGAACCGGCGCCGCTCGCCGGGAGCACGACGGCCACCGCAGCGAGTGAGCACGCGGCAAGGGCGAGTAGACGCGCCCGCCGGGTGATCGGGTCCGCCGGCACGAGGCCGGAAGCTAGCAAAGCGCTTGTGCGCCTGCGTTGACGCCTCGCAATGCGAAGCTTCCGGCTTGAAAAGCTGGTTGCGGGCGTCCGGACGGGTTGCTAGGGTGCCGAACTTGTGACGAACCGGCCCCTCTTGGGGCGCCGATCGAGCCCAGCGACCGGAACGATTCGCCGCTCGATTAGACGTACGGCGCCGGCAGTCATGGTCTTCGGCTTTGCGGCCGCGCTGATGGCGACGCCGGCTGTCGGTGACCCGTCGATCGCATCGAAGCAGGCCGAAGCCCAGAGCGTGATGGGCCAGGTCCAGCAGCTCGACGCGAGCCTCGAGCGCGTGATCCAGGCGTACGACCTGGCGACGGTGAAGCTGAACCGGGTCCGCGCCGACTTGAAGGCGAACCACGCGCAGCTCCAGATCGCGAAGCAGAGCCTGAAGCGCGCACAGGGCGACCTCTCGGCGCGACTCGTCTCGCTCTACACCTCTGGCGGGCAGAGCGATTCCCTCGAGGTGTTGCTCGGCGCTTCCAGCCTCGACGACCTCGTCAACCGCTTCAACACCGCCAACCGGATCTCCTCGCAGGACACCCAAGTGCTCGCCCAGGTCGCGCACTTCGACAAAGAGGTGAAGGCGCGGGAGGTGCGACTCAAGCACGCGACTGCCGAAGCCGCGGCGCTCGTGCGCGAACGCGCTTCAGAGCGGGCGTCGATCCAGGGGCAGCTTTCGGCGCGGCGCGCGCTGCTCTCGTCGATTCGCGGCCAGATCGCGCACCTGAAGGCGCAGGAGGCCGCGCGCCAGGCCGAGCTTCGCCGCGAGCTCGCGGCGCGGATTGCGGCCCAGCAGCAGCAGGCGCCGGCCGTGGCGCTCTCGAGCACTGTCTCGCCGGTGGGGTCGTCGAGCTCGAGCACCGGCAGCGGTTCGATCGGCCCGGCTCCACCGCCGACGCATTCGAGCGTCGTTTCGATCGCGATGCAGTACCTCGGCGTGCCTTACCGCTGGGGGGGCGCGTCGCCGTCGGGCTTCGACTGCTCGGGGCTGGTGATGTACGTGTTTGCGCAGGTCGGCGTCTCGCTTCCCCACAGCTCGTACGCGCAGTACGGGATGGGCAGCCCGGTCTCGCGCGACCAACTCCAGCCCGGCGACCTCGTCTTCTTCGATGGCCTCGGCCACGTCGGCATCTACGTCGGCGGCGGCTCGTTCATCCACGCTCCGCACACCGGCGACGTGGTCAGGATCTCCAGCTTGAGCGGCTGGTACGCATCGAGTTATGTCGGGGCGCGCCGCATTTAGCGGCCGCAGATCGCCTTGCAACTGCTGGTCTAAACGGCCGCACCGGCAAAGCCGGCACGGCCTCCAGCCGGCATCGCGAGCGACGCCTCAGGTCGGAGCTCGCCGCATTTAGCGGCCGCGATCGCCTTGCAACTGCCGGTTTAAACGGCCGCACCGGCAGAGCCGGCACGGCCTCGAGTCGGCATCGCAAGCGACGCCTCAGGTCGGGGCGCGCCGGATCTAGTCCTTCTTCATCGTCTCCGAGCGCAGCAATGGACAAAACAGGCTCCGCTGAAAGTGCGCAGCACTTTCAGCGGTAAAGGCGGTCGATCTCGTCTGCGAAGCGCTCCTCGATCACGCGGCGCTTGAGCTTGAGCGTCGGTGTCACCTCGCCCTCCTCCGGGCTGAACTCTCGGGAGACGATTGCGAAGCGCTTGATCTGCTCGTAGCGCGACAGGCCCCGGTTTACGGTCTCAACGGCCTGCTCGACGAGCGCCTGCACGTCGCCGTTCACCTTCGCGACCTCCGCCTCGTCCAGCGTGATCAGGGCGGTCACGTAGGGCCGGCGGTCGCCGACGACCAGCGCCTGCGAGACGTATCGCGAGGCCTTGAGCGAATTCTCGATGTTCTGGGGAGCGAGGTTCTTGCCGCCCGCGGTGACGATGATGTCCTTCTTGCGGTCGGTGATCGTCACGAAGCCGTCCGCGTCGATCTGGCCGATGTCGCCGGAACGGAGCCAGCCCTCGTCCGTCAGCACGGCCCTCGTCGCCTCTTCGTCCTTGAGATAGCCGGCGAAGATCGTCTCGCTCCGGATCAGCAGCTCCCCGTCGGTATCCGTCTTCACCTCGACGCCGGGCATTGCCGGACCGACCGTGCCGAAGCGGAAGCGGCGCGGTCGGTTGACCGTCGCCGCGGTCGTGCATTCGGTCAGGCCCCAGCCCTCCAGGATCAACATGTCGAGTGCGTGGAAAAGCTCTCCGATCTCCTTGGCGAGCGGCGCTCCGCCCGAAATCCCGATCCGCAGGCGGCCGCCGAAGCGCTTCTTGACCTTCGAGTAGACGAGCCGGTCGGCGATCCGGTGCTGGAGCCCCAATGCTCGCGGCAGCGGCTGTCCTTGCCGGCGCAGAGCGCTGACCCGGCGCCCGACGCCAAGCGCCCAGTCGGCAAGTCGGCGCCGGGGTCCAGAAGCCCCCTCGAGCTTGGACGTGATCGCCGTGTGCGCCTTCTCGTACATGCGGGGCACGCTGGGCAGGAGCGTGGGGCGGACCTGCGGCAGGACCTCGGCGACGGCGTACGGGTCGGAGCAGAACGCGATCGTGAAGCCGGAGTAAGCGCCCCAAAGCGCCATCAGCCGCCCGAA
>Ga0066710_100004079_pt1 | contig 12760 bp, 12 predicted proteins | sample GraSoiAngelo_159_FD_79666 | JGI IMG/M metagenome (GOLD analysis project Ga0066710, IMG submission 79666) | Grasslands soil microbial communities from the Angelo Coastal Reserve, California, USA - 14_1009_16_40cm | ecosystem: Environmental > Terrestrial > Soil > Grasslands | place: USA...
CGATGGCGTTCTCGGTCACGCGGTCGATCGGGCTCGTCACGACCTCGACGTGCCTCAGCCCAAGCGTCTGGTAGTAGTCGTCGGAGATCAACAGGCGCTTGCCACCAATCGGGTAGTCGGGCGCGAGGGCCCGCCGGAGCTCCGGATCGGACACGTGGGCGCGCATGACCCTCGCGGCCTGTCGCGAGACCGCCCAGCTGAGGAGGGTGTTTTGATGGAAGATCGGGAAGAGCATCTCGTACCCGAGCCAGAGCCTCCAACGATACAGCCGCGCCAGCAGGGGAACGCGCGCGAAGCGGCGCTTCTGTCCCTCACTGTAGATCCGGTCGTTCTTGTCGATCATCCAGTTGGCACTGCGCTGGAAAACGTATAGCCGCTTCACCGCCGGCGCGATCCGCGGAATGAACTGGACGGCGCTGGCGGCGTTACCGATGACCGCGACCGTCTTGCCGCGGAGATCGCACTCGTGCTGCCAGCGCGCCGAGTGGAAGGACACGCCCCCGAAGCGCCTCAGCCCCGGAATATCGGGAGTGGACGGCCGACTGAGCTGCCCCACGCCGCTCACCACGATCTCGGCGTCGATCGCCTCGCCCTCGGCGGTGCGGAGGCGCCACACGCCCGCGTGGGCGTCGAACCGTGCGGACGCGATCTCGACGGCGAAGCGGATGTGGGGGAGCAGGTCGTATTTGCGTGCGCAGTGCCCCAGATAGTCCAGGATCTCCCCCTGGGGCGCCCACTTCCGCGACCAGTCGGTCTTCTGTTCGAACGAGAAACAGTACACGAACGACGGCGAGTCACACGTCGCGCCGGGGTAGGTGTTGTCACGCCACGTGCCGCCGAGTCGGTTGGCCTTCTCGAAGATCGTGAAGGAGTCGATGCCGGCCTGCTTGAGCCGGATGCCCATGCACAGGCCACTGAAGCCGGCCCCGATGATGACGATGCGGAGCGGAAGTCCTTTCAACGGGACTCGGGACCGCCCTCGTCCACCCTCTGGAAGACCATGCTCACCGCGTGGAGGTCGTCCCTTTCTTCGCGATCGCGGCGTTCAGGTAGTCTAACCGACTTTCTCTAGAACGAGCGTCGCGTTGTGCCCGCCGAACCCGAACGAGTTGGAGATGGCCACTCGAAGGGCCTTCGCTTCGCGAGCGACATTCGGGACGCAGTCCAGGTCGCACACCGGGTCCGGCGTTTCGTAGTTGATCGTCGGCGTCAGGATGCCGTGCTGGAGACAGAGGGCCGTCACGGCGGCTTCGATCGCGCCGGCGCCGCCTACGCAGTGGCCGGTCATGGACTTCTGCGAGCTCACCGCGAGCCGGCGCGCGTGACCGCCGAACGCCAGCTTGATGGCGAGGGACTCGTCGGCGTCGTTCTGGGGCGTGGACGTGCCGTGAGCGCTGACGTACTCGACGCGGTCCGGGCTGAGGCCCGCGTCCTCGAGGGCGAGGAGCATCGTCCTCGCCATCTCCTCGCCGGAGGGCTTGGGCGCGACGATGTTGTAGGCCTCAGAGCACAGGCCGATGCCGGAGATCACCGCGTAGATCCTGGCGCCGCGCTTACGCGCGTCGGACTCCTTCTCGAGCATCAGCGCGGCGCCGCCGTTGGCCAGGACGAACCCGTCACGATTGCGGTCGAATGGCCGCGAGGCCCGTTCCGGAACCTCGTTCCGCTCGGAGAGGGCGGACAGCTGGTTGAACCCCTTGATGGTCTGGGGCGACAGCATCGCATCGGCCCCCACGGCGAGCACCGCGTCGCCCCGCCCCGAGACGATGTATTCGTAGGCAGCGCCGATCGCGTAGGCACCGGAGGCGCAGGCGGTGGCCACGTTGTAGGAGCGGCCCTTGAACCCGTACGTGATCGAGATCCACCCGCTCATGGCATTGGCCATTTGCTGGATGATCGAGAATCTCCCCGGGTTCTGGTGGAGGCTGACGATGTCGCCCTCCTCCGGATAGCCCGTCTGGCCGGACCCGGTGATCACGGCGCACCGGTTGGGGTCGCGCCCGTCGACCGTGAAGCCGCTGTCGGTCAGCGCCTCCCTGGCGCACAGGATCCCGAGGCGCGTCGTGCTCTGGGTCTGCTTGAAGATCCGCTTCGAGAACTCGGCCTCCTCCAGCTCGTAATACTTCTCCGGCAACTCTCCGCCGAAGCGGGTCACGCACCCGGCGGCGTCGAAGCGCGTGATACGCCGGATTCCTGTGCGCGCCTGCAGCATCTGACCCCAGCACTCGGCCACGCTACCGCCGAGGCACGTGATCATACCGAGGCCGGTGATCGCGACCCTCTTCTCGACCTTGACCATCCCTAGGCGCCTTCGGAGGCCAGGAGGTTGTCGCCTCTCTCGACGATGTCGTAGACGACGCCGGCGGTCTGGCCGACCGTGTAGACCGGATGCTTTTGGAGGTAGCGCCCGATCAGCGCGATCTCCACCTTGACGTCGTACTTCTTCTTGAAGTCCTCGACCAGCTCCAGGTAGATCATCGAATCGCCCTTCAGGTCATCGATGATCTTGGTGTCCCGGCCGATGCTCTCCAGGGGCACATCGAGCTCGTCGGAGAGGAACTCGCGAATGTGCTCGTAGATCTCCTTCTTCTCGTCCGCTGAGAGTACTCTTGGCATCTCCCGGATCCCTTCCTTGTCGTTGTCGGCTTACTGGGCGGCTGCCCAGGCCTCGTCCTCGGTCAGGCACAGCGCCACGACGTAACGATCGTGCACGACGTGCCGGGCGCGGAACTCGCGGCCGTCGGCCGTCCGCACCCGATGCCGGCCCTCGGCCGTCTCCTCGCACTCCACGGCACCCAGCGCGAACCCGAGCCCGCCACCGGTCGCCTTGGCGCACGCCTCCTTCAGCGCCCACAGCAGCGCCAGGCGCTCCTCGGGCGATCGGGGGCGGATCGGGCGGTCGTGGTCGCCGGCGAAGGCTCGGTCGAGACGGAGCAGGCGAGGGGAGATCTCCTCGATGTCGACGCCGACTCTCGTGGCCGCCAGGCTCGAGGCGGCGGCGCACGCGAAGCGCCCCTTGTGCGACAACGAGCAGTCGCGCACGACCGCTCCGGAGAACCCGGGCGCGAAGCAAAGCCACGGACGCCCGGCTGCGTCCTTGGTGATCTCGCACTGGGTGGGGTCGGTGACGCAGCGACGTCGCAGAAGCATTGTCTTGAGACAGACTCGCGCCCCGAGCCACTCGCGCCGGCGCGCTGGGTGTCGGAGCCGCGCGTAGTCCTCCAGCTCCGTCGGCGTCAGGAAGCGCGCCGCCGTCACGTCCGGGTCCGCCAGCCGCGTGACGTCGAGCAAGGAGACCTCGACATCGTCCGCCGTCAGCGCCAGTGGCACGAGCTCTACGGCTTCGGCAAGCACGACATCAGCTCCACGAACGTTTCGGCCGCCTCTCGGATATTGTCCTCTTCCCCCCGGGTCTCGCTCCGGGCCGCCATCGCGATCAGGTGGCGGATGACCCTCTGGTCAGCCGTCGCGAACGCGCCCACGAACGAGGCGACGTGCTGCGCGAAGTCCTGCTGGGGCAGCACACGGCTGATCACGTTCAACCTCAGCGCCTCCTCGGCGGTGATCAGGTCGCCGAGCGCGACGAGCTCCAGCGCCTTGGCAGTCCCCACGAGCTTGGCCAGGCGATAGAACCCGCCCAGCCCCGGGACCAGGTTGATCCACACCTCCGGCAGACCCAGGCGCGCCTTGTCGGAGCACACCCTGAGGTGGCAGGCCATCGCCAGCTCGAGCCCGCCGCCCATGCACGCACCGCTGATGGCCGCGATCGTCAGCTTCGGCGAGCGGGCGATGCGGCTGAAAACGGCGTTCGACAGGATCAACACCTTCCGGAGCTCGGACGGACCGGGATACGACTTGATCGCCTCGACGTCGAAGCCCTTGGAGAAGACCCGGCGCGAGCCGCCGATCAGGAGCATGTCGACGTCGTCGGCCTCGAGCCGGTTCGTCGCCTCGTAGAGATCCTCGACCATCGCCGGCGTCAGCCGGTTGTCGGGAGGATTGGCGAGCGTCACCTCGAGCACCCGGTTCTTCACCAGGGTCTCGATGCCGCGGCCGCTCACGACTTGTCCGCCTTTGGCCTGGCGCGCGGATGGGCGCCGGCCGACGCGATCATGAGATCCATGCCGCCGTCGACGGGGATGACGGCGCCGGTCATGGCGCTGGAGATGTCGGCCGCGTACAGGACGGCCGCGTTGCCGACGTCCCGCGGAGTCATCGCGCGCAGCATCGGCGAAACCGTCTCGAACTTCTCCACGATCTGGTCGAAGTACTCGACGACCATCGCCGACACCGTGGGCAGCGGCCCCGGCGAGAGCGCGTTGACGCGGATGCCGTCGGGTCCGAGGTCGTAGGCCAGGTAGCGCACCGCGCATTCCAGCGCGGCCTTGGCCACGCCCATCATGTTGTAGCCGGGGGAGACGCGGCTGCCGCCGGCGAACGTCATGGTCATGATCGCGCCGCCGCCGGCGGCCTTCATCAGCGGCCGCGCTGCGCGGGCCATAGCCACCAACGAGTAGGCGCTGACGTCGAGGGCCAGGCGCCAGCCGTCGCGGGTCACGTTCAGGAACTCGCCGCGGATGTCTTCGATCCGCGCGTAGGCGATGGAGTGGACCAGGATGTTCAGCTTGCCGTCGAACGCCTTGCCCACGTCGGCGAAGGTGCGGGCGATGTCCTCGTCGTTGGTCGCGTCGCACGGGAAGACCAGATCCGAGCCGACCTCGGCGGCGAGCTTGGCGACGCGCCGCTGCGTGGACTCGAGACAGGTGAAGGCGACCCGCGCGCCGTGCTCGTGGAACGCTTGCGCAATGCCCCAGGCGATGCTGCGGCTGTTCGCGACCCCGGACACGAGCGCCGTTTTTCCGCTCAGAAGTGCCATGGCCGCTAGCGAGGGTTGCCCACTCGCACGGCGCGATCGATTGCGGCCAGGACGTCCGCCTGGCGATCGCGGAGCGAGTCGGGGGACGAAAGCCGGATCACTTCCCGGACCAGGACCTGATCGACGGACAGCACGGCGCGCGCGAACCCGAGCACGCCCACCATGAACTCGTCCCGGGGCATCACGCGGTTCACGAGACCGATCCGATGAGCTTCTTCAGCCGGGATCAGATCCGCCAGCGCCACGAGCTCCAGGGTCTTGGCCCTGCCGACCAGGGCAGCCAGGCGTGGAACGCCGCCGAGGCCCGGGAGCAAGCCCCGGGACAGCTCGGGCAGACCAAGCCGGGCCTTCTCCGCGCAGAGGCGGAGGTGACACGCCATTGCCAGCTCCAGGCCGGCGCCCAAGCAGTGGCCGTTGATCGCGGCGATGACTGGCTTGGGGGACTCCTCCAGGCGATTGACGACGTCGTTGCACATCGCGAGCGAGGCGCGATGGGCGTCCTCGTCGCTATGGGAACGGACGACGTCGACATCGAACCCCTTGGAGAAGACGGCGCCGCGGCCGGTGAGCACGGCCAGATCGGGGCCGCCGTCGGCGACCAGCGCGTCCAGGCCCTCGGCAAGCTCCGAGAGCATGGCCGGGGTCACCGCGTTGTCCGGGGGGTTGTCGAGGACCAGGAACAGCACCCGGCCGTTCTCGGCTACCTCCGCGGTGCAGGCCCCGGAAGCGCCTGTCATTTAACCAACATACTCCAGGACGAACCCGCCATAGATCCACTTACTTGACTCGGCGACGACGCTGGCCAGGAGATCGCCCTTTTCCGGAGTCGTCTCGCCCAGGAAGCCATCCAGCGCCTGGATGATCGCGCACGGCCCCGGGTAGCCGCGGTCGGCGAGCTTGCTGTAGAACTGCAGCCCCGGATTGCTCTTGTCCCGCCGTGTCTCTTCCACGACTTGATCGTAGATGTGCCGGGTCGGCACGTTCATGAACATGTATTTGATCTGCTGCCAGTCCATCCCCATGCGTTCCATCAACCGGTCGCCTGCCTTCTTGCCGAGCTCGACGCCGAGCTGGGCGACCCGGTCGAAGTTCTGACCCACGTGATGCCAGCCGTGCTCGTACGCCTCGAGCGGATTCATGCGGTGGCCGCCCAGGCGCAAGTACATGTCAGGCCCGAGCCCGAGCCCGATCGACTCGATGTAGGTGTCGAGGACCCGCAGCCGCTTTTGCCCGACACCGGGATCGGAGGTGAGCACGAGCGCGCCAGCGCCGTCACAGAGGAACCAGCGGAGCAGGACTTGGGACTTCTCCATCACCTTCGGGTTGTAGTGTTCGGCGCGCAGGACCGGCGAGATCAGCGTCGAGCTCGCGAGCAGCGCGTGCTTGTAGCGCCCGAGTCGGATCTGGTCGACCGCCAGCTGCAGCCCCTTGTACACCGAGGTGCAGTTGGAATGGATGGAGTACTCGGCGCACGCCGGGATCTTGAGCTCTTCCTGGATCAGGGTGGTGGTCGGCGGGCTCATCTGTTCCATGATTGAGCCGCCGTAGACGAGCAGATCCAGGTCGGTCGCCGCCAGGCCCGCGGCCTCCAGCGCGCTCCGGGCCGCGGTGACCGACATCGACACGTTGTCGTCGGTAGGCTGGCGGGTCCGCGGATCGATCGCGTAGTGGCAGTAGCGGACGCCGAGCATCTCGGCCATGATCGGCCGCATCCGCTCGATCCAGTTGCCGAGCTTCGGCGGCACGCCTGAGATCGACCCGAGGACATCCTCGATCTGGCCGAAAGGGATCGGCTCCCCCGGGGAGTACGAGCCGATCCCGGCGATGTAGACGTCCCGGCCGCCTTTCAGCCACTCACTTTTCACGTTCCCTCCGCGCGGTCCCGACTCGTCCGAGTCGATCCTGCCTCGCGGCCCGAGCCACCAGACGGTCGAACGGCTCGGAGTTGATGGCCCGGTATTGCGCCGCCAGGAAGTGTCCGAGGTAGTTCTCGTAGGTGGTCGAGAATGACTCGTCGAGGAGTCGCCGTGCCATCTCGAGCGCAACCGGATGGAACGGCAGGAGATCGTTCACGGTCTCGGTCAACGTCTCCTCGAACGACACCTGCTCGCAGACGCGATCGAGCAGGCCCCAGGTCAGCGCCTCCTCGGCGCCGAGCCGGCGGCCGGTGAGGATGATGCTCTTGGCGCGGCCCAGGCCGATGTACTTGGCCAGGCGGAAGGTCGCCATGCCGGGCAGGAAGCCCAGCTTGACCTCGTCGAAACAGAAAACCGCCCGCCGCTCGGCGATCCGGGCATCGCAGGAGAGGACCAGCTGGAATCCGCCGCCGGTGCACTCGCCCTGAACCGCGGCCACCGTGAACTTGTTCAGCCGTTCGAGCTCGCGGCACATCTGCTCCCACTTCTGGAGCCCGTAGATGTTCCGCTTCTCGTGGCTGGCGAACTCGTGGAGGTCGATCCCGCACGAGAAGACGTCCGGGCCGCCGCGCAGCACCAGCACCGACACGTCTTTCGCCTCGTCGATCGCGTCGATCAGATGCGAGAGGTCGTTGACCATCCGCATGTTGATCGCGTTGTGCGATTCGGGGCGGTCGAGGAAGGCCGTGACCACATTGCCTTCCTGCACGACCTTCAGAGTCTCATAGGGATGCATAGTTCAATCCTCGGCAGGAGTTCGCTACCAGATGAGCAGCGCGGTCTCGATCGACGTCCCAGGCCCCATGGCGATCGCGACACCCAGATCGCCCTCGCGGACGACACCTTCGCGACACAGCTCTTTGTACGAAAACAGAATCGACCCCGACGACAGATTTCCAAAGTTTTTCAGCACACCCAGTGTGTGCCGCATATCGTGGTCGGTGAGGCCGACGTTGTACTCGATGGCGTCGATGACCTTCGCCCCCCCCGAATGGACCAGCCAGTGGTCGATGTCCTTTCGCTTGAGGCCGTGGCGCCCGAGCAGCCGGTTCACCGGCTTCTCGACGTTGGCGCCGATCTCGTAGGGGATGTCGCGGGCCAGGAAGAAGGACAGCTTGCTGCCCTGGACGTCGTAGCGCATCGCCATGAGCGCCTCGGAGACGATGTGGGGCTCGAAGTCGGCGACGATCGGTCCCCGCTGCCACGTGTCGGCCCCGTCCTGCCGGATGACGATCGCGGCGGCCCCATCGCCGAAGAGCGAGTTGACCACGCCGGTGACCATGCTCTGGTTGTACACGTAGGCCGCCGAGCAGATCTCCACGCAGAGCATCAGGGCCAGCTTCCCGGGGTTGGCGCGCGCGAACGCCGTGACGGCCTGGAGCCCGTTGACGGCGGCGTTGCAGCCCATGCCCAGGATGTCGATCCGCTGGACGTTCTCGCGGAAGATCATCTTCTTGATGAGATGCGCGCTGAGGCTCGGGCACAGGAAGCCGGTGGTGGTGATGCAGCACAGGAAGTCGACGTCGTACGGCGCCAGCCCGAGCGGGCGCAAGGCCTCCTCGATCGCCTGCGAGCCGATTTCCAGCGCGCCGTCACGGTGCTTGGCGAGCAGCTCCTGGTTCGTCTCCTCGACCATCCGGCCGTCGATCGGATCGGGCAGGTAGAGGTAGCGGGAGCCGATGTGGCTGGAGCGGAACACACCGCGGATCTTCGGATCGGTCTCCCCGAACACATCGAGCACCTCGTCCTGCGTGTACTTCCGCGGCGGGGTGGCGGTCCCCACCGACAGGATGCGCGGACCGCTGGACGGACGGTGGAACGCCGCTCTCGTCGGCGACTCGATACGCTGGACGTCGATCATAGGTCTGGGACGATCTCTCACGTGCGCCAGGCGGTGAGCCGGTCGAACTTCCGCGGATGGTACGCGCGGAAGTCGCCCTCGACGCTCCGCGCCAGGTTGCACAGGCTGTCGCTCAGGCCGCACTCCAGGAAGACGTCGGCACCGAGATCGAGGAGGCGAGCCATCGTCTGATGCCAGCGGAGCGGCTGCCACAAATTCCCGGAGGCTTCTTCGATCACCTCGTCGACGGACTTCAGGACGTTCTGAGTCACGCACGACACGACGCCGCACTCCGGCGGACGCACGGGAACCTTCGCCAGGAAGCGCCGGATCTTGGCCTCGGCGGCGCGGAGCAGCGTGGAGTGGAACGGGACCGTGACCGGGAGCAGCCGCGAGTGCATGCTGCCCTCCGGCTCGGCGACCGCGAACAGCTTCTCGAGGTCGCCGCGTGGCCCCGAGACGATGACGACGCGCGGCGCGCAGATATCGGCGACCTCGACGGCGGGACAGTGTTGCGCGATGAGGGCGTCGATCTCGTCGGCCGAGAGGCCGACGACGACCCCCATGCCGTAGGTGCCGCCCACCGCCGCCTCGTGCGCCGAGGTGCACACATGGTGCAACAGCTGGAGGCCGTCCTCGAACGACAGCGCCGCGCTGTGGTGCAGCGCCGCGAACACCCCCATGCTGTAGCCGGCCACGTAGTCGCAGCGGATCTGCCTCTTGCGGAGCAGGCTCGCCAGCGCGCAGCTGTCGACGTACGCGACGTAGTGCTCCTGGAGGTCGTCCTCCAGCTCGTCGTCCAGCACGAACTCGCCGGGCTTCTCGAACTTCCGCTGGTCGATGTCCACCACTTCCGACGCGCGCGCCAGGAACTCGCCGACCTCGTCCAGGTAGCCCGGCACGGGCTTCCGGTTGAAGTCGCGGTACTTCATCGAGAACGCCGGGAACAGGAACGCGACCTTGCCGTTCGCCTCGTCGTTCATGCGCACGACGCCCCCGTATACTTTCGGAGCACGAGCGTCGCGTTGCAGCCGCCGAAGGCGAACGAGTTCGACAGGGCGACCGTCGTCTCGTGGCGGCGCGCCGTGTTGGGGACGTAGTCCAGGTCGAGGTCGGGGTCGGGCGTGTGGTTCACGGTCGGGGTCAGGATCCCGGTGTGCAGGCTCATGAGGGTGACCGCCGCCTCGACCGCGCCGCACGCACCGGCGGTGTGGCCGATCATGGACTTGACCGACGACACGGGGATCCCGTACGCGCGCTGACCGAACACGTCCTTGATCGCGACGGTCTCGTACTTGTCGCCCAGGGGCGTCGAGGACCCGTGGGCGTTGATGTAGTCCACCTGGTCCTTGGCGACGCCGGTGTTGGTCAGCGCCATCCGCATCGTCTTGGCCATCCCGACGCCGCCCGGACGGGGCGCCATGATGTTGTACGCCTCGCTGGTGAGGGCATACCCGGCGACTTCGCCGTAGATCGTCGCGCCGCGGCTCGCCGCCGACTCCTCGGATTCCAGCACGACGACCCCGGCGCCCTCGCCGATCACGAACCCGTCGCGGCCCATCGAGAACGGCCGGCTCGCCCGCTCGGGCCTGTCGTTCGCCACCGAGAGGGCGCCCAGCTCGTTGAAGCCTCCGAGGTGCTCGGGATTGATGATCGAGCTCGCGCCGCCGGCGATGACGACGTCTGCCCGGTCGGCCGCGATCAGGTCGTAGCCGTACGCGATGGCGTAGGCCGACGACGCGCACGCAGCGGAGATCGTCAGGTTCGGGCCCTCGAGCTGGTACTCCTGCGAGATCCAGGCCGACGCGCCGTGCGGCATCGTCTTCATGATCCAGTACCGACCGTCGTGAATGCTCGAGTGGCCGGTGTCGGCGGCGCCGAAGATCGCCGCGCACCGCACCCGATCGTACGCGTCGAAGTCGACCCCGGCCCGGGTGACCGCTTCCTTGGCGCACACGTAGCCCATCTTGATGGCGCGACCCATCTGGTTCGACAGGCGCCGGCTGCAGTGCTTTCGGGCGTAGTCGTCGAACTCACCGGGCACCTCGCCTGCGATCCTGGTCTCGTGCTTCGAGGTGTCGAACAGCGAGATTTTCCGGATGCCACTCCGGCCAGCGACCAGACCGTCCCAACTCGACTCGAGGTCGACACCGAGCGCCGTGACGATGTTGAGCGCGGTGACGACGACTCTTCGTTGAATTTTCGGTTGCACGAGTCTCTCAGTCAGCAGGGGGTAGCCCGGCGGCGCGAAGGACGCCAAGCCGCCGGGTTTCGGCTCGCCGTCCTGACCCTGGCGGTCCCACGAACACGCGCACGCGTCTCAAACGTAGCAAACCGGAGGCCAGACGTCGCCCAGCAGGAATTCACATCCATAGGTGGTCACAGAGCGAGCTCGAATCCTTACCGAAGCCAGCGAATGGTTCGCATCAAGTGGCCAACTATCGTTGAACTTTCAAAGAGTGTCAAGCATCACCCGCCGCTGCGATACTTCTCGTGCTTTCCATCCGCAGAAAGTGCCCCTTCAACGCGCAAAAATTGCACCGGCCCCGCCGACGTTCGGCGGGCGCGCTCACCGACATTCCGCCCGAATCCGCGGCTGGATTCCCGAGCCGACGCCGCTGTTGCGGTCCTACCCGCTCGAGTGCGGTCGCGGCGCAGTCGCGTGTGTTGGTCTCCGCGGCCCGTGTCTGCGGCGAGGCGACACCCGTCGTTCCGGGACACGTCGATCGGGCGGCCCTCAATCCACCAGCGGGTCCGGTCGAGTGAGAGGGCAGTCTAAGGTCTGAGAAGCGGGGGCGCGGCGCCCGCGTAGTCCTTCCGATGGAAGTAGTTGGCGTTGTAGAAGTCCAGCACCAGGTCACCGTACACGGCACTGGGATAGCGCGCCGGCTCGCCCGCGCTCACGCACGTGGGCAGGCACTCGATGACCGCGTCGATGTTCGGGCTGTAAAAGAAAGCGATCGAGTAGCGGTCCGTCCCCGAGTCGTTCAACACCCCGTGCGGCGTCGACAGGAAGCGGTCGTTCGACCAGCGCTTCATGATGTTGCCGAGATTGACCAGAAACGTCCCGGGGATGACCGGCGGCGCCAGCCACTGGCCGCTCGGGAGGCGAACGGCGAGCCCGGGCACGTCCTCCCGCGCGAGCATCGTGATGAACGAGTTGTCCGTGTGGGGGCCCTGACCGAACTGCTCCTCGTCGTCGGTCTCCTGCGGCGGGTAGTGCAGGAACCGTAGATTGATGTGCGCCTCGCTGGCGAAGAACGGCGCGAAGTGTCCCGCCGGCAGGTCGAGCGCCTGCGCGAGGAGGGGCAGCATCCGCTCGCCGAGGCCTTCCATGGTCTTGAAGTAGCGGACCATCGCGACCCGCATCGCGTCGTGGCCCGCCGGCCACTGGTTGCGGCCGCGCAGCGGGCGCCGGGCCTCCACGTCGGGGTGATCGGCGCCCCGGTCGTGGCTGATGAAGAAGCTCTCGTTGTAGTTGGGCCGCGTCGCCTTGTGGACCGTCGAGGCCCGCTGCATGCTCTGGTTCACCGGCAGATAGCCGATGTTGTCCTCGTTGATCTTGAGCGCGACCTTGTCGGGCAGGGGCATCGCGTGAAACTCGCGCGAGGCCGCGAACGCGGAGTCGACGAGCGCCTGCGGCACGCCGTGGCCCGCCAGGTGGAAGAAGCCAACGCTCTCGCACGCGCGCCGCACCTCGCGCGCCACGCGCTCGCGTGCCCCCGGCTCGTCACGTAACGCGGGCCCGACGTCGATCAAGGGGATCGACTTCGTCGCCTCGTCGACGTCCGTGACCGCCAGGGTCTTGAAGATGTTCATCGTCCGAGCCTCCATTCTCCCCGCCGCTCTGGAGATCCTATCAGAAGTTCGGGTATCCTCCGCGCTGATGGGGTTCAGGGCCGTGACGCTCGACGCCTACGGCACGCTGCTGCGCAACGAGGGGATGGCGCTCATCCCTCGGCGGATCGTGGCCGACCACGGGCTGACGGTGGCCGACGACGACGTGCTCCGCGTGTGGATCGAGCTCTATCACCGAGAGACCCAGGTGGTGCCGTTCCGAACGCTCAGAGAGATTCAAGGGCACGTGCTGGAGCACGTCTTGCGACAGTTCGGTGTCGCCGCCGACGC
>Ga0066710_100004081_pt1 | contig 12759 bp, 16 predicted proteins | sample GraSoiAngelo_159_FD_79666 | JGI IMG/M metagenome (GOLD analysis project Ga0066710, IMG submission 79666) | Grasslands soil microbial communities from the Angelo Coastal Reserve, California, USA - 14_1009_16_40cm | ecosystem: Environmental > Terrestrial > Soil > Grasslands | place: USA...
GCGTCTGCTCGCCGCTGCCGGCACACCGCGAGCTTCTCGTCGCTTCCGGCGGCAGCTATCACGCGAGAACCTAACAGCTTCCCGAGCTCGATCGCCGCGATCCCCAGAGCGCCCGAGGCGCCCAGGATCAGCAGCGTCTGGCCGGGCCTCAGATCCCCGCGATGCTTGAGTCCGTAGTAGCCGGTGCCGTAGGCGTAGAGCAGGCCCGTCGACTCGGCGAAGCCGATCGAGTCTTCGAGCCGGCGCGCGGCATCGACTCGCAGCTTCACCCGCTCCGCGAAGCCACCGACCAGGCCGAGCCCTCCCGTGAAGCGATCGCCCACGGAAAAGCCCTCGACGCCCTCGCCTACCGCCTCGACGACGCCCGCGACGTCGCCGCCGGGAATGAAGGGCGGCTCTGGCTTGAACTGGTACTTGTCCTCGATCATCAGCGCATCCGGGAAGGTGATCGCCGCCGCGCGCACGCGGATCACGATCTCCTGCGGGCCGGGCTTCGGATCATCGACCTCGACGATCTCGAGGGACTCGGGCGGTCCGAACGCGCGGCACAGGACGGCTTTCATCGGCGGGCTCCGCGTTTCTCGATCCCTCCAGAAGGTCCCGCCCCGCGCGTCATCGTTTCTCCGATCGAACCGCAACCCGGCACGAGTCCTCTGCTCGTGGTGACCCATCCTTCGGGAGCACGCAGAACAACTGGAGAGGAATGCTCTCGGTGGGCAGGCGCTGTATCCAACGCCAACTACAGCTCTCGGTTCCCGGATTGCCCGACTGACACTCCGGCGGGTCGCCTACCAGAAGCGTCAGTGCATTCTTCGTGCGGCTCTCCTCGAGCTGCGCATTGAGCTGCTCCGAGTGCTCGTGCCTATCGCGCATGCGTTTCTCGTGATCGTGTTGCGAAATGGCGCTGTCCGTCCACCCATTCTGGGCCATGCACGAGTGGTATTGCGCCTTCGCTTGCAGAGCTGCGGCGTCTCTACCGCCCCCGGCTCCGGCTTTCCCTTGCTCGAGGAACGGGGCGCAGACTGCTTGGGTCTGCTCCCACGGCATCACGGTTGCACCGGGGATCGGACGCCATGTACTCGCCCCGGAGGCACAGGCGACGACTAGCGCGACCCAGAGCGCGATTCGCAAACGCATCCGGCCCCCCTCCAGACGGGCGAATTGTATCCGGTCGCACGGGCGTTCCGCTTGCCGGATGCTCATGGGCGGATCGTCGACTATCACGATAGCCGCGGCCGGGCGAAGTCGGTCGTCGTCTTCTACCGGGCAAGGGACCAATCAACTTATTCGCTTGCAGTTCGCCGGAACGTCGATCGGTCGTGCGTCGCGGAGCGTCTGCCCAACGAGGTGAGTCACCGTCTCCCGGGTCCAACGGTACATACACGCTGTGCGCTTCACTCCGGTTGGCATCGAACACATCCGCTCGCGACGCCCCCATAGCAGGAGGTAGGGCTTCTGCTCCTCCTGCGCGATGCGCAGCTCCGCATTCATCCGATCCGATGCTGCGGTGTGCTCGCCGCAGATCACGATCAACTCGTCGGCGGCGCGGACCCGACGGCGCACGCTCTGCTGCCAGCGCTCCGTCACTTCCCCTGCTTCAGATAGGGACGCGATGTGGAAGCCGGAACCTCCGCGCTGCGATTGCTCCAGGAGTCGATTGCCCAGATCGGCGTCGTAGTCGACGTCGAAACTCATGAAGACACAGACACCGCTCGGCGCGCTCGTCACGCAGAGCTCGCGCCATACCAGCGGAAAAGTGCAGTGTTCATCGACTCATTGTGACTCACCTTGGATGGTCTCTCAAACGAGCATGCCGCGGCTGTCGGGATGAGGGCGCTTCGAGACGAAGTGCTGTAGACTGCGGCGGTCTTCAAACAGGCCCTATCCGTTTTCACTCCGAGATTCGTCTCAGTCTGCAGTCGGCTTGGCGTTCGTTTGATGCAGCCACGCAAGCAAGGAGCTTCCGTGGCCAACCTGCCGACGCGCGCGCCGCGATGGTGCAGCGACAAGACTGACGACCACGCCCGCACGACGGCTCATACGGGCTCGAGCCAGGCTCGAACCCAGGAGTTCTCTCTTGAAGAAGATCTATGTTGGAAACCTTCCCTTTACCGCTACCGACGCGGACCTGAGCCAGCTGTTCGCGAAGCACGGCGAGGTGCGCTCGGCATCGGTGGTGATGGACCGGGAGTCGGGCCGCTCGCGCGGCTTCGGCTTCGTCGAGATGGACGCGGCGAACGCCTCGTCTGCGATCGCCGCCCTCGACGGTTGCGACCTCGGCGGTCGATCGCTGCGCGTGAACGAGGCGGAGTCCAAGGCCCGCCGCTGACCGAAGTTCCTCCAGGCGGCTCCGATCCGCGATGAGTGCGGATCGGAGCCGCCGTTGGCGCGACCTACGGCCTGCGGCGACCGGCGAGCCCGGCGAGCCCCAGGGCGAACAGCACCGCGGTCCCCGGCTCGGGCACGTTGGCGACGGTGATCGGCGTGTTCGGGCTGCTCTCATAGACGAGATAGTCCACGTGGATCCCCGGATGTGGGGCGCCGCCGGCTGCGTCCATTCCCATCTGGAGGTAGCGAGCTACGGCTCCCCGATCACTGCGCGTCGGCGTAACCGCCGCTACCAGAGCAGTGGGCGCCAGCGCGCATAGGCGGTGTCGCAGCCGTCCACACCCGTGACGGTATCGTCGTCTTCGCGCGGTCTCCGGTAGGTGCCGCCGAGGAGGTCGAACACCGGGAACACCTGCGCGAAATTGGTATCCCGGGTCGTGAGCGAGCGGCCGTGGTGGAGGCGGTGGTAGCGCGGTCCCACCAGGATCGGGGTGAGCCATCCGAGGTCGAGCCTAACGTCGGTGTGCGCACCGTACAGGATGAGCCACATGATGCCCGTGGCGTAGAGCGAACCCTCGAGATTCGCTCCCAGTATCCACAGCATGGGAAGGTTCACAAAGAAAAATTGCAGCGTCCGCTCGAGGAAGTGGGTGCGCCTCGAGGTGGTGACGTTCATTGCCGGGTCGGTGTGGTGAAGCGCGTGGATGCGCCAGAGCAGGGGGACGGCGTGCTGGAGGCGGTGGTACCAGTAGTACGATGCGTCGACGAGAAGGACCGACGCGAGAGCCCATAGGTAGGAGTTGCGCAGCAGCTCGTGTCGCGGCTCGCGCGGAAACGCCGCGAGCTGCTGACCGATGGGCGTCGTCAGCACCAGCTGTAGAACGAGTCCGCCGACGCCGAAATGGATCAGCATCGCGGCGGCATTGCCGCACCGCTCGCTCCAGGAGGCCTGCTCACCGGACCCGAAGTGGGCCTCGAGCGGAAGTGCGATCGCGAAGGAGACGACGTACCAGCTGAGCTCGGGCGTCGAGGCCAGGAGCTGATTCCAGATCGCGGGGAGGAGGCCGGGGGCGTCCACGGCGAGGCCAGGATAGCAGTGGGGTCGCTGCGATCGTGCGATGCACGCCGATCGCGCTAAGCGAGTGCGTCGCCGAACAGCGCAAGGATGCGCTCCCAGTGGCGCTCGGCGGCCGTGCGGTCGTAGTGCGGCGTGCCGTTCGCGGCGAATCCGTGGTGCACACCGGGGTAGTCCTCGATCCGATACCGGGTGCCCGCCGCGTCGAGCGCATCGCGCAACCGCTCGGTCTCGCCGGGCTGCAGCCACGGATCGATGCCCGCGACGGCGACGTAGACGGCGCCGCGAATCTTGCCGACGAGCTTGTGCGGGCTGTCCGGAGCGTCGGTCGCGAGGCCGGCGCCGTGGATCGACGCTGCCGCGGCGATCCGATCCGGGAAGGTGCCGGCGGCGTTCAGCGCCACCGATCCGCCCATGCAATAGCCGACGCAGCCCACGCGGCTTCCGCTCACCTTCAGCTCGTCGCTCAGATACTCGAGGAACACGCGCGTGTCGGCCATCGCGTTGTCTCTCGTCACGGTCCGCAACAGCTGCATCATGCGGTCGCGCTGCGCCGGATCGGTCATCATCGTCGCGGGATCGAACGCCGGCGTCTTGCCGCCGCGATAGTAGAGATTGGGCAGCAGCACGAAATAGCCGCTCGACGCCAGCCGCTCCGCCATCGCGCGCAGGTCCGGACGGATGCCGATCCCATCCATGTAGAAGATCACGGGCGGCGCCGACCGCTCGCCGGGAGCGGTGTAGGCGTAGCAGGGACAGGTTCCGTCGTCGGTCTTCAGGTCGAATTCGATTTCGCCCATGTCTGAGTGGCTCCTGTAGAGGGGGAATCATCATAGATCGGCGCCACCGCAATCCCGAACGCCGCGGGGGGCGGGGCCGTCCGGGCGCCGCTACGATCCGGCTTCGCTTTCGAGCGCCCATAGCTCAGTTGGATAGAGCGTCAGGTTGCGGACCTGAAGGTCGCATGTTCGAGTCATGCTGGGCGCGCCAGCCCTCTCCGCGCGAGCGCGGACACGCGGGCGGTCGGCGTCGTCGCTGACCGCCCGCCTTCATTTTCGAGGTCGACATGCCTGCGTGGCTCTTGTTCGCGGTGATCGGCGTCCTCGGGGGCGTCGCCTCGGGGCTCTTCGGCGTCGGCGGTGGGATCGTCCTGGTTCCAGCGCTGATCTACTGGGCCGGCTTCTCGCAGCATCTGGCCACGGGCACGAGCCTCGCCGTGCTGCTGCCGCCGATCGGTCTCGCCGCCACGATCGAGTACTACCAGCACGGCAATGTCGACGTGCGCGCCGCGATGATCCTCGCGTCGGGGATGTTCGCGGGCGCATGGATCGGCGCCTACTTCGCCAATCAGATGAAGGCCCCCACCTGCGGCTCTTGTTCGGGGTGTTCATCACTGCGCTGGGCTTCTACCTCGTGCACGGAGCCTCGCGCCGACTCGGGTGGATTTGAGGCGGCTCGTGGTAGCCTGCTCGCGCGAGGAGGCCCCCCATGAAGATCACCCGCTTCAACCACGCAGCAGTCAACATCCACGGCAAGGTCGACGAGGCGCGCGAGTTCTACACCGAGGTGCTCGGGCTTCCCGAGGTGCCGATCCAGCTGCCCGGCCGCCCGCCGATTCCGAAGGGCACGATCCAGGCCTTCTGGATGGAGCTGGGTGGCTGTCAGGTGCACGCGATCGGCGCCCCCGCGAAGGGCGAGCTGCGCGAGCCGACCGGCCCGCACGTCTCCTGGTACGTCGCCGACCTCGACCAGGCAGTCGGCGAGCTGACCGCGCACGGCATCGAGATGCGCGTGCTCGGCGAGGGGCGCGAGCGGATCGTCTGGGTCGCCGACCCGGCGGGCAACACGGTCGAGTTTCAGCAGGATCCCAACTGCTAGATCCTGTTGGGGAATCGTGACGCGCGTGACGCGCATCACATTCGCTGCGCGCCTCCTGTGCCAGATTCGCCTGCGCCCGTGAGCTGGCGATTGTCGGATTGACTCGACAGTGATGATGCGGCGCTGGCCACTCCCGGGCTTAGGAAGAGCGAACGTACTAGGCCGCCTCTGTCGGGTGTTGAACCTCGACCGCGAGCGGGGGCTCCGTGGTCTCAGACGGAGGCGGCCTTGTCTGCTCCCGCCGTGGCTACGATGTCCGCGTGCGGGCTCTCCTCGATTCGATCTGGCGCATCGCCCTGCGCCTCGCCTATCAGCTCCAGCTCGCGTGGTGGTTCGTTCGGCGCCCGGCGATCCACGGCTCCTACATTGCGGTGTGGCACGGCGACCGCGTGCTCGTGATCCAGAACTCCTACCGCAAACGCCTGTCGTTTCCCGCCGGCGGCCGCGCGCGCGGCGAGACGCTGGGCGAGACTGCGCAGCGCGAGCTCTTCGAAGAGGTGGGCATCCGCGCGGAGGCGAAGCAGCTCGCCTATCACGGCGAGGTCGTGGCGCGCGTGAGCTTCGCGGAGGACCACGCCCACTTCTTCGAGCTGCGCTGCGACGACGTTCCCGCGGTGCGGATCGATCGCCGCGAGGTGGTGTGGGCCGACTTCCTCACGCGCGACGAGGCGTTCGCGCGCGGCGTGGTCGGCGTGGTCCGGATCTACCTCGAAAGCGTCGCAAGCCCCGCGCAGCGAGCTGCAAGCCTCGCGCAGCGAGCCGAAGGCGAGCGAAGTCCATGAGGTGGGCCGAGCGAAGCCCGTCGGGCTAGGCGCGCGCCGCCGCCACCGCCGCCTCGAACGACGCTCCCTCGCGCATCATCCGCCGGTAACCCATCAGCTGGCGCACCCGGTTGATCGCGAGCGCGCCGCGCAGGGCGCCCTTGCGCCCGAATAGCGCCACGAAGCGCCGCTCGGCGAGCGAGCCGTGTGCGACGAACACCTCGTCGTCGGGCGCGATCCGCCCGGCCGCCTGGATCTTCAGGTCGTACTGATCCGACCACACGAACGGAATCGGAGCGAACGGCGGCGCGCTCCGACCGTCGAGCAGGCGCGTCGCGGCCGCGTCCGCCTGCTCCACGGCGTTGGTCCAGTGCTCGATCCGGATCGACTCGCCGTAGCCCTCGTGATACCAGCGCGCGACGTCGCCGGCCGCCACGACGCCCGGTGCACTCGTGGCGCAGGTGGCGTCGCAGATCACTCCGTCGCCGATCTCGAGCCCCGAATCGGCGAGCCAATCGGTCGCGGGCACCGCGCCGATCCCCACCACCACCACCTCCGCGGGAATCTCGCTGCCGTCCGACAGGCGCACGCGCTCGACGCGCGCGCCGCCTAGCAGTGCTTCGACGCCCACGCCGAGCCGCAGGTCGACGCCCTGATCGCGGTGCACGCCCGCGCACACCGCGCCGATCTCGGGCGCCAGCACGCGCGCCATCGGCGCGGGCAGCGGCTCCACGATCGTCACGTCCAGTCCGCGCCGGCGGCAGGTCGCCGCGACCTCCGCGCCGATGAAGCCTGCGCCCACCACCACCACGCGCGGGGTGCGCTCGAGCTCGGCGCGCAGCGCGAGCGCGTCGTCGAGTGTGCGCAGCGTGAACACGCCCGCGAGCGCGGGCGAGCCCGGCAACGGGCGCGCCGCCGCGCCGGTCGCGATCACCAGGCCGTCGTAGGCGATCGACTCGCCGCCTTCCAACCCGATGCGACGCGCCACCGGGTCGAGCGAATGCGCGCGCACCCCGAGCCGCAGGTCGAGCTCGAGCGCGTCGAACGCATCCGGCTTGTTCAGCCGGATCTGGTCCGGCTCGCGGTCGCCGCGCAGCAGCTCCTTCGAGAGCGGCGGCCGGTCGTAGGGCCGCTCGCGCTCGGCGCCCGCGAAGACGAGCCGGCCCGAGAACCCGCGGCGGCGCAGCGCCTCCGCACAGCGGATGCCGGCGAGCGAGCCGCCGGCGATGACGATCGTGTCGAGGGGCAGGGGGGATCTCCGAACGCAAGCTTCGCGCAGCGAGCCGAAGGCGAGCGAAGACCAGCGAGCGCGCACGATAGCGCTCCGGCGCCGGCCGCTCGGGTGCAGCAAAGCGACTGCATCCGCGCGCTTCGAGGTGCAGTACGCGCGCTGCGCCCGAGCCACCCGCGAAGCCGCAACTGGTTGATTTTGCTCGCGGCCCGATCCGGGCACACGGCTTGCTATACGGCCAGGCATGATCCGCTTGGGATTCCCGATCCGACCCGCCCATACTGGATGGCACTGCGGAGGCGCCATGGCGCGCGATTCCTGGGACGAGGAGGACGATCGCAGCGATCGCGAGGAGCGGCGCGACGCGCGGCGGCGGCGCCGCCGCCGCCGCCACCGCTCCGGGCGCCCTCTCTCGGAGGAGGAGCGCGCGTATCGCGAGGCGACGCGTCTCGCAAAGGCGCGGATCGGCTTCTACGCCCACCTGATCGCCTACGCGGGCGTCAACATGCTGGTGTTCGCCGAGTCGCGCGGCCGCTGGGCCTGGGGCATGGTGATCGGCTGGGGAATCGGCCTCGCATACCATTATTTCAGCGCGCTCGTCGTCCCCGACCTGCGCCGGCGCATCGTGCACCGCGAGGTCCAGAACCAGGTGCAGCGCGAAGTGGCGACGGGCGTGTCGCGCGAGCGCCGCGCCCTTTCCGATCAGCACGAGCGGTCGCTCGAGGATCTCTCCGCGCAGGTCGCGCACGAGATCCGCAACCCGATCACCGCCGCCAAGAGCCTCGTGCAGCAGATGGGCGAGGACCCGACCTCGGCCGAGAACGTCGGCTATGCGAAGGTGGCGCTCGAGGAGCTCGACCGCGTCGAGCGCTCGGTGGCGCACCTCCTGCGCTTTGCGCGCGAGGAGGACCTGCGGCTCGCCGACGTGTCGCTCACCTCGGTGATCGACTCCGCGCTCGAGACGCTGCGCGATCGGATCGCCGCGCAGCGGGTGCGGCTCGTGCGCGAGGACGGCCGCGGCGGCACAGTGCGCGGCGACGCGGAGAAGCTGCGGCGCGTCGTGATCAATCTGGTCGGAAATTCGCTCGACGCGCTCGCGGAGAGCCGCGCAGGTGATCCGACCATCGAGGTGCAGGATGGCGAGAACCTCGCCGGCACCGAGTGCTGGCTGCGCGTGCGCGACAACGGTCCCGGCATGGATTCCAAGGCGCTGACCCAGATCTGGAGCCCGTTCTACACCTCGAAGGCGTCGGGCACCGGGCTCGGGCTCGCGATCGCGAAGAAGGTGGTGGAGGCGCACGGCGGCACGATCGAGGCGAATTCGCAGCCCGGCGCGGGCGCGGAGTTCACGATTGCTCTGCCGAAGGCACACGCGGAGGGCCGCGCGTGAAGCCGCGCATCCTCGTGGTGGAGGACGAGCGCGCGATCCAGATCGCGCTCGCGGGCCTGCTCGGACGCGCAGGCTACGAGGTGTCGATCGCGGGCGGCGGCGCCGACGCGATCGCCAAGCTCGAGGCCGAGGCGTACGACCTCGTGCTCACCGACCTCGCGCTCGGCAGCGGTCCGTCGGGCATGGACGTGCTCGGCAAGGCGAAGGCGCTGCGGCCGGAGACCGCGGTGGTGATGATCACCGCGCACGGCTCGGAGAAGATCGCCGTCGAGGCGATGAAGGCCGGCGCCGAGGACTACGTCCCGAAGCCGTTCGACAACGATCAGATCCGGCTCGTGGTGTCGCGCGCGCTCGACCGCACGCGGCTCGCGCGCGAGAACCGCCTGCTGCTCGAGCGCGTCGAGCGCGAGTACGGCTTCGAGAACCTGATCGGCGCGGGCCCCGCGATGCAGCGCGTGTTCGCGGCGATCCAGAAGGTGGCCGAGACCGACCTCACCGTGCTCGTGCGCGGCGAGAGCGGCACCGGCAAGGAGCTCGTGGCGCAGGCGATCCACCAGCGCAGCGCGCGCCGCGACCGCCCGTTCGTCGCGGTGAACTGCGCCGCGATCAGCGCCGAGCTGGTCGAGAGCGAGCTGTTCGGCCACGAGAAGGGCGCGTTCACGGGCGCCGACGCTCGCCGCTCCGGCCGCTTCGAGGCCGCGAATGGCGGCACGATCTTCCTCGACGAGATCGGCGACATGGCGCCGGAGACGCAGGCGAAGGTGCTGCGCGTGCTCCAGGAGCGCTCGTTCGAGCGCGTCGGCGGCACTGCGCCGATCGAGGTGGACGTGCGCGTCGTCGCGGCCACCCACCGCAACCTCGAGCAGGACGTCGCGAGCGGGAAGTTCCGCGAAGATCTCTACTACCGCCTGCGCGTCGTCGAGCTCGCGCTGCCACCGCTGCGCGAGCGCAGCGAGGACGTGCCCGCGCTCGCGCTGCGCTTCCTCGCCCAGGTCTCCGCGCGACTCGGCCGCGCGGCGCCGCGCCTCGGCGATGGCGCGCTCGCCGCGCTCGTGCGCCACGCCTGGCCGGGCAACGTGCGCGAGCTGCGCAACGCGATCGAGCAGGCCGCCGTGCTCGCGAGCGGGCCGGTGATCGGCGAGGACGATCTGCGCCTCGACGGCGCGCCCGCCAACGCACCCCCCGACGCACCCGCCGCGGGCAGCGACGGCCTCCCGTTCGCGGAGGCCAAGCGCCGCGCGGTCGAGCGCTTCGAGCGCGCGTTCCTGCTCGACGCGCTGCGCGCCTGCGACGGCAACATCTCGCGCGCGGCCGAACAGGTCGGCATGGTGCGCCAGAGCCTGCAGCAGAAGATCCGCGAGCTCGGACTCAAATCCGAAGACTGGAGGAAAGAGTGATGAACCCGACGATCGAAGCCCCGCGCGGCATGCTGTTCCGCTTCGCGCACCTCGTGCGCGTCGCGTGCGGCGGTTGGCTGCGGCGCAGCGAACGCCGCAACCCGGCCGCCGTCTACGAGCAGGCGATCGAGGACCGCACGCGCCAGTACCGCGAGCTCAAGGAAGCCGTCGCGGGGATCCTCTACATGCGCAACAAGCTAGAGGGCGAGATCCACGAGCGGCGGATCGAGCTGGCGCGCGTCGAGGAAGACGTGCGCGGCGCGGTCGGCCGCGGTCAGGACGACCTCTCGCTCACGCTGATCGAGCACAAGCAGCGGCTCGCGGAGGATCTCGAGCGCGCCGAGCGCGAGCTCGACACCGTTCGCCGCGAGGCCGACGAGGCGAAGGGCAACCTGCTGCGCTTCCGCGAGGAGCTGCGCAGCCTCGCGCGCGAGAAGGGCCGCATGCTGGCCACACTCGCGAACGCGGTCGCGCGGCGGCGACTCACCGAGGCGCTCGAGGGCCTGTCGGTGGACGCCGACGTGCGCGCGCTCGACGGCGTGCGCGAGCAGATCGCGCGGATCGCCACCGAGGGCCAGCTCGACCGCGAGCTCGCCGGCGCCGACGACGGGCTGCGCCGCCGCGTGCGCGCGATCCGCGAGGAGGCGCGCCTCGAAGCGGCGCGCCGCGAGCTCGAGGAGCGCAAGCGCGGCGCGGGTGCGCTCGCCCTCGACTCGTAGGGCGGAAAAGCGAGCGCAGCCCGCTGTTAGGCCGTGGGCTCATTCACCATTCGCCGGTAGCGGTCCCGTGCGCGGGTAGGGGTCCCGTAGCGCGGGAACGATCGGCTACCCCGCCGACCTATAGGATCAGGCGGCGTCGGCGACGCGCAAGCAATGCCAAGCCCAAGCACAGCATTCCCAATGTGGCCGGCTCGGGGACGACGTCGACCGTCACGTTGTCGAACAGGTACGACGTATTGTTGTCCTTGTGCTGCCCATACGCACCGATGGCGACCATGGTCGCGCTGGTATGGGTCGTGTTGACCACCGAGCCGAAGGAGGTGTAGGAGCCGGTCGCGGGATCGGCGAACGCCGAGCCGCCATCGCTTCGGGCGAACAGCGCCCAAGTGTCGGTCACCGGATCGTACGTCACCTTGATGCTCATGTAGTTCGCCTCCGGATCGCCGGGCGTGCCCGTTCCACCGGTTCCGGTGAGCAGGTTCGTGATCACACCGACCGGCGCGGTGCCATTCGTCTGGAGACCGCTGGAGAAACGGACGAGTCGAATCGGGTCAATGCCGCCGGTTTGGCCCCAGAGCACGGCGTACCCGTCGGCCGTGAGGTCCAGAACGCTGCTGGTCGCCGCGAGCACGAACGCGATGCCTTCCCCGTTGTTATTGAATCCGGTCAAGTCGTGTTCGGACGATCGCATGTTCAACGTCCAGGTGACCAGGCCGGGGTTGTTCGTCAGCACGTTGTTCCAGGGGGCCGCGAACCCCGACGTCGCCTGCGTGTCGTATGCGTTTGCGTCGGTGCCGCTGATCGAAGGGATCGAGAGCTGGTTGCTGACGATGCTGGAGTCATGATTGGCGTCACTCGTTTCAACCCAGCCGTTCCCGATGGTCGTGCTGTCCGCGCGATTGAAGTTGTCGGTGAAGACGGTCGTGGCCGACGCCGTGATCGGCAGTCCCCCCAACATCGCAAACGCCGCTACTCCCGATAGCGACCCCGCACTCCAGAGCGCCGCGAAGAGCCCCACCCCCGCGCGCGACACCATCCGAGATACAGCCATGTTTTGGTCCGCCTTCCGGCAAACCAACGGCGGATCGGAGATTTTGCTGAATCGTTTTCTCGGGAAGAAACCCCTACCTCTTCCTCTCCACCCCTTCGCGCCAGCAGCGGAACGAGCCGAAGAAGCGCGCCACCGCCGGATCGGAGGCCGGCGCGCGGGCCAGGCCGGTCAGGATGTAGAGTCGGCCGTCCACGAGCACCGCGAGCGCGTGCTCGGAAAGCCGAGCCGAACCGGGCAGCTGGTAGGTGAAGTCGCGCGCGGGTGAGCCCTGCACCTCGAGCGCGCGGCCCTCGAGCAGTGCGCCGCCCGTGTCGCGGAGCACTCCCTCGCGCGCCTGATCGAGGATGCGGTCGTCCGACACCAGCGCCGCGGCGACCGGCGGGAGGTCGTGCAGCTCCACCGCGAGCAGCGCGTCGCCGACGCGCCGCCAGTACTTGGTCATCGTGACCGAGCCGACCGGCGTCCAGTGCGAATCGCGCTCGACCGCGGGCGCACCCGGCAGCTCCACGGTGAAGCGCCCGTCCGGCGGCGCGAACACGCTCCATTCGGCTGCGGCCGCGGGCGCGAGCGCCGCGAGCGCGAGCAGCACGAGCTCAGGCGCGTACCAGATTCGCCACGATCGCGCGCGTCGCTTCATCGGCAATCGCGGTCATCTCCGCGTCGGTGCGGTCCTGGATCGGGTGCTCGACGTACACCGCGGCCGGATCGGCGCCGAGCGCGCGCGCCTGCGCGACTGCGCCGTCGATGAACTCGACCGTCGCCACGAACACGCTCGGCACGCCGCGCGCCTCGAGGTCGACCGTGTCGTGCACACTGCACGACGTGCAGCTGCCTCAATCCGCGAGCGCCTCGACCACCGCGTCGCAGTGCACCGCGATCTCCTGGCGCAGGTCGGGCGGCGCGGGCTTGGTGAAGGTGGGCTTGCGGTA
>Ga0066710_100004082_pt1 | contig 12756 bp, 6 predicted proteins | sample GraSoiAngelo_159_FD_79666 | JGI IMG/M metagenome (GOLD analysis project Ga0066710, IMG submission 79666) | Grasslands soil microbial communities from the Angelo Coastal Reserve, California, USA - 14_1009_16_40cm | ecosystem: Environmental > Terrestrial > Soil > Grasslands | place: USA...
GAAGGCACTAAGGCAAAATTCTCTCCCGGCTGGAACTCGTCTGAAAATCCCCTCCCTGAGAGGTGCAGAAGGCGTCAGCGTTCCGGGGTGGGTCTTTCTGGTTCGGGAAAACCCACCCCTGCACCCCTCCCAAGAGGGGAATATGCATTTTCCTTGGGAGTGCCGCTGCCCGGCATGGATGGTTCTCCAGTCATTCACTTGCACCCTTAAACATCCGCACGAAAAATGTTAACAAATCTCTCTTCGCGGTCTTTGCGTCTTTCGCGGTTCCATTTTTTTCGTCTTTCTGCGTTTATCTGCGCCATCTGCGTCCCCATTTCCACCCACGCTACCTCGCCTTAATCTCTGGGTTGGGATTGCGCAAGGCCGCCAGATAAGTCGTACGGGGCCGAGTATTCAGGTCGGCGAGCAATCCATAATTAAGTTTTTCGGCCTTCAACCTGGAAACGCGGCTGTTGGGGTCGTTGATATTCCCAAAAACTATGGCTTGAGCCGGGCACACGGCCTCACAGGCCGTCGCAATTTCACCGTCACGGACTTGGCGATCCTCTTTCTCTGCTGCTATCTTGGCAGCATTGATTCGCTGAACGCAGTAAGTGCACTTCTCCATGACGCCCCGGCTTCTCACTGTTACGTCGGTGTTTCTCAACATCTTCAAGCTGGGGGTTTCAAAATCCGAATAGAGCAAGAAGTTAAAACGACGAACCTTGTAGGGACAGTTATTGGCGCAATAGCGGGTGCCGACGCAGCGGTTGTACACCATGTCGTTCAGCCCCTCCGTGCTGTGAGAGGTGGCTGCCACAGGACAAACTAACTCGCAGGGCGCGTTCTCGCACTGCATGCAGGGGACAGGCTGATGATAGGTTTCCGGATTGTCCAACGCCCGTTCTCCCTCACCCTTGTAATAGCGGTCGACGCGGATCCAATGCATCTCGCGGCCATTGGCCACTTGATCTTTGCCCACGATGGGGATATTGTTTTCCGCTTGGCAAGCCACCGTGCAGGCATTGCATCCGGTACAGGCATTCAAATCGATGACCATGCCCCAGGCGTAGCCTTCATACTTAAACTCCTGATAAAGCGTCAGCCCCGGCGGCGGGGTTTCGCCCATCTCTTGAACGAAATCCGGATGTTCACGGTATTCCTCGAGGGTTCCGGCTCGGACCGGGTTGCGCCCTTCCATGCTGTGATGATGTTGTGTGCAGGCCAGTGGGTATCGTCTGCCTGTCTTCTGGAGTTTCAAGCCCGAGTCAAACCAGGGAGCCTGGACCGTCTGAATCGAGTAGGCATTAAATCCGCGGCCGTCACCGACCTTCCCCGCGCGCGTCCGACCGTATCCCAGATGAACGGTGACGGAATCATTGGCGTGGCCCGGCAAGATCCAGACGGGAGCTGGCAGCTTGCGTCCCTTGTAATTCAGCTCGACCCATTCTTCATTTGCGAGCCCCAGTTGTTCCGCAGTGGCCGGGCTAATCAGTGCAGCGTTGTCCCAGGTCAGTCGGGTCAGCGGCTTGGGCAATTCCTGCAGCCAGCCATTATTGGCGAAGCGCCCGTCATGGATATGCGGGTCAGGCCGGAAGATGATTTCTAAATTATTGGAAGTGGCCGCCTCGGTCACCACTTGTTCGCGGCTGAAGTCAGTATCAGGGATTGCCACCTGCTTTGGCAAAAAGGCTGAGTTAGCAATGAACCCATCGTGAAGCGCTTTCCGCCAACGATGTTCAAAATCGGCAGAAGGCTCTTTTGGCTGGACAACGGTTCTCGCCGGCTTTGCAACGGGTCCCTGCCCTCCGATTCCGATCAGCCGGCGCTTCCAATAATCTCGAACGATCTCATAACTGGAGCGATCAGGCCGGTCAGTCAGCGCCGCCAGCAACTCGTGCGGCGACTTGCCGGCATACAACGGCTCGATCAGCGGCTGCAGGATCGTAACCGTCCCGTCATAGGCCCTGAGGTCGCCCCAGGACTCCAGAAAATGAGCCTCCGGGACATGCCAGTGGCAGAGCTCCGAGGTTTCGTTCTGATAGAGGCCTAGATGGATGCGAAGATTCACCTTGTAGAGACGTTCCTTGAATCCCAGGTCGGCCGGCGCATTATAGACCGGGTTACCACCCAGGATTAAAAGGATATTGACGAGACCCGAATCCACATCCTTCACCAGTTCGCGCAACGACTTGATCTGATTTACGGGGTGGGCCTCAACCGGATCGGTGTAGACCACAGTCCTACTGACGTTGTCCAGCACCTGGTTCATGGTGTGTGCTAGCGCATGGACTACGGGAGGCTGCGCTTCCCCGGCCATGACCAGACTCGCGCCGCGATGCTTCTTGAGATCACGTGCCAGCGCGGCAATCCAGTCGGAATGAGCCGCGCCGGTCGTGGTAGGCTGCCCTCCTGGAATGCCCAATTCTCTGGTCAAGGCCCAGACGAAATTTTCGACCTGCCCGGCCTGTAGCGATAAACGGTGGTCCGCCTTGGCTCCTGTGATGGAAGGAGTGCTTTCGACCACGTAAAGCCGGTTCATCTCCTTCTGTCCCTCTCGCATTCGCCGCCTGGCGATGAATTCCCGCGTGTAGCGAAGGCTGGCCGGATCGGAAGCCAGAAAGTCCGAGTCGAGCGCCAGAATCACAGTGGCTTTTTCGAAATGATATTGGGTGTTGACGTATTCGCCGAATGCCAGGAGCGATCCTTGGCGGAGGTTGTCGCGGTTGGCCGGTTCGTACTGATGCCATCTGGCAGAGGGAAATTCCTGCAGCAGACCATTTATCTGATGGGCCAAAGTGGGTGATGTAACCGTCTCAGTGAGCAGGCGCAGCCCCGCTCCCTTCCTCGTCCGCTCCCCGCCTAAAGCCTCGCGCAGATCGCCTAAAAACGTGCTCCAGGAACTTATTTCCCCCAGATGGGTGAGCGCTTGCGAACGGTCTGGATCGTAAAGGGTCAGCACGCTGGCCTGTGCGAACACATCAGTTGCACCCAAACTGGCGGGGTGTTCGGGATTGCCCTCGATTTTAGTCGGTCGCCCCATATGACTTTCCACCAGGACACCCTTAGCGATTCCTCCGAACGGCACGGCTGACGCAAAAAACAGTGGTTGGCCCGGCACGATTTCTTCGGGAGCCCGAACGTAGGGCATGATGGTTTCTTTGGGCTGGCGGGTGCAGGCTGTCAAGCCCGCCAGCGCCAACGAGGCACCCATCAGCTTCAAAAACTGCCGGCGCCCGACCGGATCATTCCACTCCGAAACGCCTTGAGGAAACTCTCGGTGCAGGAATTCTCGAAACTCTTTGGTCTCGGTAATTTCTTCGAGGCTCCTCCAATATTGAGGGCCTTGAGCGGCACTGAGTCGGGCGCGAACAGCGGCAAGGTCTGGTGGGTTGCTACACATAGAGGCGGAAGTAACGTCGGAGGAGTGTTGTAACTCGACTCTCCCCACACCCACAGCCCCTCTCCCCTTGGAGGAGGATGCTCCGCCGCTTGGCGCACCGAGTGAGCGTGCGACAGAATTAACAACGCTGCGTGGAGGAGTCATCGGTGGCAGGTAGAACAACTGGTCAGACTGTGAATTTTATATTCCTTGACGAGTTTGCTTCCCAGCGCAACCTGGTCAGCCGGAGGCTGGTACTCCATGTTGAAGACTTCCTGGCGGGGCCGGACATAGCGTTCCGGGTGACGGTGACAGTCCAGGCACCACTCCATCTGCAGCGAGTTTTCCTGGCGCACCAGCGGCATGTTATCCACCGGGCCGTGACAAGTCGAACAGCCGATACCCTTATTCACGTGAATGCTGTGGTCGAAATAGGCAAAATCCGGCAGATCATGAACCCGCGTCCACTGGATCGATTTTTCCGTACGGAAGCTCTCGCGCACTGGCTCCAGTGTTGGACTATTGGCCCAAATCTGGGAGTGGCAATTCATGCAGGTCTTGGTCGGCGGGATATTGGCAAAGGCGGCATTCTCGACCGAGGTATGGCAATAGCGGCAATCGATCCCCATGCCAGCCACATGATGCCGGTGGCTAAAAGGCACAGGCTGTTCTCGAGTCACCCCGGCCTCCGTGACATAGCCTGATCGATTAATGGCCGTCAGGACTGCGGCAATGGCCGCGATAATGAAGAAGGCTCCAAAAATACTCAGCTTGGAGAACGTGTTGGTGCTGCGATGAAAGATCTGGGGCATGTTCCGGTCCCCCATGCTCGCTCTTCTCTCACGAGCCGCCACAAAAAAATATCACCGCCCCGGAGTGACGTCAAGGAAACAGACAGTTTGGAGTGGCTTCAAGGAGGGCGAGAGAATTAGTCAATTTTTCCACCGGTCCTATGAGATCCCCCGTATCAGGGCGCAGCTGTGAAAGAATTGAGCGGTGTCTGGACCAGGTCCCCCTCGAATGAGGGGGCACCTTTAGAGTCTGGACATTTTCATTGCCGCGCAGTCGCATATGGAGTTTGGACATTTTGAGAAGCAATTCCCGTGGGTCGACCCTCACCCGGCCTGCGGCCACACCAAAGGGCGAGGGAGAGATCAACGGATTAGAGCGCTGACTTCAAAGTTACAAACAGGCGGTTCATGACGCAGTCACAACGGCGGGCATGAAACGTCAGTTTAAGCCATAACCCCAGTTATTGTTCTCCCTCTCCTTGTGGGCCCTTGTGGGAAGGGTGGCGCGAAGCGACGGGTGAGGGTGAACCGCGTTTTTTGGCACGGCAAATGTCCAATCTCCAGTTGCCGCGTAGCGGCATCTGAGGGTAGGCCGGCCTTTCAAGGCCGGTACAATGTGGTAGGCTGTCTCCGATCGGCGATTGAAGATTGGTGGCTTACAAGTTTCCTGTTTTCTGTTAAACCCGATCTGGTCGCCGCGCGGAGCACGCCTCCCACATTCTTACACCCACAGCTTCCAATACCAATTCCGCCAGGGACTGAATGAATTTGGGAGAATCGTTGAGTCCCGGCATCATTTCAAAATGCCTGATGCCTAAGTGCCGGGCTTCCTCCCGAGCTTCCACATTAATTTCGTTCAAGGTTTCGACATGGTCTGAGACGAAGGCGATGGGAACGACCAACGCGCTTTTCGTTTTTTGAGTCCCCAAGTGATGGAGGGTCTCGTGCAGCGACGGTTGAAGCCATTTGCTGGCTCCGACTTTGCTTTGATAACAGAGGGTGTGCGGATGAGACCATTGACCGCGGCCTAACACCAATTCCACCGTGGCTTCGATCTGATGCTTGTAGGGATCTCCTGCCTCAATCACGCTAACAGGAACGCTGTGTGCACTGAAAACGATGTGCACTGTTTCTCCTGGTGGGAACTTCTTCAGGCTGCTTTCTATCTTTTCGACAACAGCGTCCAAGTAGGTTGGATGAGAGTAGAATTGTTTCACCAATTTTGCAGGAACATGTTTCACCGGCGAGGAAGCAATTTGCCGGTACCATTCGTTAAGACTGCTGCCGGTGGTCGTTTTCGAGTACTGAGGATAGAGTGGCAGCAGGACCAATTCTTCCAAGGATTTCTTCTCCACTGCCCGAACGGTCTCCTCAGTCAAGGGATGCCAGTACCGCATGGCAATGAAAACCTTTGCTTCCAGACTCTTATTCAACTCACTTTCCAGGGCTCTGGCCTGTGCCGTTGTGTATTCGAGAATAGGTGACTTGCCCCCGATCTCCAGATAGTGACTTTGGATTTTGCGGGCACGATTTGAGGAAATCAGCTTCGCCAGAGGCTTTCGGGCAATTTTGGCGAAAGGAAAGTCGATGATATCGGGATCGCTAAAGAGGTTATAGAGGAAAGGTTCAATGGTCTCCAGAGAATCAGGACCTCCCAGCTGGAAAAGCACTACACCGATGGCCTTATCATTTTTCATGACTATTCACGCCTTCAAGATTAGCATGCTGCCCTTGTGCCCGGTCACCTCCAATCTTTCGGGAGCTGTGAAAAAAATTCAAAACCGCCGAAGAATCGGAAGGTGAGGCTCCCGCCGAGCCTCATGGGCAAGATCTTGCTGAGGTGACGGCTCGCCCTCCCATTTTTCGCAATGCTGCGTATAGATTGGGCCTCGATTTGATGGCAAAGTGGAATGCAGGCGTACACTGCAACTGTAGCATTCGCCGAAATGACAAGGCGGTGTTTTTGTAGCATAAATTATCCGACACTTCAACTTCCAGCCAGAACAAATTACGAGACAACACCTGGTGCCGCGCGAACATCTTTAAAGAGGGCAGGGGATAAGGCAGTACGCCGTATAATAGGGCGAACGTAAATTCATTCCATGGCGTTCGCCTCGAGGAGAAATCCGAATGAAAAAACTCAAAACCGCACGCCTGGCTGCACTTTTGGGATTGGCCTGTCTTTCCTTGTTCTTGGTGGCGTGTGAGCAAAAGAGCATTAACGAGATTATGGCCAATCCTCATCGATACACCAGGCATCAAGTAGGAGTGGTTGGAAGGGTGGTTCAAAGTTATTCTGTGTTGGGTCGCGGTGCCTATCAAATTGAGGATGGAACTGGGAAATTGTGGGTCGTTTCGGTTGGGGACAAAGGGGTCCCGCGCAAAGGCGCACGCGTGGCTGTCAAGGGGAAGATTCGTGATGGGTTTGATCTTGGATCTATTGTGAAATTGCCAGAGGCTGTTAGTTCGGGCTTGGTTTTAGAAGAGTCTTCCCTTAAGGCAAAAAATTAAGCCGGCGTGGGTCTTAGCCGGCGTAAGGCAGGCTGCATCATTCTGCACAATTTTGATAAAGATTCGGAGCGTGATAGACTGGGCTGTGGTCAGCCTCATAAATCTCATCGAACGTCCAGCCGAGGCGAGGCTAAACCTTCCCAACTCAGGCTCGTCATCCTTGAGAATAAGAGAGGCTGTTCCCTATCTTGGCCATTTGGGATTGTCTAGCTGATCTGACAAATTAGCAGGGTCAGAGTTCAGAGAGTCCTTGGGAACGAGGTGATCATTATGGCACAGTCAGCCAACTCCGAAAGGGATGGGTTCCAGCTCACCCAACGACGTTTTGTTGCTCCGCCCAACACTTCCTTCCTGGATTCAGTCACCAAGCGAAAAGTAACAATCTGTAACCTTTTTTCCAATCACGAATTACCTATACGGGATATTGCCCGAGTGCTGGATGAAAATTACGGTCGCGTGGTAACTATACTCATTGAACAAGGCTTGATTCACGAACGACGCAAGGGTCGGGCCGGCGCGCAGCCCCAGGTAGACCGGAGACGCTCATATTTTGGTAACCTTTAAGCGACACGTGAACCGCCTCATCTCAACGCTTCATGTGCCCTTTAAATAGTCTGTCTCTCCTGGGTGGCTCCCGGACGAGGGGAATCAAGGTAAATCCCCTGTTGGGACGAGCAAAAGGCGGAGCCTTCGGGGTCCTTCCAGTTGGGGACAACCCACCGCTGCAACCTCTGACGTGGAGGGGAATAACGGCTTGCGATGCCTTGCCACCTTTTGCCAGAAAGTTCGATCCCGACTGAGGTCTGCTACCTTTTCAATTGACTCAGGATTGAGGGCACTTCTCGCGTGTTGTATTTGCGTTGATATTCCAAATGGGCTTCGTCAGCCGGATACCTTTCAGTGGCGGGATAAGGGTATTGGCTCATGGAATGAAAAGGCAGGGGAGTCACGCTATCGGGTGATGCTGAGTGGGTGTCCATGTCTTTGCCAAATCCGTCCGCATAGAAGAAGAAGCTGCGCGCCCACCCGGCTGGAACAGGCGGGAGCTGGGAGGCAGCGAAATCAATCTGAATTTCATCGCCGTTCCGCATGATCACATACATATCTTCCTTGGACTTGAGTAAATCGGTCACCTCGCCAAAGCGCGTATAGTCACCCGTGTGGCTCTTCCACGGCGCCACAGGATCAATCCAATCGTAATCGTAAAGGAAGGGACTCCGGCCATCAGGACTAAACTCGCGTGGGAAACCACCAAAACGGAGTTCTGCTCTTTGTGGAGCCAGGCGATACTGCTTTAGGGCAGGCTGAGCCGGGAACGTATTGACCAGAATTTGATCCCAGTAAATCCGCATGCTGGTGACAATGCGGACCTGATAATCGTGGGTGAGAAATTTTCCAGTCAAGTCCACAATCATGGTCTTAGGCAACCCGGCAGGAAATCCCAGGCTGGGAATGACCGTCTGCCACTGGCCTTTGGCATTTCTCACCTGCAGGTAGGGTGGGATAAGTTGGGCGCCCGCTTGAGAAGCCTTGAAATTGGCGGTCGAATCCGCATAGTCAATCCAGGCCGTCATTAATAAATTGATGTTGGACGCTTTGGACAAATCCCCCAAATCCAGTATCAGGTCGTGTTCTTCAGCATAGCCCTTGTAAGGCAGAAGCTTGAAATGGTCCGGATAAGTCCGATCGATTTTGGCAATCAAGGGCAAGACATCCTGGCCCTGACCATCCCAGGCCGCCTTGGGAGGACAGGCATTTTTGGCGGTGTAAATCTTAAACGGAGGATAGGGAGGCTCGGGCATTAAGCGTTCATTGGGAAACAGGTCCACATCAGCCGGATGGTCCAGTACCAAAAGCTCAGTCTGGTCGATATAGAGCACCTCTTCGAGTTGATTATTGACCTTTAGAGAATAGGTGCCATCCCTAGGTTGAAGCTGTCGGCCCGAGATCTTGACGTATTCGTCCGTGTCGGGTGTATTGTAATGCCCGGGTGATTCAAGATAGCCGATGGCGCAGCCTCCTAAGAAATCCGTGACAAACTGGTATCTCGTCCCGTTCCAGGTGTAGAGCAAAGGACAGGAAGTGCCTTTGCGATCGAGTTCATGAATCAGCTTCGTCTGGTTGATGGGAAGATTAATTTCAGATTGCAGCACTCCGCCCGGCCAGAGCAGACGTACCACGTCCACAGACTGGTGGTTTCCCAGCCCGAAAATGACTTCTGGCGGGCTTTGCGAGAGATAACCCGATCCGCCATTGATTTCAACTTTCTGCCACAGCGTACCGGACTTGACTTCCACTTTCGTTCCAATGCCTGATTTATTGCTGTTGGTACCTTGCAGCCGGACCTTGATCCAATGGTTCTGGTTGCCGCCGTCATTGCGCAACAGCACAGGTCTGCCACCGTTGACGGTTAAAAGGATGTCGGTGTCGCCGTCATTGTCGAAGTCTCCAAAGGTTGCGCTGCGATACGACTTGCCCCGAAATTGGCTCAGGCCGACTTTTTCCGTGACATTGACAAACTTGCCGTCGCCCTGGTTTTCCCAAAGCTCAGGACCAGCGTCCTTGGAATCCTCTGGCCTGTTGCCCACGGTCAGCGCAAACAAATCGAGGTCTCCATCATTGTCATAATCGAAGAACTGAGCTGTCCACGCTTGCGCGGAATCGGGTTTGGCTACGGAAAATGGAAGAGAATTTTGCTGAGAAAAGTTCGTACCGCCGTGGTTCTTGACCAAAATAGGTCCTCCAAGATGAGGGACCAAGGCAAAATCCGTCCAACCGTCTTTGTCATAGTCTCCCACAGAAACACTCAGCGCCTTCAAATTGACAATTGGCCCCAGAGCGGCGTTCATATCCTGAAATGTTCCCACTCGTTGGTTGCTGTAAAGATGATTCCCCTGGAGGCTGACCGTCCAGAAGTCCACGTCGCGGCGATTGTCGAAGTCGGTAAAAGCGACTGATGTAATCGCCTCGTGCGGAATCTTCACCTTGGCCTCGTCGGCCACATCCGTGAAGGTTCCGTTGCTGTTGTTGCGGAACAAATGACAACCGGCTCCAGGAGGACCCGCCCCCAAACGAAGAGGCTCACCTTTTTCAGACGGTTCTTTCAATTCGATATAGTTGCCAACAAAGATATCCAGGTCCCCATCGTGGTCATAGTCTGCGATAGCTGCCGACAAGTGCCAGTGCTGATCTCCGCCAACGCCTGCTTTAGCCGTCACGTCTATGAAAGTACCGTCCCCATTATTCTGATAGAGAAGGTTAGGACCGTAATTGGTCAAGAACAGATCCGGCTTGCCATCGTTGTTGAAGTCTCCCCAATAGGCGCCCATCCCGAGACCGGTAAAGCGAATGCCTGCTTTCTCTGTCACGTCTTGAAAATGCCCCTTGCCATCGTTGTGATAAAGGGCGCCGTGAGCCTTGGAAGCATCTGCTGAGCTATTGGCCAGGTAGAGATCAAGGAAGCCATCATTGTCATAATCGCAGAAAGCCGCGCCAGATCCCAGAAAGGACACATTGTTTTCTCCTGCGCCAACCCGTGCCCCGTGCTGAAAGTGAATGCCTGCAGACTCGGTGGCATCCACGAACCGGATGGGCTTGGCGGGCGCTGGACTTTCGCCGGTGGGCAGCGCTTTAATGTCCGCGTATTCGCCGATGGCCATCATGTACTTGCCCTGTTCTCCATACTGAGTCCCGGTCGAACTGATTCCGCCTTTTTCACGCAAACGCGTGAACGTTTGCATCACCTTCTGCCCCTCGGCTTGATTGCCTTTCCGGATAAGGGTGGTAGCCAGGTTGTAGTAGGCAGCCACATCATAGGGCGAAAGTTCGACGACCTTTTTCAAATAGGTCTCCGCCTGGCTGTAGTCTTGTTTCTTGAGATAAATCTGACCTATTTGATAGAGGACCTGGGAATCCTGCGGATCGGCCACCAAGATCTTCTTAAAAGAATCCAAAGCCAGATCCATCTGGTTTTGGTTGCGGTAAATCATGCCCATGGCGAACAGAGCATTCGGTTGGTTTGCATCAAGAGACAGAGCGCTCAGCAAAAACTCCTGGGCCTTGGGGAACTCCTGAAGGTAGAAGTGGGCCAGTCCGGTGTTGACCAGTGCGGGCAGAAACCTGGCGTTGATCTTGAGACACTGAGCAAATTCAGCAATGGCTTCGCGAAAACTGAATTGCTCCAGCAGAGCAATACCGATGTTGTTATGGTAGATGAGTTGGTCCTGGGGTGATCGAGGCGCAGCGCCCTGGACAGCTGCCTGAGCAGACCGAAAGGGATTTCGCGTCCAAAGATGCAGGGACGTCATGGCCGCCATGATTAGGAAGGCGATTAAGATAAGAAATGACCTGAACGTTCGATTCTTACGGTTGAACATAACTTTTAACTATGAAGACGGAGTCGCAGACACATGCCGGAATTATAAAGAAAAACTGTTTCCGGAAGATAGGCCTATTACCAACTAACCAAGGCTTGCCCCTTGATATCCTTGCTGCCGCCACCCCTGACTGGGAGCCCGAAGCGCCAGCGAGGGTCATCGTGCGGCTGTCCCTCGCTGGCGCTTCGGGCTCTCAGTCCATCCCCAAACGAGAACAAAATTCTCGTTTCGATCCACATAAGCCAGGAGTCAGAGTCAGAATGGCTGAGTGTTGTGTCCAAGCCCCGCTGGGGGCGAAATATTGGTAGCCCGGGATGCTTGCTTGGTGCAGGAATAGATTATTCTCCGGTTATTTTGGCGCTTTTCCTCCGGGGCTCGCACTGGCAATCCCACTTCCCTCTTTAATAATGAGGAACTGATTAGCTGAAACATTGGAAACCTTATCTACAGTACCGCTGGGCCAGACCACTTCGAGGGATTGCAGCTTATCGTGCTTGCCCAAACCGAAGGTTAAAGGCAACTCGTTCTGCGAGCAATAGCTGCTGCCGCTTTTGACTTGTTGCCAGAGAACACCCTCGGGGAGTTGGAGCCGGACCACGGCGCCAATCCCGTCTCGATTACTCTTCGTCCCCACAGTTTTGACTCGGAGGTAATGGTTGGCGTTGCCTCCCTCATTACGCCAGAGGTAGGCCGGACCTCCATTGGTGACAACCAAAAGGTCCAGGTCGCCGTCGTTATCGATGTCTCCGTAGGCAGCACCCCGCGCCACCTTGGGGATTTTCAAGGTAGGCCCAACGAGCGGCGTGACTTCAGCGAACTGTTTGTTGCCGCGATTGTGGAAGAGGTGGGGAGGCTGAGCATAGGTGACACGCTTCTGCACCTTATTAATGTCGTTCTCAACATGACCGTTGGCCACGAAAATATCCGGCCTCCCATCCAAGTCGAAGTCAAGAAAGAAGCACCCAAAAGCCAAGGTCAGGAGACTTGCCTGGCCCACTGCCGAAGAGGGAGCCTCATCCACAAACAGACCTTTACCCTCGTTATGGTAAAGATTGAGCATCTCATTGGAAAAATTGGCAATCAGCAAACTGGGAGAGCCCGAGCCGTCATAGTCGGCAGCGTCCACGCCCATGGCACCGCGCACCGTTCCATCTTCGCTGAAGGCAATTCCGGCAGGAACCCCTTTTTCACTGAAGGTTCCATTCTTGTTATTCACATAGAGCTTGTTTGGTTGAGTGTCATTGGCAACCACCAGGTCGGGCCAGCCGTCATTATTGAGATCGAAAACCGTCACCCCTAGGGCCTTGCTGGTGGGATCCAAGAGCCCGGCCTTTTGGGTGACATCGATGAACGTGCCGTTCCCCTGATTTTGATAGAGCCGGGACGATACGCCCTTGTAGGACTCGGGAGTGCAATAGGATTTATTCACGCCGTCGAGCGTGCAAAAGATATCGGTTTCAGCGGTCCACTGAACATAGTTGCAAACAAATAGATCCAGGTCCCCATCCTTGTCGTAATCGAACCAGGCACTGCTGGCCCCAAAATCGGCGTTCCCTAATTTCGCTTTCTGGGTCACATCGGCAAATTTTCCGTTTCCCAGGTTGCGGAAGAGGTGATCCGGACCCAGGGCGCTGATATAGATATCCACGAAACCGTCGTTATCATAATCCCCAATGGCGTAGCCCATGCCGTACATCTCCACGGCCAATCCGGC
>Ga0066710_100004083_pt1 | contig 12756 bp, 8 predicted proteins | sample GraSoiAngelo_159_FD_79666 | JGI IMG/M metagenome (GOLD analysis project Ga0066710, IMG submission 79666) | Grasslands soil microbial communities from the Angelo Coastal Reserve, California, USA - 14_1009_16_40cm | ecosystem: Environmental > Terrestrial > Soil > Grasslands | place: USA...
CCGCGCGGGCCTGCTGAAGATGCGCCTGGTCATTAGGCAACGTGGCATGAGAGTGGACGAGCGCGGCATCGAGCTGAAGCGGATCGATGGTGAACAGAAGATCGACCGTGTGGACGTCCTGGCCCTCATTGATGTGGATTTCCTGCAACTCCCCGCCGACCTGCGCCCTCACCGAGACGATCGAGTATGCCTCGACGGTGCCGATGGCCCGGACCTCGAGGGGAACCGTCTTTCGCTCGACGGAGGCGACCGTCACCGGGACGGGAGGCCGGCGCTGCTGCTGAGACTGCTTGGATTCCGCCTTGTCGCCAGAGCAGGCGGTGAGCGAGACGCCGGCGGCGAGCAGCAGCGAAAGGGCGAGGGCCGGACGCATGATCCTCCTCAATGTTGGAGCTCCGGCGATCGGTGGGCGACCGCCACGGGCCGCGCCCGGCGAAGATGAAGCCGCAGGCGCTCGAGATAAAGATAGACGACCGGGGTGGTGTAGAGCGTGAGGAGCTGGGAGACGAGCAGACCACCGACGATCGTGATACCGAGCGGCCGGCGCAGCTCGGCGCCCGTCCCCGTGCCCAGGGCCAACGGCAGCGCACCGAGCAGCGCGGCCATCGTCGTCATCATGATCGGGCGGAAGCGGAGCACGCACGCCTGGTAGATGGCGTCGGCCGGCGTCCGGCCCTGGCGCTCGGCGTCGATCGCGAAGTCGATCATCATGATCGCGTTCTTCTTGACGATGCCGATCAACAGGATGATGCCGATGAGCCCGATGACGTTCAGATCCATCCGGCACAGCAACAGCGCGACGAGGGCACCGACGCCGGCCGAAGGGAGCGTCGAGAGGATCGTGATCGGGTGGACGAGGCTTTCGTAGAGCACGCCGAGGACGATGTAGACGGTGATGAGGGCGGCCAGGATCAGGATGGGCTGATTGGCGAGCGAGTCCTGAAAGGCCTGGGCCGTGCCCTGGAAGCTGGCGCGGATGGACGCGGGCAGGCCGACCTCGCGCTCGGCCGCCTGGATCGTGGTGACGGCGTCGCTGAGCGCGACGCCGGGCGCGAGATTGAACGAGAGCGTCACCGACGGGAAGAAGCCCTGGTGGTTCACGACCAGCGGCGTCGTGCTCGGGGCGAAGTGGGTGATGGCGCTGAGCGGCACCTGGGCACCGGTGGCCGACTTCACGTAGATCGCCTTGAGCGCGTCCGGATTCTGCTGGAACTCGGGCGCCACCTCGAGGACCACGTGGTACTGGTTCAGCGAGGTGTAGATCGTCGAGACCTGACGCTGGCCGAACGCGTCGTAGAGCGTGTCGTCGATGGCCTGGGCCTGGATGCCGAGACGCGACGCGGTGTCGCGGTCGATGACCAGCGCGGCCTGCAGGCCGCGGTTCTGCTGGTCGGTGTTGACGTCGCGCAGGCTCTCGATGGTCCGCAGCTTGGCCAGCATCTGCGGCGCGAAGGTGTTGAGCTCGGTGAGGTCGGTGCTCTGCAGTGTGTACTGGAACTGCGCGTTGCTGGCCCGCCCGCCGATGCGCAGGTCCTGCACCGCCTGCAGGAACAGGTTGGCGCCGGGGACGTGGGACAGCTTGCCCCTCAGGCGGTTGATGATCTGATCGGCCGAGGCCTTTCGCTCGTTGAGCGGCGTGAGCGAAATGAACATCCGCCCGGTGTTGGTCGTATTGGCGCCGCCGGTGAAGGCGACCACGGCGGTCACCGCGGGGTCCGTCCGCACGATGTTCGCGAACTCCGTCATCTTCTCGCGCATGGCCGGAAACGAGATGTCCTGTGAGGCCTGGATGCTGCCGATGATCCGGCCGGCGTCCTGTTGGGGGAAGAAGCCCTTGGGCACGATCACGAACAGATACACGTTGAGACCGACCGTGGCGAAGGTCACCAGGAGCGTCAGACGCTGGTGGCGCAGCACCCAGCCGAGCGTCTTCTCGTAGAGCCCGACGAGACCGTCGAAGCCGCGCTCGCCGACGCGGTAGAGCCGCCCGTGGCCACCGGTTCGGTCTGGGCGGAGGAGCCGCGCACACATCATGGGCGTCGTGCTGAGCGACACGACCAGCGAGACGGCGATGGCCAGCGTCAGCGTGACGGCGAACTCCCGGAAGAGGCGGCCGACGATGCCGCCCATCAACAGGATGGGGATGAAGACGGCGACCAGCGAGGTGCTCATGGAGAGCACGGTGAAGCCGATCTCGCGCGCGCCCTTGAACGCGGCCGCCATCGGCGATTCGCCGGCCTCGATGTAGCGCGTGATGTTCTCGAGCACCACGATGGCGTCGTCCACCACGAACCCGGTGGAAATGGTCAGCGCCATCAGCGAGAGGTTGTCCAGGCTGTAGCCGAGCAGGTACATCCCACCGAAGGTGCCGAGCAGAGAGAGCGGGACGGCCACGGTGGGGATGACGGTGGCGGAGAGCTTGCGGAGGAAGAGGAACACGACGAGCACCACGAGCGCGATGGAGAGCAGCAACGTGAGCTGCACGTCGCGGAACGAGGCGCGGATGGTCGTGGTGCGGTCCAGCACGATCGAGATGTCGATCGCCGGCGAGATGGACGCCCGCAGCTCGGGCATCAGCGCTTCCACGCGATCCACGGTTTCGATGATGTTGGTGCCGGGCTGACGAAATACGACCAGCAGCACGGCCCGCTTGCCGTTGGCCAACCCGGCCGTTCTGATGTCCTCGACCGAGCTCTCGACCTGGGCGACGTCGCCGAGCCGTACCGGCGCGCCGTTCTGCCAGGCGATGATCACCGGGCGGTAGTGGTCGGCGTCGACGAGCTGATCGGTCGCGTTGATCGTCCACGCCGTCGTCCCGTCGGCGACCTGTCCCTTGGGGGAATTCGCGTTGACGGCGCGCAACGCCGAGCGCACCTGCTCGAGGCCGATACCGAGCTGGGTGAGCAGGCTGGGGTCGATGCGGGCGCGCACGGCCGGCTTGGCTCCGCCCCCCACGATCACCTGGCCGATGCCCTCCACCTGGGCCAGCTTCTGGGCGAGGACCGAATCGGCGGCGTCGAAGACACGGCCGATCGGCAGCGCGTCCGAGGTCAGCGCCAGGATCAGGATGGGAGCGTCGGCCGGATTCACCTTGCGATACGTCGGATTGGTGACCAGCCCCGGCGGCAACTGGCTGCGAGCGGCATTGATCGCGGCTTGCACATCGCGGGCGGCCGCATCGATGCTGCGATTCAGGTCGAACTGGAGAATCACCGTGGTGGCCCCGAGCAGACTGCTCGAGGTCATCTCGGTCACGCCCGCGATCCGGGCGAACTGGCGCTCGAGCGGAGTCGCCACCGACGAGGCCATCGTCTCCGGACTGGCGCCCGGCATGACGGCCTGGACCTGGATCACCGGGAACTCGACCTGCGGCAGCGAGGCCACGGGAAGCGAGCGATAGGCCACGGCGCCGGCCAGGAGCAGGGCGAAGCTCAGCAGGGTGGTGGCGACTGGCCTCCGGATGAAGGGCTCGGAGATGTTCATTCCGCGATCGCTTCCGCCGGGCGCGGCGCACCGAGCGAGGCCCGACGGAATCGACGGGCCACGCGATCGAAGGCCAGGTACACGACGGGCGTCGTGTAGAGCGTCAGCAACTGGGACAGGAGCAATCCACCGACGATGGTGATGCCCAGGGGGCGCCGGAGCTCAGAGCCCGTCCCACTGCCGAGTGCCAGCGGCAGGCCGCCCAGCAGCGCCGCCATCGTCGTCATCATGATCGGACGGAAGCGGAGGAGACAGGCCTGGTAGATCGCCTCCGCGGGCTGCTTGCCTTCTTCGCGCTCGGCGTCGAGCGCGAAGTCGATCATCATGATCGCGTTCTTCTTCACGATGCCGATCAGCAGGATGATGCCGATCAGCGCGATGACGTCGAGGTGGGCCCGGCACAGGAGCAGCGCGAGGATGGCGCCTACGCCGGCCGAGGGCAGCGTGGACAGGATCGTGATCGGGTGGATGTAGCTCTCGTAGAGGACGCCCAGGACGATGTAGACGGTGATGAGCGCAGCTAGGATCAGCAGGGGCTCGTTGGCGAGCGACGCCTGGAACGCCTTGGCCGTGCCCTGGAAGGCCGCGTGGATCGACAACGGCAGCCCGATGTCACGCTCGGCGTTCTTGATCGCGTCGACGGCGTGGCCCAGTGCGAGGCCGGGCGCCAGGTTGAAGGACACGGTGACCGCCGGGAACTGACCCTGATGGTTCACCGACAGCGAGGTGGGCCCCGTGACGTAGTGGGTGAAGGCGCTGAGGGGAACCTGGGTGCCGCTGGCCGACTTCACGTAGATCGCCTTGAGCGCTTCGGGATTCTCCTGGAAGCCTGGCGCGACTTCCAGGACGACGTGATACTGGTTCAACTGCGTGAAGATCGTCGAGACCTGACGCTGACCGAAGGCGTCGTAGAGCGTGTCGTCGATCGCCTGCGGCTGGATACCCAGCCGCGACGCGGTGTCACGGTCGATCACCACCGACACCTGCAGGCCGCCGGTCTGTTGATCGGAGGCGACGTCGCGCAGCTCGGGGAGCGTCCGTAGCTTTTCGACGAACCGTGGGGCCCACTCGGCCAGCTCACGGGCGTCGGCGTCTTCCAGCGAATACTGGTACTGCGTCCGGCTGACGCGGTCTTCGACCGTCAGGTCCTGCACGGGCTGCATGTAGAGCGTGATGCCGTCGACCGCCCGGAGCTCCGGCTGCAAGCGCCGGATGATCGCGGAGGCGTCGGACCGACGCTCGTCGCGTGGCTTCAAGTAGATCTGGATCCGGCCGGTGTTGGGCGTCATGTTGGTGCCGTCCACGCCGATGAACGACGACAGGCTGGACACGTCCGGGTCCTTGAGGATGACGCTGGCCAACGCCTGCTGCCGCTCACTCATCGCCGCGAACGACACGACGGCCGGCGCCTCCGAGATGCCGAGGATGACGCCGGTGTCCTGCACGGGGAAGAAGCCCTTGGGGACCAGGATCGCGAGCACGATGGTCAAGGCCAGCGTCGCCACCGTGACGACGAGCGTGGCCGGCTGGTGCTGCAGCACCCACTGGAGCGTCCGGCCGTAGAAGGCGATGGTGCGGTCGAACATCCGCTCGGTCGCCCGATAGAACCACGTCTGGGTGCCCGGGTGGGCGACGCGCAGGAGCTTCGCGCACATCATCGGCGTCAACGTCAACGACACCACGGCGGAGACGAGGATCGTCACGCTCAGCGTGATGGCGAACTCCCGGAACAGCCGGCCGATGATGTCGCCCATGAAGAGCAGGGGAATCAGCACGGCGATCAGGGACACGGTGAGGGACACGATGGTGAATCCGATTTGCTCGGCGCCCTTGAGGGCGGCCTGGAGCGGTGACTCACCGGCCTCGATGTAGCGGGCGATGTTCTCGATCATCACGATGGCGTCGTCGACCACGAAGCCCGTCGAGATCGTCAGCGCCATCAGCGAGAGGTTGTCCAGGCTGTAGCCGATCAAGTACATGATCCCGAAGGTGCCCACGATCGAGATGGGCACGGCTACGCTGGGAATGATCGTGGCCGCCACGCTGCGCAGGAACAGGAACATGACCATCACGACGAGGGCGATGGTCAGCATCAGCGTGAACTGCACGTCGGCCACCGAGGCCCGGATGGTCGCCGTGCGATCGGTGAGCGTGGTGATCTCGATGGATGACGGCAGCGACGCCTTGAGTTGCGGCAACAGGCGCTTGATGCGGTCCACGACGCTGATGATGTTGGCGCCGGGCTGGCGCTGGATGTTGACGATGACGGCGGGCTTGTCGTTCATCCAGGCCGCCAGCTTGGTGTTCTCGACGCCATCGGCGACGGTGGCCACGTCCCCGAGGCGTACGGGGGCGCCGTTTCGATAGGCGACGACGACCGATCGGTATTCGGCGCTGGAGAGGAGCTGGTCGTTGGCGCCGATGGTGTACGACTGCTTGGCGCCCTCCAGATTGCCTTTGGCCAGATCCACGTTGGCCTGGGAGAGCACGGCCCGCAGGTCTTCGAGGCTCAGGCCGTAGGACGCGAGCGCCCGCGGATCGGCCTGCACGCGCACCGCGGGCTTCTGGCCACCGCTGATCGACACGAGCCCGACGCCGGGCAACTGCGAGATCTTCTGGGCGAGGTTGGTGTCGGCCAGGTCCTGCACCCGCGGAAGCGGCAGCGTGTCGGAAGTGAGCGCGAGCGTCAGAACGGGAGTGTCGGCCGGGTTGACTTTACTGTAGACGGGCGGGCTCGGCAGATCGCGGGGCAGGAAGGTTGCCGCCGCGTTGATGGCGGCCTGGACCTGTTGCTCGGCGACGTCGATCGCGTAGTCGAGCGTGAACTGGAGTGTGACGAGCGAGGCCCCGAACGAGCTGGTCGAGGTCATCTGCTTGAGGCCGGGGAGCTGGCCGAACTGACGCTCGAGGGGCGACGTCACGGATGACGCCATGACGTCGGGGCTCGCGCCCGGATAGAAGGTCAGGACCTGGATCGTCGGGTAGTCGACCTGGGGCAGCGCCGAGATCGGTAGTTGGAGGTAGGCGATGCCTCCAGCAAGGAGGATGGCGGCGGTGAGCAAGGCGGTGGCGATGGGACGGAGGATGAAAAGACGGGAAGGACTGGCCATGTCACCTCGACCGCCGCGGCGGCGCGCTCGTCTCAGACTACCGCATCACTGTTGGCATTGACGAGCACCGCCGCCGCTTGGTTCATCTGCGCTGATGGGCCGGCCGGCCTTACGAGGTTGGCTGGTGATGGCGACCGTGGCCTCCGCGCGCCATCAACTGGGCGAACTTTTCCCGCTGATCGGGCGTGAGGACCGGCGCCACCTGCCTGAGCGTGCTCGTGCGCATCTGGATGACCTGGGCGGTCAGCCGCTGGACGTCGTCTTGCTTGGCCTGGATGGCTTCATTGTCGGTGCTGGTCAGCGCCAGGTGACGAAGCTCGGCCTGAGCCTGCCGAAGCTGCTGGCCCTGCTGGCGCTTGGCGTCGGCGTCTCGCTGATAGATCTCACGAATCGCCTGGAGCTGCTGGTCGCTGAGCCCGAGCTGTTGCTGGAGCTGGCTCGCCCATCGCGCCGGTGGTGACGTCGGACTCGTCGGCGACTGGGCGGCGCCGGCCACCGTCGTCAGGCCCGCGGCGAACGCCAGAGTGAGGACAACGATCGTGCGTGTCCATCTCATCGCGGTGCACCTCCGTGTGAATGTTTGCGATATTCGTAGGACGACGGCCCTTCAGTCTTTGTTCAGGGACGCCCCTCTGGTATCATCCCCGCGCCATGTCCCAGCGTCTTCCCGATCTGATCGGCCGTGCCATGGTGGACTCCGACTTCCTGGCCGATCTGCAACGAGCGCCCGACGCGATCCTCGCCCAGTACGAGTTGAGCGACGACGAGCGCGCAGCGATCCAGACCGCCCTGGTCCGGCTGGCGGACACGCCACTCAACCAGCGCGCCCTGGTCCTGCGTTCGACCCTGCTCCGGCGCGTCGCGACCTGAGTCGTGCAGTGACGGGTGTCGCCGGCGCCGCGGGGCTGCTCCTGCTCCTGGCCATGCCCGGTGTCGCCGACCCATCGGACCGGTGGCGCCACCACGCACAACGGACGCGGTGATGGTCGCCGCCGCCGAGATCGCCACGTTCCTGAAGGGCGTGAGGCTTTTCCGCGAATTCAGCGCCAACGAATTGCTGGCGTTTGCCGCCCGCCTCGACGAGCGGAACCTCAAGGAGGGACAGGTCCTCTTCCGCGAGGGCGATCCCGGCGAGGAGATGTTCGTCGTGCGGACGGGTGCCGCGATCATCTCGAAGGTCGTCAGCGGGCGCGTCGAGCAAGTGCTGGCGCGGGCCGCGGCCGGTGACTTCTTCGGTGAGATGAGCCTCTTCGACCGCTCGCCGCGGTCGGCCACGATTCAGGCCGAGACGGACGTCGCCCTCCTCGTCCTCGACCGCGACAACCTGAATCTGCTCATCGAGGTCAATCCGCGAGCGGCCGCCGCGTTCTTCCACTCGCTCGTCTACGTGTTCATCGGGCGCCTGCGCGCCTCCGGCGAGCTGGTGGCCGAGATCACGCGCTGGGGCCTGGAGGCCACCGGCCTGGACATGGAATCGCGATGACGGACGCCGCGCCTCCGCGCCGGGCCAGGCTCGAGCTGCTCGTCCGCCGTGACGGCGAGGAGAGCGGCTTCGAACTCCACACGGTCGGCAGCGCGGCGGCCTGGGTGAAGATGCGGCCGCAACGAGTGGCGGCCGAGCACTTCGAGCTGGCCGAAGTCACCTCGCGCGTCGATCGCCAGCGCAGCTTCATCCTCAAGAACACCCAGACCGAGCGCTTCCTGATGTTGTCGGAACCCGAGCGCTTCCTGTGGGACCAGATGGACGGGCGCGCGTCGGTCCAGGACATTGCGACCGCCTACGTGCTCCGCTTCGGGCAGTTCGATTTCGACCTCATCCCCGGGCTCATCAAGAAGCTCCAGCGGGCTCAGTTGCTCTCGCTGACGCCCGCCTCACGCTTGCGGTATACGCTGGCCCGGCACCGCGAGCGCCGGCTGTTGCGCGCGGCCGAGACGGCGCTGACCGCGCTCGAGCACATCAACATCTCGAGCCGGCGCGTTCAGCCCTTCTTCCGCGCTCTCTACCGCGGGGGAGGGCTGATGCTCTTTACACCGGTCGCGCTCGTCTGCTGTCTGCTCCTCGCCGTCGTCGGCGCGGCGGCGGGCGTGCGGCTCTGGCGGGAGGCCGACGTCGCCGCCGGCTTCGGCGCCAACCCGTTGCTGGCCATCCTCACGGTGAAGCTGCTGTTCATTCTCACGCTGGCCGCTCACCAGATCGTGCATGGGCTCGCGCTGGTCCATTACGGCCGCCGCGTTCGCGAGTTCGGATTCACGTTCCTGCACGGATTCGTGCCCACGTTCTACGTGGACGTGACCGACATCTTCATGGCGAGCCGGCGGGCCCGTGTCGTCACGGCGGTCTCGGGCACGCTCGTCCATCTCGTGCTCGGGGCGCTGTGGTTCCTGGTCGCGCTCCGTGCCTCCAACGGTGGCTTCGTGCAGGCGTTCGCAGCGGCGTCGGGGATGCTGCAGTGGCAGGCCTTTGTGGTGGCGCTCTACCCGTTCTGCTTCGTGGAAATGGACGGCTATCACGTCCTGGTCGACGTTCTCGGGGTTCCGACGCTGAAGCACGACGCGCTGGCGTACGTGAAGTCGCTGGTCCTGGGGGCTCCCGCGCCCACCGGCTCGCGCCGCCAGGCCGGGCTGTGGATCGGCTACGTGGCGCTGTCGGTCGTGTCGGTCATCGCCTTCATCGCCTTCAACGCCTGGATCATCATCCACGCGATCAGCAGTTGATCCTCGTCGTCATGCCCGAGCGGCCAGCGCGGCCACGGCGGCGGTGATGGCGCGCGCGGTGTCGGCGTCGGGCGCCGGCGTCTCCAGCAGCGCCCGCTGCTCGGGCTCGGACAACTCGGCGACGGACGCCTGAGCGCGTGCCCGCAGGACATCGCCGAGCAGCAACGCCACTTCGGTCAGCATCGCCAGCGCGACATCGCGCCGCGCGTCGTCGGATGACGATTCGAGACTGACTGCGAGCCGAGCCCGCAGACGGCTCGACACGCACACCGTGTCGCCGTTCACGTTCGCGAGTTCGCCGTGGAGCGGCGCCCACGTCAGGGTGAGCCGGTGGGCGGCGGCGCGGATGGCTGCAGCCAGCGGCGGCGCGCTCACCGCCGCCACGATCGCGCCGATGCCGTCTGCCACCTCGCCAGCAATCGGGCCACGCTCGGGCGGCGGCGGAAGTGACTCGACGATGCCCACGACGTCGCCTTCGTTGGTCAGCGTCAGCGTATCTTCCACGGCGGTGCCCAGCGCCCACAGCGAGCAGACGACGTGCCCGGCGACGTCGCGAACGCGGTAGGGCGCGTAGCGGCCAACGCCCTGCACGTCGGGACGGTGATAAGCGTGCGCTCGCCAGACGACCTTCTCCACGCGCTCGCGCAGATGAACGCACGCCCCCTCCCGCGTGAAGACGCGTTCGTGCGGCGCCGGGTGCCAGTCGAGTTCACCGCGCTCGAATGCGGCGAGCGGATCGGCGGTGGTCGGGTCATAGCGGAACGACTCCAGGAGCGTGATGAAGAGCTGCTCCGTCGGGTACGGCCCGCTGTAGCGGAGCACGCTCCGGCCCTGGTCGCCGGCGAGCGCCGCGATCACGTTCAGCGCCGTGGCCCCGGCGCCGGCCGGGAGCCGAGCGGGCTCGGCCAAGGTCGGAATGCGATCGACGTTTGCCCAATCGAGCGCTTCGAAGAGCGTGAGCGCCTCACCGCCGGCGCCGATGGAGTCGGCGTGCCAGAGACGATCGCTGAAGCCCCACGACGCGCCGAAGTCCGCGTGCGGCTCGATGAGTAACCACGAGCGGTCGGGCAGTCGCACCCGAGCCTCGGCGAGCGTGGTGTCGTGCCAGCGGAGCGCGGCGAGGAGGGTCCCGTGTCGATCGAACTCGAGCAGGCGGCGCCGGCGAGCGTGATCGCCGTAGCACACCGTCGTGCCGTGTCGCTGGACCGCCGTGACGGCGACCTGCGCCGCGAGATCGGCGACGTCGGCCGGCTCGCCTTCGAGCCAGCGGAGAAGGCCCGCCGCCCGCCCGGCGTCCACGAAGCGGAATGATACAATGGAGTGATGCAGAGGACCGTGGACGAGTTCGTGTGGCGTACCGCTATCGAGCTCGCCGCCCTCATCCGGACGAAGCAACTCTCTCCGGTGGAGCTGACGGAAGCCCTGCTCGCCCGTATCGATGCGCTGAATCCCCGCCTGAACGCCTTCTGTCTCGTCGCTCACGACGTGGCGCGCCGAGGCGCGCGCGAAGCCGAGATCGCCGTGGCCAAGGGCGAGCCGCTGGGAAAGGTGCACGGCGTGCCGATGTCGATCAAAGATGTCATTTTTACTCGCGGGCTCCGCACGACTGGTGGGTCGCGGCTATTCGCCGAGGCGATGCCCGACGATGACGCCATCGCGGTCGCCCGCCTTCGCGCGGCCGGCGGCGTCGTGCTCGGCAAGACGACGACGTCGGAGTTCGGCCACAAGGCGCTGACCGAGAGCCCGCTCTTCGGCGTCACTCGCAACCCCTGGAACCTCGAGCTCACACCCGGGGGGTCCAGCGGCGGAGGCGCCGTTGCGGTCGCGAGCGGTCTGGGACCGGTGGCGCTCGGCACCGACGCCGGGGGCTCCCTGCGCATTCCCGCATCGTTCTGCGGCGTGTACGGCTTCAAGCCCTCGCGCGGGCGCGTGCCGGAGACGCTGGGATTCCCGGGCTACGAGCACGTGAATTGCACGGGGCCGCTGACGCGCACCGTCCGCGACGCGGCGCTCGTGCTCGACGTCATCGCGGGCGTTGACGATCGCGACCGCTTTTCGCTGCCCCGCGAACTGGGTCACTACGTCGACGCGTGCGACGACGGCATCAAAGGTCTCCACGTCGCCTGGGCACCCGATCTCGGCTTCGCCACCGTCGATCCCGACGTCCAAACGATCTGCGAGAATGCCGCCGCCGAATTCGAAGGGCTCGGCTGTCACGTCGAAGTCGTGAACCCGGGCTGGGAGAATCCCGAGGACGTCTTCAGCACGTTGATCGCGGCCCAGTTCTACGCGCACTGGTCGGATCAGCTTCCCGAGGCGGAGAAACATCTCGATCCGACGCTCGTCCGCTTCATCGGGCGCGGCGCCGGTGTGAGCGCCCGGGACTACGTGCTCGCCTACGAGCGCGTCAAAGTGTACTGGGCGGAGATCCACGCCTTCCTCGCGCGGTTCGACCTGCTGCTCACGCCCACCGTCGCTGTTCCGCCGTTCGCGTCGGGTCAGGCTCCGCGTCGCGAGATCGCCGGCCAACGCGTCTCAGTCCTCGGCTGGATGCCGTTCACGTACCTGTTCAATCTCACGGGTCAGCCCGCTGCCAGCGTGCCGGCCGGCGTCACCAATGACGGCCGGCCGGTGGGACTTCAGATCGTGGGGCGCCGTCACGCCGATCGCACCGTCCTGGCAGCTTCGGCGGCTTATGAGGCGGCGTGCCCCTGGGGCGATCGCCGACCGCCATTGTGAGCCCTCCGCGGCCACGGCGGCGGAGACGCCTGAACGCGACCGGCCGCTGGGCACTCGCGTCCCTGATCCTCGCCGCTCTGCTGACGATCGTGATCTGGCTGGTGGTCATCGACGCCCCGTCGATCCGGTTCCTTGTTCGCCTGTACCGCGACAAACACTTCCTCAAGCACACCGTCTCGTCGTGGGGCTGGGCGGCCCCGGTGGTGTTCATCGCGATCCAGGCCATCCAGGTGATCATTTCCCCGATCCCCGGCGAGATCACCGGGCCGGTCGGCGGCGCACTGTTTGGCACCCTGTGGGGAGTCATCTACTCGACCATTGGACTCACCGTGGGGACGCTGGCGTGCTTCTGGGTCGGACGCAAGTGGGGCGAGCCGCTGGTGCGTCCATGGCTGTCCGAGCACAACTGGAATCGGCTCAACTTCATCATCGAAGCCGAGGGCGCGATCCTCTGCTTCATCCTCTACCTGATTCCCGGCTTCCCGAAGGACATCATTTCATACCTCTTCGGGATCAGCCCGATGCCCTTCTGGCTCTTTGCAGCGGTTTCAACCCTTGGGCGCATTCCTGGCACATGGATCTCGTCCTACTTCGGTGCCAACGTGGGCGACCAGCAGTACATCTACGCCATCGCGTTCTTCGCCCTGATCTGCGCCTTCTGCCTTCCGGTCTACTACTATCGCGATAGCCTCGTGAAGCGCCTGGGCCG
>Ga0066710_100004084_pt1 | contig 12755 bp, 14 predicted proteins | sample GraSoiAngelo_159_FD_79666 | JGI IMG/M metagenome (GOLD analysis project Ga0066710, IMG submission 79666) | Grasslands soil microbial communities from the Angelo Coastal Reserve, California, USA - 14_1009_16_40cm | ecosystem: Environmental > Terrestrial > Soil > Grasslands | place: USA...
GCGGGTGCGGATGGACGGCCGGGAGATCATCCAGCTGTCCTCCAACAACTACCTGGGCCTGACCACACATCCCAAGGTGGTGGAGGCTGCGCGCCGGGCCCTGGAGGAGTTCGGGGCGGGACCGGGCGCCGTGCGCACGATCGCCGGGACGATGTCGCTGCACCTCGATCTGGAACGGCGCCTGGCCCGCTTCAAGGGCACCGACGCGGCCCTGGTCTTCCAGTCGGGCTACACAGCCAACGTCGGGGTGGTCTCGACCCTGATGCAGGAGGGCGACCTGATCGTCTCCGACGAGCTGAACCACGCCAGCATCATCGACGGCTGCCGGTTGTGCAAGGCCGGCCGCGCCATCTACCGTCACCTGGATTACGAGCATCTGCGCGACATCCTGCGGGAGGCCCGCGCCCGCGGGACCGGCAAGATCCTGGTGGTGGCCGACGGGGTCTTCTCGATGGATGGAGACGTTTCGGACCTGAAGGCCATCGCCGCGCTGTGCCGCGAGTTCGACGCCATCTCGATGGTGGACGACGCGCACGCCACCGGTGTGATGGGTCGCAACGGCCGCGGAACGGTGGACCACTTCGCGGTGCAGGAGGGCTGGGACATCCAGATCGGCACCATGTCGAAGGCCTTCGGGGTGATGGGAGGTTACGTCTGTGCGAGCCGCGACCTGGTGGAGTTCTATGTGCACAAGGCGCGGCCCTTTCTCTTCTCCTCGTCCCACCCGCCCGCCGTGATCGCCGCCTGCATCGCCGCCGTCGAGGTCATGGAGAACGAGCCGGACCGGGTGGCGCGCCTGTGGGAGAACACCCGCTTCTTCAAGGAGGGGCTCAAGCGGCTCGGCTTCAATATCGGAAGTTCGAGCACGCCGATCACCCCGGTCATCATCGGCTCCGGGGCCAAGGCGGCCCGCTTCTCCGACGAGCTCTTCGCGCGCGGGGTCTTCGCGCAGGGGATCTACTTCCCGATGGTGGCCGAGGAGAAATCGCGCGTGCGCACCATCGTCATGGCGACGCACACGCGTGCGGACCTCGAGGAGGCGCTGCGAGCGTTCGAGCAGGTGGGGCGATCGCTGGGCGTGATCTAGACCCGGCTCCGCGCCGCGCGCGCCGGCGCTCTACGGGGCGAGATGCTCGGGCAGAGGATCGGGCCGTTCGAAAGCGGTGTCGGGCACGCTGGAGGGAACCTCGAGGATCGGGTGCGTGATGCGCACTCCGTCCTTGCCGACCGCCACCTTCTCGGGCGCCAGCAGGATGCCGCCGAAGCGCCGCCAGCCTTTCCACTCCCACGCCGCCGGAGGGGCTTGCGGGGGATCGTCCTGCAGGATGTAGGACCAGCGGTCCATCAGGTGCGTCGTCCGGTTGATGTCCGCCCAGTAGCGGTCCTTCGGCGTCAGTCCGACCGCATCGAAGCTGAGCAGCACCCGATCGTAGGTCGCCCCGCCGCGCGTCTCCTCCCCCGCGTACTGCAGGTGCACGCCCGGATCCTTCATCTTGTACGGCATGAGCAGCCAGTAGGTGTCGTTGATCCAGGCCTCGTAGGCTTCCTCGAGCAGCGGCTTGGCGGTCGACTCCCCGAGCTTCGTCCCCTCGCGGTAGGCGCTTCCGTGGCGCGTCGTCAGGTCCAGTAGGATCACGAGGGACTTGCCGTCCTTCCCCCTGTTCTCGTAGCGCAGCCGGCCCTGGTAGCGGTCCCAGAGGTGCGTGCGATAGGCCAGACGCTTGCCGGCCTTTTCGACCGCGAAGGCGAAGTGGATGTAGCGCGTCGCTTCCCACGCCCTGGCTCCGCCGAGGGACTGCATCACCAGGTCCGCCAGGCTGATGGCGCGGGGGTCGGACTGCGAGGCTTCGAAGGCGGCAGGAGCCGCCGGCGCGGGGGCGCTCGCGGGCACCGGGGCCGCCGCTCCGAGGAGCAGCAGGGCGCAGGCGGCGAGGGGCGGAAGGCCTCTCACGCCGCTATTTTCTTCCCTTGCGTGCGGGCGCCGCACCGTCGAACCTCCGATCCGTCTGGTCCATCACGCGCAGGATCTCGCCCAGGTCGACGGCCAGCGACCTGAGGAGGCCGTTTTCCGCGGCAGGTTCCTCCGGGACCGGCTCGAAAAGATCGTCGAGGGCCCCCTGGCCCTCCGGCATCCCCAGCTTCTTCCGTGCGCCGGCGATGGTGAAACCCTCCTCGTAGAGGAGCTTCTTGATCTCCAGGACCATGTCGATATCCTTGCGTCGGTACAGCCTCTGGCCCGAGCGGCTCTTCTTGGGGGCGAGCTGCGGGAACTCCGATTCCCAGAAGCGCAAGACGTAGGGCTGCGTGTCGGTGAACTGGCACACCTCGCCGATCTTGTAGAACAGCTTGCGCGGGATGGTCTCAGGCATCGGAGCGGTCCTCTCCCTGACGCCGGATATTGAGCCCCTGGACGATCAGCCTGGAGGGGCGGAAGACGGCCCGCCGGCCGGCGTGGATCGGGACGGCCTGGCCGGTGCGCGGGTTGCGGCCCACCCGGGGACGGCGTAGCTGGACCTTGAAGGAGCCGAAACCGCTGATCATCACGGGCCGGCCGGTCCGCAGGGCGGCGCGGATCCGATCGAAGATGATGTCGACCAGCTGACGCGCCTCCCGCCGCGAGAGGCCGCCGTGCACCCTGTAGACAGCGTCCGCCAGATCCGCCTTCGTCCCGCCCATCGTGCCTCGCCGGAGGAGCGTGCCGGAAGTTCAAGTATCGTATGAGAGGGGGGTGCGCATGTCAAGGTGGCCGCGCGCCTTACCCTCTTCAGGCCCGTCCATAGCGATCTTCGAGGCGCACCACATCGTCGAGCTCCGGAGTGCTCGCCTCGAACAGGGTGCTGTCCTCGAGCGCCTCCATGCGATGCCTCGTGCCCGGAGGCAGGTGGACGGCTTCGCCGGGTCCGAGCACCCTTTCCTCCCGCACGCCTTCCGTTTCGAGGAGCAGGCGCACGCGTCCTTCCTGCACGTAGAGGCTCTCCTCCTTGCGCACGTGGTACTGCAGGCTCAGGGCCTCTCCCCGGCGGATCTTGAGCACCTTGCCCGCGTAGCGCTCGGTGTGGGCGAAGATGATCTCCTCGCCCCAGGGCTTCGGCACGCGGCGGATCATCGGCGTAGCTCCTCGGCCGCGCAGGCGTGCGCCTCCGGCGACAGCGATGCGAGCCTCTCGCGCACCCGGGACTTGATGGCCGCCGCGGTGTCGAGGCGCATCGCTTCCTCCGCGATGCCGCGCGCCTCCCGCAGCGTCAGGCTGCGCAGGACCTGCTTCACGGCCGGAATGGTGGACGGGGTCATGCTCAGCTCGGTGACACCGAGCCCGATCAGCACCACCGCGGCCGGCGGGCTGCTGGCCATCTCGCCGCAGACCGAGAGCCGGCGGCCGAGCGCCGCGGCCGCCTCCGCGACCCGCCGCACGAGGAGCAAGACGGCAGGGTGAAGGGGCTCGTAGAGGTACGACACGGACTGGTTGCCCCGATCGATCGCCAGGGCATACTGGATGAGGTCGTTGGTCCCGAGGGCGAGGAAGTCCGCCTCGCGCGCCAGGCGGTCCGCCACCAGCGCGGCCGCGGGGACCTCGATCATCACCCCGAGAGGGACGTCCGGCTCGAAGGGGACCCCCTCGCGCGCCAGGTCGCGGCGCACACTCTCGACGAGCGCCTGCGCCTCACGCAGCTCCTCGAGACCGCTCACCATGGGGAGCATCATGCGCACCTTTCCATGCGGAGACGCGCGCAGGATCGCGCGCGCCTGCGCCCGGAGGAGCTCCGGCCGGCGCAGGCCGAAGCGGATCCCCCGCAGGCCGAGGGCGGGGTTCGTCTCGCGGCGCTCGAGGGAGGCCCCGGCCGGTTTCTCGCCTCCCAGGTCGAAGGTGCGGATGGCCAGCTCGTGCGGCAGCGCCTGCTCCGCCAGGTCCCGGTACGCCCGGTACTGCGTCTCCTCGTCCGGGGGCTCCTGCGTGCCGCCGAGGCGCAGGAATTCGGAGCGGAAAAGGCCCACGCCCTCCGCGCCGAAACGCCGCGCCGCGGCCATCTCCTCGGGAAGCTGCACGTTGGCGCGCAGCGCCACGCGCAGCCCGTCCCGGGTCACCGCCGGCTGGTCGCTGAGCAGCAGCAGATCGAGATCCCGCCGCGCCAGACGGGCCTTTCGCTCGCGCCAGACGTCCTGCTCCCCCTGGGTGGGGTTCCGCAGCACCACGCCGGTCGCACCGTCGAGCGCCAGCAGGTCGCCGGTGCGCAGGACGTGGCTGGCGTCGCGCAGACCCGCGACGGCGGGTATGCCGAGGGCGCTGGCGATGATGGCGGTGTGGGAGGCGGGCCCTCCCCCGTCGATGGCCAGGCCGATCACGCGGGCGCGGTTGAGGCTGGCCGCGTCCGAGGGGGACAGCGAGGCGCTGACCACGATGGCGTCTTCCGCCAGTTCGCCCAGGTCGTGCCGGCGCTTGCTCCCCGTCAGGATGGCCTGCACCCTCGCCTCGACGTCCTCGATGTCGGTGCCCCGTTCCCTCAGCTCGGGGTCCCCGAGCTGCGCGAAGACCTGGGTGTAGCGGCCGACGACGCTGCGGAACGCCCACTCCGCGTTGACCCGTTCCCGCCGGATGAGCGCCAGCGTCTCCTCCAGGAGCGCCCGATCACGGAGGATCAGGATCTGGGCCTGGAAGACCCGGCCATAGGTCTCTCCGGCCTCGCTGGTGACCCGGTCCCGCAGGCGGCGCAGCTGGCGCCAGGCCTGGCGGACGGCACGCTGGAACCGCGCGACCTCCCTCTCGGGTGCCTCGCCCTCGAGGTCCAGCCGGAAGATCGCGACGTGCGGCCCCTCGAGGACCAGGGCACGGCCGATGGCGATGCCGCTCGAGACCCCGACGCCGCGCAGGATCTCCCCCGCGGCTCCCCGTCCCTCGGTCACTGTTCCTCCCCGAAACTCCCCGCCACCAGCCCGACGAGCGCCGCCAGCGCCTCGCGCTCGTCGGGCCCGTCCGTGCTGATGCTCAGGCGCGTGCCCGGGCCCGCGATGAGCGCCAGGAGGCCCAGGATCGACTTCCCGTCCGCCGTCCTGGTTTCGCGCTGCACCAGGATGCGGCTCTTGAAGCCGTTGGCGACCTGGACGAAGCGCGCCGCGGCGCGCGCGTGCAGCCCCAACGCGTTCACGATCACCACCTCCCGCCGGACCACGTCGGCTCACCCGCCTCGCGAGGGATCGAGGTACTCGGTGGCCATCGCGATCGAACGCTGGCCTTGCTCTTTGATCCTCGCCGCCGCCTCCTTCAAGGAGGCGCTCTCCCGGAGGTTGGCGAACTTGACGATCATCGGCAGGTTCACGCCGGTCAGGATCTCCACCCCGTCCCGCAGGAACGACAGCGCCACGTTGGTCGGCGTGCCGCCGAACATGTCGGTGAGGATCAAGACCCCGCCGCCGGGGTCGACTTCCGTGATCGCCTCCTGCACCTCCCGGCGCGCCGCGGCGAGGTCGTCGTCCCACCCGATCGACAGGGCCCGTACCCGGTCGACGGAGCCCACGATCCGTTCCAGGGCCCGCACCAGCTCGAAGGCCAGCCCGCCGTGCGTCAGCACCAGCAGGCCGAACCGGGGGCCTTCCGGCCGCGTGGCCACGGGCTCCATCACTCCTTCCCCACGTCCCGGTGCGACGCCTTGACGGAGTAACCCTGGGCGCCCAGCGCGGCCGCCACCGCCGCCGCCATCGCCACCGAGCGGTGCCGGCCTCCCGTGCAGCCGATCGACACCGTCAGGTAGCTCTTCCCCTCCCGGATGTACTGCGGCACGAGAAACAGGAGAAGGTCGACGATGCGGTCCAGAAAGGAGCGGTATTCCGGGATCGCCTCCAGGTACGCGACGACCTCGCGGTCGAGGCCGGTCTTGCCGCGCAGCGTGTCGACGAAGAACGGGTTCGGCAGGAAGCGCGTGTCGAAGAGAAGGTCGGACTCGGCCGGCAGCCCGTGCTTGTAACCGAAGGAGACCACGGCGATCGCCAGCGGCTGCTTGCGCGGATCGGGCGCGAAGTGGTCCTGGATATAGCGCCGCAGCTGGTGCACGTTGAACGTGCTGCTGTCGATGATCAGGTCGGCCCGGTCGCGCAGGGGCGCGAGCATCAGCCTCTCCCGCCGGATGCCGTCCTCGAGGCTGCCGCCCGCGGCCAGCGGGTGCGGCCGCCGGGTCTCCGAAAAGCGCCGGATGAGGGCGTCGTCGTCCGTGTCGAAGAAGATGAGCTGCGCTCGGCGCCCCTTGGCCCGGCGCAAGGCGTCGAAGATCGCGGGGAACTCCTCGAGAAAGGTGCCCTCCCTGACGTCCACCACGAGCGCGGCGCGCTGGATGTCCTTGCGCGAGCGGGCGCACAGCTCGCTGAATACGGGAATGAGGGCGACCGGCAGGTTGTCCACGCAGAAGTACCCCATGTCCTCGAAGGCGCGGATGGCGAGGGTCTTGCCCGATCCGGACAGGCCCGTGATCACCACGATCTCCAGGTCCTGATCGGGGTCGCCCGCGCCGTAGACGCTCACCGCTTCCTCCCCAAGGCGTCATGGATCCTGCCCGCCAGCTCCTTCGCGGGATGATACCCCTTGCGCTTCAGCAGGTGGTGCCGCGCCGCCACCTCGAGCAGAACCGAGAGGTTGCGGCCGGGGCCGACCGGCATCTCGATGAACGGCAGCTCCAGGCCGAGGAGCGTGTAGGTGCGCTCGTCGAGGCCGAGCCGGTCGTACTCCTTGTCGTCCTGCCAGGGATCGAGCTTGACCACCAGGTCGACGTCCTTGCGCTCGCGCACCGCCGCGACGCCGTACAGGTCCTTGATGTTGATGATCCCGAGTCCGCGCAGCTCCATATGGTAGCGGCTGACCTCCGGCCCGGCGCCGTTCAGGATCGACCCGACCCGGCGCACCGAGACGGTGTCGTCGGAGACCAGGCGGTGGCCCCGCAGGATCAGCTCCAGCGCCGACTCGCTCTTGCCGACGCCGCTCTCCCCCAGCATCAGCACGCCGACGCCGTAGATGTCGATCAGGGTCCCGTGGATGGTCAAGGAAGGCGCCAGCCGCTCCTCCAGCACGCGCCCCAGCAGGTCGATGAGGCGCGAGGTGGGCCACGGCGTCCCCAGGAGCGGGATCGCCTCCGCCTCGACCGTGCCCAGAAGGTCGGGGTGAGCCGCCGCGCCGTGGGTGATCACGAGGCAGGCCAGCGGCGCGCGCGCCAGCCGGCCGAGGATCTGCCGCCGCCCCTCGTCCGCGAGCCCCGCGAGGTACTCGACTTCCCCGCGCCCCAGGACCTGCACCGTGCCGGCACGGAGCGACTCCGGGTGGCCGGCCAGCGCCAGCCCCGGCTTCTGCACCACGGGCGAGGTGATGGCGCGTCGCAGTCCGGCCGCCCCGCCGATCACGCGCAGCGACAGGTCGGATGGAATGGTGGAGAGCAGATCGCCCACCGGCAGGGTGGGACGGGGCGCCTCGCGCTGGTTCACTCTCGTCCTCGGCGCGCCGCGCGGGCGCGGTTCGGAGCGCTCCCGACAAGGCCAGTCGTCGCGGGCATTCTAGGGGAGGACCCCGGGCCTGTCAAGAAAACGGCGGCGCGGCGGCGATTGACGGGGTCGGAAGCGGGTGGTATCTTTCCACAGCCTCGGGAGGGGTCCATGGCGTCGAAGAAGGTGGTCCACATCATCGGTACGGGCACCATCGGTGAGCCGCTCATCGGGCTGTTCGCGGAGAAGAAGGATCGCCTCGGCTTCGACGAGGTCACCTTCCACAAGCGGACCCCGCTCCTCACGGACCGATCCAAGGTCATCAACCTGATCAAGCGCGGCGCCCGACTGGCCTGCGATGAATCGGCGCGGCAGGGCTTCCGCGGTCTGGGAATCGAGCCCTCCTACGAGCACCACGAAGCGCTCCGCCAGGCCACGGTGGTCATCGACTGCACGCCTTCGGACGTCGGCCTGCAGAACAAGAAGGAGATCTACGAGAAGTACGCCCACAGCACGCTGGGATTCATCGCCCAGGGCTCCGAGTTCGGCTTCGGCAAGATGTACGCCCGCGGCATCGGCGACAAGATCCTGAAGCACGGCGAGGACCAGTACATCCAGGTCGTGTCCTGCAACACCCACAACCTGGCGGTCCTCATCGATCTGATCGGGCTGCGCGACGGCGGCGCCGACAACCTCGAGCAAGGGCGTTTCGTCTGCATCCGCCGATCCAACGACATCAGCCAGGAGACCTCGTTCGTACCTTCGCCCCAGGTCAACCGTCACAAGGACGAGCGCTTCGGCACGCACCACGCGCGGGACGCCTGGCACCTCTTCCACCAGCTGGGCCACGACCTGAACCTCTTCTCCTCCGCCCTGAAGGTCAACAGCCAGTACATGCACGCGGTCCATTTCAACCTCAAGGTGCGCCGTCCGACCTCCGTGGAGGCCGTCCTGGAAAGGATCCACAGCGACGATCGCGTGGCCTTGACCTACAAGCAAGCCGCCAACTCGGTCTTCTCCTTCGGGCGCGACTACGGGCACTACGGTCGGATCCTGAACCAGGCCGTGCTGGTCGCGCCGACGCTCACGGTGCACAACCGCCACGAGGTGGTGGGCTTCTGCTTCACCCCCCAGGACGGCAACGCCCTCATCAGCAGCGTCGCCGCGGCATGCTGGTTCGTCTACCCGGAGTCCTACGAGCAGAAGCTCCACTGCCTGAAGGATTCGATCTTCGACGAGGTCTGAGCGGCGGCCGGTCGGCGGCGTCAGGATCCGTACTTCTTCAGCACCAGGGCGGCGTTGGTGCCCCCGAATCCGAACGAGTTGTTCAGGGCGTAGCGCACCGTCATGCGGCGCGCCTCGTTGGGGACGTAGTCCAGGTCGCAATCCGGGTCGGGTGTGGTGTAGTTGATGGTCGGCGGAACCATGTCGCGGTGCACGGCCAGCGCCGTGATCGCGGTCTCGAGCCCGCCGGCGCCACCCAGCAGGTGGCCGGTCATCGACTTGGTGCTGCTGACCGCGACCTTGCGGGCGCGTTCGCCGAACACGGTCTTGATGGCGCGGCTCTCGACCGCGTCCCCCTGGGGCGTGGAGGTTCCGTGCGCGTTGATGTAATCGATCGCCCCGGGCTCGACGCCCGCGTCCTGGATGGCGCGGCGCATGACGCGCACGGGGCCGTCTCCGTCCTCGGAGGGCGCCGAGACGTGAAAGGCGTCGCCCGACGCGCCGTAACCGGCGATCTCCGCGTAGATGCGCGCCCCGCGCCGTTCCGCGTGGCCCAGCTCCTCCAGGATCACGATCCCGGCCCCCTCCCCGATCACGAAGCCGTCGCGCTCCTTGTCGAACGGCCGCGAGGCCTTCTGCGGCTCGTCGTTGCGCGTGGACAGGGCCCGCATGGCGCAGAAACCGCCGACGCATAGCGGCGTGACCACCCCCTCGCAACCCCCGGCGATCATCACGTCCGCATCGTTCCGCTTGATGATCTCGAAGGCGTCACCGATGGCATGGGTGCCCGTCGCGCAGGCGGTGCAGGAGGCCTGGTTCGGTCCCTTCGCGCCGTACCGGATCGACACCTGGCCCGAGGCCATGTTGACGATCAGCCCCACGATGAAGAAGGGCGAGATGCGCCGTGGCCCCTCCTGCAGGAGGGTGGCGTGCTGGCGCTCGATGGAGGGCAGCCCGCCGATCCCCGAGCCGATGTAGACCCCGACGCGGTCGGCCTCGGACGGGGCCACGGAATAGGCCGCGTCCTTGAGGGCGATGTCGGAGGCCGCCATCGCGTAGTGGATGAAGAGGTCCATCTTCTTGACGTCCTTCTTGGAGACCCAGTCCTCCGGGTTGAAGCCTTTGAGCTCGCCGGCGATGCGGCAAGGGTAGCCGCCGGCGTCGAAGCGGGTGATCGGGCCGATCCCGCTCCGGCCCGCGATCAGGCCCTTCCAGTTCTCGTCGTTGCCGATCCCGAGCGGAGACACCATCCCCAGCCCGGTGATCACCACGCGGCGCTCCATCTCCGACCCGCCCTTCGCGTCCGTGCGGCGCACGTCAGGCGTGCGTCTGGATGTACCGGACGGCGTCGCCCACGGTGTGGATCTTCTCCGCGTCCTCGTCGCTGATCTCGATCTTGAACGCTTCCTCGAGGGCCATCACCAGCTCGACGGTGTCGAGCGAGTCGGCCCCGAGATCATTGACGAACGAGGCGTCCGCCGTGACCTCTTCGGGATCAACGCCCAACTGCTCGACGATGATCCCTTTGACCTTGTCATCGATACTCTGCGCCATCGTCACCCCTCCATGCGCGGCCTGCCGCGCGGCAGATTATTGACCCCTCGCGGGCTACATGTAAAGCCCGCCGCTGATGTTCAGGACCTCCCCGGTGACGTACGCCGCCCCGGGGCTCAGCAGGAAGGCCACGCCCGCGGCGACGTCCTCCGGGCTCCCCAGGCGGCCGAGGGGGATGAGGCCCGTCATTTTCTCGCGCGCGCCCTCCTGGATGGCGCGCGTCATCTCCGTGTCGATGAAGCCCGGGGCCACCGCGTTGACCGTGATCTGGCGGGAGGCCACCTCGCGCGCCAGGGACTTGGTGAAGCCGATGAGCCCCGCCTTCGCGGCGCAATAGTTCGCCTGGCCGGGGTTCCCCATCAGCGCCACCACCGAGCTGACATTGACGATCCGGCCGTAACGGGCCTTGACCATGGCGGGAAGCACCGCGCGCGTCATCTCGAAGGCTCCCGTGAGATTGACCTGCAGGACCCGGTCCCACTCCTCGCGCTTCATCCTCAGGAGGAGCCCGTCGCCCGTGACGCCGGCGTTGTTGACCAGGTGATCCACCCGGCCGAACGCCGACAGGACCGCCGCGACGCCGGCGCGCACCGAGGCCGCGTCGGAAACGTCGATGGCGAACGCCTGCGCGCGCACCCCGTGCGAGGCACACTCCACCGCCAGGGACTCCAGGGCGGCCAGCCCGCGGGCCGCGAGCGCCAGGTCCGATCCGCGGCGCGCCAGGGCCAGGGCCACGGCCCGGCCGATGCCCTTGGAGGCGCCGGTCACCACCGTGACCCGTTCGGACAGCTCGGAGGCCCTCATCGGCTCCACCATGAGCCCTCGGCCGTCACGAGCGCGCCGCGCCCAGCGCGCCCAGCGTGGCGCCGAGGCTGGCCGGGTCCTCGACGTTGAGCAGGGCCAGATCGGGGGCGATCCGGCGGGCGAGGCCGCAGAGGACCCGCCCGGGCCCGACCTCGATGAGCGTCCGCACTCCCATCTCCTTCATGCGGATCACGCTCTCCACCCAGCGCACGGGCGCCGTGACCTGGCGCACCAGCGCCTCCCGCAGGGCGGCTCCGCGCGTCTCGGCCCGGGCGCTGACGTTCTGCACCACGGGGAAGGCGGCGTCGCGCACCGAGAGCGCCGCCAGGTCCTGCGCGAGCCGCTCCCGGGCGGGCTCCATGAGCGCGCAGTGGAAGGGGGCGCTGACCGGGAGCCGCACGACCTTCCTGATCCCCCTCGAGCGGGCGAGCCCTGCCAGGCGATCGACCGCCGCCGCGGTCCCCGCGACCACGGTCTGGTCCGGGGCGTTGAGGTTGGCGGGCGACAGCACCTCCCCCGCGGCGGCCTCGCGACAGAGCGCATCGACCACCTCGAGGGGCGCGCCCAGCAAGGCCACCATCGCCCCCACGCCGTCGGGCACCGCCGCCTGCATGTGCTCGCCGCGGCGTCGCACGGCACGCACGGCGTCGTCCAGCTCGAGCGCTCCGGCAGCCACCAGGGCCGAATACTCCCCCAGGGAGTGGCCGGCGGCGCAGGCGACCCGGGCCATGCATTCCTGCGGGGCGGTCGCGCGGAGGGCCGCGAGCGCCGCGAGGCTGGTGACGAGAACGGCCGGCTGGGTGGTCGCGGTGAGACGCAGCGCCTCCTCCGGGCCCTCGAAGCAGGTTCTGCTGAGCGGGTACCCCAGCGCCCGGTCCGCGCGCTCGTAGACCTGGCGGGACGGAGGGTTCGCCTCGTGGAGCGCCTTTCCCATGCCGACGGCCTGGGATCCCTGGCCGGGAAAGACGAGCGCCACGTCCCGCGGCGCGCCGCTCACCATCCCCACTTGCAGACCGCCGCGCCCCAAGTGAGCCCAGTGCCGAACGCCGCGAACACCACGTTGTCTCCGCGTTTCAGACGGCCGCGCCGGGCGGCCTCGTCCAGGGCGATCGGGATGGAGGCGGCCGAGGTGTTCCCCACCCGCTCGATGTTCACGTAGACCTGGTCGGGACGCAGGCCGAGACGGCTGCCCACCGCATCGATGATGCGGCGGTTCGCCTGGTGCGGGATGAAGAGGTGGATGTCGGAGGCCGCCAGCCCCCCCCTCTTAAGGACCTCGCGGGCCGCTTCCTCCATCGAGCGCACCGCCATCTTGAACGTCTCGTTTCCCTTCATGCGGATGAAGTGCCGCCCCGCCGCCACCGTCTCCTGGGAGGCCGGTTCGCGCGTGCCTCCGGCCGGGACGTAGATGAAGTCGGCCATCTTCCCATCGGCGTGCATCGACGTGGCGAGCACGCCGTACGGCGACTCCCCCGCGGTGAGGACGACGGCGCCCGCGCCGTCGCCGAAGAGGACGCAGGTCGAGCGGTCGCTCCAGTCCACGTACTTCGACAGCAGCTCGGCGCCTATCACCACCACGTTGCGATAGGCACCCGAAGTCACGAAGCGGTCGGCGACGGACAGGGCGTAGATGAAGCCCGAGCAACCGGCCGCCAGATCGAAGGCCGCGGCGTCGCGCGCCCCCAGGTTGTCCTGGATGATGCAGGCCGTCGCCGGAA
>Ga0066710_100004086_pt1 | contig 12755 bp, 11 predicted proteins | sample GraSoiAngelo_159_FD_79666 | JGI IMG/M metagenome (GOLD analysis project Ga0066710, IMG submission 79666) | Grasslands soil microbial communities from the Angelo Coastal Reserve, California, USA - 14_1009_16_40cm | ecosystem: Environmental > Terrestrial > Soil > Grasslands | place: USA...
CAAGACCTCGGGCATCGCCAGGGCGGAGATGGCGATTCCCGCTCCGAAGGCGGCGGCGACCGGCGCGAGCGGAGTCCGCTTGAGACTCACTCGGCGATGGTCACGAAGGCGCGGAGCTTCTCGGCTTTGCGGGCGCTCATCCCGCGGACGCGCCCGAGATCGGCGATTCGCGCGAAGGGACCTTCCGCGTCACGCGTGTCGACGATCCGGCGGGCCAGCGCCGGCCCGATCCCGGGCAGCTGGGCCAGCTCGACCGTGGTCGCGCGGTTGAGGTCGATCGTGTCGGCCGGCACGTCCGTCGGAAGGCCTTGCGGGCGCTCGGACTCCCGTGGTTCCTTGCGCCGGCGCGAGCGTCGAGGCTCGGGCTCGGACGATGTGGGCGACGCAGTCCCGTCTCCCGATCGCGGAGCCGTCAGGCTCGAGCTCGGGGCCGGCGCGCGGTCGAGCTGCTCGAGATAGTCGGCGGCGTCCGGCCTCGCTCGTCGCCAGTGGCCGATCGCGAGACCGAGGCCGGCGATCGCGAGCAGAATCAGCAGCACGACGATCTGGCGACGCGTGTAGAGGGTCATGAGCGGACGATCCCACGCCCCTCGGCGCGCGACTAGAGTCGAAGATTTCAGACGGTGAGTGACCGCCATCGTGCACGCGCCGCGTCACAACAAGTCGAAGTCGGGCGTCGATCTGCGTATCATGGCGGCGCCGACAGCGCAGACGACTCGAGCCAGGAGGCCGCCATGATCTCGTTCACCGTCAACGGCAAGCAGCGGCAGGTCGACGTCCCGCCGGAGATGCCGCTCCTCTGGGTGATTCGCGAATCGCTCAACCTGACCGGGACCAAGTACGGGTGCGGCATCGCGGTCTGCGGGGCATGCACCGTGCACGTCGACGGCGCGGCCGTTCGTTCGTGCGTCACGCCGGCGTCGGCGGTCGCGGGGAGAAAGGTGACCACGATCGAAGGGCTGTCCGAGCGCGGCGATCATCCGGTCCAGCGCGCGTGGACGGAGGTCGACGTTCCGCAGTGCGGCTACTGCCAGTCCGGTCAGATCATGTCGGCGGCCGCGCTGCTGGCTCGCAAGCCCGCGCCGACCGACGCCGACATCGACGACGGCATGTCCGGCAACATCTGCCGTTGCGGCACGTATCAGCGGATCCGGGCCGCCGTCCACCGCGCCGCGTCGATCAAGAAGGGAGGCGCGTGATGAAGACGCTGGTCAGTCGCCGCGAGATCCTCAAGGGCGGCCTCGCGGTCGGCGCGGGGCTCACCGTCGGCTTCACGCTCCCGCGGCGCGGGCGCGCGCAGACACAAGGCGTGTTCGCGCCAAACCAGTGGCTGCGTATCGATCGCGACGGGGTCGTGACGATCACCAACTCGGTGCCCGAGATGGGGCAGGGATCCTTGACGACCACGCCGATGATCATCGCCGACGAGCTCGACGCCAAGCTCGACAACGTGAAGGTCGAGCAGGCTCCGGCGAATCCGGCGCTGTACAAGAACCCGGTCACCGGGAGCCAGAGCTACGGCGGCAGTCGCGGCGTGCGCGACCACCTGGACCTGTGGCGCAAGGCCGCGGCGTCTGCCCGCGAAATGCTGAAACAGGCCGCCGCGAACGAGTGGGGCGTGCCGGTCGAGAGCGTGGAGACCGAGGAGGGCGCCGTGATCCACCGGCCGACCGGCCGGCGCTTGCAGTACGGGCAGCTCGTGGACAAGGCCCAGGCGCTTCCCGTGCCGCAGAATCCGAAACTCAAGACGCCCGACCAGTTCAAGTACATCGGCAAGGCGGTCAAGCGGCGCGACACGCCCGACAAGGTCACCGGCCGCGGCATCTACGGCATCGACGTGCAAGTTCCAGGGATGCTCGTCGGTTCGATCGAACGCTGCCCGGTGTTCGGCGGCAAGGTGCAGAGCTTCGACGCGTCGGCCACCAAGGCGATCAAAGGCGTCAAGGACGTCGTCCAGGTTTCGAACGGCGTCGCCGTGGTCGCCGACAACTTCTGGACCGCGGTCCAGGGGCGGCGGGCGCTCAAGGTGACGTGGGACGAAGGCCCGACGGCTCAGGTCTCGAGCGCCCTGATCACGCGCGAGTACGAGGCCGCATCCAAGCAGCCGGGCCAGGTCGCGAGAAACGACGGCGACGCCGAGAAGGTGCTGGCCGGCGGCGGCAAGGTCTACGAGGCCGTGTATCAGGTGCCGTTCCTCGAGCACGCGTGCATGGAGCCGATGAACGCGACCGCGCAGGTCAGTCGCGACTCGTGCGTGATCTGGGCGCCGACCCAGAATCCCGGCGGCACGCAGGCGACGGCGGCGAGGATCACGGGGCTGCCGCCCGAGAAGGTCATCGTCAACACGACCTTGCTCGGTGGCGGCTTCGGCCGGCGCGGCGAGATCGACTTCATCGTCGACGCGGTCGAGACGGCGAAGGCCGTCGGCGCGCCCGTGAAGGTCGTGTGGACGCGCGAGGACGACATCACCCACGGCTTCTACCGTCCCGCGACGTACAACGTGTTCCGTGCCGCGCTCGGCGCCAACGGCATGCCGGAAGCATGGTCGACCCGCGTCGTCGGACCGGGGATCCAGATCCAGAAGGGCCGCGCGCAGGCGGGCACGATCGACCCGGCTGCCGTCGAGGCCGTCCGCAACATGCCCTACGACATCCCGAATCTCCGGATCGAGTGGAACAACAAGGATCTCGGCATTCCGCTCGGCTTCTGGCGCTCGGTCGGGCCCTCGCAGAACGGCTTCATCATCGAGAGCTTCATCGACGAGCTCGCGCACGCGGCCGGCAAGGATCCCTTCGAGTATCGGCGCGCGCTCCTCGGCAAATCACCGCGCCACAAGGCGATCCTCGAGCTGGTCGCGAAGCGCGGCAACTGGGGCGCGCCGATGCCGGCCGGCCAGGGCCGCGGAATCGCCGTCGTGTTCTCGTACGGAAGCTACGCGGCCACCGTGGCGGAGGTGGCGGTCGCACCGGACGGCGCGGTGAAGGTGAACAAACTCGTCTGCGGGATCGACGCCGGCATCGCGGTCAATCCCGACGCGGTGCGGGCGCAGATGGAAGGCGGCGCCGTCTACGCGCTCACCGCCGCGTTCTACGGTCAGATCACGATCGACCGGGGCCGCGTGCAGCAGTCGAACTTCAACGACTATCAGATGCTGCGAATCAACGAGATGCCGATGGTGGACGTGCAGATCCTCGACTCGGGCGAAGCCCCGGGAGGTCTGGGCGAGCCCGGCGTGCCCACCGTCGCCCCCGCGGTCACCAACGCGATCTTCGCCGCGACGGGCAAACGCATCCGCAAGCTGCCCATCGACCGCAACGACCTCAAGCGCGCCTGAGCCGACGTCGCGCGCCGAGCCGAACTGGCGCGGTGGAGTGGGACCCCCTCGTCCCGCCCGCAGCTCGAAGAGCTGCGAATCGGGCGAGCGGGTGACGGAGCCGATCGCCGGACATGGCCCCCGGCGGAAGGCCCCGTCAGTCGCTCGCTGTGCTCGGGCTCCCGACTGCCGTTAGGTAGTCGCCGCTAAGCGATGGTCAAGGGACGAGCGCCGCCCGAGTGATGGTGGTCGTGTCTTTGGAATGCCACTCGGCCTCGGCAAAAGCCTTGTTGATGTCCTCGAGCGGATACTTGTGCGAGATGAGGCGATCGAAGGGCCAGCGTGTCCGGTTGCGGACGAGGAAGTCGAGCGCTCTCGGTATCACGCCGGGGTCGTACTGGATCACGCCCACGATCTTCTTCGACCCCCAGACGAGCAACGAAGGCTCGAGCTCGATCTTGGCGCCGCGACTGATCGTCCCGATCTCCAGATACGTTCCTCCCGAGCGGAGCATCTCGATCCCTTCCGGGATGACGTGAGGAAAGCCGACGAAGTCGCAGGCGACGTCCGCGCCAGCTCCGCCCGTCCACTTGCGGACGAGGTTGACGCGCTCCCGACGGTCGGCGACCTCCTTGACGTTGATCGTGTGGTCGGCGCCGAAGGCGCGCGCCAGCTCGAGTCGTCCCGGCAGCTGATCGACGACGATCACGGTGGCCGCGCCCATGTCCTTGGCGACTGCGGCCGCCTGGATCCCGAGCCCGCCGGCGCCCTGGATGACGACGCTGCCCCCGAACGCGAGCCCCGCGCGGTCGAGGCCGAAGATCACCTGTGAGAGGGCGCAGTTGACCGGCGCCACCAGCTCGTCGGGGAGGGAATCCGGCACGACGAAGATGGCCCCGCGGCTTCGCAGGTAGTAGTACTCGGCGAAGGCCCCGTGGAAATGCGGGAATTGCGAGGGGCCGAGCGGGCGCTCGATCTTGGCCGGGCACGCCGCCGGCTCGTTCGCCAGGCACGCGTAGCAGCGGCCGCACGGATAGAAGTACGTGTACGCGACCCGATCGCCCTCCTTGATCGGGCGGCCGAGCGAGTCGGTCTTCACGCGGGCGCCGAGCCTGGCCACGCGGCCGGTCATCTCGTGGCCGTAGATCCAGCCGTCTTCCGGCAGCCGGAGCGGCGCGTCGCCCCGCCAGAAGTGGAGGTCCGAGCCGCAGACGTTGGCGAGCGAGACGCGGATCAGCACCGCGTCGGGCTCGACGTCGGGCACGGGCACCTCGCGGATCTCGAACGGCTTGCCCGGACCGAAGAAGACCGCCGCCTTGCCGCTGCTCATCGGCTGGCTCCTCTCGCGACGTCGAACGCGTCGTGCAGGCTCCGCACCGCCAGCTCCGCGTACTTGTCCTCGATCACGCACGACACCGCGATCTCGGACGTCGAGATCATCTGGATGTTGATGCCCTCGCGGGCGAGCGTGGCGAACATCGTGGACGCGACGCCGGAGTGGCTGCGCATCCCGACGCCGACGATCGAGACCTTGGCGACCCGCTCGTTGTGCACGATCCCGCGCGCGCCGATCTCCTGCACGACCTCGGTGAGCTCCGCGACCGCCCGCGCGTCGTCGCCGCGGGGCAACGTGAACGACATGTCGGTGAAACCGTCCTGGCTGATGTTCTGCACGATCATGTCGACCACGATGTTGCTGGTGGCGATCGCGCCGAAGACGCGCGCGGCGATGCCGGGGCGGTCGGGCACTCTCAGGATCGAGATCTTCGCCTGGCTCCGGTCGTGCGTGACGCCGGTGACCACCGCCTGTTCCATGCCGGGTTCCTCCTTCGTCACGAGCGTGCCCGGATCCGGGCGGAACGTGGAGCGCACGTGGACCGTGACGTCGTATTTCTTCGCGAACTCGACGGAGCGCGTCTGGAGCACCTTCGCGCCGAGGCTCGCGAGCTCGAGCATCTCGTCGTAGGCGACGCGCGCGAGCTTTCGCGCGTCGGGCACGATGTTCGGGTCGGCGGTGTACACGCCGTCGACATCGGTGTAGATCTCGCACACGTCCGCCTTCAGCGCCGCCGCCAGCGCGACCGCGGTGAGGTCGGAGCCGCCCCGCCCGAGCGTCGTGATCTCGTCCTCGTCCGAGAGCCCCTGGAATCCGGCGACGACCGCGATCTCGCCGGCGTCGAGCGCCCGCCGCACGCGATCGGCATCGATCTGGGTGATCCGCGCCTGCGTGTGCGCGTGATCGGTGCGCATGCCGACCTGCGGGCCGGTGAAGGACCGTGCCTTGAGACCGAGCGACTGGAGCGCTAGCGCCAGCAGCGCGATGGTGACCTGCTCACCGGTGGACAGGAGCATATCCATCTCACGCAGGTCGGGCGTCGTAGAGATCTGACGGGCGAGCGCCAGCAGGCCGTCGGTCGTCTTGCCCATAGCTGAGACGACGACGATCATCTGATTGCCGGGGGCGCTCGCGGCCACGCGTCGCGCGACGTTCATGATCTTCTCCGCGTCGGCGACCGAAGAACCCCCGAACTTCTGGACGAAGATCGCCATGCTGGCGAGAGCCTACACGACGCCCGTGCCGACCGCAAAGAACGCGGACGACGCGGTCCGACCGTGACGCCGTCGCGCCCGGCGCCGGTGCACGCGGCGACTCGCCACTAGCCCGCGGCGCCGGGCTCGACGCCCGGTCGCGCGTGAGTGGCTTCACCGAGGCTCATGTGCTCGCGGAGCAGATAGAACCAGCCGAGCAGGGTGACCGGCACGATCTGGCTGGCGTGAAAGAGCAGCGCATAGCCGACACCGGCCGAGCGGGACACGCCGAAGAGGCCGACGGCGAGCACCGCGGCCGCGTGAAAGACCCCGACGTAGCCCGGGGCGGACGGAATCGACACGCCCAGCCCGACGAAGGCGAGCACCGCCCACGGCGCCGCGAACGGCAGGTGAAGGTCCAGGGCCATCAGGACTGTCCACGCCGCGAACGCGGGCGCGAGCCAGACGAGGATCGTCCAGGCGATCAGCGGGACGGCGTGCGACGGCGTTCGGATCCCGTCGAGCCCGTGCACGAAGGTCTCGAATGCCGTGAACGCCCGCCGGTGGAGACCGGGCCAGCGAGCGAGCAGTCGGGTGATGAAGCGGGCGCAGACCTGGGGCGCCGCGACGATGGCGATCAGCATCGTGACGCTTGCGAGATCGATCGCCAGCACGACCAGGGCGGCGACCTCGAGAAACCGGGGGACCGGGACGACGAGCACCAGCACCGCCAGGATGAGCACGACGCTGAGGCTGTCCAAGACCCGCTCGACGATGAGCGTGGCGAGGGTCGTCCAGAACGGGTGGGACCGCGCGGCGGCGCCGACGGACGCATTCCAGCGCCGGGCGACCACGTACACGCGCACGACCTCACCCGCGCGGAGCGGGAGCACGTTGTTGGCCATGTAGCCGATCATCATGGCCGGCGTGATGCCTTTTGGATTGGAGCCCGGTGGAAAGAGGTACCGCCAGCGCCGGCCGCGCACCCAGATTTGGAGCGGCGCCAGGACGACGGCGACCACCATCCAGCCCCAGTGGGCGCCGCGCAGCTGATGACCGAGCTCGGCCAGATCGACGCTGAGGAAGAGATAGACGAGCAGGGCGACGCTGATCGCGACGCCGAGCGCGACTTTGAGGCGGTTCAGAGGCCGAGCTGCGCCAGGACGGCGTCGACCCGCGGTGGCACCGTGGTCGGGCGCGACGCGGACTCGAGCGCGGTGTCCGGGTCCTTCAGCCCGTGGCCCGTGAGTGTCAGCACGAGGGTGGATCCGGGCTCGAAACGACCGGCCTTGATGAGCTTGCTCAGGCCGGCCACCGTCGCCGCCGATGCCGGTTCCATGAAGATGCCCTCCTCGTGCGCGAGGAGGCGGTAGGCGCGAAGGATCTCTTCGTCGGTGACGATGTCGATCCAGCCTCGCGAGTCCTTCATCGCCTCCAGCGCCGGGCCCCAGGAGGCGGGATTACCGATCTTGATCGCGGTCGCGACCGTCCGCGGCTCTTGGATGACCCGGTTCTCGTAGATCGGCGCGGCGCCGGCGGCCTGAAAGCCGACCATTCGAGGCAGCTCCTTCACCCGTCCGGCCCGGTGATACTCGCGGTAGCCGCGCCAGTAGGCGGTGATGTTGCCCGCGTTGCCGACGGGAACCAGGTGGTAGTCCGGCGCGCGGCCGAGCTGATCGCAGACCTCGAACGCGCCGGTCTTCTGCCCCTCGAGCCGGAACGGATTCACGGAGTTCACGAGCGTGACGGGATAGCGCTCGGCGATCTGGCGGACGATCGTCAGCGCCTGGTCGAAGTTGCCGTCGACCATGAGGACCTTGGCGCCGTGGATGGCGGCCTGCGAGAGCTTACCGAGCGCGACCGCGCCCTTCGGCACCATGACGAAGGCGCGGATGCCGGCGCGCGCGGCGAAGGCGGCGGCCGAGGCCGACGTGTTCCCGGTCGAGGCGCAGATGACGGCGCGCGAGCCCGTCTCGAGCGCCTTCGAGATGGCCACGGTCATCCCGCGGTCCTTGAACGAGCCCGTCGGATTGAACCCCTCGCACTTCAGGTAGATCTGCATGCGCGCGTCGGTCGCCTCGGCGAGCCGGGGCGCGGGCACGAGAGGGGTGTTGCCCTCGAAGAGCGTGACGATCGGTGTCTTGTCGGTGACCGGGAGAAAGTCCCGGTACTCCTCGATCACGCCGCGCCACGCCTTCACGCCGGGCTACCCTCCACGCGGATCATGGTCGTGGCCGCGGCGACGTCGCGCAGCCGGTCGATCTTCGCCAGCGCCGCGCGCATGTCGCGTTCCCGTGCCTCGTGTGTCAGCATCACCACCGGCACCGCCTCGCGGATCCCGCGACCCTTCTGGATGACGTTGGCGATCGAGATGTCGTTCTCGCCCAGGATGCCCGCGACCTTCGACAGGACGCCCGGTCGATCCTGGGCCGTCACGCGCAGGTAGTAGCGGCAGCGGATCGCCTCCATCGGCGTGAGGGGCAGCGGGGCGGGTCCGACCGACGGCAGCTCGAGGGAAAGTGAAGGAATGCCGTGGGCGATTCGCCGCGCGATCTCGATGACGTCCGACAGCACCGCGGAGGCCGTCGGCATCTGGCCCGCGCCTCGGCCGTAGAACATGAGGTCGCCGACCGCGTCACCGGTCAGGAAGATCCCGTTGAAGACGCCGGACACCGCGGCGAGCGGAGAGGCCGCCGGAATCATCGTGGGATGGACGCGGACTTCCACGCCGGCGCCGCCCGGCGCGTCGGCGGCCGTCGCCTTGGCGATGGCCAGGAGCTTGATCCGATAGCCGAGCTCCCGCGCGTACTCGATGTCGTGAGCCGTGACGCGCGAGATTCCCTCGGTGTGGATGTGCTTGAGATCGACGAAGGTCCGGAAGGCCAGCGCCACGAGGATCTGCAGCTTGTGCGCCGAGTCCATGCCCTCGACGTCGAGCGTCGGGTCGGCCTCGGCGTAGCCGTGCGCCTGCGCTTCCTTGAGGACCAGCGAGAAGTCCAGGCCCTCGTCGGTCATCTTGCTGAGGATGTAGTTGCAGGTTCCGTTGACGATGCCGGCCAGCGACAGGACCCGGTTGGCGACCAGCCCGTCCTTGACCGCGCGGATCAGCGGGATACCCCCGGCCACCGCCGCCTCGAAGCCGAGCGCGACGCCGGAGCGCCGCGCCTCCTCGTAGAGCTCCACGCCGTGGTGCGCGAGGAGCGCCTTGTTCGCGGTCACCACGTGCTTGCCGGCGGCGAGCGCGCGGGAGATGAACGAGCGCGCCGGCTCGAGGCCTCCGACGAGCTCGATCACGATGTGGATCGACGGATCCGCGAGCACGCGAGCGGCGTCGCCCGTCAGTGGCAGCGACTTGAGATCGAGGCCTTCGCGGGGGCGGGTGAGGTCGGTGTCGGCCACGGCGGCCAGGGTGAGCCGCGCGCCGGCTCGCTCCTCGAGCATCTCGCGGCGGCTTTGGAGGATCTTGGCGACGCCGGCCCCGACGGTGCCGAGCCCCAGCAAACCGATGCGTACGTCGCTTGCGCGGCTCACCGAGAGATTCCCGCCAGCCCGGTCAGCGGCTCAGCTGCTTGAGCCCGCGCAGCGCCTGGCGGATCCGCTGCTCGTTCTCGACGAGCGCGAACCGCACGTAGCCCTCGCCGTACTCGCCGAAGCCGATACCCGGCGACACGGCCACCCTCGCCTCCTGAATCAAGAGCTTGGAGAACTCGAGCGAGCCCAGGCTGCGGAAGGCATCGGGGATCGGCGCCCATACGAACATCGTGCCCTTTGGCTTCGGGACGTTCCAGCCCAGCTTGTTGAGCCCGTCCACGAGGACGTCGCGGCGCTTCCGATGGAGCTCGACGATCTCGCCGACGCACTTCTGGTCGGCCTCGAGCGCGACGATGCCGGCGATCTGGATCGGCTGGAAGGCGCCGTAGTCCAGATAGGACTTGATGCGGGCCAGCGCGGCGATCATCCGAGAGTTGCCGCAGACGAAGCCGAGCCGCCAGCCGGCCATGTTGTACGACTTCGAGGTCGAGAAGATCTCGACGCCGACGTCGCGCGCACCCGGCACCTCGAGGAACGAAGGCGGCTGGTAGCCGTCGAAGGTGAAGTCGGCGTACGCGAAGTCGTGGACGACCATCAGGCGATGCTCGCGCGCGAACTCGACGACCTTCACGAAGAAGTCGCGGTCCACGCACATCGTCGTCGGGTTGTGCGGGAAGGAGAGGATCAGCAGCTTCGCCTTGGGCCACGCCAGGCGCGCCGTCTCTTCCAGCCGCGCGAAGAAATCCCCGTCGGGCGTGAGCGGCACCGAGCGGAGATCGCCGTCGGCGATCACGACCGAGTACGAGTGAATCGGATAGGTCGGGTTCGGGACGAGCGCGCCGTCACCCGGCTGGAGCACGGCGAGCGCCAGGTGCGCCATGCCTTCCTTGGCGCCGATGGTGGCGATCACCTCGGAGTCCGGGTCGAGATCGACCTTGTAGCGGTCGCGATACCACTTCGCCATCGCGACCCGCAGCCGCGTGATGCCGCGCGAGGCGGAGTACCGGTGATTCTTCGGGTTCTTCGCCGCCTCGACGAGCTTGTCGACGATGTGCTTGGGCGTCGGCATATCCGGGTTTCCCATGCCGAGGTCGATCACATCCTCGCCGCGAGCTCGCGCCTTGGTCTTGAGGTCGTTGACGATGGCGAAAACGTACGGCGGCAGGCGCTTGATTCGATAAAACTCGTCCATGGAGGACTCCTCTTCGCGTAGCCCATGGATGATACGCGGGACTGCGAAGGGTGTCAAGAAAGGTATGATCTCATGCGGGGTTAGGGGCCAGTCTCGTGCCGAAACTGACGCGAAATGTCGTCGATGTTGTCGTTATGGCAGGGGGTGTCATCCAAACCCTTGATAGTTCGTGCCGGACTTCCGGCACGCGGCTTGCCCCTTCAGGCCCTTCGTGGTTGACCAGGAATCTTCTGTTGACAGTTTGGCTGAGCCGGCCGGAGAACCCGCTAGGCCCCTAGCGCCCAGCGCCAGCGCCGGGCGCCCGCGCCGACCCAACCGGAAACAGTTCAGCCTCCTCATCGTCCGGGGCGACGGGACCCGGGTCGCCCGGTTCAACTTCCCCCGACCTGCGGCGATCGGCGTCTTCGCTGGAGTCGCCCTCGGCTTGACGACGTTCTTCGGTCTCCTCGGCGACTGGCTCCAGCTCCGACAGCTCACGGTCGAGGCCCGGACCTTCAAGGCGCAGATCGCCGAGCAGCAGGCAACGGTCGATTCCTTCAACCGCCGCGTCGTCGAGCTGCGCACGGAGATGACGGGCTGGCGCGAGCTGCACGCGAGAATCTGGGAGCCATTCGGCCCGGAGCTGCAGCCCGGCGGTCGCGACCGCGCGATCGGTGGTGGCGCGCTCCGCGCCGACCGCGTGACCGGCAAGCTCTCGCCGCGGGACGAGCTCGAGCGCCTCGCCGACAGCGTGGCGGAGCAGGGCGAGAGCCTCAAGGCGCTCGACCGGCTCGTCGCGCGCGCGGGCAAGGCGCTTGCGGCGCTGCCCTCGCGGTGGCCGGTCCGCGGCGCCGTCAACTCCGAGTTCGGCATGCGGACATCTCCGTGGTCGTCGGGGACCGAGTTCCACAGCGGTCTCGACATCCGCGCCCAGCACGGCACGCCGATCCGCGCGCCGGCCGGTGGTGTCGTGACGATCGCCGGGCCGTACCAGGAATACGGGATCACGGTCATCCTCGACCACGGCCAGGACGTCAAGAGCGTCTACGGTCACCTCTCGAAGACGAACGTCAAGCCTGGCGACCGGGTCGACCGCGGCGCCGTCGTTGGCTGGTCCGGCAACACCGGCCGCTCGACCGGCGCGCACCTCCACTACGAGATTCTGGTCAAGGGGCAGTCGGTCAACCCGCGCGCCTACCTCTGGGATTGAGAGCCTCCTCGTTCGACTCCGTCCGCGCGAGCTAGTTCTTGGGGGACGTGCGCCCGATGAAGTCGAGGCTCAGCGCGTTGAACACGTCCGGGCGCTCGAGGAAGAAGCCGTGGCCAGCCGCGGGGACCAGGTGAAGCTCGGCGCCGGGCACCCGCGCCGCGATCTCACGGGCGAAGCGTGATGGCACCAGGATGTCGTCTTCGGCGACGCTGACCAACGTCGGGCAGCGGATGGCCGGGAGGCGCTCCAGCGCGTCGTGGGCGGCGACCGCTTCGCTCTGCCTGAGGAATCCCGCGAGGGATTGAGGATAGGGGTTCGCCAGGGAGTTTTGCAGCAACGCCTCGATGAAATCCGGGCGCTCAGCGTAGGTCGTCGGGGAGAAGAGCCACAGACCGAGCGTCCGTAATGTCGACTCGCGGCCAAGACCGATGCGCATCTCGCGCCAGGCCGCGTTCAGTGCCAGCATCGCGTCCGGGCGCGCGAACGTGCAGGCCAGGTGCAGCGAGCGCACGCGATCCGGCCGTGCCAGCGCCAGCTCCTGCGCGATCATGCCCCCCATCGACACGCCGATCACGTGAGCGCTGTCGACGCCGAGCGCGTCCATGAGGCCGAGCGCGTCGCCGGCCATCATCCGTATCGTGTAGGGGTGATCGGGAGCATCGCTCTGCCCCACGCCGCGGTTGTCGAACGCGATCACCCGGTACTGCGCGGAGAAGTCGGCCATCTGAAGCGCCCACGCCATGTGGTCGCCACCAAAGCCCATGATCAACACCAGCGGCTCGCCCTCGCCCACATCCTGGTAGAAGATCTTGATGTCGCCGACGCTGACACTCGGCACTGGCTCGCCCTCTAAGCACGCACGTCGGCGCGCTCGGTAATGTCAGGAGCGGGGCCGGGCGAAACGTCTTTGAGGATCTGCTCGTTCTCCGCGCAGGACGCCACGCCCAGCGAGCACCGCGTGGTGAAGCGCGAACCCGACGGCGGATGGATCGGGCTCGGCA
>Ga0066710_100004087_pt1 | contig 12752 bp, 12 predicted proteins | sample GraSoiAngelo_159_FD_79666 | JGI IMG/M metagenome (GOLD analysis project Ga0066710, IMG submission 79666) | Grasslands soil microbial communities from the Angelo Coastal Reserve, California, USA - 14_1009_16_40cm | ecosystem: Environmental > Terrestrial > Soil > Grasslands | place: USA...
AGCAGCTTTTCTAGATTCAGGGCGGAGAAAAAGGTCCGATTCATGGCCACCAGGTCGTTCACCAAGTAATCCTTGCCCAGACGTCGCTGCGCCTCCTCGCCCACCTCTTTGAGTCGCGAGAGTTGCGAGAGACGGGCCTCCACCACCGTGACCGCTCCCTCGAGGGAGGCGAGCGACTGTGCTTCACGCAGGTCAATGTAGCCTCGCGTGGAATCGTAGTCGTAGAACCCCGAGTCCACGATGGCCACCACCTGAAATGGGCGGCTCCTGGGAACTGGGAGGAATGGCGTCATCTGAAGCTGCGGAAGCACCACCCGCACTCGGTCTCCCGGGGCCACATCGAGGGTGGCGGCCAGATCCTTGCCTAGCGCAATTCCAGGCAGGGAACTCTCTCCTTCGTGCGAGAGCGCGGTCAGGTCCCCCGAAGAGACCTTTTCCGCCAAGTCGGTGACGCGCCTCTCCTCCGCCAACCGGATCCCCTTCAGGATCACGCCCGTTCCGCCCGGGACGAGATCGCTCACCATGAGACCCTTCAGAAGCACTACGGGGGAGGCGGCTGCGATTCCCGGCACTGACCGAAGGGTTCGAACCACCGCCTCGGGATCCTGGATGGGCTTTCCCGGCCAGGCACCGAAGACGGTGAGATGAGCGTTGGCGCCGAGTATTTTTTCCCGGATGTCCTGCTGGAAACCGGTCATGAGGGCCAACGCGATAATCAACGCCGCCACCCCGACGATGACTCCCAAGATGGAAATCAAGGATATGACGGAGACAAAGGTCTGCTTCCGCTTGGCGGTCAGATAGCGGAGGGCGATGAAGAGCTCGTAGGACATCAGAGGGTTGGACCCTTGGACACTCGTCGGCTCACGGGGCGGAGCCGTCACTCTTCTTGCGGGATTCTCGCTTCGCCGCGGTCCACGCTCCGGTGACGGGAGAATCGTCCGCGATGACCCGGCTCATCCAACTGCCTTTCACCGTCTTCAGATCCGAGGAAAGCTGCCCCTCGAGATCGGAAATCGCCCCCAGCTTGCTATCGATCCGATGGAGGACCAGCTTGTTGTTGATGAGCGTCCCCTGGAGGCTCCCCCGATAGCCGCCATCCTGCTGATATTCCCCCTCGATGATCACCCCGGACTGGCGAAGCGTGAAAACTGCCTTGTCCTTGCTGGGCATATAGACGACATCCCAGGAGCCGGAAAGTCCCTCGGGTTCCTCCGTCGGACTCCGGTGGAGGGTGGAAAGACGCTCCTGAATGAAGCGGATGCGCTCACGGGAATCCGCAATCTGCTCCCTCAGCCGCCGCATCTCCTGGCGGGTCAACTCCTCCGCCCTCTCGGCGGATTCGATCTGCATCGCGAGCGACTCCTCGCTCTCCTCATCGGGCGATGTGGATCCCTTCCGGAGCGCCGCGCCGAGCCGATCATAGAGAGACGAGATCCGGTCCTGGAGCTCCGCCCGCCGTCCCTCGGCGGCCTGGTACTCACCCAGGGAGCGGTCCAGCCGCGCTTTCTCCAGATCGATGTGCACTTTCAACGTGAAGATGGCTGCAGAGGCATCCCGAAGTCCTTCCCGATCCGCATTCTCTTCCTTCTCCGCCGCCAGCATCCTGCCGCCGAGAACCGACACGAGCAAGAGAACCGGCGTCCATCTGCCTGGAAGTCTCACGGAGTGTCCCTCCCCTTCAGCGCACCCGATCGCACCAGCTCCTCGGCCATCCGAACGGCATTCAGGGCTACCCCGGTGGACAAGTTGTCCGTTACGCCCCAAAACCAGAGGCCACTCGGAAGCGAGGGATCCGCCGTCAGTTCACCAAGCAGGATGCCTTCTTCTCCGGACAGCTCGGCAGGAGTGATCGCTCCCGAGTTCGCCACAAACCGCAGGCCCGCCCGCGCCGCCAGCGCCTCCCGGATCCTTCCGGGATTCACCTCTTCCCGAAAGCGGACCCGACAGAGGAAGGAATGGCAGTGAAAGACGGGCACCAGCAAGATGCGGACGGTATGGACGAAGGGCCTTCCATTGAGAATGGACGCAACTTCCCGGGCGATGGAATCCTCTCCCATTCGATTCCCGGGTGCCAGGGAGGCCGGAAGGAGATTAAACGCCAAGACTCTTCCGAATCGCTCCTTCGGGACCTCAGTGAAGTTCAGCACACTCACAGTCTGTCGGTAGAGCTCCTCGATCCCCTCCTCCCCGGCCTCCGACGCTGGCTGCATGACCAAGCTTACGACCTCTTCTATGCCGAAGCCCTGTGCCAAGGGGGCCAGAAACGTGGAGAGAAACTGGGAGACCGGATGCGGCGAGGCCAGGATGCCGCTCCGTGGCCGGGAGGCCTCCGGATTCACGGCGGCATTCACCACGGGGATGCCCTCCCGGGAATTGGCCGCCTGAGTGAGATCGATGGCCACGAACCGACCCCGCTCCGGCCAATCCAGATAGCTCTCGCCGGTCCCCGAAGGACCGCAGAAGAAGGCCAGGTCCACCCGTTCCAACTCCGCCAAATCTGGCTGGACTGCCAGCATCGCTTCCCCGTCGAATTCAGTGAGATTGCCTCCCTGCTCCACGGCGCCGGTATCGAAAACGCGGACCTGCCCCACGGGAAAGCGACGCCGACGGAGGTGGGTCTTAACACCCTTGCCCAGCAGGGTGGAGGAATCGAAAAGAGCGATATTGATCGGACTCGGGTGGGAACCGCCGAGGCTATTCCGCGCCATGGCCTGGTTGCGCCGGCAACGGACCGGCGCTCTCCCTGGTTTCGCCGCGCCCGGGCAAGAGGCCACGAGGCACCACTCCGGAGAGGACGTAAAGGAACGCCATTCCCAGGAGCACCTGTTCCGGCCACGCGAAGATGGCCAGCAGGATCAGGATGGGCACAAACAGAACCTGGTAGGGGCGGCGCGCCTTCAGATCAAGTTGCTTCAGGCTCCTGTAGCGCATCCTCGAGACCATGAGGACCGCCAGCGTGGCTAGGAGAAGCCACACCAGGCCCCCCATCGCAGGGTCATGGACTGGATGGGGGCAATAGTAGACCAGCGCCGCCACCGCCCCCGCAGCCGCGGGAATGGGGAGTCCCACGAAGTAGCGCCGATCGAGGGTGGAGGCCTGGATGTTGAACCGCGCCAGCCTCAGGGCGCCGCACAGCACGAATCCGAAGGTGGCCACCATGCCGGGGCGACCCAGATCCGAGAGCGCCCAACAATACGCCAGTACCGATGGCGCGACTCCGAAGGAAATCAGGTCCGACAGGGAGTCCAGTTCTCGCCCGAAGTCGCTGGCCGTCCCGGTGAGCCTCGCCACCAGGCCATCCAGGCCGTCCAGCACGATGGAAAGGGCAATCAACAATGCGGCCAGGCCATAATCGCCCTGGATGGACTTGACCAGCGAGACCAGCCCGAAGAACAGATTTACCGAGGTCAGAACGCTGGGCAGCGAGGCCCCGCGCCGAAAGCGGCTCTTACCGGGTATCCGCCGGCGCAAGTTGCCGTTCCTCTTCATGAATTCTCCCTACCTGTGCCCATGCCAGGACGCTGGCGCCCCCCTTGACTTTCGACCCTACCACGACCTCAGGACGGGCGTTGGGAGGGAGGATCACCTCCAAGCGAGATCCGAATTGTATGAGACCGATACGCTCGCCGGTACCCACCGATTCTCCCTCCTTTTTCCAGCAGACGATGCGGCGCGCTATGACTCCGGCGATTTGCGCAAGCCGCACAGGTCCTAGATCACTCTCAAGCCAGATGTCATTTCGCTCGTTTTCAAAAGCGGCCCGGGAGAGGTTCGCGGGAAGAAATCGACCGCGGCGATAGTCGATCTTCCGGATGCGCCCCGCCACTGGGGCCCGATTGATGTGAACGTCGAGCAGGGAAAGGAAGATGGAGATCCTTGTGCCCGCTCCCAGAGACAGCGGTTGGATTTCCACCACGCGGCCATCGCCGGGCGAAACGATGACTCCAGGATCCGAAGGGATCTCCCGCGGAGGATCCCGAAAAAAGAAGGCCACTAACCCGGAGAGGAGCAACGCGCCGCCTGCAAGGTAGGGAAAGCCGAGCCCCGCTCCTGCCGCGGCGACCACCAATCCGGCGCCCAAGTAGGGGTAGGACTCGCGAGCCAGCGTCATTCCTAAGTCCTCGGAGAAAAAGGGGTCCTGCTGGAATTCTCGCTCTGACCCGATCGCTCTAGCGGGAGCCGGATGCCATCAGATCGCCGTTGCGATAATGCCGCATCATGGCCTCCATCTTATCCTTAAGATGTAGCTTCTTCTTCTTGATCTTGACCTCTTCCAGCTTCTCTTCCTCGTTGAGAAAACCTTTCCCCTGGAGCTCGCGAAGTCTGGCTTCACAACTGGAGTGGGACTCCATCAAGAGTCGAAATTCCTCGTTCTCTCTCCGAAGGACTTCCTTGAGCTCCCGGAGATCGGTCTCCATGGCGGCACCTCCCTGCTGGTGAGAAAAGGACGGACTATGGGTGGGGTTGTTCATCATCTTCTATCTGGCTTAAGTTTACCACCGGGGATGAAGCCCAGCAAGGCGACCTTGACGGGGTCTCTCAGAGTGGCGCCTGCAATACCAGGGCATCCTCCCGGGTATCCGTGTAGTACGCCTTCCGGCGTCCAACCTCTCGGAAACCCAGCTTGGCATAAAGCTTGAGGGCCGGAGAATTTGAGGGTCGAACCTCGAGAGTGGCCACCGTGCACCCCGACATTCTGCCCAGATCCATCAGGTGTCTCATGAGGGCCTGACCGAGACCTCTCCGTCGGGAATCCTCTCGAACCGCCACATTATTGATGCGGACCTCACGGTCGACCATCCAGGCACTGGCATATCCCTCCACGCTCCCTCGGACAGAGCGGACAACCCGATTGCAAGCAAAGGGATTCCGATGGATTTCGTGCAGAAAATTCTCGGGCGTCCAGGGCACCGGGAAGGTGGCCCGCTCGATGGTCATCACCTCCGGCAGATCCCTCGGAAGCATAGGCTCGATGCGGAAAACCTTCAGGAACGCCGGCCCAGCTCCGCGTCGGGAGGGCGGATGTAGTTTGGCGTCAGGCTCCTTAAAGACCAAGGGCTCCCCTTCTTGTGCTCTTGAACCCCCCATTGGGCGAGGACCGCCCCCAGAAAGCAAGGCCCCTCTTCCAGACTATCTTTTCGCCCCCTGGAGCTCCGAATCAAGCTCCAGCACACTCGGACGCCGTCGCCGCAGAAGAGGACTGGCTCTTCCGGGAGGGACGCAACGAGCCTCTCAGGATCTGCGCTGCGCTCCGGAGCCCCAACCAGGATTCCCCCGTCTCCCTTCCGGTAGAGGGCCGCATAAACCTCCCCTCGGCCGGCGTCGATGAGAGGCACCACGGGGAGTCCTCGGTGCAGGTAGCGATGGCCCATGGCCAAAAGCGTGGAAACGCCGAAGGCCGGGATTTCCCGGGCCAGGGCTATTCCCTTCACGGTAGCAATCCCTACCCGGAGCCCCGTGAAAGTGCCAGGCCCTAGTGCCACAGCCAGGAGGTTCACACCGGAAACGTCAAGGCCCGCTAGGTCCAGGAGAAGGTCGATACTCCTCAGAAGTCTCCCCTGGTGGTGGCCTCCTCCAACCAGGTTCAACTCCCCGAGAAGGCGCTCCGAGTCCAAGACCGCCACGCTCCCCGCGGGAGTGGAGGTGTCCACGCCCAGGGAGACCATCTACCCTCCCCCGACCCGTTCCCTTTGCAAGAAGCGAGCAACCTCCGCCTCCTGGCGCTCCCATTCGAGAAGGAAGGCGATTCCCACATCGAAGCGTCCCGGCTTGGCCAGGTCTTCTAGTTCCTCGATTCTGACCACGCGTCCTTTCAAGGTGATCTGGTCCGCGCCTAAGAGATCCTGGCACTTTACCAACACGTTTTCACCGATCTCATAGGGGCGGCCTGTCTCCATCAGCAGACCGCTGCGACTCATGTTTTTGGGAAGGGATGGATCCAAGTCGGCCAAGGAACCACCGGAGGGAAGCACCTGAATGTTCAGCCCTTGCCGCTGGGGATCGATCCGGATGAAATTCCTGCGCTCGCGATAATAGACCGCCACCGCGTTGGGGCCGCGGGCTTTGGACTGATAGAGCGCCTCCTCGGCACGCGTGATGAGCCGCTCGCCAACGGTGGAATCGTCGGGGTACTTCGCGATTCCGATGCTCAGGGTCATCTGAATGGGCTTCCCGTCCACCTCGCGGCGGACGAAGTGCCGCTCAATCTCCCGACGAATCCGCTCCGCTACCAGGTAAGCGCCCATCCGCTCCGTCTCCGGAAGCATCAGGGTGAACTCCTCCCCGCCGTAGCGGGCGGCCAGGTCGATATCCCGGATTTTGTTCTTGATGAGGATGGCCACCTCCTTCAAGAGAATATCGCCCACGAGATCGCCGTGCTTTTCGTTCACCTCATGAAAATTGTCCAAGTCCATATAGAGAAGACAGAGGTCCAGCTCGTAGCGCTTGGAGCGTCTCAGCTCCCGCTGCAGGCTCGCCCTAAAGGATCGCTGGTTGGTCAATCCGGTGAGGGGATCCTGCGCGTTGGAGCGCTCGGACTCCTCGAACACGGACATCTCGATGATCTTGGGGCGGGTCAGCTTGTGATTGACGTTGATAAAGTAGTCGAAGGCCGCGACTCGCAGGCCCACCTCGCGGCCCACTCGAGCGATGAGATGAATGCGGTGCTGGAGGATGGCGTTCCAGTGGGCTCGGGCCTCTTCCTCTTCCATCATGAGATGAGTGAGAATGAGAAGGAGCGCGGAATGGACCTGCACTCCGGTCTCGGAACGGATTTGGGAGAGGCGCCCGAGAATCCGCTGCTCGTTGTGGGTATCCTCGTCCAGCAACGCCAGGAGTTCGCCCTTCACCCGTTCGACCTCGTGTGGCGTTATCAATCGGTCCCCTACTCCACGCCCTGACGGCGAAGGGTTTCCAGCAGCTTGTCCAAGGCTTGCTCGGCTATGGGAGCCGCGGACCGAAAATGAATTCCTGCTCGGAAAGCCCCGCGGTCCAGCGGAGAGGGAGCTTCCTCCCGAATCACACAGGCCTCCAACTCTTCGCCCTCTGCGCCGCCGGGCCCTGGGAGCCGAACTCGCACAGTCTCACCCGGCGGCAAGGGGACGGGGCTCTCCAGGAGTGCCCCCGAGCGGCTGATGTCCCTTATCCTGACCTGTCTCTCTCCTAGCTCTTCGCCGCGCACGAGCGCGAGCCGGAGAGGTGCCGCCAGGGAGCGAACTCTTACGTCGCGTCGTCGCTCCCGGTAATGAATCACCACCCGGTTTCCCCCCTGATTGCGGGCCGCGGCAAGCGCATCGGAGGCGCATTGCAAAAGTCCCAGCGCCGCATCACTGTCGCCAGGGAAGGACGCCAGCCCCGCCGACAGGGTGAGACGCACCGGTGCCTTCGCTCTCTCGACCTTCAGGAAGGCTTCCGCCACCCCCTCTCGGATTCTCTCCGCGGCCACGTGGGCACCCGACCGTCGCGTCATGGGGAGGAGCAGGCCGAAGTGCGCCCCGCCCAGGCGCGCCGCCAGGTCTATGTCCCTCAAGCGGGCTCGAACGAGGGCAGCCACTTCCCGCAAGAGAACATCTCCCCAGGTGCGGCCGTGGTCGCGAGTGACCCTGCTAAAATCGTCCAGGTCCAACAATGCCACGCTGAATTCCTGAATCCGTCGCACGGCTCGTCTGGCTTCGGCACGTATCGCGCGACCGAAACTCCGCGCGTTGGCGAGGCCCGTCAGCCCGTCCGACTCCGCCGTCCGCTCCGCCTGCTCGAGGGCCCACTCGTCCACCAACTTCGGCCGGACCAGGCACTTTTCCCGGTTCATGAAATAGTCCAGGGCTGCAACCCGGGTGCCCGGGTCCCGCGCGATTCTCCAGGTTAGCTCTTCCCGATGAAGGGCGATGGCCCTCCAGTGGCGGGCCGCCTCTTCCTCCGTCATGTCCAGATGGGTCAGGAGACCGATGAGCGTGGCGTGCAAAGGAAAATCATCGGCAAGGCCCATAGCGGAGCACTTCTCCCTGGCCGAGGAGGGCTCCGGGGAGTCCAGAAGAGTCAAGAGCTCCTCGCGCTGCCGCGGACTGATCCTGTGCGGAGACAACCACCCCTGCAATGCGCACTCCCTTGATCAGACTGGACTTATCCTAGCTTGTCCGAAATCGACATGTCAATCGTATAAGATTTGAATTGACCCTTGAAACATCCGCATCATCTTGGCGTTTGAAGAAAGGTAGAATTCTTGTAAGATGTCGGGCCGGGGTTCCCGTCAACAGCTGGCAGGTGGACAATGCGGAATTCGCTCAATGCTCGGGGCGCAGCGCCCGTGGCTGCAGGCCGAAACTCCCCGGTACCAGTTCCCTCCGATGAACTCCTCGTGACCCGCATCCTGGCGGGGGAGGTGAGCCTTTACGAAAATCTCATCGCCCGTTACGAGCGGTCCATCGTGAACTTCATCTACCGGATGATCGGCGACTACGAGCAAGCGCTGGACCTGGCCCAGGAAGTCTTCTTCAAGGCTTACCGCTCCCTGGCCCGCTTCGACCCGACATTTCGCTTTTCGACCTGGCTCTATCGAATTGCTTCCAACCGAAGCATCGACCACCTTCGCAGGCAGGCGCCTATCCTCCTTTCCCTCAACGACCCGGGCGAATCGGAAAAGGGGACGGAAGGCGTCTCCCAGCTCAAGAGCGCCACCCGAGGGCCCGAGGACTTGTTGGTGTCGCGGGAACTTGGAGAGCAGATATCCAGGGCCATAGACGACCTTCCCTCCGCCTACCGGGAACTGATCCTTCTGCGCCACCTTCAGGGAATGTCCTACGAGGACATTGCCAGAGTGAAGCATCTGCCCCTGGGTACCGTGAAGAACCGCCTCTTCCGGGCCCGTGAAATCCTCCGAAAGAGACTGGACAGCTGATGGAATCCTGCGCCCGAGTCATCGAGATGCTTCCGGAGTACGTGGAGGAGGAGCTCCCCCGGGAGACATCCGCTCGAATCGGCGTTCACCTTCTGTCCTGCGGCGCCTGCCGGAGACGCGTGGAGGGCCACCGGAGGACCCTCGAGGCGTTGGAATCGCTCCCCCAGGTAATTCCCCCCCCCGATTTGCGGTTGGCCGTGATGCAGCAGGTCCGAGACCACCCCCTTCCAGCAGCCCGCGGGACCAGAGGTCATCTGCGGCTCGTGCGGGCGTTTTGCTGGACCGCTCTTCTGGTCCTGGCTGGTACCGCCTCCTCCGCCGGCGCCCTGTTGCTGGCGGGAGCCTCCTGGGGAAGAACTTCGCTGACCGATCCCATCCTCCTCACCGAGTGGCTCGTAGCTCTGGGCCAGATGGCATTCTCCTTCCTGCTGAACATGGCGACACGCACCGGAGCTCCATTGCTCCTGCCATCCCATCCTAGCTTCCTTGCATGGCAAGGGGGCTTAGGGTGGATGTTGGCCACAGGGGCCATGTGCCTGGTGATGGGATTCGGGATCCTCGCCACTGCGAGGGCCGTTTTTCGACCTCGAAGCCGCTGACTCCCCTTCTCGCGACAATCTTCCATGCGCTTGGCTCGTCCTCGACCTGCAAGTTGTTGCTGGGACTCGGGGAAATTCTTTGACAATTCTTTGACTGCGCATTATATTGCCCTTAGAGTCGCCCCTGAGGGGAAGAACTTTTTTCTTTCCAATAGGTTCCCGAGGGTGACGTGATGTCCGGCAGCGCGGCAATTCAACGGCTGGGGAGGTGGAGAGGCCATGTCATCCGGCACTGAAATCATCCAGATGATCGGCAGGCTCCAGGACCTGAAAGGGTTCCGGGACCAGCACTGGGATGGGAGCTTCGAGGACTATCTCCAGATCGCGAGGCAAAATCCGCGAGTAACCCGCACCGCCTTCCAGCGGGTCTACGACATGATCCTCGCTCAGGGAACTCGCGAATATTACGAATACAAGAAGAAAATCATCCACTACAACTTCTTCGACGATAAGAACCACGGCGGCGTGGACGCTGTCTATGGGCTGGATATACCGCTGATGAAGATGGTGAACGTCTTCAAATCCGCTGCGAAGCGCTACGGGACGGAGCGGCGTGTTCTCTTGCTGCACGGCCCCGTGGGAAGCTCGAAAAGCACCATTGTGCGCCTGCTGAAGAAAGGCTTGGAGGATTACTCCCGAAAGCCGGAGGGGGCCCTCTACAGCTACTCCTGGATCATCGATGAGGAAAATACCCGCAAGAAGCAGGATCAGGCGGTGGCGGAAGTTCCCTGTCCCATGCATGAGGATCCGCTGCACCTGATTCCTCTGGAACTCAGAGCTGAGATTCTGGCGAAGCTCAGCGAGGGAAAGCCCGAATCTGAGCGCATCGTGGCGGAAGGCGATCTCTGTCCCTCCTGCCGGCAGCAGTTCAAGGAGCTGAACCTCCGCTATGGCGGCGACTGGACACGGATCATCTCCCACGTGAAGGTGCGCCGGCTCATCTTGTCGGAGAAGGACCGGATCGGCATCGGTACGTTCCAGCCCAAGGATGAGAAGAACCAGGATTCTACGGAGCTCACGGGTGACATCAACTATCGAAAGATCGCCGAATACGGCGCCGACTCGGACCCCCGGGCCTTCAATTTCGACGGAGAGTTCAACATCGCCAATCGGGGCTTGATTGAGTTCGTGGAGGTCCTGAAGCTGGATGTGGCCTTCCTGTACGACCTCCTGGGCGCTTCCCAGGAGCACAAGATCAAGCCCAAGAAATTCGCGCAGTGCGACATCGACGAAGTCATCATCGGCCACACCAACGAGCCCGAGTACCGCAAGCTCCAGCACAACGAATTCATGGAGGCCCTACGCGACCGAACCGTGAAAATCGACGTTCCGTACATTACCAAGTTGGCCGAGGAGATCAAGATTTACGAGAAGGACTACAATCCCTCCCGCATCCGCGGCAAACACATTGCTCCTCACACCATCGAGATGGCGGCCATGTGGGCCATCCTGACGCGGCTCGAGGAACCCAAGAAGGCGGACCTGACGCTCCTCCAGAAGCTGAAGCTTTACAACGGAAAGACCCTGCCGGGCTTCACCGAGGACAATGTGAAGGAGCTGCGCAAGGAAGCCGTGCGCGAGGGCATGGACGGCATCTCCCCCCGCTACATTCAGGACAAGATCAGCAATGCTCTCGTTTCCGACAAGGGCGAGGGGTGCATCAATCCCTTCATGGTTCTCAACGAACTGGAGAGCGGGCTTAAGCACCACTCGCTGCTCACCAACGAGGATTTGCGGAGGCGCTATCGCGACCTCCTCTCCGTGGTGAAGCAAGAGTACGAGGACATCGCCAAGAACGAGGTTCAGCGGGCCATCTCGGCCGACGAAGAGGCCATCAGCCGACTGTGCGCCAATTACATCGACAACATCAAGGCCTATACCCAGAAGGAGCGGGTCCGTAACAAGTATACGGGCCAGGACGAGGAGCCCGACGAACGGCTCATGCGCTCCATCGAGGAGAAAATCGACATCCCTGAGAACCGCAAGGATGATTTTCGGCGGGAGATCATGAATTACATTGGTGCCTTGGCCGTGGAACGGAAGACGTTCAACTATCGCACGAACGAACGGCTCCACAAAGCCCTGGAGCTCAAGCTCTTTGAAGACCAAAAGGATTCCATCAAGCTCACCAGCCTGGTCAGCAGCGTGGTGGACAAGGAAACCCAAGAAAAGATTGATGTGGTTAAGAGTCGCCTTGTCAAGGACTACGGCTACTGCGATGTGTGCGCCACCGACGTGCTGAATTACATCGCCAGCATCTTCGCCCGCGGGGACGCCCGGGACTAGAGGCCGGCGTCTTCCCGGGCGGGACCGAGCCGCCTCCCTGAGAGGTCTCGGCCCGGGGCGGCTCCGGATTCCGCCATGATCCTTCGCATCGAACAGGACCACCACCGCTTCAAGCAAATCATCCGCGGCAAGATCAAGCAGGACCTGCGCAAGTACATCTCTCGGGGGGAGCTCATCGGCCGCCGCGGAAAGGACCTCATCAGCATTCCCCTCCCCCAGATCTCCATTCCCCATTTCGTCCATGGCAGCCGCCAGGCCGGAGGCGTGGGCCAGGGCGATGGAGACGTGGGCACGGTGCTGGGCGCTGCAGAACCCGAGGAGGGAAACGGACAGGCCGGCGACGCCCCGGGGCAGCACATCCTGGAGGTGGAGGTAACCCTGGACGAGCTGGCCGAGATGCTCGGTGAGGAGCTGGAGCTCCCCCGCATCGAGCCCAAGGGCAAGAAAAATATCGTCACCGAGAGGTCCCGTTACATCGGCATCGCGCCCACCGGCCCGGAGAGTCTCCGGCATTTCCGCCGGACCTACAAGGAGATGCTCAAACGCTCCCTGGCTAGCGGCACCTATCGGCGTGCCCTGCCCGGTCCCTTCATCATCCGGGAAGACAAGCGCTACCGATCCTGGAGAACCACGGTCCTGCCGGAGACCACCGCGGCCATCCTTTACATGATGGACGTTTCCGGCTCCATGGGAGAGGAACAGAAGGAGATCGTCCGCATCGAATCATTCTGGATTGATACGTGGCTGCGGCACCACTACAAGGGGCTTGAAATTCGTTACATCATCCACGATGCAGAGGCGCGGGAAGTGGACCAGGAGACCTTTTATCACACCCGGGAGAGCGGCGGCACCGTCATCTCCAGCGCCTACCGTCTGGCCCTGGATATCACACGGACTGACTACCCCACCCAGGAGTGGAATGTCTACTGCTTCCACTTTTCCGATGGCGACAACTGGTCCCAGGGGGATAC
>Ga0066710_100004088_pt1 | contig 12751 bp, 11 predicted proteins | sample GraSoiAngelo_159_FD_79666 | JGI IMG/M metagenome (GOLD analysis project Ga0066710, IMG submission 79666) | Grasslands soil microbial communities from the Angelo Coastal Reserve, California, USA - 14_1009_16_40cm | ecosystem: Environmental > Terrestrial > Soil > Grasslands | place: USA...
AGGGGAATCGCCCTATTCCAATTTTTTCACAGCTCCATAGACCGCCCCTACAGTTGCGAACTTCGGATCCGGCGATTCGTTGGGCAAAGCCCAGCTCCTAAGAGAAGGGGGTCTGTCGATGAAATCCGGTTTACTCCTTGTCCCGCTTATGACGATCCTGCCGCTGCTTGCAACTCCCGCACTGGCCCAAACCACGGCTCCGCAGGTCACCCCGGCCGGCGCCGGCAACCTGGCAGGCCAAGGCCCGAAGATCGACCTGGATAAGGCGAAGGCGTTCAAGCCTCCACGCACGGAGCTCGGGCATCCCAACCTGGAAGGCATCTGGCAACCGCGCGCCTCCGGGGCAGCATTTTCGGTGTTGCCGCATGAGGGCGGATTCTTTTTAGGACAAGGCTCGGAGACGGGCATTATCGAGGGCGGCGTTCTGCCGTATCAACCTTGGGCCGCCGAACAAGTGAAGTATCGGCGGGATCACGTCGAGCTGGACCCGACGGGCCACTGCCACTACGAAGGCATTCCGCACGCACTCTACTTCACATTCCAGATTTTCCAAACGCCGAACCAAATCGCATTTGTGCATGAGAACATGCACGCCTGGCGCATCGTCTACATGTCAGGCGAGCATCCCAAGGATTACCTGGCCTGGATGGGCGATTCCCGCGGACACTGGGAAGGCAACACGCTGGTCGTCGACGTCGCCAACAACAACGATAAGAGCGTGTTCGATATGGCCGGCCACTTCCACAGCGATCACCTCCGCGTGGTGGAGCGATACACGCTTCAGGACGAAAACACGCTGATCTGGGAAGCCACGCTGACGGATCCAAAAGTCTTCACCGGCCCGTGAAGATGCGGTTCCCGCTGATCCGCGGGGCCAAAGATTATGCGATCATGGAATCCGGATGCTTTGAGGACGAACGGGATCAGGCCCACCTCAAAGATGCAGCGCTCCCGGCGAACCACTACAAGGAAGAACATGAAAAGGAAAAGAAGTAGGCACGCGTTAACTTAGCGAACTGTGAGCAAATTGGAACTCACGGGCGGGCATGTGTGAGCGACCCCCTGCCGCCTTCGGCGGCTCTCCCCCTTTCCAAGGGGGAGAATGTAATGTCCCCCTTGCAAAGGGGGACGGCCGCGAAGCGGCAGGGGGTCGCTCACACATGTCCGTCCGTGATCGGCTCAGAGCTCGCTAAGTTAGCGCGTATGGGCTTTAACAGTTCAAACGGCTCCAACAGGAGGAACACATGACTCGCACCCGTTTGGCTTTGGTTCTGACTATCGCTCTGGTCGCCATCCAGTTGTTCGCCACTGGATATCCGTATTCAGTTCAGGTGAATCGGGGCGCGTACTTCCCATCCCAGGATCACTGGGAGCGTCGAAAACCCGCAGATGCCGGTATGGACGGCGTGAAGTTGAACGAAGCCATCGAGTTTATGAGGGCTCACGAAACCACGTCGCCGGCTAGAGACTTTTCCGACCAGGAAATCATTTTTGGAAAACTTCTCGGGTCGATCCCCACCGAACGAGGAGCAACCAATGGCTTGATCATTCGCCACGGCTACATCGTTGCAGGGTTCGGCGACACGCTGCGGCCGGATCCGACTTATAGTGTGGCGAAGAGCATGCTCTCGACGGTAGCAGGCATCGCGTTGGACCGCGGTCTGATTCCGAACCTCGACGATCCTGTTGCGAATGTAATTAAGGATGGCGGCTACGATTCACCGCACAACCGGCTCGTCACCTGGCGGCACCACCTTCAGCAGGAGTCGGAATGGGAAGGTGAGATGTGGGGGAAGAACGCCAACTTCCTCGGAACAGAGGGCTTCGGCCGAGGCCAAATGAAGCCGCGCGCGATCCAGGCGCCTGGCGCGTTCTACGAATACAACGACGTCCGCATCAACCGCTTTGCATTGTCGCTGTTGAGATTGTTCAAGAAACCTATTCCGGACGTCTTCCGCGACGAAGTGATGAATCCGATTGGCGCCTCCACGACGTGGAAGTGGGTGCCCTACACGAACGCCTATGTGGACATCGACGGCAAGCGTATGGCGTCAGTCAGCGGTGGCACGCGCTGGGGCGGCGGCATGTGGATTAACACCCACGACATGGCGCGGTTTGGTCTGCTTTGGTTGAGGCGTGGCAAATGGGGCGATCGTCAGATTGTGCCGCCCTCGTACGTGAAGATGGCGACGACGCCGAGCGCCCACGGTCCGGACTACGGCTTCTTGTGGTGGCTCAACACGAAGCAGCAGCAATGGCCTGGCTCCCCGGCGACGGCATACTTCGCCCTGGGCGCCGGCGGCAACATTATCTTCATCGATCCCAGTCACGACCTCGTGGTGGTTTGGCGATGGAGTGCCCAATCGAATGAGGGCTTCAAGAGAGTGGTCGACGCAATCACCAACTGAGGTTGACCGAGAACACAAAGACACAGCGCGGCAAAGCCGCAACCAAAATCCGAGCCGCGAATTACGCGAGTCTTCCGTAGATTTCGCGTAATTCGCGGCCAACAAACTTGCCAAAAAACAAGAAGTTACGCATTTGTTACACAAAGGCACGAAGACACAAAGAAAGGCGGCCTTTCTTTGTGTCTTCGTGCCTTTGTGTCTTTGTGTTCCACCTTAAGGTAAAATACGCGTATGCGTCCTCTAGTCGCCATCGCTTTCCTCTGGACGATTGCGTCGCTCCCGTTGAATCTGGAAGCGCAAGTCCGCGGTGGTCCTCGCCGAGGCGGATTTCCGCCCCGAACGGGCGCTTTCGTCACGACGGGGAGAATGCCCACGGTTATTGTAGGCAGGCCTCACTTCGGCGCGCCGCGCTTCCGCGCAGGGTTCGCGATACAGCCGGCGCCGTTCTATCAACCGTTCTTTTGGCCCGCACCGATGTTTGCGGCGCCCTTTTATTCGGTGGCGCCTTCAGTCTCCGTGCAAGAGCCACAGCCATACGACTCAAGCCAGGTGAACGAACTTTTGTATCAGGTGGAGCGGCTGACGCGAGAAGTTGCGCTCCTGCGCGAAGAACAACAGGCGCGCCAGACACGGCAGGCCGCGCCCGAACCCGCGCCGCCTTCTGAAAGAACGTCTCTTCCCACGATTCTGGTCTTTCGTGATGGTCGTCAGATGGAAGTTCAAAATTACGCCATTGCCGGCCAAACCCTCTGGATGTTCACGGAGCAGAGTTCTACGAAGATTTCGACCGCCGATTTGGATCTCGAAATGACTCAGAAGTTGAATGCAGAGCGTGGCATCCGCTTTGCCCTGCCACGGACGCGTTAGGTCGCTTCGCCTCGACGATGCGCAAATATGGACAAACCACGACATCCTCAAGTCATTCGCACGTGGAAAGTCGAGCGCATCCGAAAACCGGGACCACCTTCCAAGTCTCCCCGTCCCAACCCGCCAAAGAAATCAAAGTAGAGTGCCCTCGTAAGTGTCCCGAGGTAGAAGTGTGGAGAAAGCCATATGCACCGACTGTTTAAGGTTTTGATTTGCCTTCTGGCCGCAACCGCAGGCTCAGCGATTAGATTGGCCGCGGCTCCTATTTCTGGTGAAGCGATTTACCGCGAGCGATGTGCGTCTTGCCATGAGTTAGTGAATCCGCGGATTCCGCGTCGCGAGGCGCTGCAGAAGATGTCGGCGGCGCGCATTCTCCGCGCCCTGGATTTTGGAGTGATGATTAGCGTCGCCTATCCGCTCCGCCGCGAGGAGCGCGAAGCAGTCGCGGCCTACCTCGGCACTCCCGGCCTCGACGCCGGCCCTCCGGCGAAAGCGTATTGCGCGGACCGCAGTGTAAAGCTCGCCGGCAGTCCGGAATCTCAGTGGAACGGATGGAGCCCGACTGCGGCCAACACACGATTTCAGCCTCGCGATGCAGCCGGTTTGGCTCCGGATCAAGTACCGCGGCTCAAGCTCAGATGGGCGTTCGGTTTCGACGGCGATGTGAACGCTTTCGCGCAGCCTACCGTCCTGGACCAGAACTTGTTCGTCGGATCCGCTGGAGGTGTTGTGCACGCGCTCAGTGTCGAGACCGGGTGCATCAAGTGGGTCTTTCAGGCGAGTGGACCGGTCCGTTCGGCAATACTGGCTGTTCCGCTGGGCCAGCGGCACGCCCTCCTGTTCGGCGACCAGACGGGATGGTTTTATGCGCTCGATGCTGCGAGTGGACGATTGTTGTGGAAGAAGAAGGTCGAAGACCACGAAGCAACGCGATTGACTGCGGCGCCCGTTGCAAATCAGGGGACGGTGTTTGTGTCAGCCGCGTCGTGGGAAGAAACCCGCGCGCTCAATCCGGAGTATCCGTGTTGCACTTTTCGCGGAAGCGTAGCGGCATTGCGCATCAGGGACGGATCTTTGGTGTGGAAGACTTACATGATTCCGGACAAGCCCAGGCTCACCGGCAAGACTCGAACGGGAACCCCAACGTGGGGACCTTCCGGAGCCGGTGTCTGGGGAGCGCCGACCATCGACGCGAAACGTGGACGGCTCTATGTCACGACCGGCGACAACTATTCCTCCCCGGCCACGAACACAAGCGACGCGGTGGTTGCTCTTGAACTCTCCACGGGAAAAGTTGTCTGGTCCAAGCAGACTTTGCCTGGAGATGCTTACAACAGCTCATGCGGAACTCAGGGTCCCAGTTGTCCGGAAGAGAACGGGCCGGACTATGATTTCGGATCTTCTGCCCTCATGGTGAAACTCTCTGATGGCCGAGATCTGCTCGTGGCAGGACAAAAATCCGGAGTCGTCTACGCGCTCGATCCCGACCGCAAGGGCGAAATCGTTTGGCAAGCTCGTGTCGGTAAAGGCGGCATCAACGGCGGTGTGCAGTGGGGCATGGCGAGTGACGGACAGAGCGTCTACGCAGCAGTGTCGGATGTCGTAAGGACTCGACGGACACCCGATCCATCGGATCCAATCGCGGTTGATCTGGACCCGCGTCAGGGCGGTGGTCTTACGGCATTACGTCCCATTAATGGCGAGAAAGTGTGGTACACGCCGCCACTGCCTTGTCCAGACAGGCGCGGCTGCAGCCCTGCGCAGTCCGCCGCTCTCACCGCGATTCCAGGAGTCATTTTTTCCGGGTCCGTTGATGGTCATTTGCGAGCGTTCGGTGCTGAAGACGGCCGCGTTGTTTGGGACTTCGATACCGTTCGCGAATACGAAACGGTGAATGGGGCCACGGGCCGCGGTGGCTCGCTTGATGGTCCCGGCGTGGTTGTCGCCGGCGGGAAGGTTTTTGTGAACTCCGGCTACGCGCGCAACGGAGGAATGCCTGGAAATGTTTTGTTGGCCTTCAGTCCGGAAAACTAATGTTGTAGAGAGACACCAACCGTTCTTTCACGCGTGCGTTGGCTTCATGAATGTTGTGCGCATCGTGGCTCGGTCCCTGCAGCGCGTCTCTGGTCACGCCTTGCAGGTGCACGACAGACCAGGGAGGCAGACCGGCCCCAACGTCGCAGAATGAGAAGTTTTGCCCGGTGAGATACTCGTGAATGCCGGCACCTGTGTCGTAGAACACATAGGCCGGCCGCATTCCGTCGTGTTCGGTGCGGAACGGGTCGAGGACGCTCAGCCTTTTGCGGCGAAACACGCCTAGCTGAAAGCGGCGCCACAAAATGCGCGAAAGCGGCGGTATCTTGTGAAATTCATTCAATGTCAGTTTGTGCATGAACGATCTTCCTGCCTTGAGCGCTCCGCAGACAGGAGCAACCCGGAACAGTGCGAACGGAATCCACGGCCTCGCTTTGTACAATCCGATTCCGGGAGCAATCTGTAAACCGGTGCCATAGTGTTCCTTGAGCGATTCTGCACGTTGAAAATATCCACTACCATAGGCACACGGATCCTGATGGAGGAGTGTCCGCATGAGCTGCAGCATCTCGCCATTCAGCAGTTCCACATCCGAATCGATAAGCAAGAGACGCTGACATCTCACGTGACGGAATACGCAATCCAGTGTCGCTCCATGAGGCCGCCGAGGCATCGACATCAGATAGAAGTCATAGCTGCGAAGTAAGCTGCCAAACCAGTCGAGGCTTCCATCTCGAGATTCACAGTCGATCAGCAGGACGGGCGCGGCAGCGTAGCGCAAGCTACTCAGCAGCGACAGCGTGGCTACGTTTTTCGTCCCAACATTGATAATGACCGCTAGCTCCGGCAAGGGGGGCAAGTCATCAAACTGTACGACTCGCATAATGTGTCTCTTTACCTTAGATAATTCGGGATAATTCGGGGACAGACGTATAAATCCCCAATTATCATGAAGGGCCTTTAGACGTAATTGGGGATTTATAGGTCTGTCCCCGAATTTTGGTCCTGGACGGAGACTGTGTGTTTACGAGCCGAACATTCGCCAATGTCTTTCTCTTGGGAACGTTTGCAATCGTTCTTTACTTGATGTTCCGGATTCTGCAGCCATTTCTGCTGCCCATCTTGCTTGCCGTCGTCTTGTTTACACTGCTGGACCCTATCAATCAGAAATTGCTGGTGCGACTGAATCGAAGAGCTAGCCTGTCCGCCCTCATTCTTTGTTTGGGACTGACAGTGGTGTTGGTCGTTCCGCTGGTGCTGCTAGCTATCGCCTTGGCAAGGCAGGCCGGCGATCTCTACACCGTTTTGCGCGACCCGAACACGCTTGGCAGGTTGCGAATGTGGATCGAAACGAACCCCAGGATTGCACAACTTGAAAGCTGGTTGCCGGTGTCTCTCACAGCTGGCGATATCTGGCCACAAATATCCGAGCAGGCACACACGGTAAGTCTGGCCGTTCTTGGTGGCATGACCGCGATAGCGGGAACACTGTTCAACTTTATCGTGGACTATTTTATTGTGTTCTTCGGATTGTTCTTTCTGTTGCGCGACTCGAATTACTTTGCGGATGCATTGAGGCGCATCAGCCCGCTGGCCGCAAGCGAAGAGATGATGTTTGTGGCAGCGTTTCGCGACGTCACCAATGCGACCGTCGTTGGAACCCTGGTCACCGCAGCCACGCAAGGTCTCTTGAGCGGATTGATCTACCTGATTCTCGGGCTGCCCAATGCCGTGCTCTGGGGAACGCTGACCGGTCTGACTTCATTGGTACCCATGGTTGGAACTGCGGCGATCTGGATCCCGCTCGCGCTGTACCTGCTTCTCACGGGCGCACCTTACAGGGCGCTGGTACTTCTGGTCTTTGAAGTCGCCGTGGTCGGCTCAGTGGACAATTTGCTGCGTCCGTTTCTGATTGAAGGCCGGGTGAAGATGCACACACTGCTGGTCTTCTTCAGCATTCTTGGTGGCATCGGTTATTTTGGCATCTTCGGCGTGATATTTGGGCCTTTGGTCTTCGCGACCGGATTGACTTTTTTTGAGTTATATCTGCGGAAACCGAATGAGCAAGATCAGGTCATCGATCGTGACGTCCCGTGAAGATTTAATGACGTTTCCCGGTTATTCAATCGATCGGCTGACGGCTCACGATTCTTGCCCGCACGGTTTTCACTGTAGGGGCGGTCTATGGCGGCCCACGATCCTGGGGCGAGACATTGTCGACGGTCATAGGAGCTGTGAATAAATTGGAATCAAGCGTTATTCCCCTCCTTGCACGATCGCAAGGAGGGGAATCGCCCTATTCCAATTTTTTCACAGCTTCATAGACCGCCGCTACAGTCAACAAGCCAAGTCCGAAAAAATTCCTCAGTGTCCCCAAATCCCAAATCAGTGAGCCGAGGATTAGAATTTACATTGGACCGCAATAATGAGAAATCTTAGCCGAATCGTTGTTCTTCTCCTGACCGTATTTTCCGGCTGCCGGCGAGCAATGCCAGACCAAGGCATTTGGAGCGGAACAGTCGAACTGCCGGAGGGAACAATCCTGCCGTTTCGAATGAACCTGGATCTTCGCTCCGCGACACCGGCTGGATGGTTCCTTGTGGGAAATGAGCAGATACCCATTCCTGAAATCTCCCGGAACGGAGACTCCTTGACATTTCGATTTTCCGAATATGGAGCCGAAATGCGCGGCGACTGGAATGGCCGTCGATGGACCGGCGCCTATGTTCGCTATCGCCCGGATGGCACGACGTCGCTCAAGTTTACAGCGTCGCCGGAAGCTTTCCCTAAAAGCAATCCTCGAGGCGAATCCTTGCCCATTACTGCTCCCACCGGAAAGTACCAGGTTTACTTTCAAGATCAGGATCGGAAGGCTGGCGCCACAGCCGCGACACTGTGGATGGAGGCGGAGGTTATGTACGGAACCTTCATTGCGCCCGACGGTGATTATGGATTACTCACCGGAAAGCCCCGGGGAAGCAGTGTGCAGCTGAACCGTTTTACAGGCTGGCAGGCCATGGCGATCGTCATGGAGCATGGCGGAGGAACGTGGTCCGGAAAGTTGTACACGCAAAGCGAAAAGCCTCGCGCGTTCACGCTTGAGCCGGCAACCGGCGTTGATGTTGAAACACCGTCAGCTTTGCGCACAGCACTGAAAGATCCGGGAGCCGGATTCACCTTTGACGGCGTGTCCGCCGCGGGAGAGATGGTGCGTAGCACCGACGAGCGCTTCCAAGGCAAGGCCCTGGTCGTCGACATTATGGGGACCTGGTGTCACAACTGCCTGGATGAGGCACCCCTGCTCCAACAACTCCAAAAAGAGTATGGCGACAGGGGACTCGAGGTCGTAGGACTTTCCTTTGAGATCAGCGGCGATTCCGACGTGGCGAAGAAGAACCTCAAGCTCTACAAAGACCGGTTCGGGTTAACGTATACGCTGCTGTTCTGTGGCAGTATCGACGAACCGAACGTCAAAAACCGGCTGCGCAGCCAGTTCGACAACTTCTTCGCCTATCCGACGACACTCTTCATCAACCGCGAAGGCAAAGTCCACGCGATTCGCAGCGGTTTCAAAGGACCCGGGACGGGAGAAGAATTCCAATCCCAGGTGCAGTCGTTTCATAACCTGGCCAAGCAGCTGGTGAACTGATCAGGCTCCTTGAAGCCGGCGATTCAGTGTGCCCCACGATCACGAATTCATCAGTTGACGGTTTCCTCCAGAACGCCACCCGCCCGTTGGATTTCGGCGAGGGCGCGCCGGCCGTCCTCGGGATTGACGTTCACGGCACGTGTCGCATCGGCAATTACATGAACATCGAAGCCTTTCCGGATGGCATCCAGCGCGGTCTCACAAACACAATAGTCTTGAGCCAGGCCGCCAATCCAAAGCCGCTTCACATCCGCACTTTTCAGACGCGAAGTCAAATCGGTGCCGCCGAAGGCGGAATAGCTGTCTTTATCGGGCGTGTCTGCCTTGCTTATAATTTGAACGTCGTACGGCAGTCTGAGGTCCGGGTGAAAGGCCGCGCCGCGCGAGCCCTGAATGCAGTGCGGCGGCCACGGACCGCCACGCTCCTTGAAGCTGATGTGATTCGGAGGGTGCCAGTCGCGTGAAGCGAAGACCGGTACGCCGGCAGCCATTGCTTCGTCAATCCACTTATTTAGGATGGGTACGACCCTGTCGCCCTCCGGTATCCCCAGTGCTCCACCGGGACAAAAATCGTTTTGAACGTCCACGATCAACAACGCGTCGCCGCTACGCAGTCTCATATCTACAATCTTACTGTGATCGCACTCTCAGACGAAAACGGGTGTAATCTTTTGGATGCAAGGAAGCGCGCTCCGAACGGGAAAGGACTCCATTCCAATAACTGACAACTTACGAATGGAGTGAACAATGGCAGAGTCTGTTGCGATTCGTAAAACGTCATCGATTCTCGATGCGATGCAGGATATGCAGAAGCGTATCATGCGGCGAGCATATGAGATCTTTGAGAACAACGGCAGTGTGTTCGGCCGAGAACTGGACAACTGGCTGCAAGCTGAACAGGAGTTGCTGTGGATACCCGCCATCGAGCTACGTGAAAACGAGGGAAGTTTTCTGCTCGAAGCTGCTATTTCAGGCGTCGATCCAAAGGACCTCGAAATCGAGATCACTGCGGAAGATATTGTCTTGAAGGCCAATGTGAATCATGCGCACAGTGAGCGAAAGGGCACAGTCCACATCTGCGAGTTCAGATCCGGCAAAATGCTCCGTTCGATTCACTTGCCGAAACAAATCAATCCGGACAAGGTCAAGGCGGAATTCAAGAATGGTTTGTTGCGCCTGACTGCAGAAATCGCGCAGGAAGCGCGCGCCAAAAAGACACAAGCGGAAGCCGCCTGATCATTTTTTGCGGGGGACCGGTCAGGCCGGGTCCCCTGCCCCGACCTAGCCCGCATTTAGAGCCAAGTCCCTCTCTAGTTCAGTGTCAGGCCCAATGGTGTGCCATCCTGCTTGAAGAATCGAAGTTTCCCATCCGAAGTCTGATTCGTAGAACCAGTGAAAAGGAGGAACTGCGTGGTATATCCGCCGCCATTGACGAAGTGGGGGAACAGCCATTCTGCGCTGGTTGGAGTACTGGCTTCGTCGCTGGGTATTGTTGTCGTGATCAGGAAATCACTGCGTTCGTTGTATCGGGCGCGCAAGCCGACGACGGAAACCCCCAAAGTACCTCCCCCCGAGATCCGCAGCACGCCTTTGAATGGAAACGTGACGGTCGGAAACAACTCGTGGACGAAGTTGGAAACATGGCCGTTGCCCGGAACGAAAAGAGTAAAAGGCGGTGCGACGGAAACCCCATCGAGCGACGATAGCTCCAGGTTGACGACCGTCCTTGTCGAGGCTGGGTTTGCAATGGCAAATCCGGTCTGAATCGCGCCGGCCGTGGCGGCAATGCCCGTGATCTCGACGTACATACGAAACGCATTGCCCCGGATGCCAGGCACACCCGCTTCGGCGACCGTAGTTCCCCCAGGTTTATAGGAAAAGATGACGAGCGACGACGGCGCCGCACCTTGAGTGGGCACAACGTGAACAGAGCCAGCGCTCGTGTCGGGAGGGACGCCTGCCGTAACCAGTTTGAAGGACCCTTGCGGCGGGATGCTGTATGGGAAACTGCTGGCGCTTTGGCCGTTGGCAATCAGCGTGACAGGAAAAGCTGCGAACGTCGGGCTACCCTGCCCGAAGAACTCGATGCGGCCGGCAAGGGTGCTGTCGGTGGGATTCACGAGGACAATCTGAGTCGTCCATCCGCCGCCGTCGGCGAAATGGGGGAGGAAAGTGATATCCACCGAGGCCGGCAGAGACAAATCGGTGACCGGCAATGTTGTAATGAGAAACTCACCGCGTTCGTTGGTAAAACCGCGCAACGCGATAACCGAGACCGGGACGTTCGATGAAAAACTGAACGTCCCCTGCACGGAAGGACCGCCATTGAATGGAGCCTGGTCCAGGAACCTTGCGAGTTGCTGATTTGCTGCGATCGTCGTCGATCCCGAGCCAAAATCGCCGGCGCTGTTCGTAAAATGAAAATGGATTACCGCTGCCTGATTATTCGGATTCGCAATCGCGAGCCCCGTGTTGACAGGACCATTAACCTCTGCATAGATCCGGCCAGACACAATAGGCGGTGAGGCCGGAACACCTGCCTCGGTCACGAGCACGTTGTTCTGCCGTAAACCAAAGATCGCGACGCCGATCGGCGTTGTGCTCCCCGGAGCGGGCTGAATCCGCGAGTATCCGGCGCTTAGGCCGCTACTGCCATCCGAGATCACGGATAATCCGCCGCGGTCCGGAAGCAAGAACCCAAGTTCCGACTTGTCTGTTGGAGTGGCAGGAAAAACCCGGTCCACTCGCGTGTAAGTAAAATCACCGGTACTTAGCGTGTCTCCGTTAGCTGCGTTCCCCGCGAGATTGAATCGAATCGTCCCAACGTTCGCCGTCGTCGGGGCCGTCCAGTTAACACTAAAGGTGTTGATAGAGTCCGCATTTCGATGTTCGGCGTACTGAATCCCTCCGGCAGTGATGACCTGCACGTTGGAGGCGCCAGCCGTCAGGGTGCCCGCCTGTTGGTTCGTGGCATCGCCAACCGCAGAGAGCTGGAATCCAAACTTCGTTTGCCCACTCCGCTGAACCGCAATTGTCAAAGGATAGGTCTGATCCGGCAGCCATGCCGTCGGTAGTCCTGTAATTGTGATGCTTCCGCCAGTGAAATTGACCGGATTTCCCCCGTGACAGCCGGATGTGGCGCAGGCAAGGGCATCTCCAAAAACTCCATTCGATGCCGGGTCTGGAGCAACACTAACCCCAAACAGATATCCACACCATGCAAGGCCAAGGACGAAAGTGCATATGAACGTATGTTGGATTCGCATTCGATTCGCTCGAGATATCAAAAGATGAACTTCAACCCGAACTGGACCGGCTCCCCGGGAACCGCAGCGCCGGTTTGATCGGTTACGGTCCCGGATAGGGTTCCCGTGTAGAACTGGGCCATCGCCAGCGACGCACAGACCAAAAACAGGGATAGACCTGAGAGTCGTGCGAGCTCTTTAGCAATCCCAAGGCTACAGTGCCTACATGCCATTTGCTGTTCATCATATGAAATAATTTGCGAGCTTATATCAGCGGGTCAAATCGCTGTCAAGGCGGGGCAAAGCCAGGAAAGCGAGGAAAGCGAGGCCGCGATTCTGGCATCGCTGAATCACCCGCCCATCGCGGCGAGGAGCTTTGCCCAACGGAAGAAAATGCTTTGACTGTAGGGGCGGTCTATGGAGCGGTGAAAAAATTGGAATAGGGCGATTCCCCTCCTTGCATCACCGCAAGGAGGGGTGGCCGAGCGATCAAAAAATTATTGCGAAGCCTCCGCTGACCGCGAGGCCGGGGTGGTTTTCCGATGAAA
>Ga0066710_100004089_pt1 | contig 12750 bp, 12 predicted proteins | sample GraSoiAngelo_159_FD_79666 | JGI IMG/M metagenome (GOLD analysis project Ga0066710, IMG submission 79666) | Grasslands soil microbial communities from the Angelo Coastal Reserve, California, USA - 14_1009_16_40cm | ecosystem: Environmental > Terrestrial > Soil > Grasslands | place: USA...
CGATCGCCAGCCCGGCGACCGCCGCGCCGATCGCCCAGCCGGTCGCCGCACCGGTGGTGGCACCGAAGGCGCCGGTACCGAACGCGAGTCGCCCGACGAACCGCGCCAAGCCGAGCCCGGCCGCGGCACCGACGAGCCCGACGACCGCGGCCTCGAGCACGCCGAGCCGGACCAGCTGGGTCGTGGTCGCGCCGCGTGCGCGCAGCAAAGACTGTTCTCTACGCCGTCGCTCCGCGCCGACGCCCGCGACCGTCGCCGTGAGCATCCCGGCCAGCACTGCGCCGGGAAGCCCGAGGAACAGGAAGAGCATCTGCGCGTAGAGCGCGTCGGAGCGGGCCGCGCCGAGGGTCGCGGCCAGGTTGTCGCCCACCAGCCCGGCGCCCGCCAGCCGCACCTCGAGGTTGCGCGCCCGGCCCGAGACCGCGGCATAGGCGGCCGAGGGGTCGGACGCCAACTGGTGGCCGAGGCGCGCGTGCACCTGCGTGTGCACCAGGTCCGGGCGCTGGGCCCCGAGCGGGTCGAACTGCGCATGCCACTGGTCGGCCGGCATCACCAGCACGTTGTCGGGCGGCGCCGGTGGTTGCGCGCCGACCGGCGCGCCCACGTTCTGGAAGAAGGAGTCGGCCTGGGGCACGTCGACCACGCCATCGACCCGGACAAGCACGGGCGCCATCCCGGCACGGCCGATCGTGACGGTGTCGCCCGGCGCGGCGTGGAGGTTGGCTGCGGTCTGTTGCGCGACCAGCACGCCCGCGCGCGCGCCCGTCAGGTCGCGGAACACCGCGGGGAACGCGGCGCGGTACCCGTCGGGCAGACCGATCACGACGCCCGGCCCCGTCGTCTGGGTGGTTCCGCCCGCGCTGGCCTCGAACCCGGTGGTCGTGGCGAAACCGACCGGGAGCGCGGCGCGCACGCCTGCCGCGCGCCTCACGCGATCGAGCACGACCGTGGGATCGAAGCCGGGCTGCGCTTCGACCTGCCAGTCCACCGAGACGTCGGCAATCGAGCGGCGCGTCATCGTGGCCTTGGATGCGGACAGGAAGGAGCCGATCGACGCGAGAACCCCGACTGCGACGGCGATACCCGCGGCGGTGGCCAGGAGCCGGCCGCGTCGACGCGCGGCGAGGCCGCGCAGCCACGTCAGGCCGAGCATCGGCGGGTGTCACGGGTATCGAGGCGACCGTCGAGCATGCGCCAGCGTTCGGGCAGGCGGTCGGCGACGAGCACGTCGTGGGTGGTGACGACCAGGGCCGCGTCGAGGTGGCGCGCCGCCTCGAGGAGCGCGTCGACCACGATCGCGCCGTTGACGTGGTCGAGCTGACCGGTGGGCTCGTCGGCCAGGATCAACCGCGGCCGCCCCGCGAGGGCGCGAGCCACGGCCACGCGCTGGGCCTGCCCGCCGGAGAGCTCCTCGGGCAGCTTCGCGACCAGCGCCTCCAAGCCGAGGCGGGCGAGCGCGCCGCGGGCGACGGCGTCGGCCTCGTGCTGAGACGCGCCCCCGAGGACGAGCGGGAGCGCCACGTTCTCGACGACGTCGAGCGGTGCCATCAGGCTCGGGCCCTGCAGCACGACCGCGACGGGGCCGGGCCGAAGCTCCGTCCGGGTACCGATCCCCGGCCAGCTCACGTGGCCCGCGGTGGGCTCGTCGAGGCCGGCGAACAGGTGGAGCAGGGTCGACTTGCCCGACCCCGAGGGACCGGTGACCGCGACCAGCTGGTGGGCGACGATCTCGCAGGAGACGCCGTGGACGGCGACCACCGCGCCCGGCCCCGTGCCGAACGTCCTCGCGACACCATCGCAGCGCACGAGGACCTCCGCCGTCACGCCACGACCTCTCCGTCCATGAGTCCTACGATGCGGTCCGCCTCCGCCGAGACCGTGCGGCTGTGGGTCACCACGACGATCGCCGAGCCGGCCGCGGCGCGTTCGCGGAGCAGGGTGAGGACGCCCGCCTCGGTGGACGCGTCGACTTCGCCGGTGGGCTCGTCGGCAAGGACGATGGCGGGGTCGTTCACCAGGGCGACGGCCAGCCCGGCGCGCGCCGCCTCGCCGCCCGAGAGCTCGGACGGGAAGGCCTCGGCGCGGTGGTCGAGGCTCAGCTCCGCGAGCAACGCGGCCCGTCGTTCGCGGTCGGGGCGCCCCGCGAGCGACTGCGACAGCGCAAGGTTCCGGTCGAGGCTCAGATGCTCGAACAGGTTCGCTGACTGGAACACCATGCCGATGGCGCGGGCGCGCAGCGCGGCCCGCTCGGGCTCCGGCCGTCGGCTCATCACCTGCCCCGTGACCTTCACCGTGCCGCCGTCGGGCTCGTCGAGCCCGGCGAGGCACGCGAGGAGGGTCGACTTGCCGGAGCCGGACGGTCCCGTCACGGCCACCAGCTCGCCGCGCTCGACCGCGAGCGTCACCCCGCGCAACGCCAGCGTCTCCTCCTCGCCGACGTGGAAGAAGCGGAAGAGTCGATCCGCCTCGAGGACCGGTGTCATCAGCGCCACCCGAACGAGTCGGTCACGATCCGCCATGGGTCGACGTTGTCGGCTCCCTGCGGGCCCGACAGCGTGAGGACCGCCTCCGTGCCGTTGCGCCAGAACTCGTAGCGCTCGACGTCGAGGCGCCTCACCTTTCCGGTGACGGCATCGGGGTTGCTGTCGGCCCGGTAGGTGATCAGGACGGCCTGGCCCGCCTTGCGCGTCACCACGGTGACGCGGCCGGACGCGAAGTTCCCGACCGCAGCTGTGATCGCCGGCACTTCGCCCTGCTGGGCGGACGAGACCGTCGGGGCGCTCGCGACGCTGACCGTCTCCATGCGGATGCTGTTGAGGTTGTCGGTGAAGACGACGGCCCCGCCCTGCTCGCTGCGGGCCCAACCCTCGGGCACCTTCACGCTGAACCCGCCCGACGGCGGCGAGTACGCGACGAAGACCTGGTTGTCGGGGATGTCGCCCGCCGGGTTGATCTCCGGGGCGTTGGGGTCGACACCTCCGGCGGGCACGCTCGGCTGTGTGGTCGAGGTCGTGGACCCACTGTCGACTTCGCGCGGGGCCTTCGGCTTGGTGGAGGGCTTGGGCGCGCTCGACTTCGAGCCGCCACCGCAGGCGCCCGCGATCAGCGCGAGAACCACGAGCCCCGCGACGATGACGATCCGACTCACTCCCGTGCTCCCCGTGTTGGCGCGTCCACGAGCCCGAGGGTACGGAGACGGAGGTATCGGACCCCGCCGACGAAGGTCAACGCACGGCAAATCTTGGTGTCATGTCTACGCTCGACCCGTGGCCGCACCTCACATCCTGGTCGTGGAGGACGACGAGCCCATCGGGCGCAGCCTGGAGGACGCGCTGGCCGCCCAGGGCTACCGCGTCACATGGGTCACGACCGCGGCCGCCGCGGACATCGCGACCGACCGCGAGCGCCCCGACCTCGCGCTGGTGGACCTCGGCCTCCCCGACGCCGACGGCGTCAACCTCTGCCGGCGCATCCGAGCGCGGCGACCGACGACCACCGTCGTCATCGTCACCGCTCGCAGCGACGAGATCGACGTGGTGCTCGGCCTCGATGCGGGCGCCGACGACTACGTGACGAAGCCGTTCCGGCTCACGGAGCTGCTCGCTCGGATCCGCGCCCATCTGCGCCGTCCACACGGCGAGCCGTCGCACGATCGGCTCGTCGTCGGCCACCTCACGCTCGACCCCGAGGCCCGCCGAGCCTGGCTGGACGACCGCGAGCTCGAGCTGCGAGCCAAGGAGTTCGACCTGCTCGCACTGCTCATGGCGCAGGCGGGTCGGGCCGTCACCCGCGGGCGCATCATGGCCGAGGTGTGGGACGAGCACTGGTTCGGCCCGACCAAGACCCTCGACATGCACATCTCCGCGCTGCGTCGCAAGCTCAGCGGCCAAGACGAGGCGTACGCGACGATCACGACGCTGCGCGGCGTCGGCTATCGGTTGGAGCTCCCATGAGCCGGCGGATCCTGACCGCCATCCTCACGGTCACCGTCCTCGCGGTGGTGCTGTTCGGCATCCCGTTGGCGGTCGGCCTACGACGGCTGTACCGCAACGAGGCGGTCGTCCGGCTGGAGCGCGAGGCCGCGCGCGCCGGCATCGAGGTGCCGGCTTCCTTCGAGACGACCGGTGACCCGGTCGAGCTCCCGACGCGGCACGACGCGACGCTCATCGCGCTCTACGACCGTCGAGGTCGCAGGCTGCAGGGCCACGGGCCGCCCCGCGCCGACACCGAGGTCGCACGTTCGCTGAAGGGCGCGGTCAGCGACGGGGCCCACGGAGGCGAGCTCGTCGTCGCCTCCCCGGTGACGAGTGAGGAGCACATCTTTGCCGTGGTGCGCGCCGCGGTGCCGGAAGGTGCGGTGAACGCCCGGGTCCGGCGAGGGTGGCTCGCGATGGGTCTTCTCGCCGTCGCGGTGATCGCCATCGCCGCGCTCGTGGCGCGTTGGCAGGCACGGCGGCTCGGTCGACCCGTGCTGGCCCTCGCGACTGCCGCCACCAAGCTCGGCGACGGCGACTTCTCGGTGCGAGCCGATGCCGCAGGGGTCCCCGAGGTCGACGCCGCCGCGTCCGCCCTCAACGCGACCGCCGAACGGCTGGGCGCGCTCGTGGGGCGTGAGCGAACGTTCAGCGCCGACGCATCTCATCAGCTCCGCACTCCCCTCACCGGGCTCCGCCTCCAGCTCGAGTCGACGCTGGTCAACCCGCGGGCGGACAGGGACGCTGCGATCGAAAGGGCACTCGGCGACATCGACCGCCTCGAGGCAACCGTCGAGGACCTCCTCGCGCTCGCCCGCGACGCAAGCCCCGCCCGTGACCCGATACGAATCGACAGGCTGCTCGCGGACGCCGACCACCGCTGGCACGGCCCGCTCGCCGCGGCCGGCCGGCCGCTTCGGATCGACGCCGACGCGGAGCTGCCGGCGGTGCGAGCCTCCGCCCCCGCGATCAACCAGGTGCTCGACGTCCTCATCGGCAACGCCCTCCAGCACGGCCGCGGCACCGTGACGGTCCGGGCCCGCCATGCGCCGCGATCGATCGCGATCGAGGTGTCCGACGAGGGCCCGGGTCCCCCCACCGACGCAAACGACGTGTTCCGTCGGCGCCCCGCGTCGGCCACGGGGCGGGGCATCGGCCTGGCGCTGGCGCGCTCGCTCACAGAGGCGGAGGGCGGCCGGCTGACGCTCAGCCGGGCGGGACCGGGGCCCCGGTTCACCCTCCTCCTGCCCGCCCCCGAAGACTGACGCGGGGTCACGCTCACGACGATCCCGGGCGGTTCCTTCGGTCTCGCGCGTCCAGCCGGAGCGTCATGCAGACACTGTTCGGGCTCGGTCCGTACTCGCCGAAGGGCTCACAGATCTCGAACCCCGCAGATGCATACAGAGATCGAGCGGGGGCGAACGCCGCCATCGACCCCGTCTCGAGACTCACCCGGCTGCAGCCGCGAGCGCGAGCGGTGCCCATGAGGTGGTCGAGCATCGCCCGGCCGACGCCCCTTCCTCGCGCCGCCTCCGCGGTGTGCATCGACTTGAGCTCCGCGTGGACTGCGTCGAGCTGCTTCAGCGCTCCGATCCCAAGCAGTGCGCCGTTCACACGGATGCTGTAGAACGACACGTTCTCTGCGAGCAGCCCCGTGACGTCGAGCGCATGCACATCCTCAGGCGGGCCGTGGTGCTGCATGACGACCCGGTGGACCTCGAGGAGGGCCTGCACGTCCGTGGACTCGGGATGGTCAGGTCCGACGACGTACTCGCCCACCCGCGAAATCTACGCGTTGCGACCGCACGCTCGAGCACAGGCGCGCATCGGCGAGACGGGAACGCGTCTCGCCGGTGCGGGCGGCCAGGTGGCGGGCTCAGGCCCTGCCGCCTGTGGTCGAGGGTGGGCGGGGCGGCCGCCCCCGACGGTTGAAGTGTGAACGGGCGATCGGGCCTGGACAAGCGCGGACGCTCCTTGTTGCGTCGCCCGTCACCTGCCGTTTCCAACCCTGTCGCTTGCCGTTTCGCGGGGTGCCGGTCGTCGATCAGCTCGCTGCTACACCGGCGTCGATGCGGTCGTCGTCTCCGCGGTCGACGTGAGCGCCCTGCCGTGCGCTCGCTTCGCCGGCACGAGCCTGTCGGCGGCTCGCGGCGCGGACGGCGATCACGGCGACCGTGAGGCACCCGAGCCCGAGTAGAGCGCCGACAAGGACGTCGGTCAGGTAGTGAAGCCCGCGATAGACGCGAGCGAACCCGACCATTCCGACGACCCCGGACGCGACAACGGTGCTCACCACCCGAGCCAGCCTGTTGCGCGTGCAGCACATCACGATGATCGTGATGCCCACGAACAGAACGGTCGCCGCCGCGGTGTGCCCCGACGGAAAGCTCGTGTTCGACGGTGACGAGTTGAGGTCGAGCACGTCGGGACGCGGCCGCGCCACGACGAACTTCACGGAGAGAAAGACCGTGATCTCGAGTGCAAACGCGATCGCGATCAAGACTCCCTCCCGCCAACGCCCACGGCGAGCGAGGAAGGTGACCACGACCGCGGCGACGATGATCGCGGGCAGGTCGGCGTGCCCTACCCGCACGAACTTGCTGACTCCCGATGTCGCCCTCTTCGTCAGATCGTTCAAGCCGCTCGTACGATGACGAGCGAAGTAGTCGCTCACGTGCCTGTCCCAGCTGCCAACGCTGCCGTTCAAGGCGTGCGTGAGCAAGAGGCCGATGCCGAGCATCAGAGCCGTGAGGACCACGTAGCCGATGACCGTGACCGCGAGGGCCGCGCGAATCGGATGCTGCGGCGGGGAATCGTCGGCCCGCGCGTCAGTCGCGGGCTCGAGCAGCGAACCGGACGTCTTCCCCATGGTGCCTCCCGAAGGGTTCCCCGATGCGCCTTTGACGCTGCTCTCGGGTGGGGCCATCGTTGGTGTCTTCGGATTGGCCGCCCGCGGGCTTGAGGTTCGAGGCTCCCGGTGAGGGGCTGAGCCAGGCGACGCGGCATCGGTCAGAGCGAGGAGCCCCTGAGGCGCGCGTCAGCGAGAACGTTCCGAACGGTCCTCGCTGACGCGGGCGACCGGGGCCCCTGAGGCGTGGTCGCCGGGATGCCGGGGGAGGCGGACCCCCGACGAGGTGAGTGTGCAGCGTCGCGGCTGCGGTCACAAGCGGCGATCGCCGTAGTGGGGCAGGACGCGACACCGGAGGAGAGCTACGGCTTTGACCCCATGTCCGCGCGAGCGGTGGGTCGCCGGGGCGGACCCGGGCAATACAGTGCGCCGTGGCGTGGGTGCGGCCGTAGTTGCGCGCGCGCGTACACGCCGACCCGAAGGAGAGCGCACGATGGCCAAGGCGAAGTTCGTGGTCCGCAAGGGCAGGACAGGCAAGTTCCGCTTCAACCTCGTCGGCCCCAACGACAAGATCATCGCCACCAGCCAGACGTACGAGTCGCGAGCCCCGGCGCTCCGCGGCATCGAGTCCGTTCGCAAGTACGCGGCCCCCGCCGAGCCCGTGGACCGGGCGGGCACCCGCGTCGTGGGTGGCGCGGCCAGGACGGGCGTACCCAGACGGCGAGCGCTCCCAGCGTCTGATGTCGGAGTCGTTCCCTCCGACGAGGCGGTCCGGGGCCAGGTCGTCCGTCCCGACGTCGTGGGATGACAGGGTGGGCGCCGGCGGCCGCAGCTCCCGAGGAGCAACGTCCGTTTTCAGCGTGCTGCCGCTTCCCTCGCGTGGCCGACGACTGGAGTCACGGATGGCACGACGCTCTCCGGGTGCCTCTCTTGGAGCGCCACCTGATTGCGGCCGTTCGCTTTCGCGCTGTACAAGAGCCGGTCTGCGATGCGGAGCAAGGTGCTGGAGTCATCGGCATCGTCGGGGATCACCGCGACCCCGACGCTCACCGTGATCGGACGATCGACTCCGTTGACGATCGCCTTGCCAACCGCTTCGCGCACCGCCTCGAACAAGGAGCGGGCGCCATCGCGATCGGTGTCCGGGAGCAGCACCACGAACTCCTCGCCACCGTAGCGACCGACGAAGTCGGTCTCGCGCAGCCTGTGCCTTATTGCGACGGCGGCTGCCGCGAGGGCGTCATCGCCCACGTCGTGACCATACGTTTCGTTGATCTGCTTGAAGTGGTCCAGATCGAGCATGCCGAGGGCGAGCGGTGTGGCGGTCCGGCTCGCCAATGCCACCATCCGCTTGGTGGTCTCTTCCGTCGCGCGCCTGTTCGGTAGGCCCGTGAGCGCGTCGTTATTGGCGCGGAACTCGGACAACGCAAGGTTCTTCAGGTTCGCAAGGACAGGAGCGGCTTGAGTGACGCTCTGGCGAATCGTGCGCCGGGCATCGGCATCGATCGGCGTCAGGCGCTCGATGACGATCGACCCGATCACCTCACCGCCCACGAGGAGCGGCTCGCAGAGCGATGCACCTTCGGTCGTTTGGCACAGCTCACAGCTGACGAGTGGGTCACAACCCGCGCCCTGGTCCTGCGCCTGCCCGAAACGTACGGCGAGACACGAACGGGGGGCGGCTCCGGCGAGCGAGTGCTGGAGTGGGGAGCCCTCCGGCACGTCGGTCATCGCCTGGAGACGATCGGCGCTGTTGTTTCGGTTGAGCACGACGACGGAGACGCCGGCGATCGAACGCTGCAGGTGACGCCGAATCAGCTCGTGCGCGTCGCCTTCGTTCTCGGCGGTCTGGAGCGCGTGGCTGAACGCGCTCTGAGCCTGGTCGTGATCTCGTGCGCGAAGCTGGTCGCGGACCATCGTGTCCAACGCGTGCCCGAGGTCGGCCAACTCGTCCGACCCCTCGACCTCGAGACGCTCCGACAGCCGCCCCTCGGCAACGTCGACTGCGTACCGGGCATACGCGCGCACCCGGGGCACCACGCTGCGGATCAGCCAGGAAAGCAACCCGGCTGCGACCAGGACGGCGCCGCCGACGAGACCGAAGAGCGAGAACCGCGTGAACCGGTAGGTGTGCTGAGCTGCCTTTCTGGATTTGGCGGCGTCAGCCACCTCGTTGTCCAACACCTTCTCGGTCAAGGCCCTCGCCGGAGCGAAAACGTGCGACACGTCGTCGGCGAGCTTTTCGTCCCTCGCCGCCGCCTCTGGCCCGTAGTCGGTGGCGTCGAACTCGGCACGTCGCCGTAGCTCGAGGAACGCCCGCCACTGTGTCTCGATGTCGTCCACAGCAGCTCGCTCGGCGCGGGAGTCGCTGGCGACGGCGGCGCGTAGTTCGGCGATCAAGGACGCCACGCGGAGGCCGTTGGCGTCGAGCCCGGCCTCGAGCTCGCCCCGGCGCTCGGGGCTGTTCGCGGAGATCACCCGCAGGAGCGCCTGCTCCGTGTCGGCCAGCCGAAGGGCGAGAGAGCTCACCATGTCCGTCGTGCTCAGCTCGTGATCAATTTCTATGGCGCGGTCGTTCACCCGCCGCACGCCGATGGTGGCGACGGCGGCGACGACAGCCATAACGATGAGTAGCCCCGCCAGCACCACCCCGAAGCGGTGGGCGACGCGTAGGCGGAGAACGGGTCGACGAAGGGAGCGCATGAGTTTCGGATCGGGGACGTTGTTCCCCTCTCTCCATCGTCACGCGGAAGGGTGAAGTTGACAGGAGCCGTCGCTCCGACGCGCGGCGGCCCCGAGCGGAGCGAATCAGAGGACGCGAGACACGGTTCCGGGCCCGGCGGCGGGCGCCTTGGGTGTGAACAACCCGGCGATGAGGTAGACGATCGCTCCGATCAGGGCGGGAACCCCAATCGCGTTGTGGAGGATCAAGCTGGTGCCGCTCACGTGAGGGCGGCTGATGGCACGGGCGTAGCTGACCATCGAGGCGGCGCAGATGACGGCGAGGGCGGCCGCGATGGTGAGTCGCCGGCGGCGACGACTCGCGTCGGGTGTGCGGATCGAGCGCGCCAGTGTGCCGCGTTGCGCGATGGCGACGAGTATCGCGGCTACGAGCAGGACGATCCCGGGTCCGAATCCGGCGAGGAAGCTGAGGGCACCGCCGGCGGTGAACACCGTGAGCGTGATGTACAGGGCCCTGTCGCTGTCTCGTTCGGTCATGATGGTCTCCAGTTGGTAGCGAGGAACGGTGACGACGAAGTCGATGCCGGTGCGGGCCCATGCGGCAGGTGCGCCCATGTGGGTCACGAGGTCGCCGAAGTGCTGCAGGAGATCCTCGCCGTAGACCGTCCGGAAGTCCTTCGGGTAGAGGCGCAGCAGCGAGCGGTAGAGCGGATGCCGAGCGGACATGGTCAGGTCATCCGCGGGCGGAGGTTGCGACGCGTCATGCGCACGAGGCCTGCAAGTCGGTCGGCCTCGGCGGCGCAGACCTGCCGCCCGAGCCCGCTCAGCCGGTAGTAGCGCCGCCGCTGGTCGTCGCCGGGTGCGGGTCTGCCGGGAAGATCGTCGGCCAGCCCATGGTCGACGAGTCGCTTGAGCGTCCCGTACAGCGTTGCCGGGCCCATGCGTACGACCCCGTTGGAGGAACGCTCGACGGCCTGCATGATCGCGTAGCCATGCTTGTCGCCTTCCGTGAGCGCGACCAACACGTGGAACTGAGCCTGCGGTAGAGGAAGGAAGGATTCGGGGTCGGGACCGGCCACCACGCCACTCTATCACTGGACGATATAGTGTCAATCGATAGAGTAACTGCGCTCCGGCGTTTGGCCGGGTGGACGAGCTAACACGAGATCGTCTCGTAGCGTCTTCCCATGGCTATGCCCGACTATGTGCGACGACTCCGGCAGCGGATCGGACGAGATCTGCTGCTGATGCCATCCGTGAGCGTGCTCGTGCGTGACGGCGAAGGCCGAGTCCTGCTGGTGCGCCACTCAGACTCGGGATCGTGGGGCCTCGTCGGCGGTGCAGTCGAAGTCGACGAGCGGCCCGGAGACGCCGCGGTCCGCGAGACCGAGGAAGAAACCGGATTGCGTGTTGATTTGACGGGACTGATTGCCGCTCTTGGAGGCAGGAAGTTTCGGGTGACGTATCCGAACGGCGACGAGACGGCGTACGTGTCGGTGGTGTACCACGCGCGCGTTACCGGCGGAAACGAACGCCCGGACGGCGGCGAGACCATCGACCTCGACTGGTTCCGGCCCGAGGACTTGCCGACTGTCGACCTGGGTCCGTTCGCTGAAGCTACGTTCGAGGAGCTGGGATGGCTCGAGCCGAGTCCTGAGTGACGGCGGTGGCGTTGGAACCGGCCAGGCCGTGCGTCGAGGGGCGCGGAAAGCTACCTATCCGTCGTCGTTGCGGATCGTCACGCGGCCGGTGTCGCGTGTGATCTTCGGGTTGCACGACGTGCCCGAGCACGACCCGCACGACCCTCCGCTCGTGCACGCCCGGGTGAGCGTCACTGTGAAGAACTTGTCGCCGTCGCCGGGACGAGTGCCCGGCAGGATGCGAATGGGAATGGTGGCGCTGGACTGGCCGGGCGCGAACGTCACTGTTCCGATCCCGAAACCGTTCGGCAGGATGTAGTTGGCCGAGGGAAAGGCCGTGTCGCCCGGCGCCCCCACCTGGTAGTCGACGGTGACGGTGGACCCCGGCGGTGTCGCGATCGTCTTCGAGAGCGTCACCGTGACGTTGGCGACCGCGCCGGTGCCCGTTCCGTCGGCGAGGTGGCCCTCGAAGTCACCCTCCCAGACCATGGCACCACCCACACCCACGTGGATGCCCGGCGGTGCGCTGTCGTCGTCGATGATGATGCCGGTGCCCACGCCATGTGAGATGGGTGGGCCGGTCGAGCCGCTGAGCGTGACCGAGAAGGTCTCGTCCGGCTCCGCGATGGTGTCGCCGAGCACCGTGACGTCGACGGACTTCGACGTCTCGCCCGGGGCGAAGACGAGCGTGCCGAGGACGTGGTTGAAATCGGACCCTCCGGTGGCCGTGCCGTTGGCGCTGCCGTAGTTGACCCGCACCTCCTTCTCACTCGGTTCCGACATCGTCACCGTGAAATGGGCGATCGGCTTCACCGGCGAGGAGACCGAAGGCGTGTTGCCCTTGTCGCCCTCGTAGACGGCCGCATCGCCGATCGCGAGCGAGCGCTTGCCGTCGCGCAACGCGGCGAGGCGTGCGGCCAGGTCGGTGGCGACACTCGGGCAGTTGGGTGGCTGGGGCGGTTGCGCGCCGGACTGCTGGCACAGGTTGTTGAGCTCGTAGGGATCGGTGACGAGGTTGTAGAGCTCCTTCTGCACGTAGTTGGGATTGGGAAACGTCAGCGGGTCCTTGATGTCGGTCTCGACGTACTTCCACGACTGGCCGGCCGAGGGGTAGTCGAGCGTGCGCAGTCCCCAGTAGCGGCGCTCGGTCGCGTACGGGCCTCCCACGTTGTTGAACCGCGACTCGATGAGCACCTGCTTGCGCCAGCTGGGGGCGGAGCTGCCCACGATGAGCTGGTAGAGGTTGGCGCCGTCGCGACCGCGGTCCTTGAAGGCGTCGAGGACGCCGGCGAAGCGCGCGTAGGTCGGGGCCAGGTCGACATTGCTGGTCAGGCGGTTCTCGGTGCGATTCGGGCCGCCCGGGTATCGGATGAGAAGAGGAACATGGGAGCACTCCTCGTACTGGCAGTCCTTGCGCGTCGGCTCGCTCTGGCCCAGCTTGTGGGACCCGTAGGCGTAGCCGTTGTCGCTCGTGAACAAGATGATCGTGTGGTTGAAGACCTGCTGCGCCTTGAGCGCGGCCATCAGCTCCTGGACGGCCTCGTCGAGCGACTTGAGCGGGAGCTGTGCGTTCACGCGGACCAGGTCGGCGTCGTACTCGCCCACC
>Ga0066710_100004091_pt1 | contig 12749 bp, 12 predicted proteins | sample GraSoiAngelo_159_FD_79666 | JGI IMG/M metagenome (GOLD analysis project Ga0066710, IMG submission 79666) | Grasslands soil microbial communities from the Angelo Coastal Reserve, California, USA - 14_1009_16_40cm | ecosystem: Environmental > Terrestrial > Soil > Grasslands | place: USA...
CCGCCGGTTGCGATTTCGCGCTTGCGCGAAGCAGGAGCGCCCGCGACAGCGGCGGCGATCAAATCTCTGGCTCTGACTATGGTCGGTACCGGCAGGCTCGCGCGCGCCATTTCCTCGGCAGGTGGCGTGGCGCTGAGCGCGATCGATGAGGGGTTTCAGCTCAAGGCCTGGCCCACGGTCTATGCGGTGGGCGAGATGCTGGATTGGGAAGCACCGACCGGCGGCTATCTGCTGCAGGCCTGTTTTTCGACCGCGGTGGCGGCGGCTCGGGCCTGTTTGGAACGGCTACAAACCGCCCCGGCCCGGCCACAATCGCTTTTTAAGTGAAGACAGTATTTTTCAGGAGTGCGGCATGACACGGATGGTTTTGGCAAAATTCGTGGGCGTCGCGATGGCGCTGGCGGTTACGGCGGGCTTTGCCGGAACGGCTTCCGCGGGACCCCGAGCCTATTGTGATTCCTATGCGCGCGATGTCGCGCACAGGAAGACGAATGGCGGCGCCGATGTGCTTGTCGGCACGGTTGGCGGCGCCCTGGGCGGCGCGCTCATTGGCGGCCTGATCGACCATGGCAGAGGGGCCGGTAGAGGCGCTATCATCGGCGGTGTTGGCGGCACGCTTCTGGGCGCCGGCGTCACCAGCGACCGCTACCGTCGCGCCTATGATAACGCATTCGCGCGCTGCATGGACAATTATGAGGGCCAGCGCGTGCAGGCGGCGGAGAAGCCTGTCCAGGTGGCGCAGAAGTCTGTCCAGGTGGCGGAAAAGCCTGAAAGGGACAGCAACGCAAGGGCGCGCGCCTGCGCTCGCAAATATCGCTCCTTCGATCCGCAGACCGGCAAATACATGTCGGGATCCGGAAAGACGCGGCCCTGCCGCCTACCTTGACCTCTCAGTAAACAAAGTGGGCCGGAGATTTCTCCGGCCCTCTTTGTTGATTACGCCGCTTCGTCGCCACTCTGGCGGACGATGATCGTGGCGCCCGGCCGCGCCCGGTTGAAGAGATCGATGACGTCCTGATTGATGAGGCGCACGCATCCCGACGACACCGCCTTGCCGATGCTGGCTGCATCCTGGGTGCCGTGCAGGCGGTAGAATGTGTCCTGGCCGTTCTGGAAAATATAGAGGGCGCGGGCACCCAGCGGATTGTCGAGCGCCGGCTCCATGCCGTCGCGGTATTTCTCGAGTTCAGGCTGGCGGGCGATCATCTCACCGGGCGGCGTCCAGCGCGGCCAGGCGCGCTTGTATTGGATGCGCCCGCGGCCGCCCCAGGTGAAGCCGTCGCGGCCAATGCCGACGCCGTAACGCATCGCCTTGCCGTTCTCCATCACCAGATAGAGATAGCGGTTCGGCGTGTCGACGATGATGGTGCCGGGCACTTCCGCGGTCGGAAAATCGACCAGCTGCCGGCGGTATTTAGGCTTGAGCTTCTTCAGATCGACCGCCGGAATGGGAAACGGCTCATCGGGAAGGGCGCCATAGCTCGAGGCAACGAGGGATGGTCCGGATTCGGTGGGCTCTGCGACAATGCCTTCAGTTTCATCCTGAACACAGGCGCTGAGCGTGAGGCCAGCGCCGCCGAGTAAGAATATGCGCCGGGTGATCGGCATGGGTGATAGTCCTTGGATGCAAATGGATGGGGCCGCAGCTTCAAAGCGACGGCTGGTGAGTGATCTTTAAGAGGTTCAGGCCGCGCGCGGTGGAGGCGTTGGAACTCCGAGCTCAGCGCTGGATGGCGGTGTCGAGGCCAGGGCTGCGACAAGCCCACACATGCCGCTGGCGCCTCCAAAATCGGTGATCTTGATGACGATGGGAGCGAGCTTGATGCTGGCGCAACGGCTTGGCAGGACGCCATGGGAAACGGGGGAATGTATCGCCGCGACGATAGAGCCTTGCCGCGATAGATCGGTCGGTGCGAAAGCGGCATTCAGGCGCGCCGTAGGTCCGAGAACCTGACACAGGGTAAGCGCTATCATGCACAGGAACACAACGGCACGTGCGGCACGGCGCAAGGTCAAGTCGGACAGGCGATTCATTGCGCGTTTCTTCTACTCGGTTTCGCTGCCGTGCCCACCTCAAGAGATTGTGAGAAAATGCGTATCTTTATGACTGTGGCACGAAGGTCACAGCGCGATTTGCAACCCTCAATTCCGCGTGCAATAGCTTCGTGATTTAGGAACGGAGCCTCTCGTGTCTCGCATACCGCTGACTCCTGTGGTGGAGGCGCTGCCTTCGACGGTGCCCTTTGTCGGGCCCGAAGCACTGGAGCGCAAGCGCGGCGTCGCCTTCAGGGCAAGGCTCGGCGCCAATGAAAGCGGCTTCGGCCCGTCTCCGCGTGTGATCGAGGCGATCGAACGAGCTGCAACCGGCATCTGGAAATATTGCGATCCCGAGAACCACGACCTCAAGCAGGCGCTGGCCCGCCATCATGGTGTTCGCCCCGAGAACATCGCGGTAGGCGAGGGGATCGATGCGCTGTTCGGCTATGCTGTGCGCATGTTTGTCGAACCGGGCACCACTGTCGCTACATCGCTGGGCGCCTATCCGACCTTCAATTTCCACGTCAACGGGTATGGCGGACGTCTTGTAACCGTACCCTACGCGCAAGACCGCGAGGATCCGGGCGCGCTGGTCGACCTTGCCAGGCGCGAGACGGCGCGGCTGATCTTCTTCGCCAATCCTGACAATCCGATGGGATCATGGTGGTCGGCAGATGCGGTAGCGGAGCTGATCGGCAAAATCCCCGAGAACACGCTTTTGATCCTCGATGAAGCCTATGGCGAATTTGCGCCCGATGGCACCTTGCCGCCGCTCGATACCGGCAATCCGAAACTCCTGCGCTTTCGCACCTTCTCCAAGGCCTATGGTCTTGCCGGTGCGCGCATCGGCTATGTGATCGGCGAAGCAGCACTGGTCAAGTGCTTCGACAAGGTGCGCAACCATTTCGGCGTCAATCGGCTGGCGCAGGCGGCTGCCCTCGCAGCCCTTGCCGACCAGGCCTATCTCCATGAGGTGATCGCCAGGGTCGCCAGCGCGCGCCAGCGTATCAGCGATATCGCTCGCTCGAATGGCTTGGAGCCTTTGCCGTCCGCCACCAATTTCGTGACCATCGATTGCGGTAGCGATGGGGCCTATGCCAAGCGGCTGCTCGATGGGCTGATTTCGCTTGGCATCTTTGTTCGCATGCCAGGCGTCGAGCCGCTCAATCGCTGTATCAGGGTGAGTTCAGCACCCGATACCGAGCTCGACCTGTTTGCCGAGGCCTTGCCGCAGGCTTTGCGCTCCCTCGGATAGAACTGGTGACCGGAGCTGGCTCTTGCATCGTCTCCTCGCCCCGGCGATGGTGCTGAGGTGAGGGCAGGGAGCAGTTCAAGTGAAGATCAGCGATCTCAAGGTTTTTGTCGTCGGCAACCCGCCGCCCGGTTGGGGCGGGCGTTATTTCATCTTCGTCAAGCTCACCACCGATGACAATATCAGCGGTATCGGCGAGGTCTATTGCGCGACCTTCGGGCCCAAGGCCATGGTGGCGATGATCGAGGACGTCTTCGCCCGCTATGTCGAGGGCATGGACCCGTTCCATATCGAGGCTTTGTGGCGCAAGGCCTATGGCTCGGGCTAGACCTTGCGGCCCGACGCTTCGCTGATGGGCGTGCTCTCCGGCATCGAGATCGCGCTCTGGGACATCAAGGGCAAGGCTGTCGGCAAGCCGGTTTATGAATTGCTGGGCGGCAAGGTCCATGACAGTCTGAGATCCTACACTTACATCTATCCTGACATCGCCAAGGGCCAGGACGAAAAGATCTACTGGAACGCTGAAGCCTCGGCCGAACGCGCCGCGCACTATGTGAAGCAGGGTTTCACTGCGGTGAAGTTCGATCCCGCCGCACCTTATTCGGTCTTCGATCCGCGCCAGCCCTCACTTGCGACACTCGAGCTCTGTGGCAAGTTCTGCCGCCTGATGCGCGAGGCGGTCGGCAGCAAGGCCGATCTCCTATTCGGGACCCACGGCCAATTCACCGCTTCGGGCGCGATCCGCCTGGCGAAACGGCTCGAACCTTACGAGCCCTTGTGGTTCGAGGAACCGACGCCGCCCGAAATGCCGGAGGAAATGGCGAAAGTGGCGCGCGCCATATCGATCCCGGTCGCGACGGGAGAACGGCTCGTCACCAAATATGAATTCGCCCGCGTGCTCGAGACAGGCGCTGCCTCGATCCTGCAAATGGCGCTGGGCCGGGTCGGCGGCATCATGGAGGCGAAGAAGATCGCCGCGATGGCCGAAACTCATTACGCGCAGATAGCACCCCATCTCTATGCGGGACCGGTGGAGGGGGCCGCCAATATCCACTTCGCCGCCTCGCTGCCCAATTTCCTGATCCTCGAAAGCATCGAAACCTGGGATGGCTTCCATTCGAAGATACTGAAGAAGCCGATCCGCTGGGAGGCGGGACGGGTTCTCCTGCCGACCGAGCCCGGCCTCGGCATCGAGCTCGATGAAAAGGTGGCGCTGGCGCATCCCTATGAGGGCACCAAGCTCCATCTCGAAATGAATGACCGCCCGATCGCCTGACATGAAATATGGCTTCATTGGTCTGGGCAATCTCGGCGGTCATCTGGCGGCCAGTCTCATCGCCAGGGGATTTGATGTCGCCGTCTGTGATCAGGACAAAGCGCGGGGTGAGCGGCACATCAAGGCGGGAGCGCAATGGGCCGATGCGCCGCGCAACATTGCCTCGCAGTGCGATGCCGCCATCACCTGCCTGCCATCGCCGCAGGTCTCGGAAACCGTGTTGCGCGAACTGCTGGCCGCGGGCTTCACCGGCACATGGATCGAGATGTCGACGCTTGGCCGTGACGATATCCTGAAGCTCGCCGCCCTTGCCGGTGACCACGGCGTCTCGATGCTCGAATGTCCGGTGACCGGCGGCGTACATCTGGCGGCTCGCGGCGAGATCACTGTGCTCGTTGGCGGCAATGCCGAGCTTCTCGCCGCGCATCGCCGGGCGCTCGAGGCCATGGGAGGCAAGCTCTTCCACATGGGGCCATTGGGTTCGGCAGCAGTAATCAAGGTCATCACCAACATGCTCGCCTTCATCCATCTTGTGGCCGATGGCGAGGCGCTGATGCTGGCCAGGCGCGGCGGGCTCGACCTGGCGCAGGCCTGGAAAGCCATTGCCGCCAGTTCCGGCACCAGTTTCGTGCATGAGACGGAAGGCCAGCTCATCCTCAATGGAAGCTATGATATCGCCTTCACCATGGATCTGGCGCTCAAGGATCTGGGCTTCGCCATAAAGTTCGGCGAGGAGTTCGGCGTGCCGCTCGACCTCGCAATGCGGGTCCACGACACCTTCGTCAAAGGCAGGGAGGCCTATGGCGGCAGCGCGCAATCGACCATGATCGTCAAGCTGCTCGAGGATGCGCTGGACACCGATTTGCGCGCGCCTGGCTTTCCGGCGCGGCTTGAATGACAGGAGAGTGAATGACGCCTGATCTCATTGTCATCAATGCCGATATCAGAACCATGGATCCGCTGAAGCCGCAAGTTCAGGCGTTGGCCTCACATCAAGGCCGGGTCACAGCGCTGGGGTCCATATCCGAGATCAAGGCGCTGGCGGATAAGAAAGCTAAAATTGTCGATGCTGGAGGGAGGCTTGCGCTGCCGGGCTTCCAGGACACCCATATTCATTTGCAGGACTCGGGCACGCGTCATGCACTTGATGTCGATCTCGCCGGCTTGCGCACCATAACGGCGCTGCAGGAAGCCCTTGGCGAGTTTGCACGTGCCCATCCGAAGCGCGACTGGGTCAAGGGTCATGGCTGGTATTCCGGCATTTTCGGCGAACACAATCTCACCCGTGAGGTGCTCAATAGGGCGGTATCCGATCGCCCGGTGCTTCTCTTCTAGTCGGATTAGCACAGTGCGGTGCTAAATTCGAAGGCCTGCGAACGGATCGGGCTCGATAAGAGTGTCAAGGATCCCGAGAATGGCCGCTTCGCTCGCGACAAATCCGGCGCTCCGACCGGCATGCTGCATGAACTCGCCATCGATTGGGCGCGCGAGCGTATGCCGCAGACGCCAGACTCTGACTGGGAAGCAGGCGTGCGCTTCGGCCAGGCCTTGTGCAACCGCAATGGTTTCACAGGCGTGCTCGATGCGCTTGTCACCGAGCGCCATTTGCGCGTCTATCGCGCAGTTGAGAAATCGACCGGCCTCACTGTACGCGTTGCATCGACGGCATTGGTCGAACCTTCCGATACGGTGGAGGCAGCGCTCACCCGCATCGAAAGTTTCCGCCGCGATTTCGCTACGCCCATGCTGAAAGTGCATTCGGGGAAATTCTTTCTCGATGGCGTGCTCGAGAACCGCACCGCCGCGATGCTCGAGGATTATCATGACGCTGAGGGCGGCAATGCGCCGGTGATGTTCGGCGAGAACCATTTGCGCGAGCTCTTCGTTGCCTTCGATGCGGCGCGCTTCCAGATCCATTGCCATGTGATCGGCGACAAGGCTGTGCGGACGGCGCTCGATGGGCTGGAAGCCGCGCGTGACGTGAATGGCGCCTGGCCAAGCCTGCATCAGCTGGCACATGTGCAATGCATTGATCCCGATGATATTGCGCGCTTCGCCAGGCTCGGCATCATGCCCAATATCCAGCCCCTCTGGGCCAGGAACGAGCCTTCGGTAACCGATGTGGCCATCCCGATCGCAGGTCCTCGCATGGCCCGCTGGATCTATCCCTTCCGCTCGCTCATCGATGCGGGTGCGACTTGCGCTTTGTCGAGCGACTGGGGAGTCTCGACCCTCAATCCCTTCCACATCATGCAGACGGCGATCACCCGCCAGCCGGCGGCCAAGGGCAGGGATTACCCGGCCTTCCTGCCGGAGGAGCGCATGACGCTCGATGAATGCGTCAAGGGCTATACGGTCAATGCCGCGGCCGCCGCCTGGCGTTCGGCCGATACCGGCTCTCTTGAATTGGGCAAGTTCGCCGACCTTATCATCCTCGACCGCGATCTCTTTGCGATCGATGCTTATGAGATCGCCGATACTCAGGTCATGCTGACTTTGCTCGGCGGCCGTGAGGTCCATCGGCATGAGAAGTTCGGTGGTTAAATTCCCTCTCCCAGGGGGAGAGGGAAGCCATTGCGTGGCAATGGCAGGGTGAGGGGATAAGGTCTATCCCGAAAGAGCGTATCCCCTCATCCTGTCTGCGCTTCGCGCAGACATCCTTCTCCCCCAGGGAGAAGGAGAGAAAGAAAAGGCCGGATGTTTCCATCCGGCCGTCAGTTTCCCAGGGGGGTAGTAAACTCAGCAGCTGTAATACATGTCGTATTCGATCGGGTGCGGCATCATTTCATAGCGCATGTTCTCTTCCATCTTGAGCTCGACATGGCTATCGAGCTGGTCGTCCGTAAACACGCCGCCCTTCTTCAGGAACTCGCGGTCCTTGTCGAGCGAGGTGAGCGCTTCGCGCAGTGACCCGCATACCGTCGGGATGCCCTTGAGCTCGGCTGGCGGCAGGTCATAGAGATTCTTGTCCATGGCATCGCCCGGATGGATCTTGTTCACCACACCGTCGAGGCCTGCCATCAACAGGGCCGAGAACGCCAGATAGGGATTGGCGGCCGGATCCGGGAAGCGCACTTCGACGCGCTTCGCCTTGGGGTTCGACGTATGCGGGATGCGGCAGGAGGCCGAGCGGTTGCGCGACGAATAGGCGAGCAGCACCGGCGCCTCATAGCCGGGCACCAGCCGCTTGTAGGAGTTGGTCGATGGGTTGGTGAAGGCGTTGCAGGCCTTGGCATGCTTGATGACGCCGCCGATGAAAAACAGGCATAGTTCCGACAGGTCGGCATACTGGTTGCCGGCCATCTGCGGCTTGCCTTCCTTCCAGATCGAGAAGTGACAATGCATGCCCGAACCATTGTCGCCGAAGACCGGCTTCGGCATGAAGGTCGCGGTCTTGCCATAGGCGTGCGCCACATTGTGGATCACATATTTGTAGATCTGCATCTGGTCGGCCATGGTGACCAGCGTCGAGAACTTCATGCCGAGCTCGTGCTGGGCGGCGGCCACCTCATGGTGATGCTTCTCGACGGTGACGCCCATCTGAGCCATCACCGAGAGCATCTCGGAGCGCATGTCCTGTGCCGAATCCTGCGGATTCATCGGGAAATAGCCGCCTTTTGTGCGCATGCGGTGGCCGAGATTGCCGGTCTCATATTCCCGGTCGGTATTACTCGGCAGTTCGATCGAGTCGAGCTTGAAGCCGGTATTGTATGGCGATGAGTCAAAGCGCACATCATCGAAGATGAAGAATTCGGCTTCCGGACCGACATAGATCGTGTCGCCGGCCTTGGTCTGCTTGAGATAGGCTTCGGCGCGCTTGGCGATCATACGCGGATCGCGCGCATAGCCTTCTCCCGTCGAGGGCTCAAGAATATCGCAGAAGATCGCCAGCGTCGTCTGCGCGTAGAAGGGGTCCATATGAGCCGACGCCGGATCCGGCATCAGCACCATGTCGGACTCATTGATCGCCTTCCAGCCGGCGATCGACGAGCCGTCGAACATCAATCCTTCGGCGAACGCGTCCTCATCCATCTGCGATACATCCATCGTCAGATGCTGCATCTTGCCGCGCGGATCGGTGAAGCGGAGATCGACATATTTCACGTCCTTCTCCTTGATCAGCTTCATCACCGCGTCGGCGTCTTTTGGCCTGGCCATTTTTTGATTATCCCTCTGGTTGACTGGGTTGGTTGATTGATCAGAGCGCGTCCGTGCCGGACTCGCCGGTACGGATGCGGATCGCCTGATCGATGGTGGAAATGAAGATCTTGCCGTCACCTATGCGTCCGGTGCGCGCCGCGTTCTGGATGGCCTCGACGGCCTTGTCGACAAGTTCATCGGCGAGGACGATCTCGATCTTCACCTTGGGCAGGAAGTCGACGACATATTCGGCACCGCGATAGAGTTCGGTATGGCCTTTCTGCCGGCCGAAACCCTTGGCTTCGGTGACGGTGATGCCTTGCAGGCCGACCTCCTGCAGGGCCTCTTTCACTTCGTCGAGCTTGAATGGCTTGATGATGGCCTCGATCTTTTTCATGCACACCCCTGTTCTATGAAGCACCCTTTTTGCAGGGCGCATGCCAATTGGCGTTGAGACTAAACTATAAGTGAAATCAATAGCCTGACTTGCATGGAGGGCCGGCGCATGTGATTCCCTTGCCTAATTATAAGGCATTAGCTCAAGCGTTAGGCATGCAAATCCGGCAACGGACAAATTTGTGCAGACGGGATATTTATCAGGAGCATGAGCAAGGCAATCAAGGAGAAGGTGCCAAAATTCATCGTCCATCCGCTGACGCCGTCGCGCTGGGCCGATGTCGAGGATCTGTTCGGGCCGGAAAAGGGCGCCAATTCCGGCTGCTGGTGCATGTGGCCGAGGCTTACCGCGAGCGATTTCCAGGCCATGAGCAAGGAGAGGCGGAAGGGCGCATTCAAATCCTGTGTCCAGAAAGGACCGGTGCCCGGTCTGCTGCTCTATGAGAAGGGGCTCGCGATCGGTTGGGTCGCTGTTTCACCGCGCACCGATGTCATTCGTTTCGAGAAGGCGAAGGCTTCTGCGCTCGAGCCGGGCGAAAAAGCTTCGAAGCATTATGCGATTACCTGCTTCTATGTCCGCCCCGGTCACAGGAAGCGCGGCCTCATGACCGACCTCGCCAAGGCTGCCATTGATTATGCGAAAAAGAAGAAAGCGGCCGCTCTCGACGTATGTCCGATCGATACCGACAAGCCGCTGATGTGGGGCGAGGGCTTTGTAGGCATCGTTTCGGTGTTCCAGGAACTCGGCTTCAAGGAAGTGGCGCGGCGTTCGCCGCGGCGGCCCTTGATGCGGCTTTCCTTCAAGAACAAATAAGATCAACGGCGGTCCTGGCCAGTTTTTCGAGCGCGTTGCGCGGATCGCCGGCACGCGCTCTGACTGCCAGTGAATGCAGGACTGCCGAAGCGATCGACGCCATTGCTGCGGCATCGGTGCCCTTAACGAGTTCGCCCTTATCGACGGCTTTGCGCATGCGCACCTCTATAATGGCGTTGAATGCGGTGAGGCTATCGGCGAGAACGTGCCGGACCTCCGGACGCCGAACCGCTTCGACGGCAGCCGTACCGATGAGGAAACACCCGCGCGCTGCATCCTTTGATGCGAGATAGAGGTCGATCGCTGCCGCATAGACACTGGCGAGTTCCTTGCGCAGCGGTTTGGCGCCGCTCAGTTTCTCTTTGAGGGTAATGACACTGTCGTCGCGGTACCGCTCGAGCGTGGCGATATAAAGCGCTTCCTTGTCGCCGAAGGCGCCGAACAGGCTCGGCCGGTTCATCTTCGTGGCCTTGCTCAGGGTATCGAGCGAGCTCGCCGCAAATCCGGTTGCCCAGAAGACGTCGCGCGCGCGTTCGAGCGCGATGCTGGGATCGTATTCGATGGGGCGTCCACGTTTCGGCATAATAATGTACTGCTTTGAATAAAAAGATTGATGGTTCTTAATATATATGCGAAACAGTATAGAAAGGAAAGGAGATTGACATGAAGCTCTATACCCATCAGGCAGCCTGTTCTTTGTCCCCGCATATTATCAGCCGCGAGCTTGGACTGGATGTGGAAATCATCCGGGTCGACCGTGGCACCCATCGCACCAGCGATGGTAAGGACTATCTCGCCATCAACCCGAATGGCTATGTGCCGGCGCTAGTGCTCGACGACGGCGAGATCATGATCGAAGGCACGGCGATCGTTCAGTATCTGGCCAGTCTTAAGCCTGAGGCCGGTATGATGCCTGAGGATGCTCGGAGCCGGCGGCTCGTCCAGTCGCTGCTCAATTTCATCGCGACCGAGATCCACAAGCCCATGGCGCAGCTGATGATGCCGGCCTATGCCCCGGTGAAGGATGCCCTTTACAGGCATGTCGCGTCTCGGCTCGACTGGATCGCCACTCGCTTCAAGGGGGAGTATCTCACCGGCAACAGCTTCGGCGTGGCCGACGCTTATCTTTTCGTTTGCCTCAACTGGTCGCAATGGAACGGCGTCGATCTGAAGCGCTGGCCCATTCTCGAAGCTTTCATGAAACGTGTCGGCGAGCGTCCGGAAGTCGCGGCGGCGCTCGAGGCCGAGGGCTTGGCACCGCGCGCGGATGGGGTGTTCTTCGCACCGGCGCTCGCCGCATGATGACGATGACAAGCGGAAGCTTCCATGACGCCGAAAGCATCCGGACCGAGGCGATCCTGCGGCGCTTCAACGAGGTCTTCCTCACCCATGATCCGGCGGCCCTGCAGGACCTGGTGGCTGAGGACTGCGTGATCGAAAATACCCAGCCGGCGCCGGATGGCTCCCGCCATAAGGGCAAGGCGGACTGCATTGCCGTCTGGACAGAGATCGCGACCATGCAAGGAGCCCATTTCGAGCCGGAAAGCATTATCGCGCGCGGTGATCGGGGCGAGATCCGCTGGCGGCTGGTCTGGGGCGCCGATCACGCGAGCTCGGTGCGCGGCGTCAATCTCATGCGGGTGCGCGATGGACGGATCGTCGAGGCGCAGGGCTATGTGAAGGCCTCTTGATCCTTTGACTATGAACTGCCACCACTAAGAAATAGCTCTATCTGCACGAGGGAACTGTTTCTATGGTCAAAGTCGCGATGCTGACTGCCGGCGGTCTGGCGCCGTGTCTCTCCTCGGCCGTCGGCGGCTTGATCGAACGCTACAGCAAGGTTGCGCCTAATGCGGAGATCATCGGCTATCGTTACGGCTATCAGGGTCTCCTTACCGGAAACAGTTTGGCGGTGACGGCCCAGATCCGCAAGAACGCGCATATGCTGCATGCGCATGGCGGAAGCCCGATCGGCAACAGCCGGGTGAAACTCACCAATGCCGCCGATTGCGTGAAGCGGGGATTGATCAAAGAGGGCGAGGATCCGCTGCAGGTCGCCGCCACGCAATTGGTGAAGGACGGCGTGACGATCCTGCACACGATCGGCGGTGATGACACCAATACGACGGCTGGCGATCTGGCACGCTTTCTCGCCTCGATCGGTCACAATCTGACGGTGGTCGGTCTTCCCAAGACGATCGACAATGACATCGTGCCGATCCGCCAGTCGCTGGGCGCGGTAACCGCCGCCGAACAGGGCGCGATCTTCTTCGAGAACGTCGTCAATGAACGAACCACGGCGGCTCGCGCATTGGTCATTCATGAGATCATGGGGCGCCATTCGGGCTGGCTCGCCGCGGCGACCGCGCGAACTTATCGCCGGCGCCTTGCCAAGCATAATGCATTGGGGCGTTTCGATGTCGTTCAGAAGGATATCGACGCCCTCTATGTCCCAGAACTCCCGATCGATCTCGAGGCGGAGGCGCGCAGACTGAAGGCAGTGATGCAGGCGAAAGGATCGGTTGCCATCTTCCTCAGCGAAGGCGCGGGCGTCGCCGATCTGGTGCGCGAGATGGAATCGCGTGGTGAGACCATCGAGCGCGATGCCTTCGGCCATGTGAAAATCGACAAGATCAATGTCGGTGACTGGTTCTCGAAACGCTTTGCCAAGCTCATCGGCGCCGAGCGGACGCTGGTGCAGAAATCGGGCTATTTTGCCCGCTCCGCCGCGGCCAATAAGGAAGATCTCGACCTCATCCGCGCCATGGTCGATCTTGCGGTCGCTTGCGGTCTCAAGGGCGAGAGCGGCGTGATCGGCCATGATGACGAAGCGG
>Ga0066710_100004092_pt1 | contig 12749 bp, 11 predicted proteins | sample GraSoiAngelo_159_FD_79666 | JGI IMG/M metagenome (GOLD analysis project Ga0066710, IMG submission 79666) | Grasslands soil microbial communities from the Angelo Coastal Reserve, California, USA - 14_1009_16_40cm | ecosystem: Environmental > Terrestrial > Soil > Grasslands | place: USA...
AGCGCTTCCATTTCCGTTTCGGGTCTCCGCTCGGCGCGGATCTTTTCGCGCCGTTGCTGGTATTCAATGGAGTGTTTTTCAAGTTCATCCTTGAGCCATGGTGTCGGAATCGGCGTATCCGGCTCTACTCGATCTTTCCATTTGAGATTGTCCGGATCGAGCAAGGCCGTAACGTTGGGTTCCCACGGCTCGACACGTTCCGCCGCCGGAAGATACGCTACTGATGACGTGTAGTATTCGTCGGCCAATCCGGCAAAGTGGTGGCCAAATTCGTGAACAAAGACATACGGCGCTTCTGCGCTGTCGGCCGCCACGGTGCTATACAGACCGAATATTCCTCCTCCACCGTAAGTTCGCGAGTTGGTCAGGATTTCCACAAATTCATAGGGCGCGAACTCCGCAACTTCACGCAGAGCACGGTTCTCGAAAGTCAGAATGTAACGCTCGGAACCGAAAGCATCGTAGGTTGCGCCGAGTGGAGACGCCAGATGCACGCCGGTCGAGGGGCGCGAAATGCCCGATTCCAGCGCGGGCGCGCACAAACCCCACACGTTGAAATCCGCCTTGTGCTCTTTGAACGGCGACGTCGCGAACAGGATGTCCAGAAGACGCCGAGCGTCGCGCTCGAATTTGCCGCGCTCGGCAGCCGTGTATCCGTCGCACAACATGAGAAAGTCCACTTTGTCGGCGGGATCTCCGCTTTTTAGAAACTCAATTAATGCGCCCGGCGCAGCGGGACGCGAACTGTCGACGAACATGTCGGCGGGATCCACAATTACCGACCAGATCTCACGAAATGCGTTCAGCCGGTCCCGCTTTTTTAGAATGACTTGTACGGGGCCCTGCGGAGTGGGAAAACGAAGGGATTCATGGAAGGTGCGATTCAACGACTTCGCTTCGCCCGTGGTTTCCCATTCCCCATAGATGGAGGCAAATCCGCGGGAGTAGAGCATTTGACTCGTCTTGCGATCCCGAACTTCGAACAGGTATTTCCCCAGGTTCGTATCATCGATCGTCTTCCGCAGGTTGCCGGGCCACCCCAACGGCTCCACCACAACACGATCCAGACTGAACATTTCCTGGGACGCATTGCCGGAGTGGTAATAGTCGACTCGCATCGTGCGAGGGCCGTTTTGGGCGAATGCAAAAGTGGAAAAAACCATCCAGATGAACACGAATGTTTGCTTACGCATGATCCCGCATTATAGCGGCAACGGCACCTGCCGACGCGATTGCTTGCTCAGCGAGAACCACGACAACGATGCCTGGTGGGATTTGCGTGGATATCGCGGATACTGCCACATGGCGACGGAAGAAGGTCCTGGAGGCTCCTATTCCGTGCAGCACAACATCATTTATAAGTATTTGGGAAAGTTCGAGGGCCATCAAGCCGTTTTAACGGAGTGGGGAACGGGAACATCGTCTTCAAGGAGCATAGAAGATTCAAGCGAGGTACCGCAAGTATGGCGGCTCCGTTCCGAGGGTTCCTGGACGTCGCATAACGGGTCTTCTGTAAACTTTCTTGGGGGACGGGACGATTTTCTGGGGGACGGCACGGAGTGGCTCTGTCGGGAGGTGAGTGATCACTGGAGATGGACTTTTCACAAAAAGTCGGAGGCTGCATCTGTCCTCAATCTGAAACCAGCAATTGGCGATGTTTCGCTGACTTTTTGTGCAAAGCCCTGGAGATGACAAGACGCCCACGCCAAGCCCGGACGCGTTGCCTGCCGGCTATCGCCCCAGCGCGCCCAGTGTCATCAATGTCCGTCTTCTGTGCTGCGCAGCAAGGGGATGCGGGAGAGATCGACGGGCTCGACCGCTTCGTTCTCTGCGTAGGGCGCCTCGGCCACTACTGCGGCCCCGCTCGGCCACTCGTTTGGTGGAAGAATGGTCCGCTCGATCGCCTGCCGAATTCTCACCGGCTTCGACAGCGCCGAGATTGCCTTCCAACGCCCTTTGGGCTCGTTCCCGAGGATGACGATCCCGGAATGCTGCGTCGGGTCGGCGTCCACAACCGGGTCGAGATCGTACGCACCCAGTTTCCGCCGCAAGAGTTCGATGTCATTACGCTTCCCTGTGAGGAAGTACCAGCCCGGGCCCGTGCCGTGCGCCCGCGCGTAGCCCCGGAGGACGTCCGGCGTGTCTTGCTCAGGCTCCAAAGAGATCGAGAGAAACGTGACGTCCCGACGCATGCGTTCGCTGAGCGCCCGTTGCGCCTCGAGGAGGTGCTCAGTTGCAACCGAACACCCCTCGCGGCAGTTCGCAAACATGAAGTTGATCGCGACTGTCTTTCCCTTTACTAGATCGTCGTAGAACCGGACCACGCGACCCTCATGGGTCGTCAGCTTGATGTTGAGGAGATGCTCCTCGCGGATGAGGGCCACGCGATCGGGTGGCCCGGGCACGGCCGCGGCCGATCGGATGCGTTCCGACGCAGAGGCCCGTGCGCTCGTCCTCGGCGGCCCCGAGGATCTGGAGGTGACCAGAGTGAGCAGTAGCGCGAGAACCCAGATGAAACTCATGGCTGGACCTCGAACTGCCCCATCATCCGCATGTCCTCGTGCTCGATGTTGTGGCAGTGGAACACGTAACGGCCGGTGAACTCCGCGAATTTGATGAGGATCATTACAGAGCCAAAGTCGCCGCCGATTAACACCGTGTCTTTGCGGCCCTGCTCGAGCGGCAGCGGCGACGCGCCGTCGCGTGACAGAATGAAAAACTCGCTCAAATGGATGTGCACCGGGTGGACCCAGCCGCCGCCGGACTCGAGAATCCAGATCTCCGGCACGCCGCGCTTCGGCTTGGCGTTGATGCGATTCTCGTCGAAGAACTCGCCGTTGATCACCCACGCACCGTGGGATCGCTCGAACTCAAATCGTCGCTGCACCTTGACCTTGGGCAGCAACTGAAGTGGACCTTCCGTTACCGGGAGGAGCGCGTTGGGTACTCGGCTTTTGTCGTTGGCGTCCCTGTTCACCTTGAACTTCAGGAGTGGTGTGCCCTGAGAGAGAGAGACCAACTCGTCCGGCTTGCGGCCATCAGTTTGTCGCAGCCGGTTCACGAGGAAGATCTCGTCTTTGAGCGAGGTATGGCTGAAGTCGACGATCACCTCCACCCGTTCCGCCGGTCCGATGCGGAAGCGCTTCACCCAAACGGGGTGCTCGAGCAGGTGCGAGTCGGTGGCGATCGCGGCGAAGTCCTGCCCGTTGCTCAGGGCCAGTTCGTAGATGCGCGCGTTCGACCCGTTCAGTACCCGGAAGCGGTATTTCCGTCGCGCCACCTGGAGGTAGGGCTGGATGAGGCCGTTCACCAGGAACTTGTCGCCTATAAAGCCGTTGTGGTCGAAGCTGTCGAAGATGAGGAAGCCGTTCTTGTCGAATTGGCGGTCCTGGAGGACGAGGCCGATGTCAAACTCCCCGCTTGGCAACCCCAAAGCCGGCGGATAGTCCGACTCGTTCCCGGTATCGAGCGAGTTGAAGTTGGGTAGAAGCCCGCCAGACCCCGATAGACGTTCGGTCCGGTGACGTCGATGGAATGATCGTGGTACCACAGCGTCGAATGCTCGTTCTGCTGGAGGCCCTCGTCCGGACGGTTCGGGTAGAAGTAGTCTCTCGACTGTCCGCTGCTAAAAGTGTCGAGGGGGTAGCCGTCGTCCTCGGGGGCCTGAAAACCTCCATGGCGATGGATCGCGTTGATGGGTTCCCCGATCCCCACCGGGTCGTTCTGGGGGAGATCGTTGAAGAACCGGACCAGCTGCGGCGTCCCGCTGCGGGAGACGATGGTCGGCCCTGGGATCGAACCGTCATACCCCCACAGTTGGTTCGGGGGCAGCTGCGGATGGAAGGTATGTGCGACCTCCCGGGTGTGAATCTTATAGAACGCGGTGTTTTTCGGAACCGTCCGCGGGCCGGAGACGTGGAACGGCTTCGTCCCGTCGGGGTTCACGGTATCGCCTGTGTCCCGCAAGGTCGGAAAGGGCGCAACCGTTTGCTTGACCGGCGGGATTCCACGGCCGGGAAGCAGTTCGAGGACGAAGGGTGTGGTGGGTGGGCTCGAAGGCAGGCTGTCTCCGCGCGAGTTCCTCAGAGCGCCAGCAAGCGCTGCCGCCCCGCCGCTCGCGATTCCCCATCGAAGCAAATCACGTCGACTCAAGTAGTACATCAAACTCTCCTAGTTATTTGAAGATTAAAGATGTATTGAACAGTCTAAACCAGAATTTCCGAAGAACCCCTTTCTCACTTGCACCGAGATCGGGAACGCAGGCCGCCGCAAGGAAAAGATCGCCGCCGCGTAATCCAGTTATACGCGGGTCTGGCCTTGCCCTCCCCCCTCAGCTGACCCGTGCACACACTTGACTCTGCCGATGAGAATTGAAAATGGATTGGTGACTCATCGCCCCGACCTGGAAGGGTTAGCTACAGCGAGAAGGTGGCGTGCTATTTCGGGCGGCCCATGAAGCCCTGCGCGATCATATCGATCTTATAGATCGCCTTGGCGTTATTCCTTACTCCCTCAGGGGTTCTATACTCTTTGCCGTCCGGCCCCGTCATGCCTGCGCCCTTCGCGTAAAGCACCTTCTTGTTTGGCCCGGAAAACGCTACGCTCGAGGCGGACTCGAACCGATTCGAGCGCCTCGTACGCACTGCGCTCATCCTCCGCAACAATTGCGGCCACCGGCTCTCCCAAAAAGCGGACCTTGCCGATCGCCAGTAGAGGACGTGGCGATCGGCAAAATCGGCAAGACGTTCTCGCTCGTCATCCAATGGGGTGAAAGCATCGCTGGTTGCGATGTCTTTGGCGCCACTGCGCAGATAAGCGATCTCGTCCGTCCCTACGGCTATGCCCGAGTCGTGTGCGTAAAGTCCAGAAGCCAGCAGAAAAAGTTCAGCCGCATTCATGCGCACGCAACCTGGCTGTGTTTGTCGCGATAACGCCGACTTCTTCAAGCGCGTCGGGCAGCCAACGGCCAAGGCTGTAGGACTCGAAATTTATTCCAAGCCGAGTTCCGAGCATCGGCGGCGGAACGAATTCTGATGCCAACCGAGCCGCCGGGCCGCTTCCGCGCGATTGCCACCGGTTTCGCGGAGCAGTCTCTCGAAGAGCGATTTTTGAAACCCGTCGAATTCCCGCTCATATAAACCTTTGCCGGGCTCCGCCGAATCCGAAGAGGGCCGGATCTCTTTCGGCAGGTCTTCCGGCAGAATGTAGGCAGTAGCTCCCATAAAAATTGCATATTCCATGGCATTTTCGAGTTCCCGAACATTTCCCGGCCAGCCATATGCCGCCAGCAGTTGATGGACTTCTGGGCTGATGCCGGATACTTCCGGGTACGGGGTACACCGGATGTGCCGATACTTCTTAATAAAATGCGCGGCAAGCTGTGGAATGTCTTCGCGGCGTTCCGCGAGCGTGGGCATTTCGAGTGGAAGGACATTCAGGCGGTAAAACAAATCTTGCCGGAATCGTCCTTTTTGGACCTCGTCGCGCAGATTGCGGTTCGTGGCGGCAATGATCCGCACATTCACCTTGATGACAGCCTTTCCACCGAGCCGCTTGATCTCTCCCTCTTGAATCACGCGCAAAAGGTCCGCCTGCATGGTGAGCGGAAGCTCACCGATTTCGTCCAGGAAGATCGTGCATCCATCCCCCTCTTCGAACAATCCTTTTTGCTGGGCGATGGCGCCCGTGAAGGCACCCTTTTCATAGCCGAACAGCTCACTCTGCAACAGGCTTTCGCTGAACGCTCCGCAATTCACCGGAATGAATCGTTTATGCGATCGGGGACTATTCCGGTGAATCGCGTATGCCACCAGCTCTTTGCCGGTGCCGCTGGGCCCGAGGATCAGAACGGGCCGCTCTCCGGGTCCAACCCGGCTGATGAAGCGGTAAACTTGCTTCATCCGTTCACTTTCGCCAATCATCCCGTGTTCGGCGTCAAGGAGTTCGTTCAGGCGGCGGTTCTCACCTTCAAGCCAGGCGACATACCGTACGTGTTCGAGGGCTACCGCCGTCGCGCCGGCGATGGATTCGAGCAGTTCGACGTGGCTTCCCGTAAACCATTCGAAACCGGACTTCGCCATTTCGACATAGATCACGCCGACCTTGGTATCGAATGTCGTCATGGGCCAGCAGATCGCCTTCTCCTGATAATCCAACATGTCTCCACGAAGAACCTTTGATGCAACTGTTTCGTCGATCGGGAAGGCATCGCCATTCGGTGAACCCGCAGTGCGATGTGTCGAAGAAATGAAATGGTTCTCATCGTGGCCCGCCAGCAGAATGGCCGCGCGCTCGACTGGTATGACCTGGAAAATGAAATCCAGGATGTGCGCCTGGATCTCGTCGGCGCTGCGAAGCTCGTTGATGGACGCGTTCATCTTGAGAAGAGCGGCAAGCGTGGTTGCTTTCGGGGCCTCGTAGGATCCGGCACGATCCGGAGGAGGATTGTAGGTGTAGGTCCAGTTTCGCTCGGTATCCGTGAGCGTCAACAGTTTCTCATCGACTTCGTCTCGGAGGAGGTAAACAAAAACCGAACGCCCTACTCGAATGTGGTCGCCGTGCACGACGATCTTAGCAGGAAACGAGAATCCATTGACGAAGGTTCCGTGCTCGCTCCTACAGTCCCACAGCAGGCATCCGTCATACTCGAAGGCAAGGCAGCAGTGCTTGAGTGAAACCAGCGGATCGTCCAGACAAACGTGATTACGTGCTCCTCGTCCGATTTTGAGATCGGCGTCGCCGAGAATAAATTCGGATCCCTTCAGCGGACCCGAAATCGCCAGAATTCTTGGATTCATGTGCGGGACAATATAGTGGATTCGCCGCCCTCTCGCACGATAAAACACGGCGCCGCGCGGGAAATGAATCTGCTACACAGCAGCCGTGATTGCTGTGCAGCAAACGATTCTGCTGGACTGCAGCGGCGTTTGCTAGACAGCAGCCGAACTTGCTGGCTAGCAGCGGCGCTTGCTAGCCAGCAAACGGTTTTGCTGGACTGCAGCGGCGTCTGCTAGCCAGCAAACAATTTTGCCAGACTGCAGCGGCGTCTGCTAGCCAGCAAACGGTTTTGCTAGACTGCAGCGGCGTTTGCTAGCCAGCAAACGATTTTGCTAGACTGCAGCGGCGTCTGCTAGACAACAGCCGGACTTGCTGGCTAGCAGCGTCTACGCCAATTTCGAAGCCAACCACAACCTATAGGTTGTGCACCACAACGTATAGGTTGTGGTCTTCGCGGTTTTCCCACGCCTCTAAATTCGAAAGTTATTGATACCTAAGGATCGGCGTCCGAACCATCGACTGGCACAGGCCGTGCCCATAAGGCGGCGTTCGTCAGGAAGGCAATCGCGGGGTTTGATCCCGCAGAAAGGAGGACATATGACACAGCCAAAACAGATCAAAGCATCGTTTGGTTTCAAGAGGTTATCGCCCGGTGATGTTGTAGCACGCGCCAATGCTGTCTTGGACGGGGTGTATACGGCAAAGGACGATTACCCCAACCCGCCCGTGGATCAGGCAACGCTGAAGGGCCAAATCGACGCGTTGTCGGCCGGTATCACGGCGGCGTTGGACGGCGGCAAGAAGGCCGTTACCGCACGGGAGCACCTGAAGGAAGTCGTCATCAACTCGATGGATCAACTCGGACACTATGTCGAGGCGACCTGTAAAGACCAGATGCCGACATTCCTGAAGAGCGGCTTCCAGTCGCGTTCCACGACGCGTACTCCAGCAGCGCCGTTGTCGGAATGGATCCGTAAGATCGCTCCGGGCAAGAACAGCGGTCAGATCGAAGTGACGCTCGTATCGCAGGAGGACGCGCTCAGCTATCAATTGCGCTGGGCACCTGTCGGTCCGGGTGGAACACCGGGTAATTGGACCGAGCAACCGGTCGGCAACACGAAACCACCGGCATTGGTAACCGGCTTGATCCCCGGTACGGCCTACGCGTTTCAGGTCCGTGCCGTAACCAACGCCGGTTACACCGACTGGAGTGAGTCCGTCACACGGATCTGCACGTAGGTTGCGCAGTTTGCCGTATTTCAGACCCTCACCCGACGCGCGTCAGTCTGCGACTGTCGCGCGTCGGCCTCTCCCGGAGGGAGAGGCGCTATTATTGAAAGGTCATCTGTATGGCGAAACTACAAATCGGCGTCATCCACCTCGATTTCCCGGACAACCCTGAAGAAGAATCGAAGGACTACGTGACGTGCTTGAGCACCGAGCGACTGTCCAGGTATGCGGGAATCCCGTCAGAAGGAATCATTGGCCAGATCCTCCGGCCACTGGCACCGGGCGAACGCATCACGCCGGGAAATTTCGCGGCCAACACCGTCTTTGTCGACTTGATGCAGGGAGTGATCGCTAGCCGTGGGCCTCAGGCGAAAGATCTGATTGCGGACGCGAAGCGTCTCGGCAAGGGCACGCTTTACGTGATCGATCGCCGCACGCGCGCGCCGGAAGGTCCCGTTCGTGAAATCCTCGAACAGGATATTTTCGGCGAGTTCGAGGTTAAGAAAGGCCGGATCGTGCCCGGTTCTTACCGCCCCAACCTCAAGCACTACATACTTTCAGAAGACGGGTTCTTCCAATTGGGTCCTGAGTTGGAAGAGTCCCTCCTGGAAGTCCTCGCTGCGATTCCCGATCCGGAGGACGAGGCAGAATCACAGGGCCTGCCGAACTGAACTGAGTAATCGTCGGTCCAGCGTTGAAAATCCGCCGGACGCCACACGCGGTTCCAAACCTTGCAGGCCCGCGCGAGCACGTCGGCTGGAACCCTTGTTAGAGGGCTTCGTTGCGTACACGAATCCACGCCCACGATAGCCCCCAGAAATGTATGTACACCGAGCGGCGTGAAGTGGTACGGATCATTAGCGCTCGCTGCGTTACTCGTCGGGAACGAAAGGACTATGAAGAAAGATAAGAGATCCAAAAAAGCGGTAGAGATCGCTCCGGACGAAATCCTTCCGGAATATGATTTCAGCCGAGCGCGGTCCAATAAATACGCGTCACGTTACAAAAAGGGAGCGCTCGTGGTCACGCTCGATCCTGAGGTTGCTCGCGTGTTTTCGACAGCCGAGAACGTCAATCAAACACTACGGTTGCTGGCGCGAATCATCCAGAGCGGGCGTCACCGTCGTTCCGGCGAAAAACCTGGCGCATAACACGGAACTGCACCCGACGAGCCGCGCAGTTGGTTCACTGGTTGAGAATGTGTGCTGACCTGCGCGCGGCTCGCGGGTGAGATCCAGAGCCGTTAGTGCGCCAAGCGAAACTTGGCGCTTTCCTGCAGGGTGAGAGTCCCTGCGGAGTAAGGATTAACCATCCACTCCTACCGAGTGTTGCAACTGCGACTAAGGAGGTGGAAACACCGAACGAGTCAGTTGAAGCGTACACAGGGAAGCATGCAGACCGCAGGAGAGACCGCTATCTCCAAAGCTTGATACAGCCCCGTCATGGCGTTTAAAGCGGATGGTGACGGTGTTAACGGTGCTGCCGAGACCTCCTCGGTCACACTGATCGTTTCCGCGGCTTGTCCGATCGGCAATTGCATATCGACCACCGGCCGGCTGCCCACTGTCAGGACGATCCCGCGCCGCACTACCGTCTGAAAGCCAGCCAGCGATCCCTGAACCTCGTACTCGCCGATCGGCAACTCTGGAGCAACATACCGGCCTTGATCGTTGGACAAGACCGTTCGCGTAAAAGCGGTTCCTATATTTCTCACACTGATCGATGCCCCCGCGATCGCGGCCCCGGATGGATCGAGGACCGTACCGGAAATAGCTGCCGTGGCACCTTGCGCGTGCAACTGCCCGGCTCCGAACGTTATCAAAATGGCGGCTATGATTGTCCGTGAGATAGTCTTCATGGATTCACCTGATCGTCAGAATTTTTTCTTACCGTCCAGACACACGCATCCTGATATCACGTTCGCGTGAGGTGAAGAAACAGTTACTTCAAGCTATCATTACACCGTCAAACGAACCGAGCGAGGCTCCGAGTTGTCGAAACAATCTTTACTTTCCATCCTCCTGATAGCTGGCGTTTTTCCCACGGGCTACGACTTCCATGCTGCTCCACAAAACGCTCCGTCGAAAAAACAGGATTCGCCGTGTCCCTCGATCGTCAGGAAATTTCCCAATCTTGAGCTGAAAGAGATTTCTGCCGATGCAGTGACGTATCTCAAAAAGTATTCTCTGCCGGTCGGCGACCGGACTGGGTTCTGCCGCTACCTGGAACATATCCAACATGACCACGAGGTTAAGATCGAGGAAGGTCTGTTGGATATGATGGGCGATTATTTCTTAGCAACTCAAAAGATCGAAACCGGCTATTACTTCAGCTACAAGATCGGTTTCCCCGATCGAGAGATACCGCAAGTCGTTCTCGATCGCGCCTCCTCCGAGAGCGAACAAGCCGACCTATTTCTCAAGGCCATCGATTCCGATTCGGACCGAGCGAGGAAAGCGCTACTCGAAAGACAAATCAAAACTCTGTCAGCTTCGATCCGAAAAGAAGGCGCCCTCAAACTCATTCGATTGCTGTTGGAGAAGTCCTGGGTCTTCAATCCCGAGATTCAAAAATACCTTGGATCCGAAAGCTACCACGACGACAGCTACGTTTTCGTGGATCGAGGTTTGAGGACAACATCCTACGCCCACATGGGCGCAACGCTGGATTCGTATCTGAATAGGCCAGGCGTTGAGGCATCGACAACGCGGTTTCCTGAGAAAGCAAAACGTGTTCTTATCATTGGTCCTGGTCTTGACTTCAGCCATCCCGAACTGGGGGAGGAAGTCCCGCAACAGTCATACGAACCTTTTGCCATCTTAGACATTCTCTTGAAATCCAAGAGTTCCGATTTCGAAGGTATTCACGTCGACTTGTTCGATATCAGTCCGCGCGTCGTCGAGCATTGGGAAGACCTTGTGAGGTCAGCAAACCGGGGCAAACCGGCCAGGTTATTCCTGGCCAGCGGACCGGCGATGTTGAGAGGGGGAAATCCATCGTCGAAGGACGTGATCACAAGCTACATCGCTCACTTTGGAAACTCTTTTCCAGGTGTGACCTCAGAAATCTCGACGAAAAGGAGCCGGCGGCCTGTTCCCAGAACACTGGATCCAGACTCGGTATCTCTACGTACGTTGACCATTCCCTCCGCCGTGGTGAAAAAATTTCATCCTTTTCAGGGCGATCTGACCACGACTCATCTTGAAAAGCTGGCGGCCAGGAACGGCGGTAAGTACGACCTCATTTTTTGTTTCAATACGCTGGAGTATTTGAACGAGGCCGAGCGGGCGTTGGCCGGAATTAATATCCGAGAGTCGCTCTCGGCGAATGGAATTTTCGTCACCGACAACCGTTTTGAAACGGATTTGGGAGAGCGTCCCCAACGACTCCAAAAGCCCGGTTCAGCCGCCAAACCGATTTTCGAAGCATCATTCTTCGAAATGGCTGCCGACGTCACTACGGTGACCGGCCGCCACATCGTTATTTACCGAAGAGGACACAAGCGCGGCGGGTGAGGTTGTAAATCGAGCAGGATGCGGAAAAATTCAAGACGAGCAACGCCGCCACAGTGCATTCGTCGGTTCGAAGGCATTTTCAGCAGAAGCGAAAACCTACTCCCACCTCAGAACACGAATTTCAGACCGAATTGAATCTCGCGGTTATGCGTGCTCGTCGTTGTGATTCTCCCTCCGGCGTCGTTGTAAGAGCCGTCCTGTAGGATCGGCTGCATGTTGGGTTGTCCGAGATTCGTGTGATTCAAAACGTTGAAGAATTCGGCCCGGAACGTGAGATTTTTATCTTCCTTGAAGTTGAACCGTTTAAACAAGGCGAAATCGAAATTCACCAGATTCGGTCCGATGATGGTGCCTCGCCCCACATTACCGAGGAAACCTGGTACTGGGTTTCGCAGTGCTAACGGATTTGGCAGCGCGAACGCATAAGGATCAAACCAGTGCTCTGCGGTTCCCAGGCTTATCCCGTTTGTTCCGATACCCTGCGTCGGGTTCAAGCTTCGGCCTGTAACCAGATCGGGACGGTCCGCGGCGCCGGAATTGCCTGTACGCGAGAAATCGAACATCAATTGCGGCGTCAATGGCTGGCCGGACATGACCAGAGAAGTGCCTGAGACTTCCCAACCGCCCAGCAGCACCGAAGCCGCGCGATTGGTAAAACGGAATGGGAACGGATAACTGGCACTCGACGAGAAGACGTGGGTGGCGTCGTGAGCCGCCCGCCCCCATTCCCGTGCGGAATCGTCCGGATCGAGGCTCGTCGAGGGATCCCTCTGGCCGTTGTCGCCGTTATTCAGGCCCCCCTGCTGGTCCATGACCTTGGAGAAGGTATAGGCTGTGGTAAATGTCACACCGGCGCCGGCCTGGCGGATGAACTTCACTTGCATGCCGTTGTAATGGGAGTTGCTGTCGTTGGTTTTCTCACGGACACGGTCCCAGTTCGGATTCCGGCGGGTGATGTTGAGCGCGTTGCAACCGGCGGCGGGATTCGGTCCAAAACAGTTAGCGGCTGTCGTGCCTCTTGCGGGATACCACTTCTGCCCGTTCACGATTTCGTAGTTAGGGTAATTGAGCTGGATGTAGCGCGTGAGATGCCGGCCTTGTGAACCGACATAGGAAACTTCCAGCAAGTTCCGTTGACCCAACTGTTGCTGGACCGCCAGAGTGAAGTTGTATTTGGTACCGGCGGGCATCGTGGACGCTATCGGCTCCATCTGGATGGCGGCGACG
>Ga0066710_100004093_pt1 | contig 12748 bp, 14 predicted proteins | sample GraSoiAngelo_159_FD_79666 | JGI IMG/M metagenome (GOLD analysis project Ga0066710, IMG submission 79666) | Grasslands soil microbial communities from the Angelo Coastal Reserve, California, USA - 14_1009_16_40cm | ecosystem: Environmental > Terrestrial > Soil > Grasslands | place: USA...
CCCAGGTCCTTCTGATACACGACGCCGTCCTGGTTCACGATGAAGGTCATCACGCCCGAGTTGTCGTAGGTCGCGGGATAGGCCACCACCGCGAAGCCGCCGATCAGCTGGCCGTGGGCCATGTACGAATAGGCGCCGTCGCGCGCGTGCGCGCCCTGCGCCTCGAGCAATCGGTAGTAGTAGCCGTGGAAGGGTGTCGGCTTGCTCGAATAACCCTCGTCCTTCGCCTGCGCGACGAGGGCGCCGAGCGGGCTCTCCTCCTCTCCCTCGTCGGTCGGGAAGTAGAGCCCGTCGCGCTTGCCCTTGCTGCTGCCGAAGCGGCGCGCATAGTGGTGCAGCGGATTCTTGTCCGGGTTGCGCGCGTAGTACTCGCGCTGCGCGTCGACGACGGCGAGACAGGTCTGGATCGTCGAGCGCTCGTTGCGCCCGATCCGCCGGTCGAGGATCTCCTCCCGGCCCGCGGCCGAGTCGAAGCGCCAGCCCGCGCTCTCCTTCACGATCGGGATCGGGAACGGCCACTCGTCGTTGCCGATCACGAGCTCGGACCTTCCATCGCCCGACGCCTCGAGTGCGTGAGCCGTCTCGTAGCTCGCGACGAAGCGCTCGCTGACCTCACGGTCGGCGACCGCGGCGCCTGCTCGACCACCACCTTCGTCGGCGCCTGTTCGACCTTCACCTCGGTGGGAGGCGCCTGCTGCACGATGACCTTCTGCTCCTTGGTGGTCTCGAGATTCCCCGCGGCGTGCGCCTTGCTGCGCAGGCGCTGCACGGCGTCCATCACGTCCTTCTGCTGCGCGAGGAATGCGTCGCCGAGCTTCTGCGTCCAGTCGAGCTTCTCGTTCATCATCGTGAGGACCTGTGGGAACGAGACCAGCGACTTCACGCTCGGATCCCAAGTCTTCTCCTTGAGCGCGTCGTCGAGCGCGGTGTCCTTCAGTTCGGGATTGTCCTCGAGGAAGCGCGCCGCCTCGACCACTTCGAGTGGATAGGTCGAGGCCATCATCACCTGCGCGAGCAGCGCGTCCGGATAGAGCGCGATCGGCGCGGCGACCTGCTCGAGCTCCTCGGGCGAGAATCCTCGGGCGAGAAGGTGGGCGCGGTGGGAGTTTCTTCCGCTACCGCGGGTGCCGCTGCGAGCCCGAAGCACGCAAGGGCGACGATGCTCGGGATGAAGGCTCGCGCCGTGCCGCCCGAGGCTCTATTGGGCCCTCCCGGACCTCACCCCAACGCGATCACGCTAGCGGTAGAAGCGCGGCGGCGCTCACGCGTCGGCCAGGCGCGCCGCTCGCGCCACCTCGCGGCTCGCCGCCGCGATGCGCCGGGCCGTGTCGGCGTCGAGCAGCGCCGCGGCGTTCGCGACCGACATCTCGGCTTCCATCACGTTCAGGTCCGACCGGGTCCACGACGCATGGGCCTTGTCGAACACGGAGCGCATCGCGTGATTGTCGGCGAGCACGGACGCGGTGAAGGTCGAGAGGCCCCGGGCCTCGGCCACGCAGCCGAGCGTGCCGACGAGCAGTTTGCCCAGGCCCTTGCCCTGGCAGGCATCGATGATGCCGATTGCGACCTCGGCCTTCGCGGCGTCGTCGGCCGACACGATGAAGCGCGCGATGCCCAGCTATCGCCCGCCAGCACCTTCTTCGACCGCGACCCACGCGACGTGATCGATGTAGTCGATGTGCAAGAGCCGCTCCACGACCGCGTCTGGAGGCCGGCGCGCCGCGAAGAAGCGCGTCCACAGCGACTCGATCGACAGCGAACCGAGCGCGTCGAGGTACAGCTCGCGATCCTCGGGCAGCTGCGGGTGCAGCAGCACGCGCAGCCCCTTCGAAGTGACGGCGGGGATCGGCTCGACCCGCTCGGCGAGGCGCTGCGCCGCCACGCTCGCGACGTGCGCTCCGACCCGCTCGTCCTCGAGCGCGCGCTCGAGCTCGGCGCGCGTGCCCGCGATCGCGAGCACCGGCGACGTCGCCACGACCGTGCGCCGGCGCCGACCGCCGAATAACACACCCAGCTCTCCGATCAGCGCGTTCGGCTCCACGGGGAGCGCGGGCTCGTCCTCGGAGCCGTCCAGCACGGCGGCCGAGCCGGAGAGGATCACGAAGAAGCGGTCCGCCACCTCGCCGGCGCGCACGATTGCGTCGCCCGGCTCGAAGCGCTGCACCGGGGGGTCGCCGCCGTCCATCGACGCCTTCAGCGCCTGGAACCACTCGCCGAGTTGGGGCAGGGCGCCGAGCTCGCTGAGGCGTTGCAGTGCCACGGCGCAAAGGTAGGCCTACTCGGCACGTCTCAATTCGCCGGTCGCATGGCCAGCGTCGCTGTCATGACTCCCCCGGGCAGTCGAACGATTGAATCTACCGTCCGCGGGGCGGAATTGAAGATTTGGTTTGACGGGCGAATTACTTCCGTGGTAGAGGGGCTTGCACCGCCTTCGGTGCAAATCCAACAACCCGGGGAGGGAGCCGTGGCCCACTTACGCCGCGTCGTCGTTCTCGCGTTCGTCTGCCTGGTTTCGCCGCCCGCGGCGGCATTCAGCAACTTGTTCGTGTTCGGCGACAGCATCGTCGACGCGGGCAACACCCACGATCTCGCGATCGCCTTCGGAGTGACGGATCCCACGCCCGCCGCTTCGGGCTACTTCGACGGTCGCTTCACGAACGGCCTCAATCCCGCTGACGTGCTGAGCCTGTCGATCACGGGCGCGAACAGCTCACCGACGCGGTCGCCGCCAATCCCACCCTGTACGGCCTTCCGGCAGGGCTGCTGACCGAGATCAGCTGTCTGAACGGCGGCGGCGCTCCGCCGGCGGGTCCGCCGGCGTGCGACGCGTACGCGTTCTTCGACAACGTCCATCCGACCACGCAGGTGCTCCAGGTGCTCGGCAACGGCCTGGTCTCGGTTGTGCCCGAGCCCGGTACCGCGCTGCTGGTGGCGTTCGGTATCACGGCGATCGCCGCGCGGCGCCGTCAGTAGCCTCATCGACTGCAATCAGCCGCTCGTGTCAGTCGCGACGACCCTGAGCCCATGCGGCATGGCGCTGCGAAGGTGAACTAGGATCCGATCGCGGCATCGCCCGCGATGCTTCGATCCGAGACGTTCTACCGCCTCTCCATCAGTCGCTCCTCAGGAGATTGTCCAGTGGCCGAGCCCGCCGTCATCGTCGAGAAGGACGCAAACGTCCTGACCGTCACGCTGAACCGCCCCGAGAAGCGCAACGCAATCAACTGCGAATCGATGTGCCGCCTCTACGACGCCTGGCAGCAGCTCGACCAGGACGACGAACTGCGCGCCGCGATCCTCACCGGCAAGGGCAGCACGTTCTGCGCCGGCATGGATCTCTCGGAGATCGCCAAGATGGGCGCGGGCAAGCCCGACAACGAGTGGATCGAGCGCGCGCTGAAGGAGCCCGGGCTGATCTATGGCGCGTGGCTCAAGACCTACCGGCCTGGCAAGCCCGTGATCCTCGCCGTCGAAGGCTTCGCACGCGCGGGGGGGACGGAGATTCTCCAGGGCACCGACATCCGCGTCGCGGGGGAGAGTGCCGTGTTCGGCGTCACGGAGGTGCAGCGCGGCCTCTTCCCAATGGCGGGATCCACGGTCCGGCTGCGCCGCCAGATCGGCTACGCGGTGGCCGCCGAGATGCTCATCTGCGGCGAGGACCTGCCGGCGAGGCGCGCCTACGAGCTCGGACTGATCAACCACGTGGTTCCGGACGGGCAGGCGCTCGCGAAGGCCGTGGAGATCGCGGCGCGCATCGCGAAGAACGGGCCGCTGGCCGTGAAGGCGATCGTCGCGACGTTGCGGGAGACGGAGACGCTGCCGGAGAGCGAGGCGTTCGCGATCGAGCAGAAGTACGGGATGGCGGTGATGGCGTCGGAGGACGCGAAGGAGGGACCGCGCGCCTTTCTCGAGAAGCGCGAGCCCGTGTTTCGGGGTCGTTAGGTCAGAGATCTCCGCCAGCGAGCGGGCCACCCAGCGTCGGGTTGGTCGCATTGTCGATGCTCTGGTTGAGCCCGTGGAGTGGACCCGCAGCAACCGCCACACCGGCATCCGTCACATGGTGGTGGAGCTACGACGCTAGGCGGGTCGGCGATACAACGAGGAGGAGATACGGAAGTGGCGATCGGCATCACGTTGAGATTCGAGATCAAGCCCGGAGCGAACGAGCAGTTCGAGTCGGGATTTCGCAGGGCCGCGGCGGCGGTGAAGGCGCAGGACGAGGGCTGCGAGATGTACGACCTGTACAAGAGCATCGACTCGCCGACGAGCTACGTCATGGTCGAGCGCTGGACCACTCAGGATCTGCTCGACAAGCACATGAAGTCGCCGACGATGGCGGGAATGGCTGCGCTAGGTCCCCACTTCGCCGGCGCGCCGGCGTTCGCGAAGTACGAGCTGGGCTGATCTGCGATCCGCACCTACGCGGATCCGCACCCCGAACTCGACGAGCCCAGGTGACGCCAGAAGACGTATTGTTCCGCTGGAGGAAACCACCATGACCATCTCACTGCATCCGTCGATCGACAACGGCATCGAGCCGGGCGTGAAGGATTTCGCGGGCGGAACGCTCACCTGCAAGTGCAGCGCGAACCCCGTCACGGTCCGGCTCGCGAGCAACGTCGCTTTCAACCACGCCTGCGGCTGCACGAAATGCTGGAAGCCAGCCGGGGCGAAGTTCTCGATCGTGGCGGTCGTCTCGCGCGACAAGCTCGAGGTCGCGGCCAACGAGAGCAAGCTGAAGCTCGTCGACTCTTCGGCGCCGATCCAACGCTATGCGTGCACCGGCTGCGGCGTGCACATGTACGGCCGGATCGAGAACACGAGCCACCCCTTCTACGGCCTCGACTTCGTGCACGTCGAGCTGTCGAAGGATCGCGGCTGGGCAGCGCCCGAGTTCGCCGCGTTCGTCTCGTCGATCATCGAAGGCGGCGGCGCCAAGCCGGACGAGATGGGTGCCGTGCGCGCGCGCCTGAAGGAGCTGGGCCTCGAACCCTACGATTGTCTGTCGCCTGCTCTGATGGACCTCATTGCGGCGCACACGGCGAAGCAGAAGGGCGTCCTCGCGGTATGACCGTCCTACCCGACGCCCTGCGCGCCGCGAAGTCACTGCGCCCGATCCTCGAGGCGCAGGCCGACGCCACCGACGGAGACCTCACGCTCACTAAGCCGTGCATCGAGGCGCTCACCCAGACGAACCTGTTCCACGTGATGGTCCCGAAGGAGCTCGGCGGGCTCGAGGCCGACACGGACACGGTGATCGACGTGTTCGAGGAGCTCGCACACCAGGACGGCTCGATCGGCTGGACCCACATGGCGAACGCGAGCGCGACCGCGTACTGCGCGTTCCTCGATCCGCAGGCCGCGCGCGAGATGGTGGGCGGCCAGCCGGGCTCGGTGCTCGCGGGCCAGTTCGCGCCGCGCGGCTCGGCGCGGCGCGCGCCGGGCGGCTTTCGCGTCGGCGGCAGCTACTCGTTCGGAAGCGGCAGCGCGCATGCGTCGCACATCGGTGGCGGCGGCTTCGTGCTCGACGACGGCGGCGCCCCCGAGATGCTGCCGATCGGAATGCCCGCCTATCTCTGCTGGTTCGCGCGCAAGGACGCGATCCAGATGCAGGACGGCTGGGACGTGATCGGACTGCGCGGCACGGGCAGCTTCGACTACACGATTCCGGAGCAGGTGATCGAGTCCGGCCGCACGTTCTTCCTGTTCGATCCCCAGGTGCGCACGGGCGGCGCGTTGTTTCGCATGGGCGCGACCGCGCTCGCCGGGCTCGGCCACGCGGGCTGGGGGCTCGGCGTCGCCCAGCGCGCGCTCGACGAGATCGAGAAGCTCGCGGCGGGCGGGCGTTCGCGCATCAACGCCGGCGCGATCCGCGACCAGGCCGCCTTCCAGCGCGGCTTTGGCGAGAAGGCGATGGCGCTGCGCTCGGTGCGGCTGCTCGTGCACGACGTGTTCGGCGGCATGGTCGATCGGCTCGCCAAGGGCGAGCCGATGTCGAAGCCCATGAATACCGACGTGATGGGATCGGTCGCCTACATGACCCAGGTGGCGCAGGATGTCGCGCTGTTCGCCTATCAGTGGGCCGGCAGCCACGGCCTGCGCAATCCGAGCCTCGTCCAGCGCTGCTTCCGCGACATGTTCACGGGCGGGCAGCACATCTACGTCGATCGCAAGTCGTACGAGGACGTGGCGAAGGAGCGGCTGGGCATTCCGTAAGGCCCCATGGGGCCAGTACGGTACCAGCAGAGCGCGGCATACCGTGCTCCCGGGACGGCCCGACGGCCCCCACCGGCGTCAACGATCTATCCGGCCGCTACCGGTTCGATCGCCGCGCGCGCCATCGTTGCATCCGACGCCCGGTCTTGTTGCGCGGGAACTCCGCGCTGCAGGAGCGGATCGCCGTCCGCAAAAGCACGGCGAGAGGTGAGCCACAGGCGCAGCAGATGCCGCTTGCGCTGGGGCTCGGCGTAGTCCTCGAACTCGGTGCGGGCGTGGAGAATGGCGGATGCTCGTCATGCCGACCTCGCCGCGCGCCGCTCCATCGCGGCGGTCAAGCGCTTCGGCGGCACGAGCGCGGTGCAGAGTTGTTGCAGGCGTTCCAACCGAAGGCGGTAGTAGATCCAGGTTGCGCGGCGCTCGCGCTCCAATAGGCCCGCGTCGGCGAGCACCTTCAGGTGGTGGCTTACCGTGGGTTGGCTCAACCCGAGCGGCTCGGTGAGGTTGCACACGCACGCCTCGCCACCGGGCTGGGCGGCGAGGAAGCTGAGCAGGCGCAGCCGGCCGGGATCGCCCAGGGCTCGGAACAGCGTCGCCAGCTCCGCGGCGCTCTCCGCTCCGAGCCGACCCGTGAGGACGGGCGCGCAACAGGTCGTCGAGGTCGTTTTGATCGCCATCCATCAATATTGACAGATATCGATTCATGGTGCAATATCGACATCGATCGAAATAGGAGGAACCTCGTGGCCAACGCCTTCCACGTCTCACTCAACGTGAAGAGCATCCCCGACGCGGTCGCGCGGTACCGCAAGATCCTCGGCGCCGAGCCTGCAAAGCTTCGCGAGGACTACGCGAAGTTCGAGCTCGCCGACCCGCCGCTGATCCTCTCCCTGAACCTCGGCGGCGGGCCGGGCACCGTCGGACATCTCGGCATCCGCTATCCGGAGTCGGCCATCGTTGCCGCGGAGCTGCGTCGCGCCGAAGGTGACGCGCTCGAGCCTATCCGGCAGGACGGCGTCACCTGCTGCTATGCCAAGGCCGACAAGTTCTGGGTCAACGACGCCGACGGCCTCGCGTGGGAGATGTACACGTTCCTCGCCGATGCCGAACCCGAGCGTGCCCCCGCACCGCCGCCCACGCCATCAGGCTGCGGGTGCGGCGCTTAGTTGGGACAGGTCCGGATGAGAGAAGAGGGCGAGCGCATCCATGACGTGCTCTTTCTCTGCACCGGGAACTCTGCGCGCAGCATCGTCGCCGAGGCGATTCTGAATCGCGCCGGGCGCGGCCGTTTCCGCGCTCACAGTGCCGGAAGCTTTCCAAAGGGTCGCGTTCACCCGATGGCGCTCGGACTTCGCAGCAAGAGTTGGGGCGAATTTGCGAAGCCCGACGCTCCGAAGCGCGACTTCGTGTTCACCGTTTGCGACAACGCGGCGGCCGAGGTGTGTCCGACCTGGCCCGGCCAACCCGTAAACGGCACACTGGGGCATCGCGGATCCGGTGGCCTTCTCGGGACCGCCCGACGCCCAGCGCCGAGCGTTTCAGCGCGCATACCAGGAACTGGCGCGCCGTATCGAGCTCTTCCTCGCGCTGCCACTCACGAGCATCGACCGGCTGAGCCTGAAGAACAGGCTGGAGGAAATTGGCAAGCTCGCGCTATCGCGCTGAGCGCTCCGCCGGAAGCTCGTCCAGCACATGGAAACGCACCTGCCCGCGCGCAACGAGCTTCCCATCCGAAGCGCGCGTCACCTGGACCTCCCACAAGTGCGCCGTCCGCCCGCTATGGATGGGCCGGCCCTCGCAGCGCAGCTCTCCCGTGCTATGCGACCGGAAGAAGTCCGTCGCGTTCGAGACCCCGAGAACGCCCTTCTGCCCGAGCGACAGCGCGCGGTACCCGGCGCCGTAGCTGGCGACCGCCTCCACGATCGAACAGTAGACGCCGCCGTGGAGCACGCCGTAGGGTTGGTGGTGCTGCGGACCGGCCATGAGCCGCGCGCGCACGCGTTCGGGCGTCACCTCGAGCACCTCGAGCCCGAGCGTTCGGCCCCACGCATCGGCCTCCGGAATCCCATCGTGCGCCACGGGTCACCTCCGGCGCGGAACTCTAGCGAGGCCACTCACGAACCACGGCCATCCGAGTATCCTGGAAGCATGCCGGTGTGCGAAGTGCTTCCCGGGGTATTCCACTGGACCGCGGTCCATCCGGAGATCAAGGTGCACGTGCACTGCCACTACCTCGAGGCGCCGCGCGCGCTGCTCGATCCACTGGTGCCCGAGGAGGGACTCGCCTGGTTCGAGCGGCGCGGCTCGCCGCGGCACATCCTGCTGACGAACCGCCTGCACTCGCGCGCGAGCGCGCGCTTCGCGACGCGCTTCGGCTGCGACATCTGGTGCAATGCCGAAGGCCTGGATCACTTCGGCGACGGAGGCGAGCTTCCGGGTTTCGAAGTCCGCGGCTTCAGCGCCGGCGACGTGCTATTCGGCGGCGTGCGGAGTCTCCGGATCGGCGAGCTCTGCACCGACGAGACCGCGTTCTGGATCCCCGGAGCCGAGCCGGCCCTGGCGATCGCCGACGGGATCGTGCGCGATGAGCGCGGACAGCTGAGCTTCGTACCCGACGAGCTGATCGGCGACGACCCCGAGGCGATCAAGCGCGCGCTGCGCGATGCCTACCGCCGGCTGCTGTCCCTGGAGTTCGACCACCTGCTGTTCGCGCACGGCGAGCCCTGGATCGGGGGAGGAAAGCGAGCCCTCGCTGAATTCGTCGACCGATGACCCGTCGGCGGTCATCGGACCGACACGTCACCGCGCCCGAGGATCGCGTGCCGGTCCGGCAGAAGATCGCTTACGGCCTCGGTGCGATGGTGACGATCGTCGCAGTCAACTCCGCGGTGCAGCTCGCGAGCCTCGTCTATGTGGTGGGACTCGGCATCAGCGCGATCTGGATCGGCTACGCGCAAGCGTTGCCGCGACTCTGCGATGCGATCGTCGATCCATTCCTGGGCAATCTGTCGGACAATTCGCGCTCGCGCTTCGGGCGGCGCATCCCGTTCCTCGTCGCCGGCGGCCTCCTGATCGGGATCGCGTTCTGGCTGCTCTGGACGGTGCCGCGCGACTGGAGCAAGCCCGCGATGTTCGCCTACTTCGTCGCGGCCTCGCTCTTCTTCTACACGGTCGTGCCCATCTTCTCGATTCCGCACGGGGCGCTCGGACTCGAGATGACCGCAGATCCTCACGAAAAGACCAGCGTCTTCGCATACGCGAGTTTGGTCGGCAACATCGGCGCGCTCACGCTGCCATGGGTGTATTTCCTCGCGAATCGTCCCTTCTTCGGCGGTGACGAGGTGAGCGGCGTCAAGTGGGTCTGCCTCGGCATGAGTGTCGCGCTCACCGCCGCGGCGCTGATCTGCGCGTGGGTTTGCAAGGAGGGCAAGTTACAGCAGGCGAAGGTTCAGGACGGCGTGCCGATCATCGAGAGCTTCAAGGCGACGTGTCGCAATCGCACGTTCGTCCGGCTCTTGATCGTATTCGTGCAGCTGATCGTCGGCTTCCAGCTCGTGATGGGGTTCAGCAACTACATCCAGATCTTCTACGTCCTCGGCGGCGACAAGCACGCCGCCTCGTCGCTGATGGCGCAGAACGGCACGCTCTGGGCGATCGCTGGCATCGTCGGCGTGCTGCCGATGACCTGGCTCTCGAAACGCCTCGGCAAACGCGCGACCGTCATCGCAGCGCTTTCGCTGATCGCCAGCGGCAACCTGTCGAAGATCGTCTGCTACAGCCCTGCGTTCCCGAAGCTCACCTATTTCCCCACGGTCTGCCTGTCGCTCGGCATGGTGTTCTGTTTCTCGCTCGTGAACTCGATGATCGCCGACATCTGCGACGAGGACGAACTAACCACCGGTATCCGGCGCGAGGGTATCTACTTCGCGGTCTACAACTGGTGGTGGAAGGTCGCGGTCTCGATCGCGACGGTCGTCGGCGGTTACCTGCAGCGCTCCACCGGCTTCGTCGAGGGAGCCGGCACGCAGAGCAGTGCAACGTTGTTCTGGCTGCGTTTCTGGGAAATCGGCCTGCCTTCGTCGCTGGTTCTGAGCGGCATCGCGTTGCTCGTGAAGTATCCGCTCACCGAGGCACGCGCGTACGAGATCAAGACGCTGCTCGCGGCGCGAAACCGCGCGAGGGAGGTGGCGACGGAGACGCGCTGTTGATCCTCACCGCGGCTTCGTCAGGGCGCCGACCGACTGGCCCGTCACCGAGAGCGCTCCGGGCGGAGGCCGTTATTCGCCGCTGGCGGACATCGGGCCCGAGAACGTCGGCACGCTGCGCGTCGCCTGGACCTACCGCCACGGCGACTTCTGGGAGGGCCGATTCCCAGCGCCCAACAGAGCGCAAGCGGGTTCGAATCCACGCCGATCGTGGTCGACGGCCGGCTCGCGGTGCCGATGCTCGCGGCCAGGGCGCGCAGCGACCTTATGGGCTTCGCTCGCCTTCGGCTCGCTGCGCGCAGCTTGCGGGTCTTCCCGCCCTCCTCGAGCGCAACCACGCGAGCGGCGAAAGGATCCACAGAACCGCGCGCGGCAGCGACGGCTCGGGCAGCGGCTGCGCGTCGCCCTGATTCAGCTCGCGCAGGAACTCCGCCAGCTCGGCGCGCTCTTGCGCCGTCGCTGCGGTGTGGGCCGCGATCGCGGCGTCGAGCGTCGCGGCGGAGCCGTCGTGGAGATAAGGCGCGGTTCCCCAGACGCCGAGCAGCGATGGCGTGTCGAACCCGTCGAGCGGGCCGCCGAGCCGGCTCCCGCTGCCCGCGTGGATCGTCGCGACGTCGTGGCGGACGCCGAGTGCGCTGTCGGTGAACGCCGCGCCCGAGTGACAGCTTCCGCAATTCTTGATCGCGAAGTCTCTGCGTCCCGTTTCGGCCAGCGCCGAGAAGGTGCCGCCGGCGCGGTACGGGCTCGCGGGCGCCTCGGTGAGGGAGGCGACGTAGGCCGCCAGCGCGTCGAGATCGGCGCTCTGTCCCGCCTTGGGATCGCCGAGCGGCTGGGAGCGCGTGCCGGTGTTGAAGTCCGTGTTGCTCATCAGCCCCGCGCCACCCGAGAGCGCTCGGATCTGCCCCTCGAAGTCCTGGATCTCGTCGAAGTTCCCGGTCCAGTGCAGGGGTCCGTGACCCATCCCCGCCTTGCCGCGCAGGTCGATCGTGTTGCGCAGACCTTCGCCGAAGCCCGTCAGGTCCCAGACCCGGCCGTCGTGGCCGCCGTCGTTGTGGCACGATGCGCAGCTGAGATAATTGTCGCGCGCGAGCCGGTCGTCGAGCGCGTCGTAGAACAGGCGCTTTCCCTGCAGTATGGCCGGGGCCATCGACTCGGAGGACACGGTTGCGATGTCTCCGAGGTTCATCGCCTGCGGTTCATGCAGCGCGAGCAGACGCGTGACGTCGAAGCGCGAGACGCTGCGATCCATGAAGTTGTGCACGTACAGCGTGCGACCATTGCTCGAGAACGCCACGCTCTGGGGGGCGTGACCGACCGCGAGCCGGGTCAGCTGGGAGCCGAGCTGCGTGTCATAGACCGCGATCTCCCGGCTCGTCTCGAGCGCGACGAACAGATAGCTTCCGTCGCCGCTCGCGGCCGCTCCGGTCGCCACGCTGGCATTGTCGTGATCGATTCGCAGCCCGGTCTGCTCGGTGCCGCTGACCAGATCCACGACCGACGTCACCGCGCGGACCGTCTGGTCGAACGTCATTCCGGGGAATCCGCGGTAAACGCCGCCCCGGACGTTGTCCTGCTTCGACGGGACGTAGGCCTTCGTTCCGACGAGCACCGGTGCGTTCAAGTAGTTCGGGATGCCCGGCCCCGAGACCTCCGACGGCGCCTGGCTCGCGTAACCCAGCGAGATCGAATGAGCAAGCGACATCGTGCCGGTCGCGACGACGAACAGCGGTCCACCGCCGCCGCTCACGTCGACCACGGCGCCGTCTTCGCCCGGCAGCGGCGGCGTCACGAAGTTGGCGACGTAGAGCTTCTGGCCATCGTCGCTGACCGCGAGATGGCGCGGGCGGCCGGAGAGCTGAGCGCTCCGCCTGTAGCGCGCCGGTCGACGGCGAGCGGCGCTCGACACGCGCGAGCCCCTCGAGCACCACGTACAGCGAGTCGCCGGCTGGCGCGAACGCCAGGCCGTGCGGCTGAGAGGCCACCGGCAACGCGATCGTGCGCACGACCGACAACGCCAACGTGTCGATCACGCTGATCGTCGCGGACCCCTTGTTCGCGACGAACACCTCGTTCGCGAGCGGCGCCTTGGCCAGCGACCACGGCCGGTCGCCGACCCCGATCTCGGCGACGATCGTTCCTCCCGCCGGCTCGAGCACCGTGACCGAGCCGTTGTCGGGATTGACGTTCCAGACCCGGTCGGCCCCGCTGCTTCCTTCCACGATCAGCGTCGTCGAGTGGTGTGGCGCCGCGACGGGCATGACCGCGTCCTCGGGTCGACTCTTGGTCGGGTCGTTCGGGAACGCGTCGAAGTTGTCGCCCACGCCGTC
>Ga0066710_100004095_pt1 | contig 12746 bp, 12 predicted proteins | sample GraSoiAngelo_159_FD_79666 | JGI IMG/M metagenome (GOLD analysis project Ga0066710, IMG submission 79666) | Grasslands soil microbial communities from the Angelo Coastal Reserve, California, USA - 14_1009_16_40cm | ecosystem: Environmental > Terrestrial > Soil > Grasslands | place: USA...
CGAGGTTCTTGCCGCGGGCGAGGTTCACCCCGGTCTTGCCGCCGATGGCGCTGTCGACCATGGCCAGCAGCGTGGTCGGGACGTTGATCCAGGCGACCCCGCGCAGGTGCGTCGCGGCCACGAAACCGGCCACGTCACCGACGCTGCCGCCGCCCAACGCCACCACGCAGTCGTGCCGGCGCACGCCGGCGTCGGAGAGGCGGCCCAGCAGCCGTCCGGCGGCACCCCACGTCTTGAGCCGCTCGCCCCCGTTGACCGGCAGCGCGGTGACCTCCCGACCGGATCGCTGCACCGCCCCGGCGAGGCGGCGTGCCGGCCCGCCGGCAGCGCGGTCGGCGATCAATGCCACGCGCGTGGCCGCCGGGGGGAGGTGCAGCGGCACGTCGTCCAGCGCTCCCGGGCTGATCTCGATGGTGTAGCCGCGGGTCCCCAGCGGCACGCGCACGGCACCCTTCAGGGCTGCGGCGACCCGGCCGGCGACCTCGCCGGGCTCCGCCGCCGCCGAGACGGTGAGGTGCGCCGAGTCGTGAGCGGGCTGGCGCATCGCGCGCAGCTGCGGGATGCGCTCGGCGGGATTGCCGCGCAGGAGGGGACGCCCGGCGCCGTTGCCCAGCCGCTCGACAAGCAACGCGTCGGGTGCGTCGAGCCACACCACGCAGCTCATGTCGTGAAGCAGCCGGCGCGCCGCCTCCTGCGCGATCAGCCCCCCACCACAGGCGATGACGATCGAGTCGCTGCGCCGCATGGCGCGTTCCAGCGCAGCCTGCTCGAGATCGCGGAAGGCCGGCTCGCCGTCGTCGTCGACGACCCGCTCGATCGGCTTGCCGGCGGCGGCGACCACCTCCTCGTCGATGTCGACCGACGCCCAGCCCAGGCGGGCGGCGAGCAGCGGGGCCACCGCGCTCTTGCCGCTCCCGGGCAGCCCGACCAGCGCGATGCGGCGCAACGCACTCATCGCAAGCGGCGAACCGCGCGGCGATGCGCCGCCGCGGCGCGGCGCAAGTCGTCGACCGTGTCGCCGCCGAACTTCTCGACTGCCGCTGCGGCCAGCACCCAGGCGAGCATCGCCTCGGCGATGACCGCACCGGCGGGGACGACGCACACGTCACTGCGCTCGTAGTGGGCGTTGATCTCCTCGCCCGTGGACATGTCGACGCTGCGCAGCGGCTTGAGCAGCGTGGAGATCGGTTTGAAATGCACCAGCGCCCAGATGTCCTCACCGTCGCTGACCCCGCCGGTGAGACCGCCCTGGCGGTTGGTGACGTGCCGGAACCCGACGCCGGGCGTGAACCGCGGCTCGTCGTGCACCGCCGAACCGAACGCCGAAGCGGCGCCGACGCCGTCGCCCAGCTCGACCGCCTTCACCGAGGGGATGCTGCACATCGCCTGCGCGATGAGCCCGTCCAGCCGGCGATCCCAGTGAGCGTAACTGCCAAATCCGGCAGGAACATTCGAGGCCACGACGTACGCCGTACCGCCGAGGGTGTCGCCGGCGTCGCGGGCGGCGTCCACCGCGGCCACCATCGCCGCCGCGGCCGCAGGATCCGCGCAGCGGACCGGGGAGCGTTCCACGGCTTCCCAGTCGCACGCCTCGGGGAGGGCGGCGGAGACGCGCCCGATGCGCACCACGCACGAGTGCACCCTCACCCCGACCGTCGCGAGCAGCAGGCGGGCAATGGCCCCCGCCCCGACCCTCGCCGCCGTCTCGCGCGCGCTGGCACGTTCCAGGACGTTGCGGGCGTCGTCGAAGCCGTACTTGAGCGCGCCGGCCAGGTCGGCATGGCCGGGACGCACCCGGGTCACGCGCTTGGCCTTGAAACCTCGAGCCCCCACCTGCATCGGTCCTTTCCAGTTCTCCCAGTCGCGATTGGCGATGACCAGCGCTATGGGTGAGCCGAGTGTCCGCCCGCCCCGCACCCCGCTGACGACCTGCGCCTCGTCGTGCTCGATGAGCTGCCGCTTTCCCCGGCCGTAGCCGCCCTGGCGCCGCCGCAGCTGCGGTGTCACATGCCGCGACGCGTCCACGGCCAGCCCGGCGGGCACACCCTCGACGATGACGGTGAGCTGCGGGCCGTGCGATTCGCCGGCGGTGAGAAAGCGGAGCACGCTACTTCGATTCTATGTGGGCATCGCCGCACACCCCTGCGCTGCAGGGGCGGGCTGGGGCGCCTCAGGCGTCACACGTCAGGGCTGGGCGGCGGCGCCGGCCCCGTGCCGGCGCGCATGCCGTCGATCGCCTGCAGGACCTCGTTGTAGAAGGTCTGGGCCTTGGGCACGCGATGCAACACCTCCACCCCGTCGCGCCCCGCGGACTCGATCTCGATGTTTCCCGCACCGATCAGCCGGTCACCGAGCGGACGCTTGATCACCGTGTTCTGCACGCGGTCGAGTGATATGGACTCGGTGAGCCGGGAGATCACACCCCGTTCGAGGACGATGCGGCGGTCGGTGAGCAGGTACGTCACAAACCGCCACTGCAGGAACTGCACCACGGTCCACAGCGCGGTGCCGACGATGAGCACAAGGGCGACGATGCGCTTGACACCGCTGATGTCGTGGCCGCCGACGGCGGTCGGCAGCGCGACCAGGACGGCAAGCCCGCCGGCCACCGCCACGGCGAGCACGAGGAACGAGGGCGCCACCACCGACCAGTGCTGTCGCGCGAGCGATATCGGTCGCTCACCCTGCATCAACTGCGTGGCCATCTGATATCCCTGATCTCCGACTACGGTCCCTGGTACAGGATGATCGCCGCCCCGGCGCAGAGAAACGGTCCATAGGGTATCGGGTCCTTGAGGCGGCGTACTCGCGTGATCAGCAGCAGCAGCGCGACAGCCCCTCCGAGGAAGATCGCGTACACCACCGCGTACGCCGCGCCCAGGTGCCCGGGGTCAGGTCCGGCCCCGGTGACGGCGCCGATGAGCGCTCCGAGCTTGGCGTCGCCGAGTCCGATGCTGCCGCGCGACACGAAGTTCTGAAAGAGAAAGAACAGCGCCACGCCCGCGCAGCCGATGACCGCACGTTCGATGTTGAGTCCCGGCGAAACCTGCGCCAGGGCGAGTGCGGCGATGATGCTCGGATAGGTGACGCGGTTCAGGATCAGGCGGTGCTTGAGGTCGAAGCCGAGGATGTGGACGAAGACCGCCACCCACAGCAGGTGGATGAGCAGGCCGGCGTCGACCGGCCCGTGAGCGGTGAAAGCGGCGAAGCCGGCTGCCGCGAGCAACGGCGCCAGCCCCAGTTCCAGCCATGTCCAGCCATAACGCTCGCCGATCCACGCCTCGGCTTTGGGAGGCTCGCTGCCGGCGGTCGCCGCGTCGGCCTTGGCCTTCTCCACGTCGCGTTCGTACTCGAGGCGCTCCTCGTTCTCCTCCTCCTCGAGCTTCTCCAAGCGCTCCAGTCGCACCGACAGCCACCCGGTGCCCAGCCCCACTGCGGCGCCCGCCGCCGCAGCCCCGGCCACGAGCAGCGGGGTCACAAATCCAGAGCGGCGAGTAGCCCTGCCCGAGCCGCCGCCCATGGAGGTGGCGCGCCGGTCCACCGCGTGAAGCTCAGCATGCCCTGCTGCAGGAGCATCTCCAGCCCGTCGCCTGCCGGGTGACCCGTGGCCCGCGCCGCCGCGACGAATTCAATCGGGCCAGGCCGGTAGCGCACGTCGGCGACCGTACACGATGCAGGCAGATCCTGCGGCCGCAGCGGCAGGTCGGCCAGCCCGGCGGGCGTCGCGTTCACCACGATGCTGGGCACGCCGAGCCGGTTCCGGAGCGCGCGGTGATCCCAGGGCAGCACCGCCACGGGGACGAATGCGGACATGCGCGCGGCCAGCGCCGCCGCTGCCGGCGGCCGCCGCGCCACGATGCCCACCGACGAGACGGGGGCGCGACTGAGCGCCAGCACCACCGCCGCGGCCGCTCCGCCGGCACCGATCACGAGCGCGGCGCCGCCGGGCCGTGGCCAGAGCCGCTGGACGCTGAGACCGAGCTCGAAGCCATCCGCGTCGGTGTTGTCGCCGACGAGACGGCCGGACTCCACCGTGATGGTGTTGACCGCGCCGAGCAGTTCGGCGTCGCCCACCAGCTGGTCGCACGCCGCGGCGAGCGCCGCCTTGTAGGGGATGGTCACGTTGCAACCCCTGTAGGCGCCGCTGCGGAGCTCCGCCACGAACCCGGGCAGCTCTGCCGGCGAGAGGTCGCGTAGCACGTACGAGCCCTCGATGCGGCTGGCGCGCAGCGCGGCCGTGTGCATGGCCGCCGAGGGCGACCCGCTGACGCTCGACCCGGCGAGGCACAGGCGGAGCGGCGCGGTCACCGCCGCCGTGAATCGAGCCAGCTCTGCAGGATGAGGGCTGCGGCCACTGCGTCGACGGTCTGACGGCGGCGCGACCGGCGCACGCCCGCGTCCACCAGGCTTCGCTCCGCGAGCGCGGTGGTGAAGCGTTCGTCCCAGAGCTCTACTCGTGCCTCGGTGCGCCGCCCCAGCTGCGTGGCGAAGCGGCGCGCGGCAGCCGCTGCCTCGCCCTCGCTGCCGTCGAGCTGCCGGGGCAGCCCGACCACGATCACGGCGGCCTCGCGCTCGCTGATCTCGCGGGTGAGCCTCGACATGGCGTCGCCGTCCCGCGCGCCGCGCTGCAGCGTGGCGACCGGCAGCGCCACCGTCTGGCCGGGATCGCTGGCCGCCAGCCCCAGGCGGGCGGCGCCGACGTCGATGCCCAGGGCGCAGCCGGGTGAGCCCGGGGAGCTGCTCACGAGCTCGGCGCCGCCTGGGCCGCGAAGTTCTCGTCGATCTCGATCCGCGAGCTGAAGAAGGGCATGAAGAACAGCTTGAACGGAAACTCGGACACCTCGACGCTCTGCACGTGGTCGATGCGGTTCTGGATGATGCGCTGCACGTCACCGGGGTTCTTGCCGGCGAGCTGGCTCTTGAGCCCCTTGAAATCGATCTGCGGCTGGCTGTACCCGCTGGCGGTGCCGCTGAGGATCACGGTGCCATCGTCGCCCGCCTGGGTGACCGACGGCGTCTGCATCTCGATCTTGCTGGCCAGCTGCTCCCCCTGCGCCACCTGTGCCTTGAGGTCGGCGACCAGCGCCTTGCGCACCGCGTTGAGGTCGTAGAAGGCCGCCTTGGCGGTGGCGGTGATGGTTATCTGCGTATTGGCGTACTGGGCCCCGGCGGCGGGCAGCGCAGGGTTGACGGAAAAGGTGAGCGTTTTGCCCCCGCCGCCGGGGTCCTGCGCCAGCGTCTTGCCGGACGCCTTGCTGCTGAGGTCGGCGTTGATCTGCTGCGTCAGCTGCGTCTCGATCTGCTGCTGCTGCGTGTTCCAACTCGCCACGTCGGACGCACTCGCCACGGTGACCTGCTTGGGGTCGGCACCGCCCTTGGCGGCCTCCGGGTTGGTGGCGCTCAGCTGTGGATAGGGGTTCTGGGTCCAGACGTTGATGGCGCCCGCAGCCACATTCCATTTCGCTCCTGCGGTCTGGGCCTGCACCGAGACCGCGTCGTTCGGCGGCCAGGGCTGAAACCCCGTGGCAGGGCTGTTGCATTGGTTGTTCGGCGGCGGCGTCCCGGGCGGGCCACTCCCGATGCAGATGTTGGTCTCCTTGGTGACCACGAACGTCAACAGCTGTCCCGGTGACGACAAATCCTGGGCCTGAAAGTAATCGCCCACGTGGAGGGTGAAGGCATCTGACGCGCTCGAGCCTGCGGTGAGCACGATCACCTCGGTCGCGTTGGCGGGCGTCGCGGGCAGCGTCGAATGGCCGGTCGGGTTGGCGGCGAACGGCTGCATCGCCGTGCTGCTCGCCACCGTGGTCAGGATGTGGTCGGCCTGCGCGGCCTCGATGGGATCCGTGCTGCCCTGGAGCGTCTGGTTCACCGAGACTGGAGTGGCCGCGACCGTCAGCGTGATCTTTGCCGAAGGGCTGAGGGTGAAGAACAGCAGCAGGCCGATGATGGCCACCGCAGCGCCGGCGAAATAGAGCATGCGCCTGCGGTCGTGAGACCTCGTCGATGGGCCCGGCGGCGGGACCGAGAGCTGGCGGCGCGGCTCGATGCGCGGCGGCGGGGGTGGCGCGGGAGCCGCCGGCGTGGTGCTGGGCGGCGCCTCCTGCACTGCCGTTGCAGTGGACGCGCCCGCCTGGTCCATCAGGCTCGACAGCATCGGGCTTCTCGCCGGGAGCAGCTCGATACCGCGCTCGAAGGCGAGCTGCGACGCGTAGACGGTGAAGCCGTTGCCGGTGGCCAGCTGCTGCACGCGCGGGTCGTCGCTGATGATCGCCGCGCGCGTGCCCGACGTCCGGCAGAACTGGCTGAGCAGGCGGGCGTTGAGCGGTGTCTGCAGGCTGCGACTGCCTGCCGGGACGACCAGCCCGATGTCGGGGTCGTTGGCGGACCGGACCCGCTCGATGAGATCGGCGATCTCGTCATCGGGCCGGCTCAGGACGACTACCGGCATCGCTTTACACCCATTGCTCTTTCAGACCTTCATGGTTTTGAGGACGCGGCGCATGAGCCCGCCCATGGGCTCGTCCACGTCATCTTCGAGGGAAACGGCGTGTCGTGCCAGCCCCATGGGGGTCACGTCCTGGCTGCCGATCAGCAGGCCGGTGGTGTCATAGATGCCGCGCACGTCGTCGGGGCCGAGCACCTTGACGACCGGCTCACGCGTGAACGGCACGCTCCCAGTCCAGTCCACCGCACGCAGCTGGTCGGCGACCTCGGGGAGCGCGGCCCCGCCACCGGCGAGCAGCAGCGTTCCGGGGAGCGGGTCGGAGCCGGCCAGCTCCTCGAGTGTCAGGGCCACTCCCTGGGCGAGCACCTCTGCCGTGGGGTTGAGGGACTGGTGCGCCACCGCGGTCTGCTCGGCGGCCAGCCTGCCGTCGGCATGCGCGACCTTGTAGCGCTCCGCCTCCTCGAGGTTCATCGACAGGTCGGTGGCCAGGCGCTTGGTGAACGACCGCCCGCCGAGCGCGAACATCCGGGTCGCCTCGATGCCGCCCCGCCGCACCACCGCGATGTCGGTCGTGCCCCCACCGATGTCGATGAACACCGCCCCCATCTCGAGCAGCTCGTCCGAGGAGCAGCCGCGCGCCAGCGCGAAGGGTTCGGCGACGGTGGCCACCAGCTCCAGGTCGAGCTCTTGGGCGATCGTCTGCAGCGCTCCGATGTGCGTCAGCGGCGAGAACGTGTTGAACACGGTGATCTCCAGCACGTGACCCTGGAAGTCGATGGGGTTGGCGACCCCGTAGCCGTCGATCCGCACCTGCGTGATCGTGCTGTGCACCAGCTTGACGTTGACCTCGGACACACCGAGGTCATGCGACATCTGCCGGACCGCCTCGCGGAGCGCACGGCGCTGCACAGCCTGGAGCGCGGTGGCCAGGTCCGCCTGCGTGATGCGCGCCTGCGGTTGCGGGCGGGGCATGGTCATGGTGGTGCTGAAGCCACGCACCTGCTCGCCGGCGATGCCGATGACCGCCTGGCCGGGGATGGTCTCGCACATGTCCTCGGCCTCGGTGAGCGCGCGGTCGCAGTTGTCGATCACCGACTGGATGTCGGTCACCGCGCCCGCCTGCATGTGGGTGTTCGCCTGGCGCACCTTGCTCACGCCGAGCACGATGCCCTTGTCATCCTCGCGCTTGACGACCAGCGCCTTCACGAACTCGGTGCCGATGTCGAGGATCGTGTAGTGGCTCTGAAACTGGTCGCGGCGGCGCAGCAGGCGGAACTTCCGCTTTTCGATCACGGCGCCGCCATCGCTCGTACCAGTGATCGGATCTCCTCGAGCGCCTCCGGGCGCTTGGCCGGGTCCTTGACACCGCCCTGGGCGAACTCCCTGCGCCCGCCGCCGTTGCCGCCCGTGACCCGCGCGGCCGCCTGCGCGAGCTTGCCCGCGTCGACCCCCGCGCTCAGCGCCTTACCGCCAACCTTGACCGCAACGGCGCTGCTGCCGAGCACCACGGCGACGCCCTCGCCGCGCAGCTGCTCGGCGAGGAGGCGATCGGTGGTGTCCTTTACCATCCCCCCGGAGCCGTCGACGATGGCGTGGGCGAGCGCTATGCCGGACACCTCCTCGACACTGGCGTCGACCTGCGTGCCGCCGCCGCGCCGCCGCGCCTCGTCGAGCTCTCGGGTCGCCCGCCGCACCTGGTCCTGCAACCCCGCAACCCGCTCGGGCACCTCGTCGGGACGCGCCCGCAGCGCGCGCGACACGGCTTGCAGCGCGGCGATGCTGCGCTGCCAATGATGCTCGGCGGCTTCGCCGGCAACCATGTCGATGCGCCGCACCCCCTGGCCGATGCTCGAGTCGGACAGGATCACCGCAGCGCCGAGGTCGCCCGTGCGGCGCACGTGCGTGCCGCCGCACAGCTCGCGCGACCACCCGCCGAAGTCGACCACACGCACGTCGTCGCCGTAGCGCTCGTCGAGCAGCGCCACGGCGCCGCTCTCGCGGGCCCGTGCCAGCGGCATCACCTCGACGCTGCGCTCGAGGTTGCGCCGGATCGCGCCGTTGACGCGATGCTCGATGTCGGCGATCTCTTCCGCGGTCAGCCCGCGCGTGAAGGAGAAATCGAAGGTGGTGTGATCCGGCCCGACGTACGAGCCGCGCTGCACGACTCCACCGCCCAGCACCTCGCGCAGGGCGCGGTTGAGCAGGTGTGTGGCGCTGTGATGCCGAGCCGTCTGCGCGCGGCGCTCGGCGTCGACCGTCGCCCACACCGTGGTGCCCACGCCGAGCGCGCCCGCTTCGACACGAACCTGCTGCACGCGCACGTCGGTGCCGGGCGCATAGGTCGTGCCGCTCACCGTCGCGCGGCCGCCGGGCCATTCCAGTGTGCCGGTGTCACCGGCCTGGCCACCCGCCTCTGCGTAGAAGGGCGTGACGTCGAGGATGACCGCCGCTGCTTCGCCTTCGCCCAGGTGCTCGCGCTCGTCCGGCGCCCCGATGCGCACAACGCGCCCCTCGGCCTCCAGCGTGTCGTAGCCGACGAAGCGCGACTCCGGCAACTGTCCCCCGGCGTCGAAGCCGGCGCGATGGGCGGCGGCGCGGCTGCGCGCGCGCTGCTCCTCCATGGCGCGATGAAACGCTTCGAGGTCCACTGCGACTCCCCGCTCGGCTGCCATCTCGACGGTTAACTCCACAGGCAGGCCGAAGGTATCGTAAAGGCGAAACGCGTCATCGCCCGAGATGCGCGCGCCGCCCCCCTGCAGCAACGCCTCGAACCGCTCAATGGCGGCGTCGAGCGTGCGCGAGAAAGCGCTTTCCTCGGCGGCGATGGTCTGGGCGATGAGGGGGCGGTGTTCCTCGAGCTCGGGATACGGGCCCCCCATGGTTGTCACCAGGTCGTCGACACCTGCGGCCAGCCCGCCGCGCAGCCCCAGCCGGCGCCCGTGCAGCGCCCCGCGGCGCACCACGCGGCGCAGCACGTACCCACGCCCCTCGTTCGAGGGGAACACGCCCGCGGCGATGAGGAACCCGCACGCGCGAAGGTGATCCGCCAGGACATTGAGCGAACGCCGGGCGGCAGGGCCATCCGTGGCTTCAGCGGCGCGGGATCGAAAACCGTCGACGATCGGTGCGAAGAGATCGGTTTCGTAGTCGGTGCGCTTTCCCTGCAGCACCGCGGTGATCCGCTCCAGGCCCATCCCCGTGTCCACCGTCTTCTTGGGCAGCAGGGGCCGTGAGCCGTCGGGCTGCTGGTCGAACTCCATGAACACCAGGTTCCAGTACTCGACCCAGCGGTCACCGCCGCACTCATCCTGAGGGGTGCACTGCGGGCGGCCGCAGGAGCACGGCGGTCCCCAGTCGAAATACAGCTCGCTGTCGTAGCCACACGGTCCGGTGGGGCCGGCAGCCCACCAGTTGTCGCTGATCCTGGCGATCCTGTCTGCCGGGATGCCGACCTCCTCCGCCCACACGCGTTCTGCCTCGGCGTCGTCGGGGTAGACGCTCACCCAGATGCGCGCCGGGTCGATGCCGAAGACGTCGGTCGACAGCTCCCAGGCGTACCTGATCGCCGCCTCCTTGAAATAGTCACCGATCGACCAGTTGCCGAGCATCTCGAAGAACGTGTGATGAAAGGCGTCGCCGACAGCGGCGATGTCGTCGTACTTGAGGCCCGAGCCGCGAAAGCACTTCTGACAGGAGACGAGGCGCGGCGACGGTGGCGTGCGCTGGCCGGAGATGTACGGCTTGAGCGGCACCATCCCGGCCACGGTGAAGAGAAGCGACGGATCGTCGTGGGGTATCAGTGAGGAGCTTTCCAGCACACGGTGCTGTTTGTCCTCGAAGAAGCGTAGAAAACGCTCCCGAATCTCTGGGCTGCGCACGCCTTTCTCGAGGGGAATGGAACGCGGCTGATTCTACCCGGGGTTGTTTGCCAGTGGGCTCAGACGGGCGCTGCGTCGCCGAATTGGCGGCGCAGGTGGTCCACCGCAGCGCGCTGCAGCCGGGAGACGTGCATCTGGGAGATGCCCAGACGCTTCGCCACCTCTGTCTGGGGCAGTTGCTCGATGAAGCGGAGCGCGAGGATCTCGCGCTCGCGGGGCGTGAGGTGCGCCATAACCCGCTCCAGGACATCTGCGACCTCGACCCGGTCCAGGTTCTCGTCGTCCTGGCCGAGCCGCTCGCCCAGCGTCGCAGCCTCCGGATCGCCGGCGCTCCCCGTCGCCTCCAGGGAGAGCGTGTGCTGTGCCGGTGAGACCTCCAGGGCGGCCAGCACCTGGTCGGGCTCGAGCCCCACGCGCGCACCGATCTCGGCCACCGTGGGTTGCCGGCCGAGCTCGTTCTGCAACTGCTGGGTGGCGCCGTTGACCCGGAGCAGGTTCTCCTGGAGGCGCCGGGGCACGCGCACGGCCCAGGACCGGTCGCGGAAGTACCGCCGGATCTCGCCGGCGATGGTGGGCGTGGCGAACGTGCTGAACTCGTTTTCGAGCGAGGGGTCGAAGCGCTCGATCGCCTGGATCAACCCGACGAAGCCGACCTGCTCGATGTCCTCCAGTGGTTCGCCGCGATTGGCGAAGCGGCGGGCGATGTAGTGGACCAGGTCGCCGTTGAGCTCGACGAGACGGTCGCGAAGCTGCCGGTCGCGCGTTCGGGCGAACTCCCGCAGTAGCCGCCGCACCTCCTCGCGCTCCGGCGTCGCCGCCGGCTTGCTCATGGTGCGACCCGGGGGACGATCCGCCGTGGCCATGCGCCGCGGCGCCGGGGTCACGAGACCCGGTATTTCGTCAAGCGAACGCGCAGGCCACCGGTCCGCTCGTCGAGGCGATAGCTGCTGTCGTCGACGAAAAGGCCCATCAAACGCAGCGCCAGGTCGGTGGCCGCGGCGACGTCGCGCTCACGCTGGTGAACGGCCAGGGCTCGCTCATGCGCTGCCCGAGCAGCGAGCTCAGCCTCCCGGCTCACCGTGCTGCGAACGGAAACCTCCAGGCTCTTGTCGCCGAGCTTGAAGCCCAGACGCACCTGACCCGCCAGGGCGCCGGCCTGCTCCAGGCAGGCGACAGCGTTCTCGAAGGCCTGCGCGACAGCGATGCTGAGGTCATCGATCGCCTCGACGTCGAATCCGCCCACCGAGCCGAGCGCGGCCGTGGCACGTTTGGCGACCACGACGTACGCGCGATCTGCGGGTAGCCGGATCTCGGACGTCTGACGCATCTCACTTGGGAGGTACCCCACCGTGCTGCCCTCGAAACCCGCGAGCCGCTGCGCCAGTCGTGGACGCTAGGAGATGGTGACGTCCGAGGTGGAACCGGAAACGCCGGCTTCGGAAGCCGAGCGGCCCTCATCGACCGCGCCTGCGATCTCCGACTCCCACTCGCGAGATTCCTGTTCGCGTTTGCGCGAGCGAATCCTCAGGAAGACGAGAACGCCGGCGAGCGCTGCGCCGGAGCCCACGAACCCCTTCTTGCCAAGCGGAAAACGCATCGTCCAAGCCTCCGTGTTGATTCAGAGCACCGGGGGATTATGGGCTTCCGCGCCGCGACGGCGTTAGCAGCGTGCCGACCAGTTCGAAGCTGGCCACGCCGAGTGCGTCCGCAGCGGGGTGCAGCATTCCCAGCCGCGGACCCCCGGCGTGCAGCGCGACGGCGATGAGCTCAGCTGCGACCAGGCCGGCTGCCGCCAGCGCCAGCGCCCAGAGATACCGCAAGCGCCGCGGCGCGACGACGCACGTGATCTGCGCGCCGATCAGCACGAGCAGGACGGCGAGAACGATGCCAGGGTTCATCCCCGCAGAGGGTGACGGGTACCGCCACGCCTTCGGGTACCGCGACGGGCGGCGCGGTCACGCTCGTGACCGCCCGATGTCAGTACCCGACGAGGCTGCTCACGGTGTACGTCGCTGCGCTGCCGCTGAAGAAGCCACCCGCCTGGTTCTGCCACAACCCGCCGCTCACCCAGAAGGTCAGCGGATTGGCGGAGTAGTTGCGGAACGTGGTCTTGGGGCCGATCACCGGAACCAGGGCCGGGAAGGTGTCGCCGCTGAACATGACGCTGAGTGCCCCTTTCGACCCGAAGGTCACCAGCGGCAGCGCGGTGCAGTTCTGCACCACGACGTTGCTCAGCGCGCTGGTGCCCTCGAACGCCAGCGCATTGCTGTTGCCGAAGTCGCAGCCGCTGATCGTCAGCCCGTTGATGCCGGATACTCGAAGCGATTTCCCGGTGCCGAGCAGACGCTCGTTGTTGATGGTGATATTCGAGTTCATGCGGCCGCCGTTGTCACTCACGACGCCGCCCTTGCCGTAGGACG
>Ga0066710_100004096_pt1 | contig 12746 bp, 10 predicted proteins | sample GraSoiAngelo_159_FD_79666 | JGI IMG/M metagenome (GOLD analysis project Ga0066710, IMG submission 79666) | Grasslands soil microbial communities from the Angelo Coastal Reserve, California, USA - 14_1009_16_40cm | ecosystem: Environmental > Terrestrial > Soil > Grasslands | place: USA...
CGGCCATCGCTTGGTAGTCATCCGTGAGCAGCGTCGCCGCAGAGTCCGGCTGCCCAGAGCTGAGCCACTGTGAGAGTTTGTGCATCGAGGCTGTGATCTCGGCGCGCGCGCTGTCCGCCTCGGCACCGGACGCCGACTGCGCCCCGTTCGGGGTCGCGGCGGGTTGGCACGCTGCGAGAAGACACGATGCCACCAGCGACATGGATGCCGTGCGCATTATGCGCCTCCGGGTGATGAGTGGCTTGCATGGGGGGAGCAGGCTTCGCGAATGTCCCGATCACTTGTGCGTCGGCGACGGCGCTGGCGGAGTCGCGACCGGCCGCACGTCCAGGTAGCCGTGAATGATTCGCCACTTGCCGTCGCGGCGCGCCCAAACGCGGGTGAAGGCGAACTGCTGCTTGTCGGCCTTGCCAGCGGTATCCGTCGACACCCAGTCGCCGACCGCGGATTCGGCGGCAACGTCCCCCGCCAACACGTCGATGCGCTGGTCACGAGGCGTGATCGTCTGCGCGCGTACGGTGCGGAACTCAGCGGGCAGCGCGCGCTTCAGCGCCTCGACAGACACGATCGACTGGTCGGAGCGGATGACCACGGTGGCAGGCGCATCCCAGTAGTAGCTCAGGACTGCGTTCGCGTCGGCTCGCTCGGCAGCGCTTTTCCAGCCGGCGCTCTCGAGGCGGACGGTATCGGCGATGGCGGTGCGTGCTGCGTCCGTGAGCTCGATCGCGTTCGTGTTCGCGCTCGCGCGAGTGCAGGCACCGAAGGCGACGAGACCAGCAGAGAGAAGCGTGGGCAGGCGGCGCATCAATGCCTCCGATGTCGAACAACGGGTGAGAGTGCCAGCGCGCGCGTGCTCCTACGGAGCTTTCATCGGCGGCAGCTTCTCGAAGGCCTCGCAGCCCCAGATCGGCTCCGTCGATGGATCCGAATGCCACCAGTTGGTGGTGAACAGCAACCCTTTCTCGACGCCGGTCCGGAAATGCGCGACCGCGGCCTCGCAGTTTCCGGCGGCGGCCGAGAGGAGGCCGCGCCACATGTGCGACGTCGCGTTGTCTCCCATTTGCGTCAAGCGCGACATGACCTGATCCGCGATCTCTCGTTTGCCGGCGAACGTCGCGAACACGCCGTAGCGGCCGACGCGCGTGTAGTTGCTTGAGCCCTCGGCCAATTTCGCGAGACGCGGCAATGCCTCGTCGTACCGGCGCGCCAAGGCGAGCGCGCTGGCGACCGTGAGACTGTCCAGCGCCGCCTCGTGCGCCATCGCGAACTCCGCGAGCTCGGCGATCACGCGTTCTCCCTCTTGGCGATGGCCGTGTCGCTTGAGCTCCAAGCCGGCAGACTCGAGCTGGATGACGTTCACGCTGTCGATCCGTCGAACCATCTGGCGAGCGACCACCGCGCGCAGCTCCTCGACGCGCCCGAGCGCCGCGAGTGCCTCCAGCTCTTGCGCGTAGTACGTGTTCTCATTGGCCCCGAGCAGCTCGGTGCGGGCGAGCTTCACTTCGGCGAGCTCTCGCTCGTAATCACCGGTGGCGTGAAGCGCCGTCATGAGTTGGCCGCGCCATGCTGGCCAGACGTGTGCGCTGCGACTTCCCTGGGCCGCAAGCGCGGCACGCCGACTCAGCGGCTCGACAGCGTCCCGAAAATAGCCCGCGCCATTGGCTCTGAACCCCACACCATAATTCCACATGTCGGAAGACGGGTCCATCTGCAGCGCGGTCTTCGCAGCGACGTATGCATTAGCGGGCGGCCCCCGGAACCACGGGATAAACAGCCTCTCGATTTCCGTCAGCCGCTCCGTCCGCGCCTCCACGATCTTCAGCACGGAGTCGCCGACGGCGGCTCGGCCGGCATTGTTATGGATCGCCACCGCGAGAAACAGCGGAGAGACATACATCGAGTCGAGCTGATAGCCTTGGTAGATCAACGGCAGCGCGACGCCGGGTCGACCCTCGGTGAATAGAGTGTCGGCGCGCTTATAGAGCCGGTACGCCTCAAGCGTTGGCACGGAGTAAAGCTGCGGGTTCGTCTGTTCCCGATCGGCGTGCAGCGCCAGCATGCCCGCAATGCGTTTCGCTAGGCGGTCGACTGCCGCGGCAGGATCAGACGCCGGTGCGCGCTCGACAGGCAGATGGTGGATGACCTTTCCATCCGCCGAACCTAGAGAACTCGCATCGAGCACAACCGCGTTGCCAGCGAGCGAGATCGTCCCGCGGACGATCATGCTGGCGCGCGTTCGTGACGCGATGGTCGCGAGCGGATCGGTGGCGCGGACGCCTTCGGTGGTGCTCACGCGAATCAGCTCGGCGCCGCTGACACCGGCCGCCCTCGCCGCCACCGCCTCCTCGATCTGCCGCGGCAGTGCGTTGAGCGACGCGTTCCCTGTCTGATTGACGAAAGGTAGGATGGCGACGCGCTCAGTGCGCGGGTCCGCTCTGCCCTGTTGTATCGGTTGTTGCGCGGTGCTCGTCGCGACACACAGGGTGGACGCCGCAAGGACGGCGGCGACGACGTTGACGATGCGCATGGAACCTCCCGAGTGTTAGCCGACCAGTTCAAAAAGACTGAAAGCGCTGCACGTCGCGCGACGACTCGACTGAAGGTCGCGCGCGGCAACGGTCGCGGAGTTTCCCTCGTGCGAAGCGAGAAGCCCGCGTCAGAGCTTATCGGCGTGCATCTTCGCCATGAGCTTGAAGAAGTCGACAGGAGGATTGCCGTCCAACTTCACCGAGCTGGTGCTGATCTCCTGACGCAGGGCTTGGGCTTCCGCCTTCTGTCCCTTGCGCATGAACAAGTCGGCTCGAACAGCTTTCGTGAACAGATCGTTCGGCGGGGCTGCCGCGAGCTCCTGTTCAGCCGTCGCCAGATCCTTCGCCTGAAGGGCGATGAGCGCGTTCCGCGTGTGAGGAAAGAGGTTCGTCGCCGGTGCCCTGGATGTGAATTGGGCCGCGGCGCCGCGCGCCTGATCGAGATCGTTGATCCGGGCGCACACGATGGCTTTGAGCGCATAGTGCGCTGCGGGAGGTGTCGCCGCGTCGGACGCCGTCAGATGCGAGGCGACGGCCTTGCGATCGCCGAGATAGGCTTCGACGGCCGCCAAGCGCTCGTGCACGACGGCAGTCTGCGCCGGGGTGAGTGTCGTGCCCAGAATGTTCGTGAGCTCACGGACGGCGCTCTTGCCATCTCCGGTATAGGCGTAGGACGCGGCCGTCCAGTATGTGAACTCGCGCTTCGTGGCCGGATCCGTGAAGTGCTCCTGTCCGCGCGCGAAGTCGGCGCGCGCGGTCGCGACGTCCCCCATCATGAGATGGATCAGGCCGAGCTTCATCGTGCCCGCGGCGATCTCCGAATCGAGCTCCATCTCTCGCTTCACATGCGGCAGTGCGTCCGCCGGGCGGCCGCGCAACAGCAGGATGTCGGCGAACTAGTCGTGCGACTTCGGATGGCTCGGCGCGAGCCGCACGTACTCGCGAATCTCGGCGAGCGCGCCGTCAGGGTCCGTTGGTGCGAGCTGATACGCGACCGTGTTGTGTGCGACAGCAAACGTCGGAAACCGTCGCATGAACTCTCGGCGAATGCTGATCTGTTCCGCGACCGGCTTCCCGGTTACTTGAGTATTCGTGTATTGCCAGGCAATGTCGGCATCGCCGGGCAGGAGGTCCGTCAGCGCCTTGAGTACTGGAACGGCCGCGCTCGCGCGGCCCGCTGCACTCTCTCTCCAGTAGATCGCGAGCAGGATCTCGGGCACCGGAGCCGACCCCATTCCCGACAGCAGATCGGAGATCGATTGCGCGCGGACGTCACCGGTCCCCGGGCCAGCAAAGGCCTGATAGACCCGTGCGAGAGCGAATTGCGGGTCGATCTTGACGGCGCTATCGATGGCGCGGCGAATCCGCGTGGCACCACCGATGTTTTGCGCCTCGAACAACGCGTCACGGAAGAGCGCCTTCGCCTGCTCCGACGACGTGCGCGGCTCGAGTCGGGCGGCTGGCGCGCCCTGTTGCATCGGCTGTTGTGCGGCGCCTGTTGCCAGAGAAACGGTGGACGCGACAAGAGCGGCGGCAATGAGGTTGACGGTGCGCATAGAACCTCCCGGGCGTAAGGCGACCAAGTTCAACGAGACTGCAAATGCTGCATGCCGAGCGACGCAGGAGAGCGTCGTGGACGGCAACTTTCGCGATGTCTCAACGTCGGGGCCGCCGAGCTCGGAGAGATGCTGCGGCAGGTGTCGATCGCCGGGGCGGATCGTACCGTTGTAGGCGAATCGATTCTGCCGCGCGACGGCCCGCCGCGCAAGGCCCGTGGCAATTCGGCCCGTGGCAATTCGGGATCGGCGCGTCCCCAACAATCAAAAGACCCTGAGGGAGTGTTCGACTCTCCCGCGCTTGACTCGGCTCACGCGCCGAGCGTACGGTGAAGAGAGCACTGGCGGTGCAATCGAACGCGGCGGTTGGCGTTGCAACGGTGACGCGCGCCCGACGGCCATGCGTATCCTCGGCGCATGAGACGGGAAGCCAATCTGAGGAAAGGTGCGGAATGCACATGGCAACACGCACGAAACGCTGGACGCTGGCGGAGCTCCACAGCCTGCCCGACGACGGCAACAAGTACGAGCTGGTGCGGGGAGAGCTGTTCGTGACACCGCCGCCGACCGAAGAACACGAGACGATTCTCGCCCTGCTTTCCAGAATCCTGGAGCCGTATGTGGCGGCGAACGATCTGGGTCTCGTCTATCGCCCGCGCGCCGTGGTGCGTCGCAAGGGGTCGGAGGTCGAGCCGGACCTGATGGTGCGCCGGCCGCGGACCGGTAAACGTCGTGACTGGACCAACGCGCCGCTGCCGATTCTCCTCGTCGAGGTCCTCTCGGGCTCCACGCGACGCAGAGATTTCGGGCCGAAGCGCGACTTCTATGTGGACATCGGCATTCCGGAATACTGGATCGTCGATCCCGACGGCATGGAGATTCACGTGCTGCGGCCCGGATGCGAAGACGAGCTGGCGACCGACAGGTTGATCTGGACGCCGGCGGGGGCGAAGGCCCCGTTGACCATCGAGGTGCGCGAAGTGTTCGGACGCTAGTTCGCGCGGAGCCCAGCACCCGTCTGGCGCCGGCGAGCACAGGTGCGCAAACTCTCCGAGCCTATTCGGAGGCCAGTCCATGCAGCTCAATAAGCGTCTCGCGCTCGCTCTTCTGGGTGCGACGCTCGCTATCACGGCCCGCGCGACGGCACAAAGCCCGATATCGATTCGTGCCGGCACGCTCGTCGACGGCAAGGGCGGCGTCCAGCGCAACGTCGTCATCGTCGTCGACGGATCCAAGATTCAGCGGATCTCCTCCCCGCCGGGTTCAGCGCCGACGTACGATTTTACTAAACTGACCGTACTCCCGGGCCTGATCGACACGCACGTCCACATCGACTCGCATTTCGGCAAGGACGGCCGCGCCTCGAACGCCGGCGAGACGCCGACACAGCGCACGCTGTACGGCGCCGAGAACGCGTATGTCACGCTCATGGCCGGTTTCACGACGGTGCAGAGCATCGGGTCGCAGTCGGATATCGATCTCCGCGACGCGATCGCGCGGGGCGTTCTTCCAGGACCGCGGGTGCTCACGTCGGCCGGCCAGTTGACGGACACGTCGCTGACACCGGACAAGATCCGCGACTGGGTACGCGCGCGCAGTTCGATGGGTGCGGACCTCATCAAGCTGTTCGCGTCGAAGAGCATTCGCGAAGGCGGCGGCCAGACGATGTCCGACGCGCAGATTCAAGCGGCTTGCGGCGAGGCGAAGGCGTAAGGCAAGCGCATTTGGGTGCACGCCCATGCCGCGTCGGCAGTTCGAGCGGCGACGCTCGTCGGGTGCACCGCCGTCGCGCACGGCAGCATGGTCACCGATCAGGAGCTCGCGCTGATGGCCGCGCATGCCACGTACTTCGAGCCCAACATCGGCCTGGTGTCGCAGAATTACATCGAGAACAAGCCGCGCTTCCTCGGCATCGGCAACTACGACGAGGCCGGGTTCCGCTACATGGAGGAGGGCATTCCGCGCAAGCTCGACATGTTCAAGCGCGCCATGAAGGTGAAGGGACTCAAGATGATCATGGGCACCGACGCGACGGCCGGCGCGCACGGACAGAACGCGCGTGAGATCATCTATCGGGTGCAGGTGGCCGGGCAGACGCCGATGGACGCGATCGTCGCCGCGACATCGCTCAACGCCGAAGCGCTCGGAATGAAGGACGAGATCGGGTCGATCGCGCCCGGGATGCAGGCGGACTTGATCGCCGTCGACGGCGATCCGCTGCGCGACATCACGGCTCTCAAACGCGTGCGCTTCGTCATGAAAGGCGGGAAGGTCTACAAGAACGTGGCGGCGCCATGAACGTCACCATCCTGCGCTCGCTCGGAACGGCGATCGTGGTGATCGCCACACCGGCGGTGGCCCAGACGGCGCCGCGAGCCGATATCGTCTACGAAACCAGCATCAGCGATCTGCAATCGCTCATGTCGGCCGGGAAGGTGACGGCCGTCCAACTCGTGGACGCGTATCTCGCGCGCATCGCCGCGTACGACAAGCGCGGGCCGGCGCTCAACGCGCTCATCCGCCTCAATCCCAAAGCCCGCAGCGAAGCCGCCGCGCTCGACGCGGAGCGCAAACTGGGAAGAGTACGCGGCCCGCTGCATGGCATTCCAATCATTCTCAAGGACAATTACAACACGAAGGACATTCCAACCACAGCCGCCTCGATCGCGCTCGCCGGGCTCGTCCCACCGCAGGACGCTTTCCAGGTGCGCAAGCTGCGCGACGCGGGCGCGGTTATCCTCGGCAAGTCGAACCTGCACGAGCTGGCGAGCGGCATCACCACAATCAGCTCACTAGGCGGCCAGACCTGCAACCCGTACGATCCCGACCGCTACCCCGGCGGCTCGAGCGGTGGCAGCGCGGCGGCGGTCGCGGCGAGCTTCGCGGCGATCGCGTGGGGATCGGACACCTGTGGCTCGATCAGAATCCCGTCGGCGTATCAGAACCTCTTCGGGCTGCGACCGACGAAAGGGCTGTCGAGCATCGACGGCATCATTCCGCTTTCGCACACGCAGGACGTGGGCGGGCCGCTGGCGCGCACCGTGAGAGATCTCGCAATCGGCCTCGACGCAACCGTCGGCCCCGACTCGGCAGATCCGGCCACGCGTATCCTTGCCGGCCGACCTGTGCCGCGATTCGTTGCCGCGCTTGACACGGCGGCCCTTCGCGGCGCCCGGTTCGGCGTGCTGACGTCGTACTTCGGAACCGAATCCGACGACCAAGAGGCCGCACGTGTCGTGCGCGCCGCGATCGACCGTCTCAAGACGCGCGGCGCGCAGGTGGAGGACGTGGCGTTTCCGTCGCTCGACAGCATCGCCGGCCGCGCGGGCGTCATCGACTACGAATTCAAGTACGACCTCATCGACTATCTCGCGCGCATGCCCGGCGCGCCGGTCGCGTCGCTCGCCGACATTCTCGCGCGCGGACTGTACGACGCGCAGCTCGAGGGTGCGCTTCGCCGACGCGAGGCGCAAGGCACCCGCGACAGCGAGGCCTATCGGGCCGCACTCAAGCAGCGCGACGCGGTGCGCGACACGATCGTGCAGATCCTCGATGCGCGTCATCTTGACGCGCTCATCTACCCGACGATGCGCCGCAAAGCCGCGCTGGTCGGCGAGCCGCAGCGCGGATCGACCTGTCAATTGAGTGCGGTCACGGGACTTCCTGCGCTGAGCATGCCGGCGGGCTTCACGCCGGACAGTCTGCCGATCGGCGTCGAGCTGCTCGGCCGGCCGTTTGGCGACGACCGGCTTGTCGCATTCGCCTACGATTACGAGCAGGCGACGCGTCCGCGACATCCGCCGAGCACAACGCCCCCGCTGGTGAACGGACGTGCGCCCGATCCAATCGCATTCACCGCATCAGCGAGTCGGAACGGCATCGGCGCCCGCGGCGACTTCCGCTTCGACCGCACAACGCGGGCGCTCGAGTACACGGTGCGTGTGTCCAGCATGTCGCTGAGCCGCATTCATACCGTCAGCCTCGACCGCGGCAACCCGGCGAAACCCGGACCGACGGTTTACCGCCTGCTCGCGCCGGGCGTGACACAGGGCAACGGCACAGTCAAACTCGGTGCAGTGCAGCGGAGCGATCTGCTCGCTGGTCGTCTCTTCCTCACCGTCCACACCGACGCTCAACCGGCCGGTATTGTGCGCGCGCCGCTCGTCGTTCCTGGCGCTATTACCTCTGCCTCGCCACTTCCGCCGGGCGTAGAGGCCATCTCGTTTCTGGGCGACACCCTGCGCACGCTTCCGCTTTCGCCGGACACGCGTTCGCGGTACGAGCGCCAGCTCGCCGACGCCCGCGCCGCCTACGATCACACGCCGACGAACGCGGACTCCATCATCTGGCTCGGCAGACGCCTCGCGTACCTTGGCCGCAACCGCGACGCGATCGACGTGTACACGCGTGGCATCGCCCTGTATCCGACCAATCCGTGGCTCTACCGCCATCGCGGCCACCGCTACATCACCGTGCGCGAGTTAGACCACGCCATCGCGGATCTCGAGCGCGCGGCGGCGCTGGTGGCCGGTAAACCCGACGAGATCGAACCCGATGGACAACCAAACGCGCGCAACATGCCTATTGGCACGCTGCACTCGAACATCGACTACCACCTGGCGCTCGCGTACTACCTGAAGGGAGATTTCGCCCGCGCGCTGCCGATCTACCGCCGTGAAACGGCAAACGCGCGCAACGACGATCGGCTGGTGTCGATCACGCATTGGCTGTACATGAGCTTGCGACGTCTGCATCGCGACGCCGAGGCGGCGCGGGTGCTGTCACCCATTCGTCGCGAGATGAATGTCGTCGAGAATGGCACCTACCAACGCCTGTTGTTGATGTACAAAGGTGAGCTGCCGCCGGACTCCGTGCTTGCCGGCGGTGCGAATGGCTCGATGTCAGTGACCGACGCGACGGCCGCGTACGGCATTGCCAACTGGCACCTTTACAACGGCCGAACGCCGGAAGCGGAGCGGATCTTCCGGCGGATCATCGCCGGCGGACAATGGGGTGCGTTCGGATACATCGCGGCCGAGGCTGAGCTGGCGCGAATGCGGCGAATCGGAGGCGCTACTTCACCTTCTTCGCCACCGAATTCTGCCCGCCCTGATGCACCACTAGACCAGTCACCACGCCCTGCGCGTCGCGCACGAAGGTGACTTGAAGGTCGAGCTCCTTCAGGAAGAAATCGGTTTCGGTCTCCGGCCACAGACGTAGCGTCGGCTGCCCGCTGGGGTGCATGTACAGCGCGCCGTCGCTGAGCGTGACGTCGAGCGCGAGACCCGGCGAAAGGTCGTAGGTGCCGACGTACCTCGCGAGCACATCGGCCGCAAGGTCGATCGCCGTGCGCTGCTTCGGTGGTGCGGGCTTCGGGGTTAGCGGAAGAGTGGGGTTGAGGAGATGCATGCCGATGTCGTCGGCGCCCGCGCCGGTCGTATTCGTCATCACGACGACGCCGATCTTTCGCGACGGCTCGAGGCCAAGGAACGTGCGGTAGCCCCCGGTACCGCCGTTGTGCCAGACGATCGTGTCGCTGCCGGCATGCAGGACGATCCAGTTCAGACCGATGGAGACGTTCGGCCCGCCGGCGGGCGCGCGCTCATCGTGCGCGAACGCCATCGCCTTCTCCACGCGGCCGCGCTCGGGGTGCAGGTTGGCGTCAGCGAACTTCAGCATGTCGATCGTCGTCGAGCGGATGGCGCCGGCGCCGGCGAGCGTGGGCAGATCCCAATTGGGAACGACGTTGCCGCGCTCGTCGTGTCCCAGCGCGAGGTGCTCCTTCATCCATGGGGTGAGTGTGATCGCCGTGTGTGACATGCCGAGCGGCTTCCACACGCGGTCGCGTTCCATGTCTTCGTACGATTGTCCCGTCGCGTTCGACAGCACGTGACCGAGGAGGCCGACGCCGAGATTCGAATACTCGAATTGCGCGCCGGGATCGCGCGGCAGTTGGTAGCCGGAGAGAAAATCGTACATCTGCTGGACGCTGTAGTCCGCGTACGGGTTCGACGCGTTGGCGGGGTGAAAGTTGCTCGGCATGCGCGGCAGCCCGGAGTTTTGTTCCGATAGGCTGCCGAGCGTGATCAGCTTTCCGTTCCGCGCCGGCAGCTTGACCGCAGCCGACAAGTACTTCTGCACCGGGTCGTCGAGCTGCACCTTGCCTTCCTGCACGAGCTCCGCGAGCACCGTGGCGGTGAACACCTTCGAGATCGATCCGATCTCGAAAACGGAATTTCCATCCAGTGGCGGTTGGCCCGGTCCGGGATCGCCGAACGCGATGATGCGGGTGCGGCCATCTGGCTCGATCAGACCGACGACGATTCCCGCGCTTCGCTTCTCTTCGACGCGCTGTTTGATGATGGCAAGGATCGCGGAGTCCGACGGGAATGCACGGGCCATCGCGGGCGAGTTGGCGGCCGATGGTTGCGACCGTGCCACCGCCGGAAGCGTTGCGGCGATCAACCCGACGGAGAGAGCGACCACGTTGCGCATGGGCGTCAGACTCCCGTAGCCATGTAGCGACGGATCGAGTCCACCGCACGGTCCACTTCATCCATCGTGTTGTAAAAGTGTGGCGAGAAGCGAAGTCCCGGCCGGTCGGCACCCGCACGCGTCGTGCAGACGATGCGATCCTTCTCGAGCAGTGCCGCGCCGAGTCGCCGCGGGTCGAGTGCGCCCGGACGAAAGATCACGATCGCCGCCGAGCGCGTGGGATCGCTCGGAGTCCACATCGTGACCCCGTCGAGTTGTTTCAGCCGCTCGATCATGTGCTGCGCGAGTTGACGCGCCCGCCGCTCGATCACGGCGCGCCCGATAGCGCCCTGGAACTTGAGCGCTTCGGCGAGCGCGGCGAGCGCCGCATCGTCGCGCTGCCCGTTCGCCTCGAGCTTCTGCGAAATCCCGACCGCGCCGGCGTACAGGCTGATGACGCTCGGCCAGATGCGATCGTGCACCTCGCGATTCACGTAGAGCAGGCCGGTCTCCTTTGGACCGCACGGCCATTTGTGCGCCGAGCCGGAATAGAAATCCGGACGCATCGTGCTGAGATCGACATCGAGCACGCCAAACGACTGCGCGCCGTCGACGAGTGACATGACGCCTCGCTCGTGCGCCAGCCGACAGAGCTCGGCGACCGGAAACATGTCGCCCGAATTGCTGCTCACGTGCGTCACGCCGAGCACGCGCGTGCGAGGAGTAATCGCCTTGCTGAAGGCATCGACATAGTAATCGGTGCCCGGATGCGGGCTGACCTGCAGCACGACGGTGACGCCGAAGCCGAATCGCTTCGCTTTCTCGCGCCACGCGTTCAGGTTGCTCGGGTGGTTGTCGGAAAAGAGCAGCACGTCGTCGTCGTGCCCGAGCTGGAGCCCGCTCGATACGAGGTTGTTCGCCTCGCTCGTGTTGCGGGTGATGACGATCTCCTCCGGCGTGACGCGGAGCGCCGCGGCGAGCAGGCGCCGCGCTTCCTCGCGTCCCTGCGTGAGCTGCGCGCGGACGGCATTCGACGGATTCGCGTCGTACTGACGCGTGTTCCGCTCGAGCGCCTCGACGACGGGGAGCGACGTCGGACAGAGATTCGCGGCGTTGATGAACCCGAGGTCGGGCGGCAGGAGGAAACGGCTCCGAACCTCCTGCCAGAACTTTTCGTCCGGCTCGAGCGGCGTGGGCGGCAGCGGAGCGTCGACGAGACCCCAATCGTCGAGCGGCAACTCGGCGAACGCGCGCTTGGGCAGGAGCGCGGCGGACGTGGTCAGCGTAAGCAGTCGGGCGAAGTCGCGACGCGAGAGTGCGGGCATGGCAGCCTCCAGGCGATGCCACGAACGTACGCGTCGGCGGCCGCCAGTCAACGCGGTCAAGCTTCAGCTACACGGCTTTTCGGGCTTCCGGCGAATCGGGCGCAACGCGTCTGGCGGTTCGCCGGCCACTCGAAACGACAGTACGGCGAGCGACGTAACTTCAACACTGGTGGTCATGCTCTTCCTGACTCAGCCCCGCGAGCTCGCAAATGGAGACTCTACTCAACGACCTGCGCTACGGTCTGCGCTCTCTCGTGAAGCGACCTACGGTCTTCGCGATCGCGACGCTCTCACTCGCACTCGGCATTGCCGCGAACACCACGATCTTTGCGGCTGTCGACGCGTACCTCATTAGACCGCTCGCCTACGGCAATGCGGACGCACTCGTCAGCGTGTGGACGACGAACGCACAGCGGGGCTGGCGGCGCGCAAGCGTGTCGCCGCCCGACTTTCGTGACTGGCGGTCGGAGACGCGGGCGTTCGAGCTGGCGGCGTACAGTGGCGCGAGCTACAACATGCTTGCCGGCGATCGACCCGAGCGCGTCACCGCGGTGCGCGCGACGCCAAATCTGTTCACGGTGCTCGGCAATCGAGCCTTGGTTGGACGCACGTTTCTGCCAAACGAGGACGCCCCGCGGCAGCCGGCGGTGGTCGTTCTGGCTTATCGGTTTTGGGAACGGCGGTTCGGCGCCGACCGCCACATCGTCGGCAACACGCTGACGCTCGACGGCGCCAGCTACTCTGTCGTCGGGATTATGCCCGCCGAGTTCGCGTTCCCTGACCGATCGGTCGATCTCTGGACGCCGCTGATCACCAAGACCACAGAAGGCCGTGGCGCGCGCTACCTGCACGTCGTCGGTCGA
>Ga0066710_100004097_pt1 | contig 12745 bp, 11 predicted proteins | sample GraSoiAngelo_159_FD_79666 | JGI IMG/M metagenome (GOLD analysis project Ga0066710, IMG submission 79666) | Grasslands soil microbial communities from the Angelo Coastal Reserve, California, USA - 14_1009_16_40cm | ecosystem: Environmental > Terrestrial > Soil > Grasslands | place: USA...
CCGGACGAACAAGGCCACGACCTCGCTGCTCGACGGGATCAAGGTCGAGTACTACGGAAACCCGGTTCCCCTTCAGCAAGTGGCCAGCCTGAGCGTGCCGGAGAGCCGGCTGATCACGATCCAGCCGTGGGAGCGGTCGGTGCTGCCGGAGATCGTAAAGGCTATCCAGCGCTCGGATCTGGGACTGAACCCCACGGATGACGGCTCGGTCGTGCGCCTTGTGATTCCCACGCTCACCGAAGAGCGCCGCAAGGATCTGGTGAAACATCTGGGGAAGATCATCGAGGACGGGCGAGTGCGTGTGAGGACCATCCGGCGCGAGTCCAACGACGAGCTGAAAAAGCTGGAAAGGGAGCACAAAATCTCCGAAGATGACTCCAAGAAGGCGCAGGCCGAGATCCAGAAGCTGACCGACCGCTACATCGCGTCGCTGGACGAGCTCTTCGGGAAGAAGCAGGCCGAAGTCATGGAGGTCTAACCCCTGGATCCTCGCCGCGTCGGGCTCGACCGGCTACCGGACGCCGCGGGAAACAGTTTGATCGAGAGCGGGCTAACGGACCGGGCGTCCGCGGGCCCTTTTTCTTTGCCTGGTGGTTTCTGCCGATGAGCACCGTGAAATCCGCGCCTACAAAAACCGCGCCGACGCTCGAGCAGGTGCTGAAGCGTCCGACTCCCGCGCACATCGCGATCATCATGGATGGGAACGGGCGCTGGGCGGAACGTCGAGGGCTGCCCCGGCTGATGGGGCACCGCGCCGGCCGGCGCGCGGTGCGCGAGGTGGTGGAAGGGGCGGTCGAGCTGGGCATCCGGGTGCTGACGCTCTACACCTTTTCGCTCGAGAACTGGGACCGGGGGGCGCGCGAGGTGAGCGGGCTCATGCGCATCCTGGAACAGGTGCTCCGCGAGGAGCGCCCCGAGCTGAAGCGGAACAATGTCCAGCTGCGCACCATCGGGCGGGTGGACCTCCTCCCCGAGAAGAGCCGCCGGATCCTCGAGGACACGCGAGCGTACCTCGCCGGGAACGACGGGCTGATCTTGGTCTTGGCGCTCTCCTACGGAGGCCGCGCGGAGATCGTGGACGCGGTGCGCCGCATCTTGGCCGAAGCCCGCGAGAACGGCGTTTCCCCCGCGCGGATCGACGAGGAGTTCTTCGCGCGCATGCTCGATACGGACGGGCTGCCGGATCCGGATCTCCTGATCCGGACGAGCGGGGAGCTCCGCGTCTCGAACTTCCTCCTCTGGCAGCTCGCCTATGCCGAGTTCTGGGTCACGGACGTGCTCTGGCCCGATTTCAGACGCAAGCACCTCTACCAGGCCGTGTATGACTTCCAACGCAGAAGCCGGCGCTTTGGCCGAACGCGCTGAGGCCGGGAGCGGGGTGAAAGCCCTGGAGCCCGCTTCCGCCCGCGATCCCTCCTTCGTCCTCCGCGTCGCGAGTGCGGTCGTCTTCCTGCCGCTCCTCGTGCTCATGGCGCGCGTGGGGGGGCTTCTCTACCTCGGTTTCACGCTGCTCTTCATCGGGCTCGCGCTCCGCGAGTTCTATCTCATGATGGGATCGAAGGGGCTCTCGCCGCACTGGAAGTCCGGGTTTCTCGCGGCGTTGCTCTTCCCGATCGGAATCTACGCGCGCCTGCGCACGCATCGCACGGAGGAGTGGCACCTGGCTGGACTCCTGACGGTGCTTCTCGTGGCCATGCTCCTGGCGGAGCTCCGTCGCGGCGCGAGCAAGCAGACGCTCGTGAACGCGTCCTCCACGCTCCTCGGCGTGCTCTACATCAGCTGGCTCGGCTCCCACGTGGTCGCGCTCCGAGAGCTTCCCTGGTCGCTGGGCCTCCCGTACGCGACGGGAATGTCCTTTGCGCTCCTGCCTTTTTTCCTGGCGTGGACCTGCGACACCGCGGCGTACCTCGTGGGGCGCGCCTGGGGACGCCACCAGCTGGCGCCCGGCGTGAGCCCGCAGAAATCGGTCGAGGGAGCCGTGGGCGGACTCCTCGCGTCGGTCGCGGCGGGCGCTCTGGCCCGCGTCTGGTTCGCGCCCTTCCTCTCCTTGGGAGCCGCGCTCGCTCTGGGCGCCCTGGTTGGCGTGTTCGCCCAGCTGGGGGATCTCGTGGAGTCGCTGCTCAGCCGCGACGCCGAGACGAAGGAATCCTCGAGCCTGACACCGGGACACGGAGGGGTGGTCGACCGGTTCGACAGCATTCTCTTCGCGGCGCCCCTGGTCTACTACTTCCTCGTCTGGGAGGTGTTCACACGATGACGCGCGTGGCGCTGCTGGGGGCGACGGGCTCCATCGGGTCGGCGGCGCTGGACCTGGCGCGCGCCTATCCGCACCGGATCCGCCTCGTCTCGCTCGCCGCCCGCGGCAACGACCGAGCCCTGCTCCGCGCGGCCGAGGAGTTCGGGGTGCGCCGGATCGCGCTCGTGGATCCCGAGGCGGCCGGGAGGGCGCGCGCCTCCTCCTGGCGCGGCGAGGTGCTCGAAGGCGAGGAGGCGCTCGTCACGCTCGCCGGGGAGGAGGGCGTGGACGTGGTCGTGAACGCCGTGGTGGGAAGCATCGGCCTGAATCCCACCGTCGCGGCGCTCGAGCGCGGGAAGCGCGTCGCGCTCGCGAACAAGGAGTCGGTGGTCCTGGCCGGCGAGCTCCTGACCGCGATCGCGAAGCGCTCCGGCGGGGTCATGATCCCGGTCGATTCCGAGCACAGCGGCGTCTTCCAGTGTCTGGCGGGGCGCCCGGTGTCGGACGTGCGGCGCGTCACGCTCACGGCTTCCGGCGGCCCCTTTCTGCGGCGAGATCCGCGCACGATCTCGGGTTCGACGCCGGAGGAGGTGCTCCGGCACCCGACCTGGTCGATGGGCGAACGAATCACCGTCGACTGCGCCACATTGATCAACAAGGGGTTCGAGGTGATCGAGGCGCGTTGGCTCTTCGGCCTCCCCCCGGACCGCCTCGACGTGGTGATCCACCCTCAGTCCGTCGTGCACGCGCTGGTGGAGTTTGTGGACGGCTCGGTTCTGGCCCAGCTCTCGATGCCCGACATGAGGTTCCCGCTGCTCTACGCGCTGAGCCATCCCGAGCGCTGGTCCTCCGAGCTGCCCCGGCTCCCCGTGGTGGACCTGCCCTCGCTCACCTTCGAGCGTCCGGACCCCGCTCGCTGCCCCGGGCTAATGCTCGCCCGGCGCGCGCTCACCGCCGGCGGCGCTTCCCCCGCCGTGCTCAACGCGGCCGACGAGGAGGCGGTGCGGCTCTTCCTCGGACGGAAGATCCGCTTCGGCGATCTCCTGCCGCTCGTGGAGGAGGTGTTGAACGCGTACCGTCCCGGCGCAGGGCCGCCGACTCTGGAGTCGATCCTGGAAGCGGACCGGTGGGCCCGCGCGCGTCTCCACGAGGCGGCCGCCCCCATGACGCGCGGATGACGGCCCGGCCCGTTCCCGCGCGCGAGGCGCTGCTCGCGATCGTGGATCGCTTTCGCGGCCGTACGGTGGCGGTCATCGGGGACCTGGTGCTCGACGAGTACTGGGTCGGGCGGTCCTCCCGCATCTCGCGCGAGGCGCCGGTTCTGATCCTCGAGCATGAAGGGGACCGGCATGTGCCCGGGGGCGCCGCGAACGCGGCCATGAACGTGCGCTCCCTGGGAGGCGCGCCGCTCGTCGTCGGCAGACTCGGAGGGGACACGGCCGGGAAGGCGCTGGCCTCAGCACTCCGGTCCAGCGGGCTCCCGACCGGGTGGCTCTTCAAGGACGAAAGCGGCGGGACCATCGTCAAGACCCGGATTCTCGCGGGATCGAGCCATGCGGCGCGCCAGCAGATCGTGCGGCTCGACCGCGGGCACACGGAGCGCCCGTCGAAGGCGGCCGAACGGAAGCTCGCACGGGCCGGGCGGAGCGCGATCCGGCGCGCCAAGGCGGTCCTTCTCTCCGATTACGGCTACGGCGTTCTGAGCCCGGCGCTTCGGCGCGCGGCCATCGCAGACGCGCGCCGCGCGGGGATCCCGATCGTAGTCGATTCCCGTTACGATCTCGCCTCCTACAGGGGAGCGACCCTGCTTACGCCGAACGAGCACGAGGTTCTGGACGCGATGCATCTTCCTTCCCTGAGCGCCTCGGTGCTCAAGCGCGCGGGAGAATCGCTCGTGAACGGCGGCGGAGCGAGGGCGGTCTGGATCACGCGGGGAAGCGACGGCATGCTCCTCTTCGAGCGGGGAGCCCGGCCGCGCGGACTCTCCATCGTCGGCTCCTCGGACGTGGCGGATGTCACCGGAGCGGGGGACGCGGTCTCGGCCACGGCCTCGCTCGCGCTGGCGGCGGGAGCATCGCAGATCGAAGCGGCGATGCTCGCGACCTATGCCGCGTCGGTCGTCGTCATGAAGCGGGGAACCGCGACGGTCAGCCGCGAGGAGCTTCGCGAGGCGATCCGACTCGAGAAGGCTCCCCGGGTTTCCGGTTGAAGCGCCCCGAGGAAAAGATCGTGGAGATCGCGGCTCTGGAATCGCGCCTGAAGAGCGCTCCCGGGGAGCGCGAGGGGCTGGTGCTCGCGAACGGCATCTTCGACCTCTTTCATGTGGGCCACGTCCGCTATCTGGAAGGGGCGCGGAAGGCCGGCCGGAGTCTCGTCGTCGCGCTGAACTCCGATGTGTCCGCGCGCCGGCTCAAGGGGGCGGGCCGGCCGCTCCTGCCGATCGCGGAGCGCATGGAGATGGTGGCCGCCCTCCAGTGCGTGGACTGGGTCACCTGCTTCGAGGAGGAAACGGTCGAGTCCGTGCTCCGCCGGCTCCTTCCCGCGGCTCACGCCAAGGGGACCGATTACACGGTGGAGGGCGTGCCGGAGCGGGCCGTCGCGGAATCGCTCGGGATCCGCACCGTCATCGTGGGCGATCCGAAGCGTCACGCGACCAGCGACCTGATCCGGCTCATCCGGAAATCCGCGGACCCGGAGGGGAGCAGGCGTGGATGAGAGCACCCCGAGCGTGGCGCATCGGGAGCACCGCGCCGAGGGCGTGACCGCTCCACGGCGCGCGCTCGTCACGCGGCTGCGGCGCATCGGCGACGCCATCCTGGCTCTGCCCGTGCTGGACGCCCTCCGCGAGGCCTTCCCCGACTGCGCGATCGATTTTCTGGCGGAGGAAGGTCCGGCGCAGGCCGCGATGGGGCACCCCGCCGTCGATCGCGTGCTCGTGCTCGACAGAACGCTCCACTCCATCCTGCCCGCGACGCCGCGCATGCTCTGGCGGCTTCGCTCGCGCGGCTACGACTGGGTGATCGATCTCTACGGCAACCCCCGGAGCGCGGCGCTTACGGCCTGGACGGGAGCCGAGGTCCGCGTCGGTCCCGCGCGGCGCGGACGCAGGCGCCTCTATACCCATCCGATTCCGCCGGCCGCGGCTCCGCTCTCTGCGGTGGCGCATCACCTCCGGGCGCTCGAGGTCCTGGGACTCTCGCCGCGGCTTAGTCCTCCCCGCATCGCGCTCAGCGGTCCCGAGCGGGAGGAGGGGCGCGCGCTGCTCGGGGCGGCGCTTCCTGAGGGAGCCCCGCGCGTCGGGATCCATCCGGGGAACCGATGGCCCGCGAAACGCTGGCCCGAGGAGCGCTTCGCGGCGCCCGTCCGCGCGATCCCGTGCCTCGGCGCGCGCGCCGTGGTGCTGGCGGGACCCGGGGAGGAAACCCTCGCGCACAGAATCGCGGGGGGCTGCGACGGCCGCGAGACGGTCCAGGTCCTCGCGGGTCTTCCGCTCCGCGCCTATTGGAGCGTGATCGCCGCGCTCGACGCGCTCGTCACGGTGGATGGGAGCCCGCTCCACGGGGGGCCCGCGGTTGGCACGCCCACGGTCGGGATCCTCGGGCCCACCGAGCCCGAGATCTGGTTTCCCTATGGGGCGCAGGAGGGACACCAGCTTCTCTCCAAGGAGATCTGGTGCCGGCCCTGCCATCGGCACGAGTGCGCCCGCATGGACTGTCTGGATTGGATCAGCGTGGGAGACGCGCTCCAGGCGGTGGGCCGGGCCCTGGCTCACGGGAGAGGCTCCCGTGCGATCGCGTGACGATGCGCGCGCGGCGGCAGTTTCGGATCTCTCCCGCGTGCGCCGCGTGCTCGTCCTGCGTCATCGGGCCGCAGGCGATCTCCTCCTGACCACCCCGGCCCTCCGCGCCCTGCGCGCGGGACTGCCCTCGGCCCGGATCGAGGTCCTGGTCTCGCGCGGCACTGCTTCGCTCCTGAGCGGCAATCCGGATGTGAACGAGGTGCTGGAGCTGGACCGCCGCTCGCTCCTGTCTCAGGCCGCGTGGTATGTCGGGCTCGCCCGGGGCGGTTACGACCTCGTGCTCGACATGGTCTCGAATCCGCGCAGCGCCCTGATGACCGCGCTCACGCGCGCTCCGATCCGGGTGGGTTACGACCTGGCTGGACGCCGCCACGCCTACACGATCCGCGTTCCAAGGGAGCCCGTGGGCCCGGACGGCCCCCTGGTGCGGTACGCGCCGGAATCTTCGCTGGATCTGGTGCGCGCGATCGGCGTTCCACCCCGCGGGCTCTTCCTCACGCTTCAGGTGCCGCCGGAGGCTCAAGCCAGAATCGACGTGTGGATGAAGGGATGCGGCCTCGGATCGAGGCCCATCGCGGCCTGCCTTCCCGCGGGCACGTGGCCCGCGAAGACCTGGATCCCGGAGCGGTTCGCGGAGGCGATGGACGCCCTGCACGAGTGGGCGGACGTGATCTGGCTCTGGGGACCCGGGGAAGAAGCGCTCGCCCGGGAATGCCGTGGGCGCATGAAGGCCCCCTCCACGCTCGCCCCCGTCGCGGGATGGGGCGAGCTGGCGGCGCTCATCCGGCGCTCGGCGCTCCTCCTGAGCAACGACTCCGGCCCGAAACATCTTGCCGTGGCGCTCGGGGTCCCGACCGTGACCCTCTTCGGGCCCACGCACCCAGGCGCCTGGCAGCCCCCGTCCGGACCGCACGCCACGGTCGAGGCGACCGGGCTTACGTGCCTCCACTGCAACCACACGCAATGCCCGCTCCCCGGCGACCGTCACATGAGATGCATGCTAGACGTATCGCCATCGATGGTGATCGAGGCGTGCCGCACGCTCCTGTGCCAGAGCGCCGGGAGTGCCACGTGAGCCGCGTGGAAGCGGCGCGGGCCGGAGCACCCGTGGAAGGGGCGCGCGTCCGCGAGCCGCTGAGCGCGCTCGTGACGACGAAGAACGAGGAGCGGACCATCCGCGCCTGTCTCGAGTCGCTCCGGTGGGCCGACGAGCTGGTCGTCGTGGATTCCGGAAGCACCGACGGGACGCTCGCTATCGCGCGCTCCATCGCGGATCGCGTGCTCGAGCACCCGTACGAGAACCCCGCCGCGCAGAAGAACTGGGCGCTGGGACAGCTCACGCACTCCTGGACGCTCATCCTGGACGCGGACGAGCGCGTGACTCCCGAGCTGCGCCGCGAGATCGAGTCGGTGCTGGCGGATCGCGCGCGACGCGACGGGTACTGGATCCGCCGAGAGAACCGGTTCTACGGCCACCCCATCCGGAACGCCGGATGGCAGCGGGACAGGGTGCTCCGCCTCTTTGACCGTAACAAAGGCGCGTACCGGCCCGTGCTCGTGCACGAGGAGGTCGAGCTCCAAGGGCGAGCGGACCGCCTCGAGGCGAAGCTCCAGCACGAGCCCTATCACGATCTGGATCAGTACTTCGAGAAGTGGGGCCGCTATTCGCGCTGGTCCGCGGAGGAGCTCCGCCGCCGCGGGGTTCGCGCCTCCGCGAGCCGTCTCCTCTTCCGCCCCTGGCTCCGGTTCGCGCGCATGTACGTGCTCGAGGGCGGATTCCGGGAGGGCCGAAGGGGAATCGTCCTCTGCTGGCTCGCAGCCTTCTCCGTATTCACCAAGTACGCCCGCCGCTGGGAAGACGAGATGCGGGAAGGGAAGCGGTGAGGGTCGCGCTCTTCGGCGCCTACGATCCCTCCTATCCGCGCACGCGCGTGCTCCGCGAAGGGCTGGAGGCGCGAGGGGCCGAAGTGCTCTCCGTCCGGGCGCCGCTCGGCGCGCTCCCGGTCCTCCGCGAGGCGGGCCTGATCGCGCGGTGGCTCCGGAGCGCGCGGAAGCTTGACGCCGTGCTCGTGCCCTCGTTCGGGCACCGCGACATCCCGCTCGCGGAGGTTCTGGGGCGCATCGCGGATTCGCCCGTGCTTTTCGACCCGCTGGTTTCCCGCTGGGACACCCAGGTGGGGGATCTGGGGAGGCTCCGGAGCGGCAGCCTGAGCGCGCGCCGCGTTCGCTTCAGCGACAAGGTCTCGCTCTCCCTTGCCGACAGGGTCCTCTGCGACACCTGGGAGCACGGGGATTTCTACTCGAGCGAGTTCGGAATCGCCCGAAAGAAGCTGAGCCGCGTCCCGGTCGGAGCCGACCGGTTCGCGTTCGATCTGGGCGAGCGGAGGAGCTCACGGCCTGGGATCGGCCCGCTGGACGTGGTCTACCTCGGCGGCTACCTTCCACTCCACGGACTTCCCGCGATCGTGGATGCGGCGACGGATCTCACGCGAAGGCTGGGGGAGCGTTTCGCAACCTTTACGCTGATCGGCGGGGGCATGGTTCTCCCCCGCGTGGAGCGCGACGTGGCGGCGCGCGGATTGCGGAGCGTCAGGCTCCTGCCACGAATGCCCTACGAGGAGGCGATGGCGCGCCTTGCCCGCGCCGATATCGGGCTCGGGATCTTCGGGACGAGCGCCAAGTCGGGACGGGTCGTGCCCCACAAGGTCTTCCAATCGATGGCGCTCGGCGTACCCACCATCACGAGGCGGTCCGCGGCGATTGCCGAGTTCTTCCGCGACGAGGAAGATCTGGTATTGGTCCCCGCGGGGGACGGCGCGGCTCTCGCGCGCGCCATCGAGGCGCTCGGCCGGGATCCCGCGCGGCGGGAGCGCATCGGCGCTCAGGGACGCGCCGCGGTCAAGGCGCAGGCCTCCCCCGCGCGGATCGGCGATCTCCTGGTCGAGGCCATCCAGCGCTCCCGCGAATTAACCGCGCCCGGCGCGCGCCGGTGATTCGGATCCTCCACGTCGATTCGGAGCGCCCGTGGCGGGGAGGGCAGAACCAGATCCTCCTCCTCATGCGCCGCCAGCGCGCCCGCGGCGACGATCCTCTTCTGGCCGCTCCTCACGACGCGGCGCTTTCGTGTCGGGCGGAGGAGGAAGGATTTCGCGTGCGGCCGGTCGCGATGCGCGGCACATGGGATCTGCCCTCCGTGGCCGCGCTGGCGCGGATCATGCGCGAGGTCCGTCCGGACATCGTGCACTGGCACGCGGCCCGCGCCCACGCGATCGGAGCCATGGCCTCGCTGCTCGATCCCGGCCCCGCGCGCGTGCTCTCGCGCCGCGTGCAGTTTCCGGTGCGGCGCTCCCTCGGGAGCATCCTTCTCTATGCGCTTCCCGTGGACCGGATCGCGGCGATCTCGAGCGCGGTCCGCGGCGCGCTCGTCGGGAGCGGCGTCGATCCGGCGAAGGTCGAGGTGGTGCCGAGCGGCATCGATCCCCCGCCCGATCAGGATCCGGCGGCGCGGCCGGCCCTCCGGAAGAGCCTCGGGATCGAGGACGGGGATGTCCTCGCGATCACGGTCTCGGCGCTCGCCGCGGGCAAAGGACATCGCCGACTCCTGCGCGCGTCCGCGTCCGCCTCCGCCCGCGCTCCCATGCTCAAGCTCTGGCTCGTCGGCACGGGATCGCTCGAGCGGGAGCTGCGGGAGGAGAGCCGTACGCTGGGCTTGGAAGCCAGGGTTCAGTTTCTGGGTTTTCGTACCGATATCCAAGCGTTGCTCCATGCGGCCGATTTCTTCTGCCTCGCCACGGAATCCGAAGGGCTGGGCTCCTCCGTCCTGGAAGCGATGTCGGCCGGATTGCCGGTGGTGGCGACGCGCGTGGGCGGGATTCCCGAGATCGTCGAGGAGGGACGGACCGGAATTCTCGTCTCCGGCTCCAATCCCACTGAGCTCGCCCTGGCCATGGAGCAGATGTCCCTGAGCGCGGGTTTGAGGGAGACGATGGGTGCTTCCTCGAAGCTGCGCGCGGCGCTTTTCAGCGCGGACCGCACGGCGGAGGGCACCTATCGGGTCTATCGCGCGGCGCTTTCCCTCCGCGGCCGCGCGGACGGCCCCGGGGCCGGTTGACCCTGTAAATTCAACCTGTTAGAGTCACGGACTAGCTCCTGATCGGGCGCTTCGCCTCGAGAAAGGATTTCGACCTCGATGCACGATTTCTGGACGATCGCTCTCTACGGCGCCCTGGTTCTGGGCGTGCTCGTGTTCGTTCACGAGCTGGGTCACTTCCTGGTCGCGAAAGCGCTGGGCGTCCGGGTTCTCTCCTTCTCGATCGGCATGGGGCCGCGTCTCTTCGGATTCCGGAAGGGCGGCACCGACTATCGGATTTCGCTCCTGCCGCTGGGCGGTTTCGTGCGCATGGCCGGCGACAGTCCCGACGCCACCGACCGGACGGGCAACCCCTACGAGTTCCTCGAAAAACCCTGGTGGGCCCGCGCGCTGATCACCGCGGCGGGACCCTTCGCCAACCTAATCCTCGCTTTCTTGATCAACGTCGCCGTCTATCTGATCGGTGTCCGCACCCCCGATTTCCCCTCCACCGTCGGACACGTGGCCTCGCAGTCCACGGTGGAGCGGGCGGGCCTCAGGGAATGGGATCGCATCGAGACTCTGGACGGGCGCCCCGCGGGCACCATGAGGCAGCTCGCCAACGCCGTGGATCGCGTGGTGCGCGCCCAGGGCGCGGGGGAGGTGCCGCTCACGGTCTCTCGCAAGGGACAGAGTGTCGCCCTTCACCTCGCGCGGCGAGACGCCGCGCGCTTCGCGGAGGAGCTGGACTGGAACACCGGTACGGTGATCGGGCGCGTCTTCCTGGGGCTGCCGGCCTATCAGGCCGGGCTCCGCGAGGGGGACGAGATCCTGAGCGTGGACGGGAAACGCGTCGTGAACTGGAACGATCTATCGACCCGAATCCGCCGGAGCCCGGACACGCCGCTGGAGCTTCGTGTGAGACGCGGAGCGCGGGTGTTCCCGGTCACGGTGAAGACGACGCCGGACAGCGTGATCGGGATCTCGCTGCCCGAGACCATCACGACCGTCGAGAGATTCTCCCTCCCGGAAGCGCTCTCGCTCGGTGTGCACCAGACGCTCTACGCGGCGGGGCAGATCTACCAGGGCCTCTGGAGCTTCGTGACGAATCCCGTCAGGCTGAGCTCGAGCGTCGCGGGACCCATCGCCATCGCACAGGTCGCGCGGGATCAGGCGCGGAGCGGCCTGGATCAGCTCCTCTCCTTCGCCGCGTTCATCAGCGTGGCGTTGATGGCCATGAACCTGCTTCCAATCCCCATCCTGGACGGCGGCCACGTGCTCTTCGCGCTCCTGGAAGGCATTCGCCGCAGGCCGCTCTCGTTCAAGACACAGGCGGCGTTCCAGCGCGTCGGCCTGGCGGTCCTCGGAGGCCTCGTCATCTTCTCCTTCGCAAACGACCTCACCCGGGTTTCGCAGCGAAAGCGCGCCGAGGCCGACATCGACCGCCGGCTGAACCGCAACGCGCCTGCCGACACGGTTCCTTCCCCGGACGGACGTTGACACCGCTGGATTGACGCGGCGCGACACCAGGATGCGCGGCGCGTGCGTCGCCAGGCTCGCGGTCCTCACGCTGGTCGTGCTTGTTTCGGTTCCCGCCGCCTTCTCCTCCGCGCAGAAGACGACCGAGTTCGAGAAGACGCGCGTGGTTCGCCGCGTCGAGATCCACGGGAACAGGGCCTTCTCCTCCGGGAAGCTCCGTGGATTCCTTCGAACCCGTGGGGAGTCCTTCTGGAGACCCTGGCATCACTCTCCGTACCGGTCCGACTTTCTGCGCTTCGACCGGGTCACGCTGCAGTCCTATTACCGGCGCCGCGGGTACCTCGAGACGCAGGTGGACAGCGTGCGAACGGATCCTGTGCCCGGAACCGACTCCAACGTGGACGTGCGCTTCTTCCTGACCGAGGGGCCGCTCTCGCGGCTGAGCGCGATCGTGCTGGAGGGGACAGCACCCCTGGCGGAGAATGAAGTGCTCAAGGTGCTGAAGCAGAAGCCCAACGATCCTGTCGACATCGCGCGGGTCGAGGTGGATCGGCAGGCGATCGAGGACCACTATGCGAACCTGGGATTCGCGGCGGTCCAGGTGCGCGACAGCCTCGCGGCCGAGAGCATTCGCGTGACCGTCTTCTATCGGATCGACCCGGGCCCCATAGCCCGGGTCCGGGACGTGGGCGTGGAGGGCCTTCATGTCACGCGAAGGCTCGTCGTCGCTCGCGAGGTCACTGTGCATTCGGGGGACGTTCTTTCTCGCAAGAAGCTCGCCGACAGCCAGCAGCGCATCTACGACACCGGGCTCTACAGCGACGTCGTGTTCGAGCGCGGGGACATTGACTCCGCGACGCACCTGACAGACCTTCATCTCACTGTGCGCGAGCGGAAGATGGCCTGGGTGGATGCCGGGCTCGGGTACGGAACCCTGGATCAGCTGCGCCTCACGAGCGAATGGGGGCAGCGGAACATCGGACGCGAGGGAATCCGGTTCGTCGTGGGCGGAAGGATGGGCGTTGTCGTGAATCGGCCCATCCGCCGGTGGACGCTTGGTAACCGCCGCGGGGACGCGTCGCTCACGCAGCCCTGGACGTTCGGGACACGCACGAGGACGACCCTGAGCGCCTACGCCGAAGAGATCGTGCGCACTCAGACG
>Ga0066710_100004098_pt1 | contig 12745 bp, 13 predicted proteins | sample GraSoiAngelo_159_FD_79666 | JGI IMG/M metagenome (GOLD analysis project Ga0066710, IMG submission 79666) | Grasslands soil microbial communities from the Angelo Coastal Reserve, California, USA - 14_1009_16_40cm | ecosystem: Environmental > Terrestrial > Soil > Grasslands | place: USA...
AGCTCCTCCAGCTTCTCGATGTCCTGCGCGACAGCCAGCAGCTCGTCGCGCACGGCGACCAACTCAGCCAGGGCGTCCTTGTGCACCTGCGCCCACTGCCCTTCGTCATATTCGCCGACGGCGTGGCGCAGCTCCGTCTCGGCCAGGCGCTCGGCGGCGACCTTTTCCTTCTTTTGCAGCTCGATGAGGAATTCCTTGCGCTGCGCCACCAGCTGGCGGGCCGCCTCGGCGTGCGCTTTGAGCTCTTCGGTGACGGCGTGGAGCCGCGCCTGATAGTCGGCGCGCACGCGCGTGCGCACGTGCTCCGGCGCCGCGTCGCCCGCGGCGTTGATGCGCGCGAGCCACGCCTCGTATTGCCGACGCTCTTCGAGGAGCCGCTGGATCGCGGCCGTGCTCTTCGACGACCCCTTAGGCATCCATCTCCCGTCGCGCCTGGGCGCGGAGCGCTTCGAGTCTCTCGACCGACGCGGCGTCGAGCGGTCGTGGCCGCCCCCCTCCACCCTCCCCCACCGCGCGTGCGGCGACGATAATGCGCGCCGCATGCTCCAGACTCTCCATCCGGATCCACGCCTGGTCGAGGGTCCGACCCATCGTCACGGCGCCATGATTCGCGAGCAACAACGCGTCGTGCCCTTCCAGGTAGGGCACTACCCGGTCGCCCAACTCGGGGGTCCCGGGCGTGCCGTAGGGCACGATCGGCACCTGACCCACCAGGAAGATAAGCTCGGGCAACAGATTAGCGGGAATCTCCTCGCCCGCAACGGCAAACCCTGTAGCCATCGGCGGATGCGCATGGACCACCGCCCCGACGTCGGGTCGCTGGGCCAGGATCCGCAGGTGTAAGTCCAATTCGCTGGAGGCGTTGCGCCGGCCGCCCCGGCGGCGGCCCGTCGCGTCGACCTCGACCATGTCGGCACCGGTCAGCAACGACTTGACCAGCCCGGTGGGGGTCACGAGAACGCGATCCCGGCCGAGCCGGACGGAGATGTTGCCGTCCTGGCCCGCGATCAGTCCCCCCGCCGCGAGCTGCCGGCAGCACAGCGCCATGCGCCGGGCCACCGCCGCCCGGGGGAGTGGCTTCATGGATGCGCGGTCTTCCCCGCGACGATGGTGAGCACTGCGCGGCCGGCCAGCGCGCGCCCCGCGAACGGGCTGTTCCGGCTCTTCGACCGGAATGCGGTGGGATCCACCGTCCACTGTGCCGCTGGATCGAGCACCGCGACGTCGGCAGGCGCGCCGGGCGCGAGCGTTCCCCCCGGAAGATGGAAGATGCGCGCCGGCTCGGTGCTCATACGGGCGAGCAGCGCGGGCAGCGTCAGAATCCCACCCTGCACCAGCTCGGTGTAGGCGACGGCGAAGGCGGTCTCGAGTCCGACGATGCCGAACGGGGCGTCGTCGAAGGCGGCCTCCTTCTCGTCGTACGCGTGCGGCGCATGATCGGAGGCGATACAATCGAGCACGCCTTCCTTGAGCGCCGCGCGCAGCGCCGCCACGTCCGCGGCCTCGCGCAGCGGTGGGTTCATTTTCGCCTGCGTGTCGTATCCTTCGCAGGCGTGGTCGGTGAGCGTGAGGTGATGCGGCGTGACCTCGGCGGTCACGGGCACACCCCGCTCCTTGGCCCGCCGGATCAGCTCGACCGAGCCGCGCGTGGACATGTGGCACAGGTGGACGTGGCCCCCCGTCAGCTCGGCGAGGAGACAGTCGCGCGCGACCATGATCTCTTCGGCCGCGGCCGGCATGCCCTTGAGGCCGAGCCGCGCGGCCACCAGCCCCTCGTGCATCACGCCTCCGGCCGAGAGGCTCGGGTCCTCGCAGTGGTCGGCCACGGGGATCCCGAACGTGCGCGCGTACTCGAGTGCCGTGCGCATCAGGTGGCCCGAGGCGACGGGGCGACCGTCGTCGGACACCGCGACGGCCCCCGCTCCGACCATTTCGCCGAACTCGGCCAGCCGTTCGCCCTTTTGGCCGACCGACACGGCGCCGATCGGATAGACCCGCGCCGATGCCGCGCGCACCGATTGCCGAACGATGAACCCGACCGCGGCCTGGTTGTCGGTCACGGGATCGGTATTGGGCATGGCGCAGACGGCCGTGAAGCCCCCGGCGACCGCCGCGCGCGTCCCGCTGGCCACCGTTTCTTCGTCCTCGTTCCCGGGCTCGCGCAAATGCACGTGCACGTCCACGAGTCCGGGCGCCACGACCATGCCGGTGACGCTGCGCACCTCCGCGCCCTCGGGCGCTCCAATCCCCGCTCCTACCGCGGCGATCTTGCCGTCCTGGACCAGCAGGTCGGCCACCTGGTCGAGGCCGCGGCTCGGGTCGATCACGCGCCCCCCTTTGAGGAGCAGGGGTCGTATCACTCGGAGCCTCGCTTCGCCGCGTCGGCCAGCTCGGGCCGGCCGCCGGCCAGCAGGTAGAGCACGGCCATGCGCACCGCCACGCCGTTGGTCACCTGATCGAGGATCACGCTGTGGGGACCGTCGGCCACCCGCGAGTCGATTTCGACGCCGCGGTTCATCGGACCGGGGTGCATGACGGTGATCGACCGCGGCGCGCGCTCGAGCCGCTCGCCGGTGACGCCGAACACGCGGTAATACTCGCGCAGCGAGGGGATGAAGCCGGCCTCCATCCGCTCGAGCTGGAGCCGCAACACGTTGAGCACGTCCGCCCACTCGATGGCTTCCTCGATGCGGCCGAACACCGTCACGCCCAGCTCCTCGATACCGCGGGGCAGGAGCGTGCGCGGCCCGCACACGGCCACTTGCGCGCCGAGCTTTGTGAGGCCCCACAGGTTCGACCGGGCGACCCGCGAGTGGAGGATGTCGCCGACCAGGCACACGTTCAACCCGGCGATCTTGCCGTGTTTGTCGCGGATCGTGAGCAGATCGAGCAGCCCCTGTGTGGGATGCTCGTGCTTGCCGTCCCCCGCATTGATCACGTTGGAGCGGATGCGCTGGCCGAGGAAGTCCGCGGCGCCCGACGACGGGTGGCGGATCACGACCATGTCGATGCGCATCGCCTCGAGGTTCCTGGCCGTGTCCACGAGCGTCTCCCCCTTCGACACCGACGACCCCGTCGCGGCGACGTTCACCGTGTCGGCCGACAGCCGTTTTTCGGCGAACTCGAAGGAGATGCGGGTGCGGGTGGAGGCCTCGAAGAAGAGGTTGACGATGGTTTTGCCGCGGAGCGCCGGGACTTTCTTGATGGGCCGCTCCGACACTTCCTTAAACGGCTCGGCCGTATCGAGGATCAGCCGGATCTGATCGGGCGAGAGGTGCTCGAGCCCCGTCAGGTCCTTGCCGAGGCTGACGCTCATCGGACCAGGTCCACTTGATCGCGCCCATCCACCTCCTCGACCATCACCTCCACGCGATCGCCCGCCACGGTCTTCACCATCTTACCGACGATGTCCGCCTGGATCGGGAGCTCGCGACCGCCGCGGTCCACGAGGACGCAGAGGGAGATCCGCTTGGGCCGCCCGAAGTCGGCCAGCTCGTCGAGGGCGGCGCGGACCGTGCGCCCGGTATAGAGGACGTCGTCCACGATCACCGCGTGCTTGCCGGCCAGGTCGCCCGGGAGGCGCGTCTCGCCGATCACGGGCTTGGGGCCCACCGTCTCGAGGTCGTCGCGATAGAGCGTGATGTCGAGCGCGCCGCGAGGAACTTCGACGCCCTCGTCCTTCTCGATGAATTTGGCGATCCGCTCGGCCAGCTCGACGCCACGCCGCTGGATGCCGATAAGCAAAAGGTCCTCGGTGCCTTGCGCCAACTCGAGGACCTCGACCGCCATACGCTGGAGCGCCCGCGTCATGGCGCGGGCGTCGAGGAGGGTCGTGCGGTCAGGGGGCATCTCGGGGCTGAAACTTACCTATCGAAACACCGGGGTCAAAGGGGGCTCGCCTTTGAGCACCGCCCGCACGTTCGCGACGGCGATCGCCGCCATCTTCCGCCGGGTCTCGTGCGTAGCGCTGCCGATGTGGGGCAGTAAGACCGTCCGCGGGGCGGCGAGCAACCGGGGATGGATCGCCGGCTCGTCCGCGTAGACGTCGAGCCCCGCGGCGCCGAGCCAGCCTTCCTCCAGGGCGATCGCCAGCGCCTCCTCCCGCACCAGGTCCCCGCGGGCCGTGTTTACGAGGATCACTCCGGCCTTCATGCGCCGCAGGGTCCCGCTGTCGATGATGCCTTTCGTCTCCGGCGTGGACGGGGTGTGCAGCGTCAGGATGTCGCATTCGGCGAGCAGGCGGCTCCATTCGACGCGCACGGCGCCCGTGTCACGCTCGAACGCGGGTTTCGGGGTCCGCGCCGTGTACAGGACGCGCAACCCGAACGGCGGCGCGCGGCGGCCTACCGCCTGCCCAATCCGCCCCGCACCGAACAGACCGAGCGTGCGGCCGCGTAGCTCGAGGCCGAGCAGCTGCTCGGGATGCCAACCCGTCCACCTGCCGCTGCGAACGAGGTCGACCCCCTCCATGAGTCGCCGGGCGCACGCCAAGATCAGCGCCCAGGTGAGGTCCGCAGTCGCTTCGGTGAGCACGTCGGGCGTGTTGGTGACGATGACTTTCCGCATCTCGGCCGCGACGACGTCTACGTTGTTGTAGCCCACCGCGCAATTCGCCACGAGGCGAAGCCGGGGGAGGTTCTTCAACTCCGTGCCGCCGATCCAGCGGGAGAGCAGCGGCACGATGGCGACCCAGTCGCCTTTGGGAGTGGGCTGATCGGCGGCGATCCAGGTGACGTCGAGGCCATCGAGCTGGGCGGGCTCGAGCAGGTTCTTGAGCTCGGCGGCGATCAGAACGCGGTGGGTCAAACGGACAGGGAGGGATTCGAACCCTCGATACCCTTACGGGCATACCGGTTTTCGAGACCGGCGCCTTCAACCACTCGGCCACCTGTCCTTACAAGGCTGGACAACAGGACGGACAGGGTGGGATTCGAACCCACGAAACGGTTGCCCGTTTACACGCTTTCCAAGCGTGCGCCTTCAGCCACTCGGCCACCCGTCCTCGGCGCGGGAAGAAATTAGCCGGACGCCCCACCTCAATCAACCGGCCCGATGTCCTAAGCCACGGCTTGACGGGCCGTTACCGCGCTGTGGCGCGGACGCGACTGTTCGTCTCGCGTCAGTGACGCGCGGACGCAACGCTAGCCCCCGGTCAAGCCCCGTGACCCCCCATGCTGTGACCGGCTCGGTTCTTGCCTGGAACCAGGCGCGGTGACGACCCCCACTCTCTACACTCCGCGTACCCCCCTCCGCCCGGCACTCCGGCCCGCGCGGTTGCCACGCATGCGGACGCTGGACGACGAGGTGCGGGCGGCCGCGGTGGAGGACCTGCTCGCTCCCTACCAGTTCGACTACAGCACGTTCCAACAGATCGTGTGTGACGAGCTGCGCGATCCCGTTTCACGGCCGCGGATCGTGGAGTTCGGCTGCCGGACCGGCCACTGGACCACGCTGGCGCTGGCCGCGCGACCCGATGCCGTCTACCACGGGTTCGACGGGTCCGAGGCCCGCACGGCGGTCGCCACCTGCAAGCTCGCGCGCCAAGCCCCCGGGGGACGCGCCAACTTCACCGCGCCGCTCACCTTCGACGCCAACGCGATCGGCGAAGCCCTCCAGGGGCTGCGAGCCGACTTCCTGTTGTTGCCGCGCTTCCTCCAGACCGTGCCGCTGTGTACGACCGACGAGAACCGCTTGCACCGCGTCGCCTTCCTCGCCTTCTGCCGGCAGCTGGTGAAGCCCGGGGGCCGGATGTTCGTGGTCGAGGACGTCTTTGGCGAGAGCGCCGACGAGGCCGCCCAGCTGGCCCGTGCGTCGCACGACGCGTTCCGCGCGCGGCTGATTGGGGACCTGGAGCAAGTGCGTCACCGGCTGCGCCGAATCGATCCAGGGCTGGCCGGCGGCCTGGCGCGCCTCCCCGGAGATCCGCGTCTTCTCGGTGAGCTGCAAGACCGAGTGCAGCCCCCGGGCACGAACCAGATCCTACCCCTCACGACGTGGCAGCGCATGTTCGAGCACCTGGGCTTCGCCTATCGGACGGTTCAGCACGAGACCCAGAGGCAGCTCTTCCTTTTCACGATCCGCTGCTAGCCTTGCCGAGGTAGCCTGTGCGGGGCTACGGTTCCCCCGGCCTCTCGCCATTCGGGGAACTGATGCCGGTCACCTACGCGAGCTACCTCAAGCTCGACGCCCTTCTCGCCTTACAGCAGCCGCGCTCCACCGCCCCGGACGGGAGCGGACCGGAGCACGACGAGATGCTGTTCATCATCATCCATCAGGTGTACGAGCTCTGGTTCAAGGAGCTGCTGCACGAGCTCGACTACCTGCAGCGCCTGTTGCGCGCCAACGACCGGTCTCGCGCCCTACACACCTTCAAACGGATTCTCACCGTCCTCAAGGTGATGGTCGCGCAGATCGACATTCTCGAGACGATGACGCCGCTCGAGTTCTTGTCCTTCCGCGACCGGCTCGAGTCGGGGAGCGGCTTCCAGTCGCGCCAGTTCCGGGAGCTCGAGTGCGTGCTGGGCGTCCGGCGCCCCGACATGCGGGAGCGGTACCCCGACGCGCGCTTTCGCGCGCCCGGGCTGTGGGACGCCTTCCTCGCGGCCCTCGCGGACAGCGGCTACCCGGTGCCCCAAGACCAACTGCAGCGTGATCCGACGCGGCCGATCGAGCCGTCCACCACCCTGCAGCGAGTGCTGATCGACGTTTACCGGCGCGACCCCGTGATGGCCCAGCTGTGCGAGCGGCTCGTGGACCTCGATGAAGGGTTCCAGGAATGGCGCTACCGTCACGTGAAGATGGTGCAGCGCACGATCGGGACGAAGCGCGGCACCGGCGGCTCGGCGGGCGCTGAGTACCTGATGAAAACGCTGAACCAGCCCGCGTTCCCGGATTTGTGGGCGATCCGGACGGAGCTGTGAGGACAGCCAGGGCGTGAGAAGGCGTGATTCATGATCAAGCCGGAGGAGCTCGCCAAGCATTACACCCGGTTCCGGGTCACCGCGCGGATTCTGCTCACCGGGCATTCCCATCAAGCCTGGCCCGACTGCGGGTTCGAGGGCCACCAGCGGGCGTGGCTCGACACCGCTGAATACGTCGACGACGTATGGGAAAAGGCGTTTGGCAAAGCCGCCGAAGTGAGGCGTGGGTTCGCGCGACTGCTTGACGACTCCCCTGACAGAATAGCGCTGGCGGCGAACACGCACGAGTTGGTCGTGCGATTTCTCTCGGCGCTGCCTCTGAAGCAGCGCCCTCGGCTGGTGACCACCGACGGCGAGTTCCACACGATCCGGCGGCAGCTGGACCGACTGGCCGAGGAGGGGATCGAAGTCGTCAAGGTCGCAGCGCTCCCCGCGGCGACGCTCGCCGAGCGCCTCGCCAGAGCCGTCGACGACCACACCGCGGGGGTGCTGGTTTCGGCGGTGCTGTATGCCAACGCGCATGTCGTGCCGAATCTGAGGACGGTGCTGACCGCAAGTCAGCGCGTCGGCGCGGAGCTGCTCGTCGATGCGTATCACGCCCTCAACGCGATCCCCTGGACGCTCCCAGCGCAGGGCCTCGAGGGCGCGTATGTCGTGGGCGGCGGCTACAAGTACTGCCAGCTCGGCGGCGGGAACGGGTTCCTCCGGATTCCGGCCGACTGCGCGCTACGACCCGTCGTGACGGGGTGGTTCAGCGAGTTCACGGAACTGGCCGAGGCGCCGGCGGGCGGCCCCGTGAGCTACGGGCCCGGCGCCGCGCGATTCGCCGGGGCGACGTACGATCCGACGAGTCATTATCGTGCGGCCCGAGTGTTTGCGTTCTTCGAGGAGCAGCAGCTCACGCCCGAGAAACTGCGGGAGGTCAGCCGGCACCAGGTGGGGTTGCTGGCCTCGGGGTTTGACGCTCTCGGCGACGATCCTAAGGTCATCACGCGCGACCGGTCAGTACCACTCGACGCGATCGGGGGGTTTCTCGCCCTGCGAACGCCGAACGCGGCCCAACTCTCGGCGGCGCTGCGGGCGCGCGGTGTGTTGACCGATTACCGTGGCGACGTTCTGCGGCTGGGGCCGGCGCCGTATGTGACGGATCGGGCACTCGAGGCCGCGATCGGGGCGCTGGCGGAGGCCGTGGCCTGAACCTTCCCACCCCCCTCCCGCGTATGACCTGAGGATCCCCCGAAGCGGAGTGTCACCAATGAACACCCTGCCCACCAAGCGTCCGGACAGCGACGCCCCGACCGTCGAGGTGAACGAAGTGCCGACCTGGAAGGACCTGCGCGAGCGCACCGCCGACGTGCTCAAGGACCTGGTGCGGGAAGGCAAAGAGTTCGAACGCGAGCTCGAGCCGAGGGTGCTCCCCACCCTGAAGCGCTTGAAGGCGCAGATCGACAAACTGATCGCGAAGCTGGAGGAGCGGGTGGCGGAGCGCGGAGCGCGGAAGCCCTAGCCCCGCAAGCCCTCCGCGCCCTCCCGGCACCCCGGTAAACGTCCCGCCCCCACCGCGCGTCTCATTCCCGCGCGGCGCCACTCCGGAGAGCGGTTGACCGAGACCCGTCAGCTCGAAACGGCCGTAGCCGATCTCCTCCCGCGCGCCCAGGCGGGCGACGCCGCCGCGCGGGACGAGCTGCTGCGGCGCTGTCATGGAACGGTGTACCGCTGGGCGCTGGTGCTGACGGGACAGGCGGACGACGCCGAGGATGTTGCGCAGGAGGTGCTGGTGCGTCTGTACCGCTACTTGGGCCGGTACTCGGGGCGCGCGCGATTCACGACCTGGCTATACCGCGTAACCCGCAATACCGCGCTCGGCTGGCGCCGCCAGCTGGTCAGCCGGCTGCGCGTGCTGCGCGACGTCACCATGAACCTGCCGTCACCGGCCGCGCCGGCGGGAGATCCGGTGGAGCGCCTGCATGCAGCGCGGATCGCTGCGGTGGTGACGGCCTTGTTTCAGCAGCTGCCGGCACGGCAGCGCGAGGTGTTCAATCTCGCTGAGATCGAAGGGGTTGCTCTGGTGGACATTGCCGAGCGGTTGGGCATGAATCCGAGCACGGTCCGGGCGCACCTCTTTCGGGCGCGACGGACACTTCGCGCGCGCATCCTCGCAGGCCACCCGGAGCTGGCGGAGGAGCGGACGCGATGAACTGCGCCGCGGCGCGGGAGATGATGCTCGAGGTCGACTTGACCGAGCTGGACGGCACGATTGAGTCGGAGCTGATCGAGCATGTGCGAGCCTGTGCGCCGTGCTCCGCCGCGGTGCAGCGCATCCTCACCGCACAGCGGGCGCTGCGCCATGCGTTGAGAAACGCAGCGCCGCGGCTCGCGCCCGACGCACTGATTGGGCGGGCCAAGCGCCACGTGCCGCTCTACCGCCGGGCGTGGCCCGCGGCGGCGCTGGCGGCGGCCGCGACGCTCGGGGCCCTGCTCTTGAGCCGGCTGGAGTCTAGCGTGCCCATGCTCCCACCCACGCCACCGCCAACAGCGGGTTCAGGGCTCGCCGTCCAACCCCCGCCAGGCCGAAGCGTCGCGGTATTCCGTACCGACAATCCCGATATCGTGGTCATCTGGTTCTACTGAGGAGGAGTTACCATGAATGCGCCTGCGTCGCTCGCGACCGCGACCGCCCTGCTGCTCGGCGCCTGTGCCACGGGGCCCGACCTCGATACGCGGACGTTCGAGCTCAAGTACCTCCGCCCCGGCGACGCGAACGCCATCATCTCCCCCTACGTGTACGCGGACCGACCCACGGGGAAAGGCGTGGTCAGCGTGGCGTCGACCACGATTACGGTGCGGGAGACGAAGGATAATCTCGACAAGATCGAGCGGGTCCTCGCTCAATACGATCGACCGCAGCCCACCGTCCGCCTCACCTTTAGGCTGATCCAGGCCGACGGCGTGACCGCGGTGGATCCTGCGATCGCGGACGTCGAAGCGACGCTGCGCCAGTTGTTCCGCTTCCGCGGCTATCGACTAGTGGGCGAAGGCGTCGTGAGCGGGATCGAAGGGAGCGCGGTTTCGCAGATGCTCGGGGGGGGGGGGATGCTGGGGTACGCGGCAGGACTAGAGGCCGGCATCGAGCACATCTCAGGACGGGGCGACAGCGCGACCGTTCAACTCAACGTACGCCTCAACCTCTTCCCGGGCACGTTCCAGACGCGCCTCAACGTACCCCTCGGGAAGACCGCGGTGCTGGGCAACGTCCACGGAGGGCGCGCGGGTACCGCAGTGATCCTGACCGTGCGGCCGGAGCTCGTCAGCGCTTCGCCTTGAAGAACGCCTCGAGCAAGGCGCCGCATTGCTCCGCCTCCACCCCGCTCACGACTTCCGGCCGGTGGTTCAGCCGGGGGTGCCGCACGAGATCCTCGACGCTGCCGCACATCCCGGCCTTGTCGTCGTAGGCGCCGAACACCAGTCGCCCGACCTTGGCCAACACGATCGCGCCGGCGCATTGGGCGCACGGCTCCAGGGTGACGTAGAGCGCGCAGCCGTCGAGCCGGTCGGCGGCGACGGCCTTGAGGGCGCGCTGGATCACCAACAGCTCGGCGTGCGCCGTGGGATCGCCCCGGCGTATCGCCTCGTTGTGACCCTCGGCAATGATGCGGCCGTCACCCAATGCCACCACGGCGCCGACCGGCACCTCGTTCAGCCCCGCTGCGCGCCGCGCCTGCCGCAGCGCGGCCTCCATCCCCGCCAGGTCGCGCTGCTCCGACTTAGGCACGTGCGGGTTCCGGCGCCGGCGCCGCGACGCGCTGGAACATGAGCGAGTTGCCGTCCTTCGCCCGGTCCACACGGATGCGGTCGCCCTCGGCGAACTTGCCCTCGAGCACCGCGAGCGCCAGCGGGTTCTGCAACAGCCGTTGGATCGCGCGCTTGAGCGGCCGGGCGCCGTACACGGGATCGTAGCCCTCAGCGACGAGCAGGTGTTTCGCCGCGGCGGTCACCTCCAGGGCGAGCTTGCGGTCGGCCACGAGCTTCTCCACCCGGGCGATCTGCAGATCCACGATCTTGGCGATGTCCTCGCGCGACAACGGCCGGAAGATGATCACGTCGTCCACCCGGTTCAGAAACTCGGGCTTGAACGTGCGGCGCAGCAGCTCGAGCACCTTCGTCTCGGCCTGCTCCCATCCGGTCGCCTCCGCCTCGAGCAAGTGTGTCGAGCCGATGTTCGACGTCATGATCAGCACCGCGTTGCGGAAGTCCACCGTGCGGCCCTGAGAGTCCGTCAGGCGTCCGTCGTCTAGGATCTGGAGGAGCACGTTGAAGACATCGGGGTGCGCCTTCTCGATCTCGTCGAACAGCACGACGGCGTAGGGCCGGCGCCGGATCGCCTCGGTCAACTGGCCACCCTCTTCGTAGCCGACGTAGCCGGGTGGCGCCCCGATCATGCGCGCCACGGCGTGCTTCTCCATGTACTCCGACATGTCGAGCCGCACCATGGCGCGCTCGTCGTCGAACAGCAGCTCCGCGAGCGCCCGCGCCGTCTCGGTCTTGCCCACGCCCGTGGGCCCGAGGAAGATGAACGAGCCGGTGGGGCGGTTCGGGTCCTGCAACCCCGCGCGGGCACGCCGCACGGCATTGGCCACCGCGGCCAGCGCCTCGGGCTGGCCCACGACGCGCTGGCCGAGCTCCTGCTCGAGGCGCGTCAGGCGCTCGCGCTCGGACTCGAGCATCCGCGACACGGGAATGCCCGTCCATTTCGCCACGATCTCGGCGATGTCTTCGGCGTCGACCTCTTCCTTCAGGTACTTGCCCTTGCTCTGGATCTCGGCGAGGCGTTTCTCCAGGGCGCCGATCTCTTTCTCGATCGCGGGGATTCGGCCGTAGCTGATCTCGGCCGCCTTCTGGAGGTCGCCCCGCCGCGTCGCCTGGTCGGCTTCCGTGCGCAGCTGCTCGAGCTCCGCCTTCTTGCCCTGGAGCTTCGTGATGACGTCCTTCTCCGCTTGCCACTGCGCCTTCATCGCGTTCGACCGCTCGCGCAGCTCGGCGAGCTCCTGCTCCACCTTGGCGCGCCGCTCCTTGCCGGCCTTGTCCTTCTCCTTGGCCAGGGCGGCGAGCTCGATCTCGTGCTGCACGATCTTCCGCTCGACCTCGTCGATCTCCTGGGGCAGCGAATCGATCTCGATGCGCAACCGGCTCGCCGCTTCGTCCACCAGGTCGATCGCCTTGTCGGGCAGGAACCGGTCCCCGATGTAGCGGTGGGACAGCGTCGCCGCGGCGACGAGCGCGTTGTCGGTGATGCGCACGCCGTGGTGCACCTCGTAGCGCTCCTTCAAGCCGCGCAGAATCGCGATCGTGTCCTCGAGCGAAGGCTCGCCCACGAATACCGGCTGGAACCGCCGCTCGAGCGCGGCATCCTTTTCGACGTATTTGCGGTACTCGTCGAGCGTCGTCGCGCCGATGACGTGCAGCTCGCCCCGGGCGAGCGCGGGTTTGAGCATGTTGGAGGCGTCCACCGCGCCCTCCGCTCCGCCCGCGCCGACCAGCGTATGCAGCTCGTCGATGAAGACGATGAACTTGCCCTCGGCCGCCGTGATCTCCTTCAGGACCGCCTTGAGCCGCTCCTCGAACTCGCCGCGGTACTTGGTGCCGGCGACCAAGGCGCCCAGGTCCAGGGAGACGACATGCTTCTGCTTGAGGGAGTCCGGGACGTCGCCGTTGACGATCCGTTGCGCGAGCCCCTCGACGATCGCCGTCTTGCCGACCCCCGGCTCCCCGATCAGCACCGGGTTGTTCTTCGTGCGGCGCGACAGCACCTGCATCACGCGGCGGAC
>Ga0066710_100004100_pt1 | contig 12744 bp, 11 predicted proteins | sample GraSoiAngelo_159_FD_79666 | JGI IMG/M metagenome (GOLD analysis project Ga0066710, IMG submission 79666) | Grasslands soil microbial communities from the Angelo Coastal Reserve, California, USA - 14_1009_16_40cm | ecosystem: Environmental > Terrestrial > Soil > Grasslands | place: USA...
ACGTGAAACATCTGGGCGGTGGGCTGGTTGTACCACGAGCTCCACGTTTCGCCGCCGTTCACCGTGATGATCGCGCCCTGATCGCTCGCGTTCAGGATGATCTGCGGGTTGTCGGGGTTGATCCACAGGCGGTGGTAGTCGTCTCCGCCCGGCGCGCCGCGCCAGCCGGTGAACGTCTGGCCGCCGTCGGTGGATTTCCATGTCACGACGTTGGCGACGTAGACGACGTCGGGGTCTTTCGGGTCGACCTTCACCTCGTTGAAGTCGCCATCGCGTCCCCACAGGCGGGCATCGGTGTTGACGAGTCGCCAGCTCTCCCCGCCGTCATCCGAGCGGTACAGCCCGCCCTTGTCCTGGGACGCTCCCACGATCGCATACATCCGACCCGGCTCACTCGCGCTCGTGCCTACGCCGATCCGCCCCAGCCCTTCCTGCGCCGTGGGCAGCCCGGCGGTGATTTGACGCCAGGTGGTACCGCCATCGGTGGACTTGTAGAGGCCGTTGTTGGGCGCGAGCACCCAACCCGCTTCCCACGGCGCCTGCCGCGCCGACCAGAGCACCGCGAACACCGTCTGCGGGTTGGAGGGATCGAAGGCGAGGTCCATCCCGCCGGTGTTCTCGTCCTTGTAGAGCACCTTCTCCCAGTTCTCGCCGCCGTCGCTCGAGCGGAAGATGCCGCGCTCCTCGTTCGGCCCGTAGGGGTGCCCGAGGACGGCGGCGAAGACGCGGTTCGGGTCGCGCGGGTCCACGAGCAGGGCGGGGATCTGCTGGCCGTCGCGCAGGCCCAGGTGGCGCCACGTCCGTCCGCCGTCGCCGGACCGGTAAACCCCGTCGCCCACCGAGAGATCGGGGCGCTGCAGCCCTTCGCCGCTCCCCACGTAGATGACGTTCGGGTCCGAGGGCGCCACGGCGAGCGCGCCGATCGAGCCGGTCGACTCGGCGTCGAAGATGGGGACCCAGACTCGGCCGTAGTCGGTGGTCTTCCAGACCCCACCGTTGTTCACCCCGATGTAGAACAGGTTGGGCCGGCTGGGGACGCCGGTCGCCGCCACTGTCCGGCCGCCGCGGAAGGGGCCGATGAGGCGCCAGCGGAGCTCGCCGTAGAAGGAGGGGTCGTACCCCTGCGCCGCGGCTCGGCTGGGGAGGGCGCCGGTCGACAAGGCGATTGTGACCAGGGTGGGGAGGTGGCGGAGCAGGCTCACGGTGTGCTCCCAAGTAGCAAAAGTAGAAAAAGAGAAAGAATCGCGGCTGGATAATGCGCCGCTCGAGCCCGTTCGTCGAGTCGCCGCGGCGCCCGCCCGTCCGCCTCGTCGCGCCGTGTGACAGTTATCACGGACCTTCAGGACGGCCGCATGTACATTCTGACCCAGATGCGGCGGCCTCCCCCCGGCCGCCGTTTCCGTCGCCCCCCCCCGCTCCCCGCGCCCTAGAGGAGTAAGGTAGGCGCATGAAGGCCGCTTGTGGCGCCCGGTCGCGGCTCAGCATCATCGCGATCTCCGTAGCATTTGGAGAATTCTGGAACGATCTAGCCGAGGACCTCGACGTCGGCATCGACCTCGTCGGGGCGGCGGACGAGGTGGCGGCCAACCCCGACACGATTGCCGTCATCGTCGCGGCGGGCGGGGCGGAGCGCGACGCGATCGCGTGGCTCGAGAGTCGCAAGGTCCCCCCGGGCGTGCCGGCGCTGGTCGTCGGTACGGACCCCGGGCGGCGTATGGCCATGCAGCTGGTGGCGCACGGGGCGAGCGACTACTTCGCGCTACCGGACGATCTCGAGATGTTCCGGAACGCGGTCGCCGCGCTCAACCGCGGCAGGACGCGCGGCGCCGCCACCGCGAACGGGGACGCGAGCGCCTTCGCCGGAATCGTGGGCGAGAGCCAAGTCGTCAAGAAGGAGCTGGACCGGGCCGTCCGACTCCTGCCGCACCGCGGCGCGGGCGCGCTGATCGTCGGTGAGACGGGGACCGGCAAGGAGCTGCTCGCGCGGGCGATCCACGCCGGCGGACCGCGGCACGCCGGTCCGTTTGTCGCGGTCAACTGCTCGGCCCTCCCGGAGCACCTCATCGAATCGGAGTTGTTCGGTCACGAGCGCGGCTCGTTCACCGACGCGCACGCGGCCAAGCCCGGCCTGTTCGAGGTGGCGGACAGCGGCACGCTGTTCCTGGACGAGATCGGCGACCTGCCCCTCGGCCTTCAGGCCAAGCTGCTGCGCGTGCTCGAGGACAAAGAGATCCGCCGGGTCGGAGGGACGAAGTCGCGGACGGTCGACGTGCGTATCCTGGCGGCGGCCAACGACCAGCTCGCGGACCGCGTGCGCGAGGGACGGTTCCGCGAAGACCTCTTCTTCCGTTTGAGCACCGTCGTGCTGCGACTCCCGCCCCTGCGGGAACGGGGCGACGACGTCATCCTCGTCGCGCAGGCGCTGCTCGAGCGCCTCGCCGGTGAGCACGGCGTGCCCCTGCCGACGCTCACGGCCGAAATCTGCCTCCGCCTCCGCGCGCACCGCTGGCCCGGGAACGTTCGCGAGCTGAAGAACGCCCTGGAGCGGGCCCTGCTCCTGTCGCCGCCCGGCGTGCTGAGCGCCGACGAGCTGCTGCCCCATGCAGGTCCGGCGGGCCAGCACAACGGCCCGATACCGTTCCCCGCACCACTGCACCAGATCACGACCGCCGCGGTCCGCGCGACGGTGCAGCTGTGCGGCGGCAATCGCAGCGAGTCGGCTCGCCGGCTCCTGATCTCGCCGAGGCGCCTGCGGCGTCTGTTGAACGGCGACAGTGACGAGGGCGTCGTGGCGGCAGACGATCTCGTGCGGCCAACCGCCTTGTCGATGTAGCCGCGGCGCCCTGGGTCGCCCCGACCTAGCCCAGGAGCAGAATGACCCAGTGGCCCCGGTGCCCACACCGGGGCTCCACGCGCAAGTCCCGACGGATCCAACAGGTAGCTCCAAGGCCGCAACGTGGAACAGTTCCTGCTCTGGCGAGCCGTGCTGGGCTCCCGGGATCGGCCGTCACCAGACTCGGAGAATCACTTGTCCCCACGTCGTCGTCTGATTCCGCTCGCTCTGCTGGTCGGCGCGACTGCAGCCGCCTTGCGCTGCGCGGATCCATCGCCGGTGGGAGTCAGCCTACCCGTATCCGCCGACATCACGTTAAGGGGCCTCGTCCCGTGCTCCCAAGCCTACGACTCCGTGACCAAGGTGGTCGGATCGGCGGGGGGACTGATCGTGGTCGGCGCCCACGTCCTCTGGGTCGATACGATGGCGCTGAGCAAGCCAGTGAAGATCACTGCCGTGGCACCCGCGGGCAATGCGCGCTGGGTTCGCTTCCGCCCCAACGGGCTGGTCTTCCGTACCAACCGTGCCGGCGTGTCGGCCATTCTGGCTACGAGTTACAAGGACTGCGGGATCACGACGGGTGTTACTCCCCGCCTGGCCCAGGTTTCCGACGTACAGAGCGTCCTAGAGTACCTCGACCCCTCGATCCAAAGCGCATGGCAGACCTGGAGTCAAGCGAATCAGTATGTCGCCGGGGTGCTGCCTCATTTCTCGAACTACGCCGTGGCCTGGTAGAACTCTCATGGACTCGGAGAATCGTATGTCTGTTCGTCGTGCTCTGATCCCGCTCGTCCTCGCCCTGGTCGCTGCCGGATGCTCCGACGAACGGCAACCCACCGCGCAGCCGCCGGCCCAGGCGCCGCACTTCCTGCGGTGGGCAGGGGCACCACAGTTCACCACGGGCGACTCCCCTTCGAGTCGGAGCGCCGATGGTGTACTCGTGCCGTCGCGGTCCGACGGAATCAGTCTCAATCAGTACACGGCGGCGTTCTGGGCCGTCCGCGGACAGCCACGTTCCGTCCAGATCAACTACCTCAGCGCCACCGGGGACACGACCTTCCCGTTCTTGCGGCTTGCCACCGACGATCCCGCGTTCGTCCCGGGTCGGGGCGACCTCGAGCCGGGCGACTCGGTCTTGATCACGGTGACCATCGACCGGGACAACATCAAGGTGTCGCTCGAGCCGTCAGGCCTGCAGTTCGGCAGCCCTGCCGAGCTGCAAATCTGGTACGGCGGCGCCGACGGCGACCTGAACGGCGACGGTGCGGTTGACGACGCCGACGGCTACATCGAGGGCCAACTGCTGGGGATGTGGTATCGCGAGGACGCAGAGAGCGCGTGGACGCAGGTCCCGGCGACCCACTCCCTTTCCGACAAGTCGTTCATCAGTGCGCTGCAGCATTTCTGCGAGTGGGCCGTCTCCTGGTAGGAGGACGAGATGCGTCCTTCCCTTCCGAGGCGGGACGGAGCGCGGTGGCTGGACATCGCGCCCGACCCCACGACCGCGGACGCGCCGTGGCCTTCGCACGGGACGGCGCCCGACGGGGACGGTGGGCAGCCGGCGACGGCGACCTATCGCTGTTCGAACTATGCAGTGGCGTACTGAGGGATTCGCGAGAATGAGAGGATGTGCACGATGAGCACGTCGTCACTCGTAGTCGACAAGGCCCAGCGCCTCGCCTCGACCGGACGCCACGCCGAGGTTGTCGAGTACCTCGGGGCGCAAGCGGAGAACGACCTCGAGGACTCGCCGACCCTGGCCCTGCTGTTCGGCACGGCGCAGGCGCGGCTGGGTTGCCATGACGAGGGGCTGCGGTGGCTGGATGTCGCGCTGGAGCAGGCGCACAAGGGGGGCGAGCAGGGAGTCGAGGGCCGCGCGCTCAACGCGCGGGGGGCCATGGCCCTGGTCAGCGGGCGGATCGACGAGGCGGCGGACTACTGCACGCGCGCCCTCATGGTCGCCAGCCTGGACGGCGATTTTGCGACGACCGGCCGCTGCTCCAACAATCTGGGGATCATCAGCAACCTGAGGGGGCGGCACGCGGAGGCGATCGGGTCCTGGACGATCGCCATTGCCGCCTTCGAGCGGGCCGGCTGGCGTCAGGGCATCGCCGAGTGCTACCACAACCTCGGGATTTCGTATCGGGAGCAGGGGGCGCTCGACCGCGCGCTGGCGGAGGCCGACCGCGCCGCCCTGGAGGCCGCGGCGACCGGGGATCAAACCCTCTGGGCGCTGGCGCTCCGGGGGCGGGCGGAGATCCACGTCCACCGCGGCGACCTGGAGGCGGCGCGGCGCGACTTGGACCAGGTCCGCGAGCTGCGCGGCTACGTGCCCAATTCGATCAGCGACGCCGAGGATCTGCGCATCGTGGCGTTGGTGCGGGTGGCCGAGGGGGACGTCGCCGCCGCCGAACGCGCGTTCCGCGAGGTAATCCAGCGGGCCGAGGTGCACCGGCGGCCTCAGCTCCTGGCCGAGGCGACGCGGGATCTGGCCGTGCTCCTGCGCCAGACCGGCCGGAACGCCGAAGCGGAGGTGGCCGCGCGGACGGCGAAGGCGATCTTCGCCCAGCTCGGAGCCGAGGGGGACATCCGCCAACTGGCCGGTCACGCGTGGGATGACCGGTTCGCCGCCGAGCTGCGCGGGTCCTTGGCGCCGCTCCACGCGGCTCAGGAGCTGGCTGATGCGGGGCGCTACGCCGAGCTGCTCGCGTACCTGGACGGGCGCCCGCACGACGAGGTCGAACAGTCGCCCATGCTGGCCCTCCTGTGCGGCATCGGCCACAGCCGGCTCGGGCGGCTGGACGTGGGTCGGCAGTGGGCCATGGTCGCGCTGTCGCGCGCGCGGGTGCTGGGCGATCGGACGCTGGAGGTGCGCGGGCTCAACGTCTGCGGGGCGATCGCCCTCGAGCGCGGCGGGATCGGCGAAGCCACGCACTTCTTCACGCGCGCGCAGGAGGAGGCGATGCAGGACCACGATATGGCTGCGATCGGCCGCTGCGCCAACAACCTCGGCATCATCGCGAATATGGAGGGCGACTACGGTCGGGCCGTCGGTGCGTACAGCCGCGCCATCGGGGCGTACCAGAAAGCCGGTTACGACCGCGGCATCGTGGAGTCGCATCACAATCTCGGGATCGCGTATCGCGAGCAGGGGAACTTCGACAATGCCATGGAGGCCGCTGATGGGGCGGTGCGGGAGGCGGAGTGGCTGGGCGACCGGCGGCTCAAGGCCCAGGCCCTCGCCGGGCGGGCCGAGATCCAGATCGGCCGGGGCGAGCCCGAGCTGGCGATCCGGGAAGCCGAGCGCGCGCTGGCGGTACACCGCGAGCTGCAGGACCCGGTCGGCGAGACCGAGGACCAGCGGATCCTCGCGGTGGCGCTCGGCAACGCGGGCCGGACACGGGACGCCGACGTTCTGCTCCGCGACGTCATCCACCGCGCGGCGGAACACCGGCGCCCGCTGCTCGTCGCCATGGCCCAGCGCGATCTCGCCCAACTGCTGGCCCGCCGGGGCGACGTCGCCGCCGCGACGGAGACGGCGCAGGCGGCCCGTGCGGCGTTCGACCAGCTGGGAGCGAAAGTGGAGATCGAGAAGCTGGACGCGTTGCTGAAGGCGCCGCACTTCCGCGGCGACGACGCCGGTCCACTCGCGGCACCAGCCCGCGCTCCCGCCAACCCGGAGGCGAGGCCATGAAGTCCGTCTGGTGGGTCATCGCGCTCGCTGCCTTCGCGGGCGCGTGCGCCGGAGATCGTCCAACGCCGACCGGCATCGCCGCGAACCTGTTGAAGCAGAACGGTCTGCTGGAATGCAGCCCGCTGCCGGCGAGCGCCGTCAAGCAGACGATTGGTCCCGCGGGCGGCACGATGAAGATTGGCCCGCACGTCTTCGTGGTCCCTGCCGGCGCGCTCGCCGCGCCGGTGGTGATCCAGGCGAAGACGGCCGGTGGCACGGGGAATGCCATCGCATTCAAACCCACGGGGTTGCTGTTCCTGACTCCCGCGTACGTGACGCTCAGCTACGCGAACTGCAACACCAGCGGGTCGACGGCCCCCAAAGAGGTCGCCTACACCACCGACTCGCTCGCAATCATCACCTATGTGCCGTCGTCGGACCACGCCAGCACGCAGCAGGTCACGGGACAGGTTGCTCACTTCTCGAACTATGCCGTCGCCTGGTGAGGCGGCGGTGACCACTGAAGAAAGGTAAGCCATGAAAGCCATTCGTTTGCTGCTGGTCGCGCTCGTTGTCTGCGCCTGCACCGACCGCGCCGCCATCAGCGCCCCTGAGCTGGCTCCCCCTCCTGCTCAGGTGTCTCTCATCGGGGGCTTGCTGGGCGCGGTCGGGCTGCTGCAATGCTCCGACTTGCCGTACGCCTCCGCTACACAAACGATCGGGTCCGCCGGCGGCACGCTTCGCGTCGGACCGCACACGTTGACCGTCCCCACCGGTGCGCTGGCGTCCCCGGTCGCGATCACGGGCGCGCTGGTGACGGGCCGCGGGGTCAACGCCGTCCGCTTCCAGCCGGACGGGCTGCGGTTCCAGCGGTCCGCGTCGCTCACGATGAGTTACGCGAACTGCAACCTGCTCGGCCGGTTGCTCCCGAAGCGGGTCGCATACGTCAGCGACGGGCTGGGCATCCTCTCGTACCTGTTGTCGCTCGACAACCTGCTGGCCAAGAAGGTCACCGGGAAAGTCGATCACTTCTCCAACTATGCCGTCGCCTGGTAACAGCCTGGTGACCGCGATTGGCGGCCCCGCTCCCGGGCCAGCCGGCCCGCCCGCGTCAGTGCGCCCCGCGGCGGACTTGCTGCACGACGCCCGCGCCCGGGAGCGGGCGGGCACCATGCTGGACGCCGTCACGGGGTACGAGGCCGCAATCGCCACGGCCGAACGGACCGGAGAGGCGGCGGTGCTGGCGGAGGCGCTGCGCCGCCTCTCCGTCCTGCGCTACCAGCGCGGCGAACCCGCCGTCGCGCGCCAGCTGTGCCGGCGCAGTCATTCCGTGGCCACCGAAGCCCGGAGTGACGTCCTTGCCGCCGAGGCGCTCAACACCCTCGGCGTGCTCGACATCAAGGCGGGCTCCCTGGCCGACGCCCGGGAGAACTTCCTGCGGGCCATTGAGGTCGGCGGTCCGAACTGCGAGCTCGGCGCGCGGGTGGAGCAGAACCTCGGGGTCGTGGCCAACATCCAGGGCGACTTGGCCGAGGCCGTCACACGTTACCAGCGCTCGCTGGACGCGTACCGCACCGCGAAAGACGAGCATGGCTGCGCGATGGCCTATCACAACCTCGGTATGGTCAGTGGCGACCGCGGCGAGCTCGACGAGGCGGATCGCTACTTCCAGCGGAGCTACGACATTGCCGACCGGGCCGGCGACACCTACCTCCGGGGCCTCTGCCTCGTGAACCACGCCGACGTGCACGTCGCCCGGGGCCGGTTCGAGGATGCGCGCCGCAACGCCGAGGCGGCGCTCGCCCTGTTCGACCAGCTCGACGCGCACAGCGACAAGGCCGAGGCGTATCGCATGCTCGGCATGGTATACCGGGAGACCGGCCGTACCGCGCTCGCCGAGTCGCGGCTGCAATCCGCCGTCAACCTCGCGGTGAGCGCGGGCTCGATCCTCAACGAGGCGGAGGCCACGCGCGAGCTCGCCGTCCTCTATCAGGGGATGGGGCGCAACCAGAAAGCGCTGACCCTCCTGAACGTCGCGCACCGCCTCTTCAGCCGGCTCGACGCGCGGGTCGACCTCGTCAACGTCGGCGGCAAGATGGCGGAGCTGCAGGCCACCTATCTCGCTGTGGTCCGCGAGTGGGGCCAGTCGATCGAGTCGAGCGACACCTACACGTTCGGGCATTGCGAGCGCGTGGCGCGCCACGCCGTCGCCGTGGCCCAGGCCCTCCGCCTGGGCGAACACGCCCAGACGACCATCCGGCTGGGCGCCTACCTGCACGACGTCGGCAAGGTCCGCGTCCCCCACGAAATCCTGAACAAGCCCGGCCCGCTCACGCGCGACGAATTCGACGTCGTGCGGATGCACCCCATCTGGGGGATCGAGGTGCTGGCGGCGGTCGAATTTCCCTGGGACCTGAAGGCGGTCATCCGCTGGCACCACGAGAAGTACGACGGGACCGGCTATCCCGATCGCCTGCGGGGCGACGAGATCCCGCTCTCCGCCCAGGTCGTCGGGATCGTGGACGTGTACGACGCCCTCACGACCACTCGCCCCTATCGGCCGGCGCTGGGCCGCGAGGCGGCGCTCGCGGAGATCGACCGCTGTCGCGGCTGGTGGTCGGCGCCGGTCTACGAGGCCTTCCGCAAGGCCGCTCTTGACAACCCCGGGCGGCGTGTGCTAGGCTCATCGCTCGCCGCATGAACCAGCTCGCGCTCGTCCTCGGCCTCCTGCTCGTCCTGCTGCTGAGCATCTCGCTCAGCAGGGGGTCGCCGGCGCGCGCAAGGGTAAAATGATCGGATAGCAGACGCAGCAGCGCGAATCCAACGCCGCGGACCCCCTGAAGGTCCGCGGCTTTTTTTCACGTGAAGGGGGGGGGGACCACATGGGACGAGACGTCGTCATTTTCGACACCACGCTCCGCGACGGGGAGCAGGCGCCGGGCAATTCCATGACCCCGGAGGCGAAGCTGCGGCTGGCCCGCCAGCTCGACCGGCTCGGCGTCGACGTGATCGAAGCGGGGTTCCCCAGTGCGTCGGAGGGCGACTTCGGCGGCGTGCGAGCCATCGCCGAGGCGGTGCGCCGCCCGGTCATTGCCGCTCTGGCCCGCTGCCACGACCGGGACATCGACCGCGCCGGAGAGGCGCTGCGGCCGGCGGCGCGGGGCCGGGTGCACGTGTTCATCGCCACCTCCGACCTGCACCTCGAGCACAAGCTGCGGCTCACTCGCGAGCAGTGTCTCGAGCGGGCGCGCGGGGCGGTGGAGCGCGCCCGGCGCTACACCGACGACGTCGAGTTCTCCGCCGAAGACGCCACGCGCAGCGACCTCGACTTTCTCTGCCGCGTGGTCGGCGCCGCCCTCGACGCGGGCGCCACCACGATCAACCTCCCCGACACCGTGGGCTACGCCACGCCCGCCGAATACGCGGCGATGTTCCGCGCGGTGCGGGAGCGCGTGCCCGGCAGCGAGCGGGCCGTGTTCAGCGCCCACTGCCACGACGATTTGGGCCTGGCCGTGGCCAACTCCCTCGCCGCCATCGAAGCGGGCGCCGGTCAGGTCGAGTGCACGATCAACGGGATCGGCGAGCGCGCCGGCAACGCGGCGCTGGAAGAGATCGTGGTGGCGGGGCGGGTGCGCCCGAACGCGGTGGCGTTCCGCTGCGGCGTGCACACCCCCGAGCTGTTCCGCACCAGCCAGCTGCTCTCGCACGTGACGGGAATCTTTCCCCAACCCAACAAGGCCGTCGTCGGCCGCAATGCGTTCGCCCACGAAGCCGGCATCCACCAGCACGGCATGATCCAGAACGGCCTGACCTACGAGATCATCCGGCCGGAGGAAGTCGGCGTCCCGCGCTCGACGCTGGTGCTGGGCAAGCACTCGGGCCGGCACGCGCTGGAGCGTCGCTATCAGCAGCTCGGCTACGAGCTGGACGAGGGCGCGCTCGACAACCTGTACCAGGAGTTCACCGCCCTGGCGGACAAGAAGCGCGAGATCCTCGACGAGGACCTGTTGGCGCTGCTGCACGGCCGCTTTCACGACGCGCCCGAGGCCTACCGCCTGGCTCATCTGGAGGTGACGTGTGGCACGGTGGCTGCCAGCGCCGACGTCGCCCTCGCCGGTCCGTGGGGAACGAACGGGGAGCGGCGCGCGACGGCTACCGGGAACGGGCCGATCGCCGCCGCGTTCGCCGCCGTCGCCGAGATCGTCGAGCGCAAGATCGAGGTTCTGAACCTGAACGTGCAGTCGGTCACGCCCGGACGCGACAGCCTCGGCCAGGTGTTGGTGCAGGTGAAGGTCGACGGCAAGTCGCTGTCCGGCCATGGCGCCTCGACCGACATCGTCGAAGCGAGCACGCGCGCCCTGGTGCACGCCCTCAACAAGGCGAGCCACGCGGACCAACTCGAGGACCAGGCCCTCAATGCCACCTATTTCTGGGGAGTCTGAGCCGATGACCGAAACCGTGAGCGGCGCGCACATCCTCTGCCGCACGCTGGTCGAGGCGGGGGTCGACGTTCTGTTCGGCTACCCCGGCGGCGCGATCATGCCGTTCTACCACGCGCTTCCCGAATACCCCAGCCTGCGCCACATCCTCGTGCGGCACGAGCAGGCGGCGGCGCACGCCGCCGACGGCTACGCCCGGGCGAGCGGGCGCGTCGGCGTGTGCGTCGCCACCTCCGGCCCCGGTGCCACGAACCTCGTCACCGGGCTCGCCACGGCGCACATGGACAGCTCGCCGGTCGTCGCCATCACCGGGCAGGTATCGCGCCCCATGATCGGGCGCGACGCCTTCCAGGAAACCGACATCGTCGGCATTACGCTGCCGATCACCAAGCAGAACTACCTCGTCCAGGACGCCGCGGAGCTGGCGGACGTCGTGCGGGATGCGCTGGCGGTGGCCCAGGCGGGGCGCCCGGGCCCCGTATTGATCGACATCCCGAAGGACGTGCAGAACCAGAAGGTGGGATTTGTGCCGTCGGTAGGGGCGCAGCATGCTGCGCCCCTACCCACGGCGTCCGACGATACGATCCGCCGCGCCGCCGACCTCATCGCCGCCGCGAAACGGCCCCTCATCATGGTGGGCCACGGCGTCATCCTCGGGAACGCCTACGCCGAGGTCCGCGCCCTCGCCGAAAAGACCGGCATGCCCGTCATCACGACGCTGCTCGGTATCAGCGCCTTCCCAGAAGGGCACCCGCTCCACCTCGGTATGCCGGGGATGCACGGCGAAGTCCACGTGAACCGCGCGATCCAGCGCGCCGATCTGATCGTCGGCATCGGGCTGCGCTTCGATGACCGCGTGACGGGGAACCTCGCGGCGTTCGCACCGCACGCGAAGGTCGTGCACATCGACTTGGACCGCTCCGAGATCGGCCGCAACGTGCCCACGGCCGTGGGGATCGTGGGCGATGCCAGGGCGGTCACCCGCGTGCTGGTGGCCGCGACGGCGGCCCGGAACTGCGACGCCTGGCGGGCGGAGATCGACGGGTGCCGCCGCCCGCAGGACGCGAGCTTCCGCGGCGGCATGTCGCCGGAGGCGATCCTCGCGGCCATACGCGACGCGACCGCCGGGAACTGCACGATCGTCACCGATGTGGGCCAGCATCAGATGTGGGTCGCGAAGCTGTTCCCCTACCGCCGGCCCAACACGCACATCACCTCCGGGGGGCTGGGCACGATGGGCTTTGCGGTGCCGGCGGCGATGGGCGTGCATCTCGCCCGCCCCGGCGAGCCCGTCTGGGCGATCTCGGGGGACGGGGGCTTCCAGATGAACATGGCCGAGATGGCCACGATGGTGCAGGAGGGGCTGACGGTGAAGCTGGCGGTGTTCAACAACGGCTACCTGGGCATGGTACGGCAGTGGCAGCAATTCTTCCACGGGAAGCGGTACTCCTCCACGCCCATCTGGAGCCCCGACTACGTGAAGCTCGCCGAGGCGTACGGGATTCCCGGCTACCGGGTGCAGGACGCGGGCGAGCTGGCGGACGCCGTCGGCCGGGCCAACGCCGACCCCGGGCCGGCGCTGGTGGAGTTCGTCATCGAGCAGGAAGCGAACGTCTATCCGATGATCCCGCCGGGCGGCTCGCTCTCCGAGCCGATCGAGGCGGCGGTGTGACGGCCGAGCACACGGTGGACGTGCTGCTCGACGACACGCTGTTGACGCTGAACCGCGCGGTCGGCGTGCTGCGGCGGCGCAACCTGGCCGTCGAGCGGCTGACGCTCCGCCCGTGCGGCCCGACCGG
>Ga0066710_100004101_pt1 | contig 12744 bp, 10 predicted proteins | sample GraSoiAngelo_159_FD_79666 | JGI IMG/M metagenome (GOLD analysis project Ga0066710, IMG submission 79666) | Grasslands soil microbial communities from the Angelo Coastal Reserve, California, USA - 14_1009_16_40cm | ecosystem: Environmental > Terrestrial > Soil > Grasslands | place: USA...
CTCAGCGCTCTGGCGGCGCCGACCGTCGGCGTGGTCACCACGGTGGCGGCGGTGCACACGGAGTTCCTCGGCTCACTCGATGGCGTCCGCGCCGAGAAAGCGGCGCTGGTGCAGTCGCTCGGCTCCGAGGGCTGGGCCGTGCTCAACGCCGACGATGCGCGCGTGAGCAGCATGGCGCGTGAGACGCGGGCTCGCGTGATCACCTACGGCCGGCTGGCATCCGCGACCGTTCGTGCGGGCGGCGATCCGATCGAAGAGCCGGGCGGCATGCGTTTCACGCTGGAAGTCGCTGGCGAGCGGCGCGCGGTGGCCCTCCCATTTTCGGGGCGCCACAACGTGACGAATGCGCTGGCTGCGGCGGCGAGTGGCGTCGCGCTGGGCTTCAGCCTGGACGAGATCGCGCGGGGTCTCAACGCCGCGCGGCCGGTGAAGGGTCGCTGTGTCTGGCGCGACGCTGGTGACGTGCGCATTCTCGACGACACGTACAACGCCAATCCCGCGTCGGTGCGCGCGGGGCTGGAGACCGTGGCGGCCGCGTGCAATGGGCGCCGGCTGGTCGTCGTCCTCGGCGATATGCTGGAGTTGGGTGACGTCACCGACCGCGCCCACCGCGAGGTGGGACGGCTGGTGGTAGCCAGCGGCGCGGCCGAGTTTGTCGCCCTCGGCCGGCACATGCTGCTGGCCGTCCAGGAAGCGCGAGAGGCGGGGTTGCCCGAGGCCTGGCACGGCACGACGTTCGAGGACACCGTCGCCCACCTGCTCAAGCGCGTCGCCGCCGGCGACGTCGTCCTCGTCAAAGGCTCGCGCGGCATGAAATTGGAGCGCGTCGCGGACGCGCTGGTCGCGCGACTCACCCGGCCGGATCAAAGATGAGCGTGACTCATGCTTTACCACCTGCTCGTCCCCCTGGCCAAGGATCACATCGTCTTCAACGTCTTCCGTTATCTGACGTTTCGCTCCTTCATGGCCCTGATCTCGGCGCTGGTGATCTCGCTGCTGATCGGGCCGCCGCTCATCCAGAAGCTGAAGGAGTGGCAACACGGTGGCGAGACGGTGCGGGAGGACACGCCGGAGCGCCACCGCGCGAAGAAGGGCACGCCGACGATGGGCGGGCTGGTCATCCTGGGCGCCCTGATCGGCTCGACGCTCTTGTGGGCCAACCTCCGCAACCGGTATGTCTGGGTGGTGGTGCTGGCGACGGCGGGATTCGGCCTCATCGGAGTCTGGGACGACGCTCGCAAGGTGAAGAAGCGCAGGGGCCTCACCGCCCGGACGAAGTTCCTCATGCAGCTCTTGCTCGCCCTCGCCGTGCTCCAGATCGTGTTGTGGCAGCCTGCAGCCAACGGCTGGACGCCGGTGCTGCCGATCCCGTTCTTCAAGGGGTGGGTGCTGGACCTCGGCTGGTGGTGGATCCCCGTGGCGATGCTGGTGATCGTGGGCGCCTCGAACGCGGTGAATCTCACCGACGGTCTCGATGGACTCGCCATCGGCCCCATCATCATGGCCGGCGGCGCCTTCGCGGTCATCGCGTATCTGACCGGGAACTTCAGGGCCGCCGACTATCTGCGGATCACCAACGTCAGGGGCGCCGGCGAGCTGACGGTCTTCTGCGGCGCGCTCATCGGCGCGGCCATCGGGTTTCTCTGGTTCAACTGCCATCCGGCCCAGATCTTCATGGGCGACGTTGGGTCCCTCGCGCTGGGCGGGGCCATCGGCACGCTGTCGGTGCTGACCAAGGCCGAGCTGCTGCTGCCGCTCATCGGTGGGCTCTACGTGGTGGAAGCGGTCTCGGTGATCATCCAGGTCGCCTCGTTCAAGCTCACGGGCCGTCGCGTCTTCCGCATGGCGCCGCTCCATCATCACTACGAGCTGGAGGGCTGGGCGGAGCCGAAGATCGTCGTGCGCTTCTGGATCGTGTCATTCGCGCTGGCGCTGCTGGCGCTGAGCACGTTGAAGCTGCGATGAGCGGGGTCACCGGTTGATGGCGTATCGCAAGAATCGCGTGGGCGCCGTGGAAGAGGCCGACGTGGTCGCGCGGGGACGCGCGTATCTGGAGACGCTCGCCGGTCGGCGGGTCGCCGTCGTCGGTCTCGGCCGGAGCGGGCTGGCCTCCGCGCGTCTGCTTCGAGCTGCCGGCGCTCGCGTCATCGCCAGCGATCAGAAGACGCTCGCCGCGCTCGGCGCCGAGACGCGCGAGCTGTCGGCGCTCGGCGTGAGTCTGCTGGTGGGCGGAAGCCATCCGGAAGCGACACAGGGCGCCGACCTCGTGGTCGTGAGCCCGGGGGTCCCGCTCGACTCGCCTCAGGTGGCTCCGGCCCGTGCGGAAGGGATTCCGATCATCGGCGAGCTCGAGCTGGGCTGGCGGGCGATGGAGGCCGACACCATCGCCATCACGGGCACCAACGGCAAGACGACGACCACCGCGCTCACCGGCGCGCTGCTGGCCGAGCAAGCTCGTGCGGTGCTCGTCGGCGGCAACATCGGCACCCCGCTGGCCGCCCACGCGCTGACGTTCCCCGCCGATGGCCTCGTCGTGTGCGAGGCGTCGAGTTTCCAGCTCGACACGACGGAGGCGTTCCACCCCCGCGTGGCCGCCGTGCTCAACGTGACGCCCGACCATCTCGACCGCCACGGCAGTCTCGCCGCCTACGCCGATGCCAAGGCGCGCATCTTCGTGAACCAGACGCCCGCCGACTGCGCCGTGCTCAACGCCGACGACGAGGGGGCCGCCGCGCTGGCTCCCCGGACCAGGGCGCGCGTCGTCTGGTTCAGCCGGCGGCGCGAGCTCGAGCACGGCGTCTTCGTGCAGGGCGACTGGATCGCGGCCAAGCTCGACGGCCACGTCGAGCGGATCTGTCCCCTGGGTGAGATCTTCTTGCGTGGCGCCCACAACGTCGAGAACGTGCTCGCGGCGACGGCCTGCGTCTTGTGGACGGGCCTCGCGCCCGCGGCCATTCGGCGCGGCATCGCAAATTTCCGCGGCGTGTCCCATCGCATCGAGTTCATCCGCGACCTCAAGGGCGTGCACTACTACAACGATTCCAAAGGCACCAACGTCGCCTCCACCATCAAGGCGCTCGAAAGCTTCAACGGGCGGATCGTTCTGATCGCGGGTGGTGTCGGCAAGGGTCAGGATTTCAGCCCGCTGGCCGAAGCCGCGCGGGGACGCGTGATTCACGCGGTGGTGATCGGACAGGACGGCGCCAAGATCGAGGCCGCGCTGGCTGCCGCCGACATTCCGGTCAGTACGAGCGTGGCGCTCGAGAGCGCGCTCCACACCGCCCGCGGGGCGGCGGGGCCTGGCGACGTCGTGCTGCTCTCGCCGGCCTGCGCCTCCTTCGACATGTTCGATAACTTTGAGCACCGCGGTGACGTATTCCGCGGCCTCGTCCAGGGCCTCGCCTGATGCGCCTCCGATCAGCGTCGCCCCACGTCGTTCTCGGTCGTCCCCGATCCTCACGTACAACGGCGTACGCTGCGGTCGGCTCCTCCCTCGAGCCTCGTTGGGCTCGCTGCTCGGAGCCGCTCTGAAATGCCCAGGAAGCTGCGGCCCGACATGTGGCTCTTCGGCGCGGTGGTGCTGCTCCTGTCGGCCGGCGTCGTGATGGTCTATTCGGCGAGCGCCATCGTCGCGGCCGACCGCTTCCAGGATCCCTACCTCTTTCTGAAGAAGCAGCTCGTCTGGGCGCTGCTGGGGTCGGCGTGTCTGCTCGTCGCGCTTCGCATCGACTACCGGCGCCTCGAGCGTCTCGGCTGGCCGATTCTTCTCGCCGCCGGCCTGCTCCTCGTGCTCGTCCTCATCCCGCCGCTGGCTCAACCCATCAACGGCACGCGTCGCTGGCTTCGGTTGGGGCCGGTCTCGTTCCAGCCTGCCGAACTGGCCAAGCTCGCGCTGGTGATCTACCTGGCCGGCTACTTCACGCGGACGCGCGCGGCGATCGAGGACGTTCGCCGCGGGCTCCTCCAGCCGCTCGTGATCGCCGCCGCGCTCGCCGGGCTGATCCTGATCCAGCCCGACCTCGGCAACTGCCTCGCGCTGGTGGCCGTCACCTTCGCGCTGCTCTATCTGGCCGGGAGCCCCGTGCGCTACCTGGGGTTCGTCTTCGCCGCGGCGTTGCCGTTCGTTGCGCTCGCGATCTGGCTGGCGCCCTACCGGCTGCGGCGCATCACGACCTTCATCGATCCCTGGAGCGATCCGCGGGGCAGCGGCTTTCAGATCATCCAGTCATGGCTGGCGTTCGGCAGCGGAGGCCTCTTCGGCCGCGGCATCGGCGAGTCGAAGCAGAAGCTCTTCTACCTGCCGGAGGCGCACACCGACTTCATCTTCGCCGTGATCGGCGAGGAGCTCGGCTTCGTCGGCGCCCTGGCGATCATCGCGCTCTTCGCCGTGCTCGTGTGGCGAGGATTGCGCGTGGGTCTGCGTGCGCCCGATCCGTTCGGCGCCTACCTGGCCCTCGGCATCACCGTGCTGATCGCGACGCAGACCCTCGTGAACCTCGGCGTCGTGACCGGCGCGCTGCCGACCAAGGGGCTGCCCTTGCCCTTCATCTCATTCGGAGGCTCCGCCCTGCTCGTCACGATGATGGCCACCGGCGTCCTCCTCAACATCTCTCAGCACGCCCATGTTTAAGCGCTACCAGCAGATCCATTTCGTCGGCATCGGCGGCAGCGGGATGTCCGGCATCGCCGAGATCCTGGCCAACCTCGGCTATCGCGTCACCGGCTCGGATCTCAAGCGCAACGAGGCGATCGAGCGCCTGGAACGGCTCGGCGTCAAGGTCTTCTCCGGTCACGAGCCGTCTCACGTGGAGGGCGCCCACGTCGTCGTCTACTCGTCGGCGGTGGCCGGCGACAACGTGGAAGTTCAGACCGCCCGCCGAAGCGCCATTCCGGCCATTCGCCGGGCCGAGATGCTGGCCGAGTTGATGCGACTCAAGTACGGCATCGCGGTGGCCGGCACCCACGGCAAGACGACGACGACGTCTCTGGTGGCCGCGGTGCTCGCCGAAGGCCGCTACGACCCGACCATCATCGTGGGCGGCCGGGTGTCGAGCCTCGGCAGCAACGCGCGGCTCGGCCAGGGCGATTTCCTCGTCGCCGAGGCCGACGAATCGGACGGGTCGTTCCTCACGCTGACGCCGACCATCGCCGTGGTGACGACGATCGACGCCGAGCACCTCGACCACTGGGGCACGCTCGACGCGATCCGCGACGGCTTCCTGGCCTTCGTCAACAAGGTGCCGTTCTACGGCTCGGCCGTGCTGTGCCTCGACCAGCCCAACATCCAGATGTTGATCCCGCGTCTCGAGAAGCGCCTCATCACCTATGGCCTGGAGTCGAGCGCCGACCTGGTGGCCCGGCGCGTCCACCTCGCGGGCCTCACCAGCCGCTTCGAAGTCGTTCACCGCGGAACGTTGCTCGGCCCGTGCCGGCTGCAGATTCCCGGCCGCCACAACGTCCTCAACGCGCTCGCCGCCATCGGCGTCGGGCTCGATCTCGACATTCCCTTCGTCACGATCCAGAACGCGCTGGCCGGCTTCACCGGCGTCCAGCGCCGCTTCCAGGTACGCGGCCAGGCGGGCGGGGTGACCGTCGTCGACGATTACGGTCACCATCCCGCCGAGGTCCGTGCGACGCTGGCCGCCGCCAAGGCTGGCTTCGAGAGTCGGATCGTCACCGTGTTCCAGCCGCACCGCTACTCGCGCACCCATCACCTGCGCCAGGAGTTCCTCACCGCCTTCAATCAAGCCGACGTCCTCGTCGTCGTGGACATCTACGGGGCCGGCGAGAAGCCGATTCCCGGCGTCAGCGCCGAGGATCTGGCGGAGGCGATCCGCGCCCACGGTCACCGCGACGTGACGTACGTGGGCGGCGGCCGCGCGCGGGCGGTGGAGCACCTCGTCAACATTACGCGACCGGGAGACCTGGTCCTGACGCTTGGCGCCGGGGACGTGGGTCAGATCGGTCCGGATCTTTTGCCCCGACTCGAGGCCGACTCGCGCGGAGGGAGGACCACATGCTAGGAGAAATCCGGGGGGAAGTCCGCTTCAAGGAACCCCTGAGCTTTCACACCTCGTTGCGCATCGGCGGCTCGGCCGACATCTTCGTCGTGCCGCAGGACGTGGACGACATCCGCCACGCTCTGCTCTTCGCCGAGCGCGAGCAGCTTCCGGTGGTCGTCGTCGGCGGCGGCAATAACCTGCTCGTGCGCGACCGGGGCGTGCGCGGCGTGGTGCTCAAGCTCGAGGGATGCCTCGGCCGCTCCGAGTTCCACGGCGAAGAGGCCGTGGCCGGGGCCGGGGCCAGCCTCTCCGCGCTCATCCGCGAGGCGGCAGCGATCAACCTGGGCGGTCTCGAATGCCTGGTGGGCATACCGGCGACGATCGGGGGCGCGCTCGCGATGAACGCCGGCACTCCCGACGGCTCCATCAGCGACTTCGTGAGCGCGGCCTACTTCCTGTACCCCGACGGGACGCTCGGCGAGTTCAAGCCGAACGCGGGCGCCTTCACCTACCGCGCCTTTCACTTTCCGCCGGGCACCGTGCTCATCGGGTGCCGCCTGCGATTCCACCGCCGGCCGCTCAGCGAGATCCAGAAGGACATCAAGCAGCGGCTCAAGCACAAGAAGTCCAGCCAGCCGCTGGCGCTGGCGTCGGCCGGGTGCGTCTGGAAGAACTCGGCGGGCGAGACCGCGGCCCGGATGATCGAGAAGGTCGGGCTCAAGGGCAAGCGCCTCAACGGCGCCGAGATCTCGGCCAAGCACGCCAACTTCATCGTCAACCGCGGGGGGGCCACCGCCAGCGACGTGCTCGCGCTCATGGAGCTGACTCGCGAGCGGGTGCAGGCGCACTACGGAATCGTGCTGGACGACGAGGTCTGGATCATCGGTGAGTAATTAGTTGCTGTCGCCCCGCGGCCCGGCATCATCGCTCGGCGACGTCGGCGAACGCTCGGCGCTCATCGCGCGCCAGAAGCTCCGGCGTGCCGCCGATCGGTCGCCGGCCGTCGCCCGGGCGCTCGCTCGCCGACGGACGTGGCGGCATCGGCTCGTCGTCGCGGGCCTCGTCGTCGTCGTGGCGCTCGGCCTCATCGGCGGCGTCCACTGGCTCCTCACGTCGCCGCGCTTCGCGATTGCCGGCGTCGAGGTGCGCGGCGCGTCGCGGGTCTCCGCGGAGCGAGTGGTGGAGGCCGCGGGCATTCCCGCCCTCGCCAACATCTTCCGCATCGACCCCACCACCGTGACCCTGCGTCTGCAGTCCGTGCCCGAGATCCTGCGCGCCGACGTCATTCGCGAGCTGCCCAATCGCGTCACCATCCTCGTCGAGGAGCGGCGTCCGTTCACGCTCGTCTCGAGCGGCACGCTGCACTGGCTCGACGAGGAAGGGCGTCTCCTCGGCGAGCCGCCGAACGCCGTCGCGCCCAGCGTGCCGGTGATCAGTGGCCTGGGCGAGGACGAGCTGGCGGCACTCGGCGCGGAGCCGGGGCCGAAGGCGCGGGTGGCGCTGGCCCTCATCCGCTCGCTGCTGCGATCGGGGAGTACGCTCGTAACCGAGATCTCAGAGATCGACATGAGTGGCCACGAGGGCCCGGTCCTCTACACCGTGGACGGCATCGAGGTCTGGCTGGGCGTCGACGAATGGGAGGAGCGGCTGGCGCGGCTCGAAGGCGTGCTCGCGCAGATCGCTCGCACCGGTGACGGCGTGACGGCGATCGATCTGCGCTTCCGCGATCAGGTGGTGCTGAGGAAGGGAGGCCAGGGATAGCGCGCAAGGGACCGAAGGACCTCGTCGTCGGGCTCGACGTGGGCACGACGAAGATCTGCGCGGTCATCGCCGAGGCGAACGCCGCCGGCAGCATCGACGTGGTCGGCGTGGGCGCCGCGCCCTCTCGCGGGTTGCGCAAGGGGGTCGTCGTCAACATCGACTCCACCGTGGAGGCCATCCGGCAAGCCGTCGGCGAGGCCGAGCAGATGGCCGGCGTCGAGGTGTCGGGAGTGTACGCCGGCGTGGCCGGCGGCCACATCCGGGGCGTGAACAGCCGCGGCGTCGTCGCCGTCGGCAACAAGGACCGTGAGGTCGCCGCGATCGACGTCCAGCGCGCCATCGATGCCGCTCGCGCCATCAACCTGCCTCAGGACCGCGAGATCATCCACGTCCTGCCCCAGACGTTCGTCGTCGACGAGCAGGATGGAATCCGCGAGCCCATCGGCATGACGGGCGTGAGGCTCGAGGTCGAAGTCCACATCGTCACCGGCGCCATCACCTCGGTGCAAAACGTGGTGCGCTCGGTCAACCGCGCCGGGCTCACCGTGCACGACATCGTGCTCGAGCCGTTCGCGTCGGCCGAAGCGGTGCTCTATCCGGACGAGCGCGAGCTGGGCGTCGTCCTCATCGACATCGGCGGCGGAACGGCGGACGTGGGGCTTTTTCGCGACGGCGCCATCTGGCACACGGCGATCCTGCCCGTCGGCGGCGATCACATCACCAACGACATCGCGGTCGGCCTGCGCACGCCGGCCACTGAAGCCGAAGATCTCAAGCGCCGCTACGGCTGCGCGCTGACTGCACTCATCTCCGGCAAGGAGATGATCGACGTCCCGTCGGTGGGCGGGCGCAAGCCGCGGCCGCTGTCGCGACAGATCCTGGCCGAGATCATCCAGCCGCGCGTGGAGGAGATCTTCACGCTGGTCGCCCGCGAGCTGACCAAGGCGGGATTCCAGGACGCCGCCACCGCGGGCGTCGTGATCACGGGCGGCACGTCGATCATGGAAGGCATTCCCGAGCTGGCCGAGGCCGTGTTCGACCTGCCCGTTCGCCGCGGACTTCCCGAGACGGTGGGCGGACTCGCCGACGTCGTGAAGAGCCCGATCTACGCCACCGGCGTCGGCCTCGCGCTCTACGGCGCGCGCCGGCCGGCCGTGGCCGGAACTCCGGCGGTGACCACGGACGATCATCTGCTGGGGCGCATCGCCCACCGGCTGGCCGGCTGGTTCAGTGAAGTCTTCTAGGAATCGCCGGCGGCGCCGCAAGACGGCCCAGCCGGCACTGTTCGCGACGGAGCGAGAGGAGGCGCGGATGGAGAGGGAACGTGGACGACGCCCGCTGTTCGAGCTGGATGAAGCTCCGCAGGCGGCCAAGATCAAGGTCATCGGCCTCGGAGGCGGGGGCAGCAACGCGGTCACCCGCATGATCACCGCTCAGTTCACGGGCGTGGAGTTCATCGTGGCCAACACCGACAGCCAGGCGCTGCGGGCGTCGCCGGCACCGGTGAAAGTCCAACTGGGCCTGAAGCTGACGCAAGGGCTCGGCGCCGGGTCGAATCCCGACGTGGGCCGCGACGCCGCCCTCGAAGATCCCGACCAGATCACGCACCTCCTGGAAGGCGCCGACATGGTGTTCATCACCGCCGGTCTCGGCGGCGGCACCGGCACCGGGGCCGCGCCGGTCGTCGCGTCGCTGGCCAAGGATCTCGGGATCCTCACCGTCGCCGTCGTCACCAAGCCGTTTCACTTCGAAGGTCGCCGGCGCATGTTGCAGGCGGAAGCCGGGCTGGAGTCGCTGCGGAACGTGGTCGACACGCTCATCACCATTCCCAACCAGCGGCTGCTCTCGGTGGTGGACCGCGGCACCCCGTTGATGGATGCGTTCCGCGTCGCCGACTCCGTACTCCAGCAGGCCGTGCAAGGGATCTCCGATCTCATCCTCGTGCCCGGACTCATCAATCTCGATTTCGCCGACGTGCGGACGATCATGTCGGGCATGGGCATCGCCATGATGGGCACCGGCGTCGGACACGGTGAGAACCGTGCGCTCGACGCCGCTCAGAAAGCCGTGGCCAGTCCGCTCCTCGACGACACGGCCATCGCCGGCGCCAAGGGCGTCCTGATCAACTTCACGGGCGGGACCGATCTTTCGCTGCACGAGGTGGAGGAGGCCGCCCGCATCGTGCAGGAAGCCGCGCACGAGGAGGCCAACATCATCTTCGGTGCCGTCATCGACTCGAGTCTCGGCGACGAGGTTCGCATCACCGTCATCGCGACGGGCTTCACCGAGCGCAAAGAAGCCGTGTCGCCGACGGGTAAGGTCGTGGACCTGCCGCGCGGCGCGCGACAGCCAGCGGTGACGGGCACCGCGCCGTGGCGACGGCGGGCGGGTGACCCGCGAGCCGAGGCTGACGACACGATCGGCGGTGACGACTTCGACGTGCCGGCGTTCTTGCGGCGTCAGGCCGACTAGATCTTCGGCAGGCGAGGCGCGGGCACCGTGGCGGGAGCCATCGTGAGACCACGAGCGCGGCGGCGCTGACACTCAGCGTTTTTCCACCTGTCCGGTCGGCCCGTCTTTCTCGGCGGGAAACGGGTCTCATCAATGGCCCCCGCCACGGTGCCCGCCCGTCTCCGCCGAACGCTTTTCACATGCCGCCGTCAAACTCGAGCATCCCGGAGTCGTTGCCGGCAAGCCCGACGTCGTAACATCGGACTCGACATGAATGCGTCGTCGCTTCATCAGCTCACCCCGCACGGCGCGCCCCCGGTGTACTTCACGTTTCCCGGGCTCGACAAGCTGGGAGTCCCTCACGCGACGACAACGCGTCATTGCGCGGGCACCGCGGTGTGGGGAGAACCCCAGCCGCTCGTCGGCCTCGAGGCCATGCAGGCGCTCGCCAGCACGGGCCTGGACCTGGGACGGCTGACGTGGGCGCGGCAGATCCACGGCGCCGACGTCGCGCGCGCGACGGCCACGGGTGGATTCGCCGGCAAGGCCGATGTGCTGTTGACGACGGAGCGGGCGGCGCCACTCGCCATCTTCACCGCCGACTGTCTCCCGGTGACCGTCTACGATCCAGAGGCCGGCGTTCTTGCCCTCGCCCATGTCGGCTGGCGGGGCACCGTCCGCGGCGCCGCCGAAGCCGCCGTCTCCGCGATGACGCACGCCGGTGGTCGTGCCGATCGCGCAGTCGCGACGATTGGCCCATCGATCGGGCCGTGCTGTTACGAGGTGGACGAGCCGGTCATTCGCGAATTCGCAGCGGCGTATCCGCAGACGTGGAGGTCCTGGGTCAGCGCGACCGGGCCCGGGCGCTGGAGGCTCGATCTCTGGACGGCGAACGAGGCACTGATCACGGCCGCCGGCGTCGAGTCGGCTCGGATCGAAAACCCGCGGCTCTGCACGGCCTGTCACCCCGACCTTTTATATAGCTACCGCAAGGGCAACCGGGGGCGGCTCGTGACGCTGGCCGCTCTCCCGTAAGCCTGGGGCGACGATGCTAGAATCGCGGCCATGTCCGACATCGGCGCGAATCTCGAACGCGTGCGCGAACGCATCGCTCGTGCGGCGGAGCGCGGCGGCCGCCGTCCCGATGACGTTCTCCTGATCGGCGTCTCGAAGACGGTCGAGGTGGAGCGCATCCAGCAGGCGGTTGCCGCGGGTGTTCCCGTCCTCGGCGAGAACCGCGTGCAGGAAGCGAAGGAGAAGGTCGCCGCGCTCGGAAGGCCGGTGCCCTGGCACCTCATCGGGCATCTGCAGACCAACAAGGTGCGCGACGCTCTCGAGCTTTTCGATCTCGTCCACTCGCTCGATCGCCTCGACCTCGCCCACGAGCTCGACAAGCGCGCGCGCCAACGCGGGCGGCCCGTCGCCGCGCTGGTGCAGGTGAACGTCGGTGACGAGGAGAACAAGGGGGGATTTTCGCCCGCAGCGGTGCCGGCGGCGCTCGATGCCATCGCGAAGCTCGATCACATCGACGTCCGGGGGTTGATGACCATCCCGCCCATCGCCGAGCGCGCCGAGGACGCGCGGGGCTGGTTTCGCACGCTCGCTCAGCTCGGCACGCGGGCCGGCCTCACCGAGCTGTCGATGGGGATGAGCGCAGACTTCGAGGTCGCGATCGAAGAGGGCGCAACGATGGTGCGGGTCGGCACGGCCATTTTCGGTCCCCGTCCCGGAAGGCCCACCCCATGAGCCTCAAGGGCAAGAAGGTCGGCTTCATCGGGTCGGGCAACATGGGAGAGGCGCTCATCAAGGGACTCACGGCAGCCAACGTGATGCCGGGCGAGATGATCTGGGCGAGCGATGTCCGCGGCGATCGACTGAAGGAGCTGGGCCGCACGTACGGGATCACGCTCGCCTCCGACAACCTCGATCTGGTCCGGGCCGTCGACGTCGTGATCATGGCGGTCAAGCCTCAGATCATGGCGCCTGTGCTGCGCGAGATCGCGCCCGTCTTCACCCGGCGCAAGCTGATGGTCTCGATCGCCGCTGGCGTGTCCACGGAGACCATCCGCGCCGCGCTCGGCCAGGGCGGCCGGCTCATCCGCGTCATGCCCAACGCGCCGGCGCTCGTCCTGGAGGGCGCGACCGCGCTCGCCAAGGCCGATGGCCTCGAGCCCGACGACATGGACGTCGCGAGCGAGATCTTCAGCGCCGTCGGACGCGTCGTCGTGCTGGACGAGTCCCTCATGGACGCGGTCACGGGCCTCTCCGGCTCCGGTCCGGCCTACGTCGCCGTCGTGATCGAATCGCTCGCCGACGGGGGTGTCAGGATGGGGCTCGATCGCGCCACGGCCATGACGCTGGCCACGCAGACCGTGCTGGGCGCGGCCAAGCTCCTCCTCGAGACGCGTCTGCACCCGGGCGCGCTCAAGGACATGGTCTCGAGCCCGGGCGGAACCTCGATCGCGGGCATCGCCGCGCTCGAAGAGGGGGGCCTCCGGACGACGTTCATCAAGGCCGTCGAGCGGGCCAC
>Ga0066710_100004105_pt1 | contig 12741 bp, 13 predicted proteins | sample GraSoiAngelo_159_FD_79666 | JGI IMG/M metagenome (GOLD analysis project Ga0066710, IMG submission 79666) | Grasslands soil microbial communities from the Angelo Coastal Reserve, California, USA - 14_1009_16_40cm | ecosystem: Environmental > Terrestrial > Soil > Grasslands | place: USA...
AGGTGTTGTTCTTGCTGAAGGAGTGCAGCATAAGGGCATCTTTAAATTGACCAAGTTTGCCTGGGAAGCAGCTAACAAGAAGGCCCAGGAAAAAAATAAGTCGTCCGCGGAAATTTTGATCGATGGGTGTATCGACGCGCTGAAAGCCGAGCTGTACATCAGGCCGATCCCAGAAGGTTTTACCTATGTCGTGGATCATCGATTTTTCGACAGCTTATGACCCCTTGCCAGCCTCAAAAGGGAAATGAAGTGAGATTCCGAAAGGCGCTATGGGCGTGGCGCAGGCTTACAGACGTCCCTTTGTCACGGCTTGCTGGCCTCACGGATGATTTCCTTTCTTTGTTGGAAATAGACCGTGGAAAAGTTGGGAAGAAATTCAATGGCCTCTCTTTCCTTTGACTCCAACGGCACACGGAAACAAACCTTCCATCGAATTCCACGCCGAGTCACAGACATGGGAGAACAGCTCACAGCCCCTGGCCAATAAAATTGTATAGCCAGGCATAACCATTAGCCCGACTAGTGTCTCAAACGGCTCGCTTCAAACCCAGAGAGCCATTTGATTTCATTCCTGCGACTGATGTATGCTCAGGCAAGCTTCGTAGTCCACACGAGGAGACCTTCCAGGCAATCTTTTGTAAGACATCCTTCCAGGGCATCAGCATCACACACAAAAATTATGTCGAATCTAACCCAAGACCACAATTATCCTGGTAAGCTCATTATTGCAGAAGGAATCGATGGCTCAGGAAAAACTACGCAAATGATTCTGCTCCAGAAATGGCTGCTGGCACAGGGCCGGCGAGTGTTCTTTACGGAGTGGAATTCCTCACCCCTGGTAAAAAAAGCTACCAAGGAGGGGAAAAAGACCGATAGCCTCACTCCCACAACCTTCAGTCTACTCCATGCGACCGATTTTGCTGATCGGCTCAATTACCAGATCATTCCACCTTTGAAAGCCGGCATGATTGTCATTGCCGATCGCTATGCCTACACAGCCTTCGGGAGAGATACGGTTCGGGGTGTGCATCCCCTTTGGGTACGGATGCTTTATCAATTTGCTATCAAGCCGGATAGGGCGTTTTATTTTAAGGTTCCAATTGAGGTTTCCCTGGAGCGTCTTCTCAGCGTCCGAATGCAATTGAAATACTACGAAGCAGGAATGGACCTGAAATTGAGTAAGGATGTGGTGGAAAGTTTTCGTCTCTTTCAAGGCAGGATTTTGCAGGAATATGACCGGATCGTGGAAGAGTTCGGGTTGAAGGTAATTGATGCCACCAAAAGCATTCAACAGCAACAGAACGAAGTCCGAGAGATCACTAGTCAACTGCTGGAGGAAAAACATGGAAGGCTATAAACTGGCTGAAAAACCAAGAAGGTTCTTCGGATTAGGCCTTCCCAACGTGGTCATTAACCAGCTCAAAGGGAAACTGATAACGATTGAAGGGACTGACGGGGCGGGTCGCTCCACTCAAATCCAATTGTTGAAAGAATGGCTGGAGATACAGGGCTTTGCGGTCATGGAAACCGGCTGGACTCGTTCCAAGCTGGTCGGAAAAACCATTGGTGATGCCAAGGAAGGTCACTGGCTTAATCCATTGACCTACACGCTGCTTTATACCACGGATTTTGCCGATCGCCTGGAAAATGAAATCATTCCAGCTTTGAAGGCAGGTTACGTGGTACTTGCCGACCGTTATATTTTTACTGTCTTTGCCCGCACCAAAATAAGAAATGTCGATCCTCAGTGGATCCGCGATCTCTTTGGGTTTGCCCTGGTCCCCGATCTGGTTTTCTACCTAAGAATTGATCCCAATACTCTCATCCGACGGGTGCTGGATTCCAATCGGATGGATTATTGGGAAGCGGGAATGGACCTGAATCCTGGCTTGGACATTTATGACAGCTTTAAGAAATACCAGACTTACCTTTTGAGGGAATTTGATCAATTGGCCAAGGAGTTCAGCTTCCTGGTCATCGATGGTCGCAAGTCTATCTCAAGAATTCAAAATGAGATTCGAACTCGGATCATCGAAAATCTCTTCACCAAGGAGCCTGTCACCAGCGCAGAAGTCGGGCTGCATGAACTTAAAGAATCAAAGTAGAAGAAGCTTTCAAGAATTCAAGCGTTCCCCTGTTCCTTACTGCCTGACTCCAGGGCCCACGCATCGGCTTCGATCTCCACCAACATGGCTGGATCAATGAGACGGCTCACTTCTACCATACTGGTAGCGGGTCTAATCTCGCGAAAGAACTCTCCGTGAGCTTTTCCTATTTTTTCCCAATCACCCATGTTGGTGACGTACATCCGCGTGCGAACCACGTCCTTCAGGCTGGCGCCGGCTGAGCGTAGAGCCGTCTCGATATTATTAAGAGCCTGGACAGCCTGTGCGTAAGGATTCCCTCGGCCTACGATGTTGCCAGCTCCATCAGTCGCGGTTGTTCCAGATACAAAAACATAGGGTCCCGTCCGGACGGCCCGCGAGTAACCAACGATGGGTTCCCAGCGAGTTCCGGAGGCGATGTTCTGTCTTTCCATTGAGCTTCCTCCTTTTTGTCTTTGCCCTAGTACTCTAATCGTAAACGTGCCTGGCGCGGTCTACCAGCATAATCCGAAATTTTGCCTGAAAATGCCATCCTGCTCATGCTCTTGCTCGATTTATAACCACTCGAGCGAGCAAGAGTAAGAGCACGAGCACGAAACACGTTACCGTATTTCTGAAACGGAGCAGTTAGAACAAAATCAATGGACCAGTCTGACTCCTTTCCGGTCCAAGGATTGGTATATTTTTTTCTCAGTTGATTGGTTAAAATGATTTTGATTGAGTTGAGCGGTAAGAAATTTGGGGGACTTGTACTGCACTAGGAGGCGCCTTTGGATTTTGATTTCACCGAAGAGCAGCTTGAAATCAAGCGTCTGGCCAGAGAATTTGCAGAATCGGAAATTGCTCCTCACGCGATGGAATGGGATGAGGCCCAGAGGTTTCCGGTGGATCTCATGAAAAAACTCGCTCGCTTGGGCTTCTTGGGAATTCTTTTTCCTCAGGAATACGAAGGAGCGGGGCTTGGATATATCGAATATGTGAGTGTGATTGAAGAGATTTCGAAAGTAGATGGTGCCATTGGGTTAAGCGTGGCTGCCCATAATTCACTTTGTTCCAACCACATTTTCACTTTCGGATCCGACGCCCAGAAACGCCGTTATTTGGTTCCGCTAGCCTCCGGAGAGAAACTAGGCGCCTGGGGCCTCACCGAGCCGGAAGCCGGGAGTGACGCCAGTGGAACGCAAACGACTGCAATCAAGGAAATCGATTCCTTTGTCCTCAATGGGTCGAAGACCTTTACCACCCATGGCACTTATGGCGATATCTTTGTCTTGATGGCCGTAACAGACCGCAGCAAGGGGAATAAAGGCATCTCAGCTTTCATCCTCGAAAAGGGAATGCCCGGACTGCGAGCCGGGAAGAAAGAAAACAAACTCGGCTGCCGGGCCAGCGACACCTCTGAGGTTATTTTGGAAAATTGCCGCATTCCTGCAGAGAACCTGCTTGGAGAGGAGGGCCAGGGATTCATCAACTGTCTGGAGATCCTTGACGGCGGAAGAATCTCCATTGCTGCCCTGGCTGTGGGCATGGCCCAAGGTGCCTTTGAAGCCTCGTTGAATTATTCGCGGCAACGGAAACAGTTTGGGAGACCCATTGCCGAGTTCCAGGCCATTCAATGGAAGTTGGCGGATATGGCCACGGAAATCGAGGCGGCCAGGTTGTTAACTTATCGAGCGGCGTTTTTGAGAGACCAGAAGAGACGTGCGACTAAAGAGGCCTCCATGGCCAAACTCTATGCCAGCGAAGTGGGAGTGCGAGTGGCTACAGAAGCGATTCAGATCCATGGAGGCTATGGCTACATCAAGGATTATCCAGTCGAAAAATTTTATCGCGATTCCAAGATCTGCACCCTGGGAGAAGGCACCAGTGAAATTCAACGTCTGGTCATCGCCCGCCAACTATTAAGAGTATAATGGATCTTATCCAAAGAATTCTGAGTGCCGATCCGCGCGCTATCGCTCGGGCCATGAGCTTAATTGAAAATGGTGATCTTAAGGCGCGAGAAATCCTAAAAGGAATCTATTTTAAAACCGGTCAGGCTCTCGTCATCGGAGTTACAGGAGCTCCCGGCAGCGGCAAGAGCACACTGGTAAATAAGCTAGCCCTGGATTATCGAAAACTCGGCAAGCTCGTCGGAATCATCGCTGTTGATCCTACCAGCCCTTTCAGCGGCGGTGCTATATTGGCAGACCGCATTCGCATGCAAGCGCTTTACAATGATGAGGGGGTATTTATACGAAGCATGGCCACCCGTGGACATATAGGAGGGTTGTCGCATGCGACACGAGAAGTTGTTTCTGTCCTCGATGCGGCCGGAAAAGATGTCATCCTGATTGAAACCGTCGGAGTGGGTCAGGATGAGATTGAAATCGTTAAAGTGGCGGATATTTCTGTAGTGGTTCTGGTACCGGGAATGGGCGATGAGCTGCAAACTCTAAAAGCCGGCATTATGGAAATAGGCGATCTCTTTGTCATCAATAAGGCTGACCGAGCCGGAGTGGGAAAGTTTGAAAAGGAGCTGGAATCGATGCTCACCCTGGATGATCGCTCCGAAAACTGGAAGCCGCTGGTGGTAAAGACAGTGGCGACTCAGGGTGAAGGAGTCTCAGAGTTGATAGCGGCGATTGATCGCTTCGATCAATTCAGGAAAGCGTCTCCTCCATCCCTCCAAAGCCGTAAGTACACGGTACGGGAGAATCTGATCGATCTCTTAAAAGAACGTCTCCTGGAAAAGGCGACTCAGCAAAACGGAGTCTGGGAAAAAATTCAGGCCGCATCTCAAGACGTCAAGACTCGGAAGACGGACCCTTATACTGCCGTAGAAGAGATTGTTCGCGATTTGACATTGTAACTGACTTTAAAAATGAGGCTCGATCATATTGGTATTGCCGTCAATTCCATCGAAGAGGCTCTGAAGACTTACCAGTCCGGCCTCGGATTTTCCCTGAGCGACATTGCTACTGTCGAACATCAAAAGGTTCGAGTGGCGGTCCTGCCTTTGGGGGAAAGCCGTATCGAGTTGCTTGAGCCCACTGACCTGATATCTCCCATCCGCAAATTCCTGGACAAGCGGGGAGAAGGCATCCATCATCTTTGCTTTAAAGTACGCAATCTTGCCGAGAAGTTACAACAGCTGGAGGGTGCCGGCCTCCAGCGCATCGACTCCATTCCCTGTCGGGGGTTGGAAAACCGAAAAATTGCCTTCCTGCATCCGAAATCAACTCATGGGGTGTTGATTGAATTAGTAGAAGAAAAGCTTTAGAGCTGCTGATTTTTTGGAGGAAACTTCTTGGAAAAAATCTCAATTGGGATCATTGGTGGAAGTGGACTCTATCAGATGTCAGGGTTGAGCGACCTTGAGGAAATAAGTCTGGAGACGCCGTTCGGCAAACCATCCGATAATCTTATTACAGGTACTCTGGAAGGAAAACGGGTCGCTTTTCTCGCCCGTCATGGGCGGGGCCACTGCATCTTGCCCTCCGAGTTGAACTTTCGTGCCAACATCTATGCCATGAAAAGACTGGGAGTGGAGCGAATTATTTCGGCCAGCGCCGTCGGTTCTTTGAAGGAAGAGCATAAACCGTTGGATATTCTTGTTCCCGATCAGTTTTTCGATCGAACTCGCGGACGTATCTCCACATTCTTTGGAGAGGGATTGGTGGTTCATGTGAGTTTTGCCCATCCTGTTTGCCCTCATCTTTCTGGTAAGCTCATGAACGCCGGGAAAGCCCTTGGAGTGAGGGTTAAGCGGGGTGGAACCTATTTATGCATGGAAGGCCCGGCATTTTCTACAGTAGCAGAATCCAATGTGTACCGCAGTTGGAATATGGATGTCATCGGAATGACTAACCTTCAGGAGGCCAAATTGGCCCGCGAGGCCGAGATCTGCTATCTTACCGTGGCTCTGGTTACGGACTATGACTGCTGGCATCCGAAGCATGATGCTGTAACTGTCGACCAGGTCATTGCCGTTCTGAACCAAAACAGCGAGAACGCCCAACGCTTGATTCGTGAAACAGTGCGACAATTGGACGCGGAACGACCCTGTAAGTGTGGTTCAGCCTTGAAGTCTGCCATTTTGACAGACCGTACAAAAATTCCGGTAGCAACTCGAGAGAAACTGAAGCTGTTGATTGAGAAATATATCCAGTAAGTTTTGCGAGGCCGCCGGCTGGGACACCGCCTCCAGCACTTCTCCCCCTGATAGCCTGTGATATCGCCAGGGGGTGCCACGGCAGCTGAAAATATTCCCTCCTTTAAATTTGTAAGGGGGACAGCAAAAGCTCGGAGGGAGCGCAGGGAGGATGTCTAACCGGCCGGAGCGCGGATAGCCCAGCGGCTTCGCTGCAACCCCCTCGAATTTTTCAAGGCAGCAACCTAATACTTATGTCTATCCTTGTAGTTGGCTCCGTAGCCTTTGATTCCGTGAAAACGCCGTTTGGGGAGGCCAAAGATATTCTGGGTGGGTCCGCCTCCTATTTCTCGATTGCCGCTAGTTTTTTTTCTCCGGTTAATCTGGTCGCCGTCGTGGGAGAAGATTTTGGCGACCAATTCCTTGACCTCTTCAAGAGTTTTTCTATTGATACTCGTGGGCTGAAACGGATCCCTGGTCGAACTTTTCGTTGGACCGGCGAATATGGATTTGCTTTGAACGAAGCTAAAACACTCGAGACGCAACTTAACGTCTTTGAGAATTTCCTGCCGGAGATTCCTGCGGGGTACCGCAATTCAGAGTACGTTTTCTTGGGAAATATTGACCCTGTCTTGCAGCGTGAAGTTTTGAGGCAAGTCAAGAAACCCAGGTTTGTAGCCTGCGACACCATGAACTACTGGATCCAATCGAAGCTGAATGAGCTGAAAAAGACCCTTGCCTTAGTCGATATCCTGATCATCAACGACGCGGAAGCTCGAATGCTGACCAGCGAACCAAACCTGACCAAGGCCGCCAGGACCATTCGTTCCTGGGGGCCCAAGACATTAGTGGTGAAAAAGGGGGAATATGGCGTTGCCATGTTTATGGATGGTTCTATCTTCGGGGCTCCCGCCTTTCCCCTGGAAGAGGTATTTGATCCTACGGGGGCAGGTGACAGTTTTGCCGGCGGGTTTGTGGGCTATCTGGCCAAGGCTGGGCGTATGGATGAGCAAACCGTTCGCAAGGCCGTGATCTTTGGTTCAGTCATGGCCTCGTTCAATGTCGAGGACTTTAGTCTGAATCGGCTGAAAAGGTTGCTGCCCTCTGAAATTCAACAGCGGTATCGTGAGTTTAAGAATTTGACTCACTTTGAAGTCGATGACTCTTTCTAAGTGCTTCGTTTCGTGATTACGGTGACCTCGTAGTTGCGGTGACGCATTTCATTTACATTCGTGCTTCTGGTCTTGCTCGGCTTTTCCGCCGACTCATTGAGTAAGAGTGGGATGATGTTCTCACAGGCAATCGGTCCGAAACAGAAGGCAATTTGTCATCGTGCTTACGAAATCGAGTATAAGTGCTTCAGCGCCCTATGCTTATGCCATTCTCCAAGCTGGAAGGCCTCGGCAACGACTTCATTTTGATCAAAACCGAGCAATTAGAGGCGAGCCGCTATTCTGACCTGGCCAGGAAAATATGCAACCGCTTTTTTGGAGTTGGAGCGGACGGCGTCATTCTATTCCATTCCATGCCTCTCCCCACTAGAGCCGATTTCAGCATGCGGATCTTCAATGCGGACGGGAGTGAAGCCGAACTCTCTGGAAATGGTTTGCGTTGTCTGGCAGCTCATTTATGGCATCATGGGTTACACTGCCATAATCCGTTGCGGGTCGATACTCGGGCGGGCTTGAAGGCAGTTCAGATGACCCGCTCGACTCCGCCGGAATATTTTTTTGAAGTGGAGATGGGAAACCCTATCTTGGATCGGAATCGCATCCCCCTCAATCTCGAATCCGAACCCGATTCGCTGGTCGCTTGCGAGCTCGCTGTAGGGGACACAGTGTATAAGGTGACGATTACTTCAATGGGGAATCCTCATTGCTCCATTTTCTTAGATGATTTTGGAGCTATGGATTGGGAACGGGTAGGCAGTCGAATTGAAGCACATCCAGCCTTCCCCAATAGAACCAACGTGGAATTCGTCAAGGTGAAGAGTCGGCAGGAAATTGAAGTTCGTTTTTGGGAAAGGGGAGTAGGTAAAACCTATGCTTCCGGGACCGGCTCTTGCGCTGCCGTGGTGGCTTCCGTCCTCAATGGCTACACAGACCGCGAAGTTCAAGTGCATACGTTGGGAGGCGGCCTCGAGATTTCCTGGCAAGCCAATAATTCGCTTTGCTTGAAAGGCCCGGCCAGATTTATTTGTCATGGGGAATATTGCTATTCGGAAACGAGTGGATAATTTCGCTTGGCAGTCTTGGACCGCTGGCCGGATTTTTGGACATCTTGACTGTGGGGGAGGGGGAGGGCGCCCGGTCTGGTTTCCTCTTGAATGAGGGGTCATAAGCTAACATCATGGCACTTCAAACTAAGTATCTTCAGGTGTCGACCAATGGCTTCTGCGACGTCAGCCATATTACTGATAAAGTGGAAGCCGCCTTGAGTTCGGTTAGCGAGATGACAGAGGGCTCGGTCACTATTTTCGTTCCCGGCTCCACCGCAGGACTGACAACCATCGAATATGAAACAGGCTGCATCGAAGATTTAAAATCTACCTTCGAACGTCTTGCTCCTCAAGGCGCCCACTATGCCCACAATGCACGGTGGGGGGACGGCAATGGATTTTCTCACATTCGGGCCGCCTTGCTAGGTGCTTCGCTGCATGTGCCTTTCCAGGCAAGGAAGCTTCTCACGGGCACCTGGCAACAAATTGTGCTGGTCGACTTCGACAACCGTCCTCGCCGCCGCGAAGTTATCTTGCAATTCCTGGGTCAGTAACAGGTCGATTCAATTGATTAATTCCTGAAGGTGCCTTCATGGCGCCGTTCTGCGGTGAGTGCCTTGGGGAGAACTGCCGGTATCGTTCACGCCCTTGCTGAAAGCGGTAGCGACGTATTTGTAAACTAGAACTGATAGCAGGAAATACAAAACCGTGTTGGCCAGAAAGGCCATCCGAATATTGACCGATGTCAACATGCCTCCCAGCATGGGCCCTGCTGCTCCGCCCAGCATGGCGAAGCTTGACAAGAGACCAAAAGCCGCCGCGCGATCGTTTTCAGGAATGACTTGACTGGCGAGCGTGTAGGCAATGGTCAACGTTCCGCCCGCCAACAAAGCCAGTAACACCCGGAGCCAGAGCAGTTGCGAAACGGTGCCGGCGAAACTTAATACCAGGCAGACAAGTCCGCCAAAGGTCAAACGCCACAGGAGAAATTGTTTGGGTGAGACTTTGGATATCCTTCTGCCGGAATACCAGGCAGAAAAGCTCTCTCCGAAGGCTGCCAACGAAATGATGACTCCTGCCTTGCGAGCGGCCTCCTCCGCATTAGAGGTGAGCTTCATTACAAATAGGGGAATTACCGGGGCAAAACCTCGATCCACGGTCGTGACGACAAACAGGAGAATCGCCAGCATGGTGAAGTTTGGCAGGAGCATCAAATTTCTAAAACTGTGATGCCGTTTTGTTGGGGTCGGACTGGCAGATGGTTTGAGGGGGAGGGGCTGGTCCTTATAAAGCCGCAGAAACAGGAGCAAGCTGATCAGACACATGAGGGAGGTCACCAGGAAGGTACGCCGAATTCCAATCCAACCCGCCAAAATACCTCCAAAGAAAGGACCGACGGCCGCGCTGAAAATTTGAGTCGCTTGTAATGTTCCAATCGATCTTCCTACTTTCTCCGGAGGACATAGCTGGGTGACTAAAGAGATCGCAAAAGTGTTGAAGCCGCCGAAAATCCCCAGGAGAATTCGCAAAAAGAAAAGGTGATAAACGTTTTGAGCGAACCCAGTAAAGAACCAGATCAGGAAAAGTGCCAGGGAAATGCGGATGGCCATGATCTTGAGACCGTAGCGATCCGCCATTCTGCCCCACATTGGCCCAATGACAGAAGCGAGTAAAGGGCTGATCCCTAAGACCACTCCAGCCCATATCGCTAGCTGGGCTGGAGTGGGGACTCCCAGCATTTGAATGTAAAGAGGCAGGAACGGCATTACCAGGGTAAAACCGGCGAAAATGAGGGAAGCAGAAACGGTTACTGCAAACTGATTTCGTTGCCATTGGACGGTAGGAAAAAGCTGAGAAGGGAAAAGGAATCGTCTCACACTCTGCAGAGTTTATTTGGCTTGGGTCAAGTCGCCCACGGAGATTTGCTTTAGGAGATCTGCGAGCTGCTCAGCCCAATCGGCTCCGCCCCGAATGGTGGTGACTAGCTCGTCCATTGATCGCTTGATTTGCTCGTAGTTGATAAAGCTCTTGTACTGCCGGATGACTTCCAGGTCTTGGGGAATCGCAGGAGAACCCTTTTCGTAAAGTGCAATGAGATTCCTCAAGCGTTCCAGGTCTTCGCGCAATTGTTCGGCGCTGCGACCGATGTGTTGCAAGGAGTGATCAATTTCCGGTGCAATACCCGTTGCAAATTGAACCAGAGGCAGCAATTTACTCAGATGCCGGGAGTGGGATTGCAAAGTCGTCATTCTCTCCTGCAGGCTTTCTGCCTGTTTGGTGACTGCATTAAGTCGTGACGACAGGCTGCTGTTTTCTTCCTGCATCTTGGCCAGCTCTGTCTCCAATTCCAATTTTTGCCCTTCCAGCTCCTTGAGAGAACCCGTAAACAGGTTCTTGGTTTTCTCAATACCTTCAACCAACTGGTTAAACTCCTTTACATCGCCGGCGAGGATCTCAAGCTGCTCATTGGATTGATTGCTGATGGCGGCAGCGATCTTCTGCAGAGGCCGGGAAAAAGATCTGGCAGCCAGCAGTGGCACGCAGACACCCAAGAACAGAGCAGCTCCGCAAAGAAATTCCAATTGCAGGCGCAACTGCGCCACCGCCAGGGATACCCAGCGGGCTGAGATTCCGAGGACGATGGTCCCGATACGAAGCTGCTCATAAAAAACAGGACGGGCAATGTGAAAAAAAGAATCCCCCGTCGAGGGCCATTGGTCCATGCTTACTAAATCCGCGTCCGCTTTTCGGATTTGAGGCAGACGCCTCTCAACAACTGAATAGTCTTTCTTCTCAATGCCGCTATCGGCCAGATTTTGGCCATCTTTGTCCAGGATCAGGACGAAGAGGATTTCATTGGAGCGAATAAACCCCTTGGCCAATTGATTCAAAGCTGTCTGGTCTTGAACCACTAAGGCTCCAATGGCCGCTTTGTCGAGTGTCTCAGCAGCCAGTTTGCCACGTCGAGTCAACTCGATCTTTAGCAAACTCTCGACCTGCCAGGGAGTCCAAACAAGGATAGCCGCAGAAAATAAAACAAGGATTGTCAGCGTGGGAATCAGGAATTTAACTCGCAAGCGTTCGTCTTCCTCTCGGCAAACGTTGTAGCACAGACTGCTTTCTTCTCAGTCCGGACATCCTTTAAGCGACTAATCGGATAAATGCCTAATCGACCCAACCCCTGGAGTCACTCATGCCAAGGGAAATCCTGCCAATTAACCCATCGCTGCAGCCGACCCTGGGAGATAACCTTGCCTGAGGCAGGGTTTGATACGCTTCGGTCTGCCACGAAAATCTCGGCACCAGTTCAGGCCGGTTGCATGGTTTTGCGCCGATTTAAAACAAGAATCAGCACGAAATTGATGACAGAATGGGCCAGGACCGGCGGAACCAGATTATGCGTCAGTTCGAATAGACTGCCCAAAAGAAATCCGGCAAAGACCGCGTAAGCTGACCAGGGCAGAAAGGCTTTGCGCGGAACGAAGTGGGCTAGCCCAAAAAGTAAGCTCGCCGGGATAAGTCCGAAAACTGGCTGGATAGTGCCACGGAAAAGAACTTCTTCGACCAATCCACTCAAAAGCGCCAGGGCCGCTATTTCCCACACTGGGAGCGGCACCAGGATTTTGCTGAATTCGTCCTCCAGCAATTGTGCCCACAGGAAATTTTTGCTGGCAAATAGGGAGAGGCAAATAACAAAGACCGCGACGCCCAAGCCAATCAGCAGGTCACGAGCCAACCTCTCCTCATTGAGGGGAAGAAAGAGAGTCCATCTCAACCGGTTCTGGGCGTAAATCCAAATCAGAGCCAACGCGAGCAAACTCGAATAGGTTTTTCCCGCCGTTGCCAAAACTCGCATAAGCGTCTTAGTTTAATGATTCAAGCACGATTAAGCAAGAGCCGGTGCGCTTCAGCGGCGGGAAAATACACCGTGCTTCCGTCACAGTTTATGACCACGCGTGACAACCCAGTGCCAGAGGGGGATAAAACAGTCTTCCTGGTTCCATCCTGTCAGTCGGAGCGCGGAAGGCATGAACGCAGTGTTGTGAGCTTACAAGTGCGGGACATAAATCCCAGTTCAGTGACACGGGCGCAGGAGACCAAATCGGATCATGTGATCTTTGTATTCTTCTCTCCATCCAAAGACCAAGACCCCACGAGCCCGCATGTTCGCTGGACCACCGGCCGCCCGGAAACGGAGTCGTTGGGAAGTCCGCTTTTCGGACAATCTGTCTCAACCATACGCGTAGCTCGCATCCCACAAGTCTCTAAGCCGGTCAGAAAAACCG